>VOFG01001687.1_pt1 | contig 30847 bp, 42 predicted proteins | sample 5384171 | NCBI WGS metagenome assembly VOFG01 (sample SAMN12384726, study PRJNA508395) | human gut metagenome | isolation source: healthy gut F | host: Homo sapiens
ATCAGGCTGTGCTCCTGGGCGAGGAAGGCAGCCGCGTCCGCGGCGGTCGTGATCCCGCGCGAGACGAGCACCGCCGAGACGAGAGGGGTATCCCGCCTCCGTCAGCCGGCGCACCGCCTCGGTTGAGACGGTTGGAATCTGCCACTTTTCAAACTTCACGCCCGGACGCCTCCTTCCTTTTTTCAAATTGCGGCCGACGGCCGCAGTGATTGGCAATACTATAATATTTTATTATAACAAACGTGCCGGAAAAGGTAAAGGGCAAAGTGGACGGATTTTTACGCCGCTGGGGGATATAGGGATCATAGCATAGCCGCCCAAACGCGTTTTTTAGCCGCCGGACGCCCCATCCGCCGCCGCGGATCGGCTCCGCGCGGTCAAAAGCGCCGGAGAAGCGCCGCCCATGCGCCAATTCTGCCCGAAAATGCCCTCTTTTGTGCAGAAAAACGCTTGCGCACGCGCGGGGATTATATTATAATGCAGGCAAGAAATCAATTAACGATAAGGAGTGCTTATGAACCGAATCAGCAAGGAAAATTACTATCTCGACATCGCCCAGACCGTGCTTGAGCGGGCGACGTGCCTGCGCCGGGTCTATGGCGCCATCATCGTGAAGAACGACGAGATCATCTCCACCGGCTATAACGGCGCGCCGCGCGGGCGCAGGAACTGCGTGGACATGGGCTTTTGCACCCGCGAGGCGCTGAAGGTGCCGCGCGGCGAGCGGTACGAGCTCTGCCGGTCCGTCCACGCCGAGGCGAACGCCATCATCTCCGCCAGCCGCCGCGACATGGTCGGCGGGACGCTCTATCTCGTTGGCCGCAACGCCCAGACGGGGAGATCCTCTCGGACGCGACCTCCTGTCCCATGTGCCGCCGCCACATCATCAACGCCGGGCTCGAGCGCGTCGTCATCCGCCAGACGCCGGAGAAGTTCGAGGTCGTCCGCGTACAGGACTGGGTCGACGGCGACGATCTGAGCCTGCCGGAAAAAATATAAAAAAGTCTCACAGAGTTCGCGGCGCCGCAGCGGCGCGAAAAAAGATCCAATCCGATTTTTGCGGCGGCGTGTACGCCGCAAAAAACACTTTGCGCGCAGCGTAGTGTCGCAGGCCAGCAAAGCTGGCCGAGGCATGGAGCGGAGCGAAATCTATTTTTCCCAAAGGGCATAGCCCTTTGGAAAAATCAAAAACGGATGGATGCACATTTTGTGCATCCATCCGTTTTGTCCGTTTTTGTGTTTATTCCGCCGTGGGGCGGAGGATGTCACGTGCGACGGGGGTGTAGAACAGCCGCTCCGCTTCGGCAAAGCCGCGGGTCTGGCCGAGGATCCACATGAGCTTGGCAACGGCGGCCTCGGTCGTCATGTCAAAGGCCTCGAGCAGGTTCATGCTGCTCTTGAGCCGCCCGCCGACGTGGTAGACGGTCAGGTCGCTGCCCTCGTTCGGCACCTGCGTCGTCATGACGACGATCTTGCCGCGCGCGACCGCGCCGCGCAGAATCGCGTCGAGCCGCCCGCCCTCGTAGTCCGGCAGGCCGCCGACGCCGAAACTCTCGATAATCAGACCGTCATAGCGCTCAAGCATGAACGCAGCAAGCTCGTCCTCCACGCCGGGGATGAGCTTGAGCAGGCCGACATGCGGGTCGAGCCGGTCGAAAACACCGGGCGCTCGAGCGACTTGCAGCGGATATACTGCAGCAGGCGCTCGTCCTGCAGCACGGCGAGATCGGGGAAATTCACGCTCGAAAATGCCTGAAAGCTCTTGAAAACGTCTTGCGGGCGCGGGTGCCGAGGATGACCTTGCCATTGAAGACGATCTGCACGCCGCCGCAGCCGCGGCAGGCATAGACAAACGCGTCGGTGAGGTTGCGCTTGGAGTCCGTCCCGTCGAACCAGATCGGCTTCTGCGCGCCGGTGAGGACGACGGGCTTGGGGCTGCCCTGAATGAGATAGCTCAGCGCGGCGGCGGTATAGGCCATGGTGTCGGTGCCGTGGCTCACGACGAAGCCGTCGTAGTCGTCATAGCGCTCGCGGATGGCGCGGGCGAGTCCCCTGCCAGTGCGCGGGGCGGAGGCTCGTGCTGTCGAGACTGTAGAGCTGCAGGCAGTCGACCTCGCACAGCTCACCGATGCGCGGGACGGCGGCGAGCAGCTGCTCGCTGCTTGATCTCCGGGTCAGTCCGTCGGGCGACATCTCGGAGGCAATCGTGCCGCCGGTGCCGATCATGAGAATATTTTTCAAATGTCCTCCTTACAGGTCGCGGTGATCCATCGCCGCAAGGCCGAAGCGCACCGCCTGTTCAATGGCCGCGCGATCCTCCGGGGCGGCGGACTCGAGCTGGCGGTGCATCTCCTGCAGGAACAGACCCCGCAGGGAGTCCTCTCCGCAGCGCGCCCAGAGATCCTCCGGCGCGCGTGTCTCGTCGCGCAGCTCCAGCTGAGAAAAAGCGATCCTCAAGACAGCTCTGCAGCGCGGTGAGCGAGAAGTCCTCCGTGCGCTCGCCGGTGAGGATGATGCGGTAGATGTCCTCCTGCGTCCGCAGGGGAGCAGGCGCTCAACGGCGTCGAGCGGTGCGGCATCCGTGACGTCGGCTCGGAGAATCTGGTAGTGCCGCCGGGCGAAGGGGACAAACGCCATGTCCGCCCCGTTGGGTTCCGACCTCGCCGAAGAGAAAGCCCTTCTCCCCCAGCTCGTCGAAGCCCCGGCCCTCCGGACAGCCCGGATACGCAAACGTTGTCCGCCCCGCGTGCAGCACACCGGAGAAGGCGTGGACGTGTGCCCGAGGGCGAGGTAGAAAGTCCCGTCTCGCCGATCTGCGCGGGCGTGATGGGGCGGTAGCGGCTGTCGGGCGCTGAGGTCGGCATGCAGCACCATCAGGTGCGTGCGCCCGTCGTCGGGGCAGCGCACCGCCGTGAGCGCGCTGCCGTCCGCCCTCCTCCGCCGCAGTGAAGGCCGCGCCCCAGACGGCGCAGCCCAGCTCCGGCTCGTCCACGCAGACGGGGCGGCCGGAGGGAAGATGTGGACGTTTTCCGGCCACGCCGCCGCGCCCCACGGGCCGTGCGCGGCGTAAAATCGTGGTTGCCGGGGGCGATGAACACGCGCCCGTGGAAGCGCCCGAGCGCGTCCGCCAGCTCCTGTGCCGTCTGGCCGTAGAGCTGGTCGGAGTCAAAGAGATCCCCGGCCAACAGCAGCAGCTCCACGCCGTGGTCATTCGCCCACTCGACGAGCCGCGCGGGAATCCCGCGGCTCTCCCGGCGGCGCAGACGCGCCTTCTCCTCGGGGAGCGCGCCGAAGGCGCTGTCGAGGTGGAAATCCGCCGCGTGAAGAACCTTTACCATGTTACTGCTCACTCTGCCTCCTGACGCCTTGCACACATCGACCCACGCGGCGAAGTTTGCGCCGCAGCAGCGCTCGAGCTCGTCACACGTCAGCTCAATGGCGTCGCGGCGCTGCCAACGGCGGGAAACACCGTCTCGAAGCGCCTGAGCGACACGTCGAGATACGTCTTGACGTCCGCGGGCAGGGCGAACGGGCACACGCCGCCGACGGCGTGGCCGATGCGCTCGATGGCCTCGTCGGGCGTGAGCATTTTGGCCTTCGTGCCGAAGAAGTGCTTATACTTGCTGTTGTCGATCTTCGCGTCGCCCGCGGCGACGATGAGGATCGGATCCTCGCCGATCTTGAAGCTGAGGGTCTTGGCGATGCGCGCCGGCTCGACGCCGACGGCGACGGCGGCCAGCTCCACGGTGGCGCTGGAGACCTCAAATTCGCGCATGCGGTCGGCTACGCCGAAGGGCTCGAGATAAGCCCGGACTTTTTTCTACGGACATGTGTGTTTCTCCTTCTCTGTCTGTTTGTTATTATCGGATGTCGACGCGCTCGACACCGGTGCAGAGCCCGGTATCGCTTTCGAGCGTGAAAATCGCGCCCTGCGCCTTGCAGGGGCCGTCCGCCGCGCGGTAGCGGCCGGGCAGCCCACCCAGAAATGTCTCGACCGACTGCTCGGGGCGGATGCCAATGACGGACTCGATCGGCCCGGTCATGCCGAGGTCGGTGATATAGCCCGTCCCCTTCGGCATCACGCGCTCGTCGGCGGTGGGGACGTGGGTGTGGGTCCCCCACAGGGCGGAGACCCGGCCGTCGAGATAGTAGCCGAGGGCGAGCTTTTCGCTCGTGGCCTCGGCGTGGAAGTCCACGAGCGTGAACGTGGGGCTTCTCGCCGCCGGAGAGAAGCCGGTCGGCGGTTGTAAACGGGTTCTCGGCGTGGAAGTCGAGGTCACAGCGGCCGATGAGGTTCATCACGCCGATCTGCACGCGGCCGCAGTCGTACACGCCCCAGCCGCGGCCGGGGACGCGGTTTGTGAAGTTCGCGGGGCGCAGGATATAGGGGCAGTCGTCGAGGTAGTCGGCGATCTGCATGCGCCCCACGTGTGGTTGCCGAGGGTGATGACGTCGGCGCCGGCGGCGAAGAGATCCTCCGCCTGCTCGGGCGTTAATCCGACGCCGGAGATATTTTCCCCGTTGACGACGGTGAAGTCGATGCCGCAGAGCCGCTTCAGCTCCCGCAGCCGGCGCGCGAGGTGGCGCACGCCCGTCTCGCTCGTCACGTCGCCGAGGGCGAGAATGTGGTATTCCATCGCGCTCCTCCCCGGTCAGTCAAACGAGCGGTCGGAGCGCAGCTCGACATCGAGCCGCAGCGTCTGGCCGTCGCGCTCGACCGTCAGGTGCATCACATCACCGATGCTGAGCCCGCGCGCGCGGCCATGAGGTCGCTCGTCGTGCGGATGGTCTGGCCGTTCGCGGCGGTGATGATGTCGCCCGCCTGCATCCCGGCCTCGTCCGCGCCGGAGCCGTCGATGACGGAATAGACCTCGAGCGCGGTGCCGCTGCCGACGGCGACGGTCGTGACGGTGATGCCGAGGGAAGGCGTCCCGCGGAACTCACCGTAGGCGATGATGTCGTTTACGACGAAGCAGGCGCTCCCATCGGGATGGCGAAGCCAAGCCCCTCAACGGTGGCCTCGTTTTCGTCGCTGCCGGTGCCGGACATTTTCAGCGTGTTGATGCCGATCACCTGCCCGCAGGCATTGATGAGCGGGCCGCCAGAGTTGCCGTTGTTGAGCGCGGCGTTGGTCTGGATGAGCGTCATGGTCTTGCCCTCAACCTCAACCTGGCGGTTGATGGCGGAGATGATGCCGTCCGTAAACGTCCCGCGCAGCTCCACGCCGAGGGGGTTGCCGATGGCATAGACCGTGTCGCCCACGCTGCACAGGTCTGAGTTGCCGAACTCCGCCGTGGGGAGGTCGGTCTGCGTCTCGGCATAGAGCACGGCGAGATCCTCTTCCTCGTCGTAGCCGACGAGCTTCGCCTCGAGCGTCACGCCGCTGCTGAGGGCGACGCGGCAGCTCTTGCCGCCGGCAATGACGTGCGCATTGGTGATGATGTAGCCGTCCTCCGTCAGGATGACGCCGGTGCCGACGGAGGCGGTGCCCTTGCTCTCGTCCTCCATGGCGATGACCGTGACGACGGCGGGGTTGACCTTGGCGAAGACCTCCTGCGCCGTCAGCTCGCCGCCCTGCGCATCGACGCAGGTCATGCGGACGGACGGGTCGCCGGCGATGCGGGGGATGCTCGTCTGCTTGTCCTGAAAAATGTCGATGATGCTGCTGGCCGAGCCGTCCTCGGGAAGGTCGCCGCCCGGCGCGTCAGACCCACCGGAGACGGCGAGCCCGATCCCCACGGCGACGGCAATCGCCGCAAGGCAGCCCAGGAAAATCCACAGGCCGAGCCGTTTTTTCTTCTTTGCTGCTTCTGCGGGGGCGCGCTCTGCGGTCGGGCATGGCCGGGGAGGAGCTCGTCGTGCTGATAGCTGCACACGACCTCCTGCGGCTCGTCGTCGCACCGGTACCAGGAGACAATCTCCTGCGGCTCGTCCGGGCAGTTGCGGTTTTCGCGGTTGTCCTCATTCATGGGCATGCTTCCTCTCAATAATTACGCGGATTCTGCGCGAGGTGGACGGTGAAGCTGAAGGACGTGAGGCCGTTTTCGCTTGTCACCGTGATTTTTTCCTTGTGCTGGGCCAGAATCGTCTTGACGACGTAAAGCCCCAGCCCGTAGCCGTCCTTGTCGGCGCTGCGGGATTTGTCCGACTTGTGGAACCGCTCGAACAGGAGCGGGATCTCCTCCGGCGGGATGGTGCTGCCGTGGTTGCGGACGGTCACGACCGCCGTCTCCGCCCCGGTGGAAAGACCCAGATAGAGCTTTTGAGCCGGGGGTGGCGAACTTCGTGGCGTTTTCGAGCAGGTTGTAGATCACCTGCGTGATAAGGTCATTGTCGCCGAGCACCATGACGGAGTCCTCCGGGATGTCGGCGTCGACGTCAAGCCCGCGCTCGTTGATCTTCTGCTCCATGGACAGAAGCGCCAGGCGCATGCTTTCGCAGAGGTCGAACTCCTCCTTCTTCATCTCCTTCGACTGAATCTGGGAGATGTCGAGCATGCGGCGCACAAGGCGCGAGAGACGGCGGCTCTCGTCGGAGATGATCTGCAAATACTGCCGCTCCTTCTCCGGCGGGATGGTCCCGTCCAGAATGCCGTCGACATATCCGCCGATGGTGGTCATGGGCGTTTTCAGCTCATGCGACACGTTCGCGATGAAGTCGCGGCGCTGGCGCTCGGTCTCCTGCAAAGAGTCCGCCATGGCATTGAAGGCCGCCGCCAGCTCACCGATTTCGTCGGTTCGGTCGCTGTCCTGCATGCGCACGTCAAACTCGCCGCTGCCGTAGGCGCGCGTGGCCTGCACCATCTCGCGGATGGGCTGGATCTGGCGCATGGACGTCAGCGAGCTGACGACGAAGGCAATCAACAGAATGATGGCCGAGGTCATGAAGAACAGCGCGATGAACGAGCGCCACATCTCCATGAGCGAGCGGTTTTCCATCACGGCGAGGATGATGCCGACAAGCTCACCGGACTGCGAGTCCACCGGGACGCCGACGACGTACTGCTTGAGCTGGTACATGGACCCCAGACGCGTCCGCCCCTCGTAGCAGCCCTCGCTCACGATCTGCTGCGTGACGTCCGCGGGCAGGGTAATCGTTTTGTTCACGAACTGCTCGTCCGTGGTGAGCAGGATGTTGCCGTTTGCGTCGCCGATGAGGAAGTTGACGTTCGAGACCATGGATGCCACGCGCGCCATGCTCATCAGGTTCTCCTCCTGATCGTCCGACTGGCCGCTGTCCGCTGCCTCGAGAAACGGGACGGAGACGCTGGCCATGAGCTTCGCGCGTTCGTTCATCTCGTCGCGCTTCTCCGACACGGTGTAGTTATAGCTCAGCGCGTAGAAGGACACGCCCAGCAGCGCCATGGTCAGCAGCACCATCCCGGCTGTCAGGAAAAACTGCTGCCAGTAGAGACTGCCAAAGCGCTTTTTTCAGGGATGCAGACATCGTTTTCATTTGACTTCAAACTTATAGCCCACGCCCCAGACCGTTTTCAGCTCCCACTGGTCCGAGACGTTTTCGATCTTTTCGCGCAGGCGCTTGATGTGAACGTCCACGGTGCGGCTGTCGCCGAAGTAGTCGAAGCCCCACACCTCGTCGAGCAGCTGATTGCGCGTGTAGACGCGGTTGGGCGTGGCCGCCAGATGATACAGCAGCTCCAGCTCTTTGGGGGGCGTGTCCACCTTCTTGCCGTCGACGATCAGCTCGTAGCTGTCGAGGTCGATGACGAGCTTGTCAAAGGTCAGGCGCTTTTTTCGTGTCCTCGGGGATCTCCGTGCGGCGGAGCACGGCGTTGATGCGCGCGATGAGCTCCTTCATCTCGAAGGGCTTGACCAGATAGTCGTCCGCGCCCATCTCCAGTCCGGTGATGCGGTCGCCCACGTCGCTCTTGGCGGTGAGCATAATGATGGGCGTCTTGCCCTTCTCGCGGATCTTCGCGCACACGCCCCAGCCGTCGAGTACGGGGAGCATGATATCGAGCAGCACCAGATCCGGCTTCTGCTTTTCAAACTCTTCCACGGCCTTGCCGCCGTCATAGGCGCTGCGGACCTCGAAGCCCTCCTTCTCCAGGTACATACGGATCAGATCGGATATATTGCGGTCATCCTCGACCACCAGAATGTTGCGTGCCATAGGAAATCCTCCCGCTGAATGTTTATTTTCTATCTATTATAGCCGGTTTGGCGCGCGTTTCCTGAATATTCTGTTAAACTTTCGCGCGCGGCGCACCGGCGGCGTCTGAACTGAAATATTATAACATATTCCCCATGGCTTGACAAATGGTGATTTGGCGGCAGACGCGCGCAAATGCGGAAAAGTTTAGAACAAACGTTGCAATTTGCACAGGGGCGTGGTATACTCAGAGTATATTGGAAGGAATCCACCGATCACAGGCGGAAAAGGAGCAGAAACGATGGAAAAGCTGACCCGGATGCAGCAGCGCATCTATGACTATATCGCCGAGACGATCCGCGAGCAGGGGTATCCCCCTCCGTGCGCGAGATCGGCGACGCCGTGGGGCTGAAGTCGCCCTCGACGGTGCATTTTCACCTCAAGCATCTGGCCGAGCTCGGCGTGATTGGCAAGGAGGCGGGCAAAGGCCGCGCCATCACGCTGACAAATCCCCTCCCGCGCGAGGATCAGGTGCCGGTGGTCGGCAGCGTCGCGGCCGGTTCGCCCATTCTGGCGCAGGAGTGCATCGAGGACTATCTGACCTTCGACACCGGCGGACGGCCGGGCGAGTTCTTCGCGCTGCGCGTGCGGGGCGAGTCGATGCTCAACGCGGGTATTCTGCCGGGTGACCTCGTCGTCGTCCACCAGCAGAAAACGGCCAACAACGGCGAGATTGTCGTCGCCCTCCTCGGCGAGGAGGCGACCGTCAAGCGCCTGCAGCGCCGCGGCGGCGAGGTGTGGCTCCTGCCGGAGAACGAGAATTACCAGCCCATCGACGGACGCGAGGCCGTCCTCATGGGCCGCGTGGACGCGGTGATCCGGCGGTATTAAAAATTCTCCAAAAGAGCCGGGCTCTTTTGGAGAAAAAGTTTACGTTGCGCTCCGTGCCTTGACTGGCTTTAGCCAGCCTGCGACACTCCGACTCCGCGCAAAGAGTTTTTTGCGACGTACACGCCGCCGCAAAAACGGATTGATTTTATTCGCGGCCCCAGAGCCGCGAACTCTGTGAGACTTTTTGAAGACTGAGCAGGGGACAGCCTTGGGCTGTCCCCTGCTGGTTTTTGTTCTGGCGGGGAGTGGTGATGGAATCGGCTTGTCCGTGCCTCCGGCGGGTTACTTTCCCGCGCGGGAAAAGTAGCCAAAAGCGCGCCAAAACACAAGGAGCATGCCCGCCAATTTTCCACCGCCGAAAAAACGGACGGAAGCGAGAGCTTCCGTCCGTTTGCATATGCTGCGGAAAATCAATTACCCCTGTATGCGCTCGCAGAACGCGCGGACGCGGGCAGTGGACTCCTCCTCGCCGAGCACATGGACGAGCCCGTGCAGGTCGGGGTGTTCAGCCGCCCCGTCAGCGCGAAGCGGACGAAGGACGACACGTCGGCGATGGAGCCGTTGTAGTTCTCCGGGTGCTTCTTATAGGGGCCGGTCTTGGCGGCGTAGTTGAAGGAGGTCGCGATGGTGCGTAGCTTCTCGAACCAGACGGACGTATCGTCACCGTAGTCGAAGCCCTCCAGATACGCCTGCAGGATGCCGGGGATGAAGGCGCGGTGATTCCCGAACTTCTCCGGCACGGGCTCGTCCGCGATGCGGTAGGTGCGGTCATAGAGATAGGGGTACATCTCCATCAGATCCGACCACTTGGCAACGTCCATGCGGTTTTCGTGCCAGAGGTCGATCGACGCGCGGAAGCGCGCCTCATCGCGCCGGATCTCCTCGAGCAGGGCGGGCTGATAGCGCGCGGCCCAGTCGGAGACGGCGGCAAAAACCTCATCCTGAGTCATGTGAGCGACGCGGCTGCGCGCGACGCTCGCGAGCTTATTGAAGTCGAAGAGCGCCCCAGCAGCGCCGGTCTTTGTGATGTCGAGCGGGAAGGCCGTGACGGGCTCGTCCATGTGCTCGGCGCGCCACGGCTCATAGTCGGCGCTGCTGATGGTGAGCAGATAGTCCGTGACGGCGGCGATGGGATAGCCGACCTCGTCATAGTAGCGTACGCGGGCCTCGGGATCCTTGCGCTTGCTGAGCTTGCGGCGGGAGACGGAGCCGCCCTCCTTCTCCTCGAGCTTCATGATCGGGCTGAGGTGCGTGTAGCGCGGGACGGGGAAGCCCATCGTCTCAAACATCTGGACGTGTACCGGCAGCGACGAGAGCCACTCGTCGGCGCGGATTACGTCGGTCGTGCGCATGAGGTGGTCGTCGATGACGTGGGCGAAGTGGTACGTCGGCAGTCCGTCGCGCTTGATGATAACGAAGTCGAGGATGTTCTCCTGCATGGAGATGTCGCCGCGCAGCTCGTCATGGAACGTGCGGAACGTGCCGAGCTTTCCGTCACACTTCAGGCGGATGACATAGGGCTCGCCCGCCTGCAGCTTTTCGAGCACGCGCTCGTCCGGCTGGTCACGCCAGACGGCCCACTTGCCGAAGTAGCCCTTCTGCGGCTCACCGGCCTGCTCCTGCTGCTCACGCAGAGCCTGCAGCTCCCTCCTCGCTGCAGAAGCACGGATAGGCGAGATCCCGCTCGACGAGATCCCTGGCGTAGGTCTGATAGATCTCCCGGCGCAGGGACTGGCGGTAAGGGGCCGTAGCCACCGTAGTCCTCCGTCTCGTTCGCGGGACCCTCGTCGAAGCGGATGTCAAAGTCGCGCAGCGAGGAGATGATCTCCGACACGCCGCCCTCGACCTGCCGCTTCTGGTCGGTGTCCTCGATGCGCAGGAGGAACACGCCGTCCTTTTCACGGGCGACGAGACAGTTCAGCAGCGCCGTATACAGCCCGCCGATGTGCATGAAGCCCGTGGGGCTGGGGGCGAAGCGCGCGTGGTGCACGCGGCGCGCGCGGCGGATACTTTGTCTCGAACTCCGCGGGCGTTTTCGTGATGTGGGGAAAAGCGCGTCAGCGATGATTTTGCTCATGTGATAACCGACTCCTTGTATTGAACTGGGCCGCGCAAAGCGGACGGCGCGGCCTGCCGTTGTTTTCTCCTTAAGAGTGAACCATGCGGCGCGGAAAAACGCAAGAATTGTGCGTACAATTGCCGCACACTAGGTGCGTTTGCCGCGGGCTCCGCGGAGCGGCCCTTCCAGTAATTTCCATCGCCATTCCCCCACAGAATCGTACGGTGCGGCGGCCGAATTTTCTGATATTTTGCTAAAAATTTCTGCAGATGCGAAAAATCGGTTGACGGCCGCGGATCCCTGTGCTATGCTGAGCCGCGAAAATTGAATCGCTGAGTGATAGAGGCGCGGTATCCATCAGTACCCGTCGGCAAGGCCAGGCTGCCGCCGTCGGAGAAAGGGGAGACCGCCGAAGTTCCGGACAAGCGGCCTGGCTTGCCCGGTGCTGGGTCGGCAGAGAAGATCTGCCGGACTGTCACAATTTTTTGTGAAGCGCTATCATTGGCTGTATGGAGCCGGCCCCGTTTTACTGCGGGCTGTTGCTTCACATGTTCCATGAACCGCCTCCGAAGGCGGTTCTTTTTGTCCCCGGCGCGGACAGAGCGCCGAACACTTCATCTCAGAAAGGACAAGAAAGACATGAACATGAAGAGAATTCTCCCCCTGCTGCTGTCGCTGGCCATGGCGCTGGCGCTGGGCGCCTGCGGCTCGCAGAGCAGCTCCGACGGCGCGCAGACCTCCGTTTCCGGCTCCACCGGCGTTGAGGACGGCGTGCTCACCGTGGCAATGGAATGCGCCTACGCCCCCTACAACTGGACGCAGAGCGACGATTCCAACGGCGCTGTGCCCATCTCCAATGTCCCGGCTCCTACGCCAACGGCTACGACGTGATGATCGCCAAGAAGATCTGCGAGGCCAACGGCTGGAAGCTCGAGATCGTCTCGAGCGCGTGGGAGTCCCTGCCCCGCCGTGCAGGCAGGTTCCATGGACGCGAACATCGCCGGCCAGTCCATGACCGCCGACCGCCTCAACGAGGTCGACATGGCCGGCCCGTACTACTACGCCAACACCGTCTGCCGTGACGACGAAGGACAGCCCCCTACGCGAACGCCAAGTCCATCGCCGACCTCACCGGCGGCAGATGCACCGCCCAGTCCGGCACGAACTGGTATGACTCCTGCCTGCCCCAGATCACCGGCGCGAACATCATCGCCCCCGCCGACAGCGCCCCGCGATGATCATGCAGCTGCAGACCGGCACGGTCGACTTCGTCTGCACCGATATGCCCACGGCCAAGGCCGCCGCGGCCCGCGACGACAACCTCGTCATCCTCGACTTTTCCGGCACGGACGGCGACTTCCAGTATCCCTCCGAGGAGAAGCGCGCCGAGGAGGTCAACATCGGCATCGCCGTGAGAAAGGGCAACACCACGCTCAAGGACGCCATCAACAGCGTGCTCGAAACGATGACCCCGACGACTTCAACTCCCTCATGGCTCAGGCCATCGCCATCCAGCCCGAGGTGTAAATTCCGCTGATATCCCCATGTGCGGCGGGTCCAGCGGGGCCGCCGCACCACCTGAAAGGAGCTTCCGTATGGATAAATTCTGACAAAGCTTTGTCAGGACGTCGTCCTGCTGTGGGACAAAGTACCACGTCTTATATCTCAACGGCATGAAGAACACGCTCGTGCTCGCGCTGGTCGCTACGGTGATCGGCTGCGTCATCGGCTTTCTGTGCGGCGTTCTGAATACTATCCCCTATACGAAAAACGACCCGTGCCGAAGCGGTTTCTGCTGAAGTTGGTGCGGATCATCATCCGCGTCTATGTGGAGGTCTTCCGCGGCACGCCCATGGTGCTGCAGGCGGTGTTTATCTACTACGGTCTGCCGTATTTCACCGACGGCGGCCTGCGCTTTGACAACATCTGGGCGGCGGCAATCCTCGTCGTCTCGATCAACACGGGTGCGTACATGGCGGAATCCGTGCGCGGCGGCATCATCTCCATCCCCGTCGGGCAGACCGAGGGCGCAAAGGCCATCGGCATGACCCATGTGCAGACGATGGTGAATGTTATATTGCCGCAGGCACTGCGCAACATCATGCCGCAGATCGGCAACAACTTCATTATAAATGTGAAGGACACGTCCGTCATGTTCATCATCGGCTTCACGGAGTTCTTCGCGGCGCATAAGTATATCACGGGCGTGAACAACATGTACTTCCCATCGGCCGTGATCGAGATGGTCGGGTATCTGACGATGACGCTCATCGCGTCGCTGATTCTCCGTCTCGTGGAGCGGCGCATGGACGGCCCCGACAGCTATGAGCTGGTGCAGGCCGACGCGCTGACCATGACGGCGGGGGACGTACAGCCATCCCGACCGCGGCACGCCCTTTGACGAGCAGAGCCGACGCTGCGCGCGGAGCGCCGCGGCAGAAGCGGCAAGAGAGGAGAGAACTGAGCATGGCAGAGAATATTCTGGAAATCCGGCACCTGTCGAAGAGCTTCGGCACTTGATCAGAGTGCAGGATAAGCTCGTCCACTTTATCCGGTAATTTCTGAAAAAAAGCATCCTCAAGCATATCTGTAACTTGTTTGAAATTGGGATGGCGACTAAGGCTATAACTGACTACTTCTCCATTAAACAGATCAATAACTGGTGACAGGTAGAGCTTCTGATAGTTGACCTTAAACTCAGTTACATCTGTAACCCATTTACGGTTTGGCTCATTCGTTTTGAAGTGTCGTTCCGACAGATTCGGGGCCACTTCTCCGACCTCACCTTTGTAAAATTGTACCTCCTCCTTTCACGGACGTGGCAGACTAATCCCATCTGTTTCGTGATCTGTGCCGCGCCGCGCTTCAGGTAATCCGGAATCAGGACGCCCGTCCCGCAGGCCACGTCCAGCACCGACACGCCGGGCCGGATTCCGGCATTGTCCAGGATCTGCCCGATCACCGCCTCGTTGCGCACCAGCTGTGCGTCCCAGCCAGCGGCGGCTTGGTCAAAGAAATCGATGACAGCCTGCTGTTCCATCGCTGCACCCTCTTACGCGTACCGCACCCGCAGCAGCCGCGCCTTCGTCAGCGCGACAACGAGCGTCGGCAGCAGCACGAGCTGGATCACAATGCCGGGCAGGCCGGTCACAAACGACGTTGTCGCCCATGCCGCGACCGTAAACGTCGCGGGTGCGAAGATCAGCGCCTTGCACACGCCGGACAGGATTCTGCCCAGCAGCATTGCCGTGATCTGGCTGATATACAGGTCGGCATACAGCTTTTTCGTGTGCACAAGCTGCATCATCAGACCGCTGACCAGACCATACACGCCGCACTCGACCATCATACCGGGCAGCACGGCAGGGGAGGGCATACCCGTCAGCACGCCGGACAGCACCGGACCCAGCAGTCCGCAGACAAGGCCATACGGCCATCCGCAGGCCAGCCCGCACAGCAGCACGGGAATGTGCATCGGCAGGAAGATCGGGCCGGCGTTCGCGATCGCGTGAAACGCCATCGGCAGCACCACGCACAGCGCAATGCAGAGCGCACAGAACGCCAGATTTTTCGCGGAAATTGTTTTTTTCATCGGGAAACTCCTTTGTTCAATTCTTTGCGCCCATTATACCCGACCATCCCGCTCCGCGGAAGCCCCTAGGGGGTTCAAATTTGCACCTGAACTTTAAATTGCTTTTTCGCGAATCCGTTTTAATTGCAAATTTTCTCTCCGTATCCGTTATAATAGTTTCGCAACCAGGTGTAGTTCAGATGGTGAAGCGCGTGGTTTGGGAGCGTATCGGCATCCATCCGACCTGCCAAAGCCAAAACGCCGGAACCCATTGACACACGGGCATCTGCGGCTTTTCCACAATTTCCGGAATCGCCCGAAAATTCCCCTTTGACCACATGGCTGACTACAGACAGCTTAGACTTTCAATTTCATAACCGGGTGTAGCTCAGATGGTAGAGCGCGTGGTTTGGGACCACGAGGCCGCTGGTTCGAAACCAGTCACTCGGACCAGAAAACCCGCTGAAATCATAAGATTTCAGCGGGTTTTCTATGTAAATTGTTCGATTTTTTCAAAATTCTATTCTTTGATTATCGCGGCGCAGGATTTGCGCTGCGGCTTCGGCAAACTGGAAGTTATCGATTTCTTTGTGCGCTATATCTAACGGACAGCACAATGCTTACTGATGCGGTAATGACCTTTGCAAATACGGTGCTCCACCAAATCGTGATTTGACCGCCAAACACCGGCGGCAGCATCAGCATCAACACCAGCATGATGATGGGTTCGATAAAGGTCAGAACATAGGACAGCACATTTTTTCGGTTGCGTAGAAAGCCGCCGCGGAAACTCGTGTGATGGCGTCAAACGGAACCGACACAAGGAAGATCGGCATGACCTTTATGACCCCTGCGTTTACCTCGGCAGATGAACCGAACAGTAGTCCAATCTTTCCACGGAGCAGGTAAATCAGAATCGCACTGATTACCGCCAAAACCATGGAAAATTCATACGCCAGCGTTTTGGTTTGTTTGAGCGATTTTTCTTCGCCTGCTCCGTAGAACTGACTCATGAGCGGCTGGCTACCATCACCGACACCCTGCAAAAGAAGATAAACAATGCAGATGATATAGGAGATACAGGCATAGGTGGCGATAGCCTCCTGTCCGCCATAAGAAACCGAAAATCGGTTGATGATCACAAGAGAGATATTTGGGGCAAGGGTCAAGCCAAATGGAGCAAGTCCGATTTTTAATATCTGAAATGCCGTTTTCGGGGTATCAACAGGTGCGATTTTCAGAGTGAGGTTCTTTTTGATGGCGCAATACACGAGTGCAACCGCCATGGTAACTCCCTGACCAATAATGGTCGCCAATGCCGCACCGTACATGCCTCGTCCAAGAACCCACACAAAAGTATAGTCAAGAGCAACATTGGTAGCAAAGCCGCAGATCATAGCGATCATTGCCCACAAAGAACCGCCGTAATTACGCATAAACGGAACCAGTCCGGTGCCGAACACCTGTAAAATCGCTCAAGGGCAATTACCTTGATATACTCATTTCCCAGAGTAAGCAACTCGCCCGATGCACCAAGGGCAGAAAGGATTTTCTCTGAAGTGAAGAAAACGGTGACAGTCAGGACAGCGCTGAAAAGAAGCATAAGCCATGTTGCACCGGCAACGAACTCCCGTGCTTTTTTCTCATTTCCTGCTGCTTTCAGAATGGAGTATTTGACTGAACCACCCATTCCGATTCCTGTCCCTACGGATTGCAGGACCGCCGTGATGGGATATGCAATGTTGATTGCGGAAAGTCCGGCATCCCCGATTGAGTTGCCTACAAAGAAACCGTCAACGATGGCATACACCCCGGAAAGCGCAAAGGATAACACGGACGGAATCACATACTGAAAGAAAGTCCGCTTGTTATTCACTGCCCAGACCTCCTCTCAGCTCTCTTTCAAAGAGAAGATTGAAAAGGTCAAGAATTTCACACATGGCTTGGAGCCGTTCGTTCCCGATTGTTCTATAAACCTTCTCCTCGGCTTTTCGTAAAGGCGCAATCATTCTGTGGGCGTATACCTGTCCGCTTTCAGTCAAGACGATCCGCTTCTCACGTTTATCGCCCTCGCTGGCCTCCAACAGTAAATAGCCCTTCTTTTGAAGTGCGCTCACGACCGCGGACGGTTCATTCGATCAATGCTTGTCCGTCTTCTGCCGTTTCAACTCCGCCAGCTCCGCTTTCATCTCCGCGATCAACACCTTCAGCTTTTCCTTACATTCCTCGCGCGTGTGCGCATACACATTCCGCGCGTACTTCTTGCCATCGATCCATGTCGGGGAGTATCGGCCTTCAAAGAGGTGGTCGTTGATCTGGCTGATGCAGCCCGTGCCGGGCTTGCGGACTTTGCCCATATAGGGCTGAAAATCAACGATGGCGGGCGTATTTGCCTGCGGCGCAGGCTCGTCCGGAAGTTCTGCCTTTCCGATGCCGCAGTCGATCTTCCGCGCGGCGGCGTGCTGCATCTCAGAGGTCGAGTGCGTGTAAATATCCAGCGTCGTGGCCGCCGACACATGTCCCAGCATGGCAGAGAGCGTTTTTACGTCCATCCCATTTTGCAGCGCCAAGGTCGCGAATGTGTGCCTGAGGTCGTGAAAACGCACCTGTTTGCAGTTTGCATGCTCCAGAATCAGCTGCAATCGGTCGTAGACCGAACCGGGGTTGAGCGGCAGATCCTCCAGCACCGGCGACGGGAACATCCAGCGGGAGTGGACGCTTTTGCGGTATTCCCGCAGCACCTGCACGACGGCAGGCGGCAGCACCAGCTTGCGGATGGAGCTTTTCGTCTTCGGTACGCTCATGACGATCTTGCCGCGAACCAAGCTTACCTGCTTGCTAATTGTGAGGACGCCCGTTTCAAAATCGAGGTCATTCCATTGCAGCGCCAGCAGCTCCCCGCGCCGCAGGCCTGTCGCCAGATCCAGCAGAAACAGCTCGTAATACCCTTCGGCTTGCGCCTGAATGAGAAACCGCTGCAATTCGTCCCGCGCCAGCACCTGCATCTCGCGTGCTTTTTTGGGCGGCAGCTTGCAGCCCTCGGCGGGGTTCGTGCGGATAAGTCCATCCTGCACAGCCCGCTGCAGCGCCGAGCGGCAGGTCGCGTGACACATCCGTACCATACGGTCAGACAGCCCCTCGCCGTAACACTCCGTGCGCGTCTTGCGTCCGCTCTTTTTGAGCCGCGCATAAAACTGCTGGAGGTCGTTCTGCGTCAGCCTGTTCAGCGGAATCTCGCCCAGCTCCGGCTTGATGTGCAGGCGGATGCGGTCTTCGTAGCCGGACTGCGTCGAGGTGCGGATATTCGGCTTGCAGTGCGTTTCGTACCAATAATCCAGCCAGTCGGCGAAGCGCATCTCCGGCCGCAGCTTGTCCGACGGAATGCCGCCGAGCTGCACTTTGAGCGCCGCCAGCTTTTCCGTGCACTCGCGCTTGCTCTTGCCGAAGACAGCCTTTGTTTTCGGGTAGCCGTGATCGTCGTAGCCGACAACGTACCGCCCCTCCCAGCGTCCGTCTGCACGCTGACGGATCAATCCGTCGCCTGCTTTTCGCTTCTTTGCCAAGGCTTCAGCTCCTTTCCGAATAGGTCCTCCATGAAGCCGCCGACGATGCCGCCCGCGGCTTCGCGCATATCCGGCGTGACGTGCGTGTAGGTGTCGAGCGTGAAGCTGGCGTTCGTGTGACCCAGAATCCCAGCCAGCGTTTTCGCGTCCACGCCGCTGGTGAGGGCGTGTGTCGCGAACGTATGACGAAGATCATGGAAGCGAATGCTCGGCAGGCCCGCTTCCTCCAACAGCGTTTTGAGCCGCCGGTATGCCGTCCCCGGATTCATCGGCAGTTCCGGGACTGGTCGGCTGCGGGAAAATCCATTGGCTGATAGAATTTTTCTTCCGTGCCCGCAGCAGCGCCGCGACGCTCTCCGGCAGGATGATCGTGCGGTTGCCCTGGCTCGTTTTCGTGTCGCCGAGGGCGTAGATCCCCTGCCCCTTGCTGTGCAGCGTCCGGGAGATTTTGAGCGTCCCGGCCTTCGCGTCGAAGTCGCGCCACATGAGCGCGCAGATCTCGCCGCGCCGCAGACCGGTCATAAGTTCCGTGTAGAAGAAATCCCGCCAGATATCGTCCTTCTGGACTGCTTGCAGGAACGTGTCCAGCTCCTGTTCGTTCAGTACCTGCATCGGCTTGTAGTTTAGCTTTGGTGCAGTCGCGTTCTCGGTCGGATTTTTTTCGGAATGATGTGCGCCTGCACCGCAGCCTTCATCGCGCCGTGCAGCATCGTGTGGATGTGCCGCACCGTCGAATCGGAGAGGCGCCTGCTGCCCTCGGCGTCCTCGCGCACGCGCCCGCCGGATTTCAGCCGCCGGTACATCCGCTGCACGTCCTGCATCGTGATGAGCGAAACCTGCTTGCCGCCAAGCTGCGGCTTGATGTAGTTTTCGATATAATTGCGGTAGCTTTCCAGCGTCCCCGGCCGAATCGTGCCGTCCTTGTATTCCGCAAGCCAGCGATCCAGCCACTCGCCCAGCGTCATGCGGCTGTCCTCGGTCAGCTCCACGTCCTGATAGCATTCGATGTTCTGGTGCAGCTTTTCCGTCAGCGCTTTCTGCGTCTTCGCGTAGACGTGCCGGAAGATCGGGTCGCCGTTTGCCTTGTGTCCCACGACGATGCGCCCCTCCCAGCGCCCATCGTCGCGCTTTCTGACCATCCCGTCTCCGGATGGCCGCCGTTTTCCCATATGCAGGACTCCTTTCTTTCGTGTTATTCTTTCTCTAACAACTACCACGCGGGAGATACAATAGCAACCTCCCGCGCGGAGAGTTATCAGAAAGTTATCATTTCGGTTTGCTTTTGTCGATTGTGTGGGTTATTTGACTTGTGGTCTGCAACACGGTTTGCTATAATATAGAAAATGCTTTTCCCACGCTCGGTTTTATTTCGCGAAATTTGCAAGGCGTGTTATGACACGTTCTATGAGGAGGATGCTATATGGGCAACAAACCGAATGATGCCGCCAGGGAACCTCGGCTCTCACCGTCAATCAAGGATCTTGCAGCGAAAGCAAAACAGGCAGCGGTCAAGGCGCAGGGTACGGTGCTCAAAGCCGTTGACAAAAATGGAAACGGAAAAATCGATGCTGAGGACTTTGGCATTACCAAAGAATCTATGCAGGATGCCGCACAGAAGCTCAAAGCCAGTGCAAACCGCATTGGAGAAAGCCTCAATGATGCAAAGACAGAGCTTGACCGCAGGGTACTGCGTCCTGTTTTCAAAGAGGGCTTGTATTAGGAAGATGGACGGCCTTTGCTCAAATATTACGTATATGTACGTTACAGTGGACACTGTAGCCCCTCAAATCTTCTTTGATAATGAGTTTGAAACATACGAAGAAGGCATCTACCTACATGGAATATGCTCTAAAGACACAATTGAAGTTTGGCTGGACGGTGAATATGTCTATATGTCGGATGTCCCCGATTTTGGCATATATTTTGAGCTTACGCCCGGCGAACATAAAATGGTATTCGAGCTCTATGATAGGTGTGGAAACAAAACAACCGAAGAAATTGTGCTTCAAAGGTACGTGAATTAAAGGTTTTTGTCAAAGAGATAGGGGGCACCTCCTAACTCTTTGGCGCAGGAGGAGGCAAAGTGCGTGAAAATAAAACATTAGTCCCAATCCTTCTGGGTTTTGTGCTCGCCGCCGGAATCGGCGTATACGCTTATCAGAAGAACGCCCCCGGCAAAGAAGAATACATGGCTGCGGCAATTGCGTATTTGGAGGAGCAGAAAACGGCTCTAGATGGTGCAGAAACGATTCCAATGGATATAGACTGGGCGACCGGCAGAGTTATTCGCATACACGCAGACAGCCCATATACTATCGACAGAATCATCTCATATTTAACGAATGTGACAGAGGTGTGTCGGGTTGAAGACATTCCTGAACTGGCGTACCCGCTCGTGTATGTAGGAGATAAGATATCAGGAAACAATGAAAAATTGTATTATTCCGCAGACAAAAAAATCCTCGAGTTTACTCTGAGCGAAACGGACAGCCTTGCGTTCCTTCTTTATCTCACAGGGAGCGGCTCACTATACCCCGAGATCAAGGAGTTCTTTATCGAGGGCGTGATTCGACAACTTCAAAATGAAATTAACTTTGGAGACTCAGACATCCTAAAATTTAGTAACGGCCATCTGGAAAGCATAGACATCAAAACGCAAGAAACTGCGGAAGTGCTTTTTCACTGTATCAGAAACTGTATTCGGATAACTGATCTTACGGATGTCAGTCTTGAGCCAATGGCGCTTCCGATCCTAGTAAACGGGCGAGGCGCAGGTACATTTGAGATGTTCTTTGCAACTTATCAGGAAACGGGACAGTTTATTTGCATTAGCTTTGCCCCAGAGGATTCAGCACGCTTTCAAGATTATGTAATGGAACTTCAAAAAGGTATGGCGTGAGCATCGGCGCGGACGACTGGTTCAAGGATGACGTGCAATATGTCTATGAAAAGGGCCTGATGCTCGGCACAGGTGAAGGCACATTCAGCCCTTATCTTAACACAACAAGAGGCATGATCGTAACGATTCTCTATCGTCTGGAGGGAAAGCCTGTAGCAAGCGATTCCAGACCGTTTGATGATGTGGAGAGTGGCAAGTATTACGAAAAGGCCATCTCATGGGCCGTAGAAAACCATATCATCGAGGGTTATGGCAATGGCAAGTTCGGCCCGGAGGACGACATCTCGCGCGAGCAAATGGCGACGATCCTCTATAACTACGCAAAGTTCAAGGGCTACGACGTGAGTAAGATGACTGACCTCTCTAGATTCACCGACAGCGACAAGATTAGCGTCTGGGCTTCCACCCCGCTTGCATGGGCCAACGCCGAAGGGCTTATCAACGGCAAGGGTGACGGCATTCTTGATCCGGGCGGCAATGCCCTCCGCTGCGAGGTCGCGGCAATCCTGCATAGATTTGAAGAGAAGATCGTGAAATAAGCATGCAAAGCAACAGAGGCATCGGGCCAAGAATCCTGCGTCTCTGTTTGCCTTCGGGATATTTTTTGAAAACGGAATAACGGTCGATAGCTGTTTTTGTTTGTATTATGTGTTTTGCTTATTTACCAACCATGATCAACCACAGGTGAACTAGAGGCGTTCGACCGTCGCCTTGGTTTCCGGCATAAGCCAGAACGGAAACTTGATTTTCCTATTTGCCATGCTAATTTCCCTCCAATTTTTGTGTGACCCCGCTGTTTTCCTTGAAACAGCGTGACTATTTACGCTTCCGACCCCAATGGAGCTGTTTTTGCCCTCTCAACAACCCCTACCCGAAATCCCCAAACTGCCCGCACTGCGGGCAGATGTGTCTGCCAAGGTGCGCGCACGACACCTTGGCTTTCTCCTGCTATAATTCGTTCGTAGGCAACTCTCGGATAAAAATGCAAACATTCCGCATAATCGCCAAAAACCATTCCCATGAAAATGCGGCTTCCAAGCTCGTTCCGGCGGCAGTCCGATTCTTTCTCCTTGCGAAATTTGTTCTCTCTAAGCAGCATTCGGCGCTGCTGTATGAGACCGCAGTTCTTCTTTTTCCTCGCCGTTATCAACGCGCAGATGCCCGATGATATAATATCCTCATGCAGACAGAGGTTCTCTTCTTTTCTCCTTGCGGCGCTCGTCCGCTCTAGGCAGCGTGGGACCTCTCTCTTATGAGTTTTCATTTATGAGCCGGATGCGGGATTCTCTGCTGATATCGAAACAGGGTATGACTCATAAGACCATGAGGACTGTCTGTAAATCTACGTTGAGGTGAATGCTATGTTCATTGTCGGTATCGATGTCGCCAAGCGCAGCCATGAGGTCTGTATGATCACATCGGACGGCCAGACCGTCCAGCGTCCATTCTCTATCCGCAACAACTGCACCGGGTACAATCTCATGCTGGAGAAAATCAGAAAACACACGAACATCAAAAGTCAGATCGTATTTGCGATGGAGTCCACCGCGCATTACTGGCTGGCGCTCTTTACGCGGCTGCGCAAGGACGGCTACCACGTCATTCTGCTCAACCCGATCCAAACCAGCGCCATGTGGGATATGTTCATCCGCAAGATCAAAACAGATGCAAAAGATTCCTTCATCATCGCCGAGCTGATCCGCTTCGGGCGCTATGCCGAAAGCAATGTTGCACAGGATCGTCTGCTGGCGCTGAAGGAGCTGTGCCGGAACCGCTTCTATCTGGTCGACATGGCCGGCGACCTCAAGCGAAAACTGATCGCTCTGATCGACCGTGTTTTTCCGGAATACGAGGCGCAGTTCGATACGATTTTCTGCAAGTCCTCCGTGGCGGTTCTGAAAAAGTATCCGACGCCGCAGAAGCTTTCCAACGCACATCTGGATAAGCTGACGGAGCTGCTCTGGAACAGCAGCAATGGTCACTTCGGCGAGTGGAAGGCGCGCGAACTCAAAGAGCTTGCACGAAACAGCTTCGGCGTTGAAGACTGCGACGGCGCGTATTCCACGCTGATCCTCCTGATGCTCGACCAGATCCAGTCGCTCTCTGGGAAGGCAGACGCTCTGGAAAAAGAAATATCTCGACTGTTTCAGAGTTTTTGATACGACGGTCACGACGATTCCCGGCGTTGGACCGATCATTGGAGCCGTCATTCTCAGCGAAGTCGGAGATATCTCCCGTTTTTTTTCTTCTGCGGACAAGCTCGCAGCCTATATTGGCGTCGATCCGTCTGTCAACCAGTCCGGCGAGTTCCAGGCTGCGCACGCGCATATGTCCAAACGGGGCTCTCCGTATCTGCGCAGATGCATCTGGATGGCGTCTCAGGTCGCTGTACAGCGCGATCCCATGTTCCACGCATATTACGAGAAGAAAGCCGCAGAAGGGCTCAAATACATGACGATCATCGGCCATGTGACGAGGAAAATGACCGCCGTGGTATTTGCCATTCTGCGTGACCATAAGGTCTACGAGCCGATTCTGTCGACCGCCGCATAGAAGCTTCACACCCATATCCGCCTGCTCACGCCCCGTGAGCCTGCATTGTCGCGCCCATTTCCAACCGCGACGAATTCATTTTTCTGCATTTTTATCCCTTGACAAATCCATAGCCGGCTGCTTCGCCGCTTGCGGCTTTGCTCTCAGTCCGAAATTGCCCGCAGGGGTCCTTCTTCTGTGCTTGGCGTTCCCGCAACGCTCCCGCACGGCGGCGCAACGTGCGCTTTTTCGCTCAAGCGGGTACGCGCCCGGCTGTGCCCGGAAAATCGGACACAGCCGCGACACGCGGCTCACGCGGGCGGACAGGCGTTTTTCTGCTGCGCCTGTTGGAACGCTTCCAACCGCTTTCGGATGCGTTCCTGCTCACACTCTGCGTCCAGCTTTGCAAGCTTTTGCTCGTAAAACTGCTGGATAGAGAACTGAATGGGCAGGAGCGTATACAGAAGGCTTCCGTTCTGCTTGCGTCCATCCTGCGTGATGATGCTTGTGTGCTCCGTTTGAATGAGGCCACGTTCGACCAGCTCGGTCACATATTTGCGCACCGTGTTCGGACTCATATTGACGGCGTTACCAATCGTTTTGTAGCTCGCATGGCACTGATACGTCGTCCGATCCTCGATGTACATCAGATAGCTGTAGACAGCCAACGCGCCTGGTGAGAGACCGAGGGTGAAAACCTCATTCGGCAGAGGAAAGTAGTTTTTGATTGGATCGCGCGACGTGTAGTACTTATTCCTCATGCGCGCCTCCTGTCTGCCGCTCCACCCAGAGGCGGAATTGTTCCTTCGGCACGACCAGTCGGCTGCCGAGCCGCAGCGACGGAAAGCCGTCCTCGTGCAGAAGCTCGTAGGCGCTTGACGGCGAAACGCCCAGCGCGCGGGAGACAAGCTGCGCGTTGAGAAACAGCGGCAGCTCGTCAAAATTTTTGATGTTTGATGTGTTCAATGTCTTTTTTACCTCCATCTGATTTTAGAAAATTCAGAGATTAAACTTGCATTTCGGAGGCCCCTCTGTTAGACTGAACACAGTTACCGTCCGTGTTTTCGAAACGCGGCATGCCGTCCGACTGTTGCAGCAGCCGGACGGCTTTTTTTCTTTTCCTGTTACCATCCTCCATACCCGTTCCTGTCCTGCGGCCTTTTGTTGACGCACACAGCGTTGGCTTCGCCTCGGTATGCTGGCTGCTCTTGCAGCGTCGCGGCATACTTCCCCGGCGAGTATCGTCTTTGGAGATGGGTGTGAAATTTTCAAGGTACAGGGCAACTTTCCGTTGACAAGCTGTCTATGTGGTGTTAGACTATGATAAAATGATTTAGACAGTCTTCCGGTTTTAAGGTAACATAGAGCTACATATTTGTCAAGACTATTTCATTTATAATTTACAATTAGTCCATATTTGAGGTGAGAGCTATGTGGTATGCGAAGATGTATTTCTCCGGTGAGAGGGAGTTTTTTGAAAACGATGCGTTTGGAATGCAGGGCCTGCCGTCCAAGCAGTTAGAACTTCCGTTTTTGGAAAGTCTGCTGACGTTTCTGGAATTGGATGAAAAAGAAATCACGCCGATGCTGGAACGCATCAGCGTGAATTGGGAACACTTCGTCGAAAGCAGTGACCTCGGAGCGCATACAGCCGCGATGGTGGAGTTGGGTATGCTGGCTGAGAAGCACATTTACTTTCGCCTTTTATATACGCGCTGCTTCGGCTGCATTTCCGTTAATGGCTTCGATCAAGCGGAGATTCAGGCGATTGCTTTGGACTTAAAGGAGTTTGTAACGCAGTTTTCAGAGACAAGGAAGCAGGTTGAGAAGTTTTTGGAATGTGTGCTGGACGTGGATTCCGCCGGCCGTGAACCGCAGAAACAGGCGGCGAAAAACTATCATCACGACCAGCCGAGAGATCCGGAGCTGTTCCGATTTGAGCCAATCCCACTGAGTTTCGAGCCGGTCGAGCCGGGACGGTGCGCGCCTGTTTTGTACTCGTCCGCTGTGCGCGACATGATCGATTATTCGCTGAGGAGCTGCGTGGAACGCGGCGTGACCGTGCGCCGCTGCAAGAACTGCGGCCGCTGGTTCCCGCAGACCGGCCGTGTGAGCGCGGAGTACTGCGAGCGCCCCGTGAAGTACGGCGAGCAGCGCTGCCGCGAGATCGGCGCATTCCGTCAGTGGACAAAAAAGCAGACCGACGATCCCATCTTCAAGGCGTACCGCAAGGAGTACAAAAAGCGCTTCGCGTGGATTAAAGCCGGGCGCATCACCGACGAGCAGTTCTACGCATGGAGCGAAAAAGCCAGAGAAGAAAAGAAGAAGTGCGACCGGGAGATCATCTCACTGGATGAGTTCCAGCAGTGGCTCCGCGACTCGAAAATATGAAACTACGCGGCCGGTAACTTGCCGGTCGCGTATTCTTTGTCTATAGCGAGTGAGGATTTGAGTTGCTGGGCGCTCAGGTTACGCAGAGAAAAGGTACGATTTTTGCCCAATCCTGTATCTGTTTATTGAGAGATGCTTTTTCGTTTGTTCCGCGATTGCGGTTCAGCGTACCCATAACGCCGCAGTGCGCAAACGCAAAAACGAACGCGGTTTCGTCATCACAAAGATGGATTTGAACAGGGTTTTCACTGCTTTCGATGAATCGATTATAGTTTCGTATGACCGGTAGCCGCTGCAATCCAAGCGCACGAAGCGTACACCGAAAGGTATCCTTACCCAAACAGAGTAGTACACGCGGATGTATGATATCAACCAATCTGCGAAAGAACGGTGCATCCGCATTGGCCCAAGCTGTTTTAAAACCGCCGCTCGTTCCTTGCAATCTGTAGCCCATTACGAGATTTGTAAAGAACAATTTCGGATCGTCGGATAAAATATCAAAGCCAATTGTGTGAAATAGCTGAATTAGATTTCTATCTGTAATACTGTCATTTCCGCGCATATAGCTTACAGCTTTCCCACAGTTCATGTCGCATACGTTTTTCATGGTTGCAACGGAAGGCGTATCCCAAGGGCAGCCCCAATCCTGACCGACCAGCATGATATCCGCATCTAAGTGTCCGCGCCCTTGCCAGTACGCCCATAGATTGATCTCTTTACATTCCTTGCACCATCGGAGTTCACGGCTTTCAGACAGATACGCCTTCTGGACATCGGCAATCAGTTCTTGATATTGTAATTCTTTTGATACGGTGTCGTTTTTCATATCATTTATTTCTGAATTCTGCCCGGTCTGAGATCTTCCCCAACCGCACCAGACGCGCGGCTAAGCTGCCCTCCGAGCGTTTGAAGTAGGCGCACATTTCCTTTTTGCTGCCTCCGGCATCGAACATCTGGCAGAGGACCGCGTCGTCTGCATCGTTCCAGGGTTTGCCCGCATTTTCGGGCTGCGGCTTCGGCGGCTTTCCCGGAAACGCCTTCAGAACACAGTGAAATGCCCGAATGATTTCAGCCTTGTTGCACACATGATCCTCCGGCAGAACCTCGCCTGTCAGCGGATCAACGCCGTCTGCCAAGCCGGATAACAGTTCTTTTGCTCGTTGTAGATCTATATTAAACCAAAAATTCTTTTTTAGTATAACATAGTTTATAATACTCGTCTATATATAGCGGTAGTTTTATCGAAATGCTTTGTCTTATTGTGGTAATTTGCATTATGAGAAGTTCGCTGACGGCAGCGTGAAGTGCATCGAAGATGAAATTCCGTTTGACCTGCCGGATGGTTGGGCGTGGACGAGGATTAAAACGGTTTCTATTGATTTGTTTATACGGAACTTTGAAGAAGGCTAATTCTTCTGGAAAAGTTGCAGTTCTTCGAATGGGTAATTTACAAGATGGTGAGATTGATTATTCCGATCTGGTATACTCTTCGGATGAAGCAGATATAGAAAAGTATTATTTGCTGGAAAATGACCTTTGTTCAATCGAACAAACAGCGCTGAATGGGTAGCAGAAAAACTTCAATATATCGAGGGGATACTCCTGCAATATATGCGGGATACCTCATCAGAATACGAACTCCTGTCTGTGGAGAATACTTGAACGCTGTAATGAACAGTTATGTATGCCAAAAATTACTGTATCAGAGTTAAAACTGATGCAGTAAATCAATCAAACATCAATGCTCAAAAACTGGGTATGTTTCTTGCGCCTGTTGCGCCCATCAAAGAACAGCATAGGATCGTTACATCTTTCAAGCGGACATTTGAATTTACACAGTGCCTCCAAAGTGGAAAAAAGAACTTTCCGCATTGATTCAAAGCACAAAGGCGAAAATCCTCGACCTCGCCATTCGTGGCAAGCTTGTGCCGCAAGACCCGAATGACGAACCTGCTTCTGTCCTGCTTGAACGCATCAGAGCAGAGAAAGAAGAACTCATCAAGCAGGGCAAGATCAAGCGGGATAAGAAGGAATCCGTCATCTTCCGTGGTGAGGATAACTCTTATTATCTAAATAATGGTCAAACGACGGTAGATATCAACGATGACCTTCCCTTTGATATTCCGGATTCTTGGCGCTGGGTCCGCCTCAAAGATGTATTTATTATTAATCCTCGAAATAAGTTGGATGATGATCTGGATGTATCTTTTATTCCTATGCCGCTGATAGATGATGGATATAGCGGCAAACACGCTACTGAGGTGCGCCATTGGAAAGAGGTGAAAAACGGTTTTACTCACTTTGCCGAGGGGGGGATGTTGGTGTCGCCAAGATTACACCCTGCTTTGAAAACCGAAAATCTACCGTTTTTGAGAATCTGACCAACGGATACGGTGCGGGAACAACCGAACTTCATGTGTTGCGACCTTTTTGGGAATAATATCTTCGTACGGTATTTGCTGGCATATATTAAATCCGATTACTTTGTCGAAAAGGGGAAGCAGACCTTTACAGGAGATGTCGGTCAACAGCGCATCAGCAAGGCATATGTTGAGGCGCCTATTTCCGCTCCCACCCGTCAAAGAACAGGAACGAATTGTTCAACAAATTGGTATCATATTTGAATTCCTAAATATGATTACGGACGCATTATCTTGACCAACAGCCGCCCTCGAAAGAAGGCGGCTGTTCCTTTACCATGTGACGATTCTATCCACCAGCGCCTGCTGTTCGCTGGCAGTTCTGCGGAGGTAAATGCGAGTAGTCTCAATGCTCTCGTGACCCATCAGGTCAGCTAACAGAGCAATGTCGTTATACTTCTCCAAGAAGTTCTTAGCGTATCGATGACGGAATGAATGCGGGTACACTACCTTTTATCCAATCCATACTTGTCGGCATAGTTTTTAAGCTGCTGGGAAATACCGCGTGTAGTAATACGCTTCCCATAGTGGTTCAAAAACAAATAACCGGAGGAACGGTTTGTTTCCTCCAGCCATTCGATGGTCTCCGTTCTTAACTTTTTAGGTATGTAGAGCCTGCGCAGTTTGCCTCCCTTTGTATACAGGTCGAAATATCCAAGTTCAACATGTTCAATTTTGATCTGTATGAGTTCACTGACACGGGCACCAGTAGCGGCCAGATACCAGACTACAAAGTACCATTCCATGTTGCCGTCCTTTTTGAGCTGCTTCTTCAAGAAATTATAATCGGCATTGCTGATCACGTTTTCAAGGAAGTTCTTCTGCTGAACCTTTACAGCTTTCAGCTGCAGCTTGTCCTTGCCCAGATAGACCAGATACTTGTTGATCGCCTGGATGCGGAGATTTACCGTCTTAGGCTTGTAAAACTCCATCAGATACCCTTTGTAGGCCAACAGGTTTTCCTTGCTGGTCGTATCGTAATGGGAGTGGTAGTATTCCACCGTCCACAAATACGATGTGATCGTGTTTTCGGAAAGATTGCTCTTTCGCAGGTGTTCTTCGAATGTGCCTTGCTGCTTCATGATAAGCGGCCTCCTCATAATATTTTCTGCGGCTTTCCGCACAAATATTATAAGGGAAACATGTGACTTTCTCTTATTATGAGAAGATTGGAACGGAAGTCCGTTGTATTAACAGTGAAATTCCGTTTGATCTGCCAGAAACATGGTGTTGGTGTAGGCTTGGCACACTTTTTGCCCATAACACCGGCAAAGCATTAAATTCATCTGATTCAGCAGGGACTCCTATGACATATATCACAACATCGAATTTGTACTGGGATCGATTTGAACTGGATTCACTCAAAGAAATGCCTTTTACAGATAGCGAGATTGATAAATGTACTGTGACAAAGGGCGACCTGTTAGTTTGCGAAGGGGAGACATAGGGAGATCTGCAATTTGGATGTTCGGTGAGAACATCAGAATACAGAATCATATCCACCGACTGCGTCCGTATATTTCGCTTTCCTGTCGATTCTACTATTACGTGATGTATATGTGGAAGCGGTTGGGACTTATTGGTGGTCAAGGCATCGGATTGCAAGGCTTTTCGTCAAAGGCATTACACAATTTGATAGTACCGCTTCCCTCAATAGATGAGCAAGAGAGAATCGTTGCCTCTGTTGATAAACTATTTGCAACAATAGCGAACATCGAAAAGAGACTCAGCTGAGGCTCTTTTCTACAGAAGTAAGGAGGCTTTTTAATTTGGCCACCTGCTCAACAACTCTAATTTGGTAATTCAACGAGGGTATTGGCAGAATTAAATTTAAGATATCCTCTCTTGATATGCCGGGTATAAGTCCTTTTGCTGCGTCTTTTATGGCACTGATATAGGCTGTTATGCAAAGGGCAAGATACTCAGGGTTAAGCGCAAATGTATTACGAATTGCCATGACTTGTCGTGCTATATGAGCGTCACCGAAATTGTTGAATGCCATTTCGCCGATAGTTCCTTTGCAAGTGAGTAGCAAATCTCCAGTTTTGGTTATCACTTGCGGTGTTGTCGTCCATCTCACCAAGCTCACTCTGCCATTTGCGAAATTACTGGCTCCTGTGATATACGGAATACCATCTCCATCTGCATTGTATTCAGAAGGCAAAAGATCTCGTCCGGAGACAAGTTCCCATAGTTCTTTCAGACGAACAAACGCCAATCCATCAGGCAACTCAAAGGGTATATCGCCATCGATATTTTCGACCTCATTGCCAATCTTCTCATAATAAGAGTTATCCTCACCACGAAAGATGAAGGATTCCTTCTTATCCCGCTTGATCTTGCCCTGCTTGATGAGTTCTTCTTTCTCTGCTCTGATGCGTTCAAGCAGGACAGAAGCAGGTTCGTCAT
>VOFG01003022.1_pt1 | contig 30835 bp, 48 predicted proteins | sample 5384171 | NCBI WGS metagenome assembly VOFG01 (sample SAMN12384726, study PRJNA508395) | human gut metagenome | isolation source: healthy gut F | host: Homo sapiens
AAGCAGATAACCAGTTGAAATTAACCAATTGGGAAATAAAAAGTACAACCGAAATAAGCGAAAATGCGGAAAAAAGTATCTATGCCTTCATTCCAAGCTACCGACTGGTATGAAGCCACAGTACCGACTACTGTTTTGAATGCATTAGTGAAACAGAACGTTTATCCTGATCCCAGAATCGGCATGAACAACTTTCTAATTCCCTGATGTCTCTGATGAGTTTAATAAAAAAATGGACTTAGCTAAATACAGTTACCTGGGCAATGGAAAAAATCCTTGGCAGGAACCTTATTGGTATCGCACGACCTTGACTTTGCCTAAGCAATATAAAAAAAAAAATATGGCTGAACCTCAATGGAATTAACTATCGTGCAGACGTATGGATTAATGGACATCAAATAGGGAAAAAAAAGAAGATGTAGTAGGCATGTTCCGCCGCTTCAAATTCGATATAACCGATTATATCCAGCCCACACAGAACTGTATTGCTATAAAAATATATCAAGTGGACCATCCCGGAACTCCTAACCCCGGAACACAATTTATAGCCTTTGGGCCTAACCGTGGTACGGCTTCCGATTTGTTCAAAGATGAAACATTAAAATTCACAGGTGGTTGGGATTGCGCCCCTGTAGTGCGTGACCGGAATATGGGTATTTATCAGTCCGTCACCCTGGAAGCAACCAGCCAGGTCACTATTGAAGACCCATATATTATCACTACTCTACCCCAAAAAGATACAACAGTTGCTGACATTACAATCAAAGCGACTGTACACAATCATTCGGATAAGATGATAAGCGGTAAAAGTTAAAGCAACAATTCGCCTTATCAACGAATTAGTTTATCCGAGTTACACACGTAAACTGGCTGGAAGCATGAAACCGATAAGCGTAACTCTGCCTGTCACAATGCTCCCCAATGAAAGTAAAGAAATAATATTATCTCCCAGAAGTTTTCCGTCTTATCTATACAGAACCCATACTTATGGTACCCAAACGGATATGGAGAGCAATATATGCACAGTCTCGATTTATCATTCGACATGAATAATGGGAAATCGTCCGATCGGGAGAGAAGGTAAACTTCGGAATTCGCGAAGTAACTTCGGAATTAATGAAAAACGGGGAAGAATATGGTCGTGTATTCTTTATCAATGGCAAACGCATCTTCTGTAAAGGGGGATGGATACAACCGGATGTACTTCTCGACGACTCACCCAAACGAATTTATGACCAGGCACGATTAATGGCAAATGCCAACATTACTTTGATCGGCAGTGAAGATATGCCTTCCCCTTCCGAAGATTGGCTAGATAGCTGGGATAAATACGGACTGATGAACTGGCATGTATTTTATCAATGCTACCGAATGTTCCCGGGACGTGACAACCAGCATAATCCCTCTCAACAATGACTTAGCTATCGCTTGCGTGAAAGACATGGTCAAAAGATACCGTAATCATCCCTGTATCATTGCATGGTTCGGAGTTAATGAAGTGTTGGTAGATGAAGAATTGTATCATCCGACCAAAGAAGCCGTATTAAGCCTCGACACGACACGCCCCTACATACCGACTACCAGTATCAGTTGGGACGTAGACAAACTAACTCCTTATTTAAAACCGGACTTACCAACCGGTACTACCGATGATGGCGCTCCCGACTATAACTGGGCACCCTCCGATTACTACTTCGACAAAGTAGAAGAGGTTTATCTGCAAATGTTCAGAAACGAATTAGGCATGCCTTCCGTACCTGTATACGAAAGTTTGAAAAAGTTTATACCTACCATTGATAAGCCACTCGACCGGAGAAACCGATTTATCCATTAGACAGTATATGGGCGGAACACGGAGCATGGGACACCAACTAACTTCTGCTATCGTGCATACGACAATGCAATCGAACCTTCTATAGCGACCCAGTCAGTAGCGAGGATTATGCATATAAAGGCCAGCTAGTAAGTTCAGAAGGGTATCGTGCCATGTTTGAGGCAGCCAACCACCGGATGTGGGATATCACAACAGGGATAATGATCTGGAAACTAAACTCTTGTTGGCCCGATGTCTGCTGGCAAATTTATGATTGGTATCTGTCACCCAATGCTTCTTACTATTTCTCTAAGAAAGCAATGGAACCCATTCATATTCAAATGAATGCAAATACGAACCGGATTTCTGTGATAAACGCTACTCATCAAGAATTTAAATCTGTTATAGCCAAAGCCAGAATCATAGACTATTCGATGAAAGAATGCTGGGCATACACAGATACCATATCCGTGGGCGCCGACCAATATAAAGAATTAGAAACCGTACCTCAACGAGGTGACCTTTCTGCCATATATTATATAAAAGCTGGAATTAGAAGACTTAAACAGAAATCTTATTTCTGAAAACTTATATTGGCGTTACTCGCAACATCAAAATTTCTATTGGCTGGTAAATATGCCTAAAGTTACATTAAAAGCAAGATTTAAAACTTCAAAAACAAGAAAAGAGTATCAGATCACGCTTACTTTAACGAATGACTCTGATAAATTATCCTTTTTCAACCACTTAATGATACAAAGAGAAAAAACAAAAGAAGTCGTAAATCCGGTATTCTGGAGTGATAACTTCATTTCATTGTTCCCCTAATGAGACCCGTACCATCACTGCGACAGTATCCATAGAGGATTTACATGGAGAAAATCCTATAATTATTATTAAATAACTAATAAAACCAAGAAACATGAAACTATTACTTACAACCTTGGCAATAGTCTATCTAAGTTTGTTCATGAGCCTGCAAGCACAAGAACAGGTACGGGTTATCCCCTATCCTGCTGAAGTCACCATGCAAGCAGAAACGTGTAAACTCAAATCGGGTCAGAAAATCCACTATCTGGATGCCAGTTTATATAAAGAAGCAGCATTCCTTGAAAAGAAACTCGCTGATTTAAACTATAAAATGAAAGTAATCCCCGGCAAAAAAAGGCGTGAAAGGAATCAACTTATCATTAAACAATAGACTGCAAAACAAAGAGGGCTATCAGCCTGATTATCGCCCCCCAAACAGGTCCTAATCAAAGGAGGAAGTCCAATGCTGGAGTTTTCTATGGTATTCAAACGCTATTACAGCAGTTAACCAACGGAGATCTAAGATGTGGAACGATAGAAGACGCCCCGCGTTATGAATGGAGAGGATATATGCTTGATGAAGCACGTCACTTTTCCGGCGAAAAAAGGGTAAAACAAATCCTTGACCTGATGGCATATTATAAGATGAATCGCTTCCATTGGCATCTGACAGACGCACAAGGATGGAGAATCGAAATTAAACAATACCCTAAACTGGCAACTATAGGAGGAGAAGGTTGCCATAGTGATCCGGATACACCGGCACAATATTATACACAAGAGCAGATCCGTGATATCATAGCATATGCCAAAAAGAACGTCATATTGAAATTATACCCGAAATAGACATGCCCGGACATGCCACAGCAGCCAATAAAAGCTTACCCGGAATACTCAGGCGGAGGAACGGAAGAACATCCGGAATTCACTTTTAACGTCGGCAAAAAGAAGAAACTTATACTTATCTGACTAATATACTAAAAGAAATAGCTGCCTTATTCCCTTCTCCATATTTACATATCGGAGGCGACGAAGTAGCTTACGGAATCAAGGCATGGGAAACAGACCCACATGTACAAGCACTATTGAAACGCGAAGGGTTACAAACTGTAAAGGAAGCAGAACGCTACTTTATGCATAGAATGACAGATGTAGTAAACTCACTAGGTAAAACTTTAGTCGGTTGGGATGAACTTCTCGACTTGAATGTAAAGCAAGATAATACTATCATTATGTGGTGGAGACATGATAAACCCGATTACCTGCGCAAATCACTGACCAAAGGATATTCGACTATCATGTGTCCGCGCAAACCGCTTTATTTTGACTTCGTACAATATAAAGACCACAAATGGGGACGAATCTGGGACGGATTCTGCCCAATAGAAGATGTATATGCTTTCCCCGACAAATGGTTTGCCGAATGGGGAGTGTCAGCCTCTGACCTCTCACATGTCAAAGGCATACAGGCCAATACATGGACGGAACTAATGCATACTAAAGATCGGGTAGATTTCATGATCTTTCCCCGCCTCTGCGCACTGGCAGAATCAGCTTGGTCCCGCACCGACAGTCAAAGACTACGACAAGTTCCTGTCACGTATGGAAGATGCATTCACCTTATTTGATAAAATTTGAATATTTATTACTTTGATTATCGTAATCCTCAGCACCATCCGGAACCGGCTGGTCCTGTCATCAAAAAGAAAGAAAAAATACAAATGGATTTCCGTGACTAAAAAAAAGAAATGCTACATGAAGATTCTTATCTACTTTTTAATAATTGTACTGTGGAGCATCAATATGGAGGCAAAAGTCAAATTGCCTCCACTACTTAGTGACAATATGGTCTTACAGCAAAAAGCAATGTACGAATCTGGGGAAAAGCGACTCCAAATTCTACTGTTGTAGTAACTCCTTCATGGGCAAATAAGGAAGTCAAAACCCATGCTGACGAAAAAGGGGTGTTGGGAATTACAGATCACAACGCCTGCTGCCAGTTTCGAAGAATATACATTAACACTGACGGATGGAGAACAATCTGTCACTTTGCAGCACCTCCTGATCGGAGAAGTCTGGTTATGTGCCGGACAATCAAATATGGTAATGCCTTTGAACGGATTTGATTATTGTCCCATAAGCGACTCCAATAATGTCATAGCAGATGCTCCCAATCATCCGGGAATACGAATGGTAACCATAAAAGCCGACAGTAAAACTATCTCCGCAGGAGTATGCAGAAGGAAGGCTGGCAGCAACCAACTACGGAAAATGCTCCGAAGTTTAGTGCAGCCGCCTATCATTATGCATTAACTTTACAACGGACCTTACAGATTCCTATAGGAGTTATCACCTGTGCATGGGGAGGCTCAAAGAGTAGAAGGTTGGCTACCTAAAGAAATACTACAAACCTACAAAGATGAAGACCTGACTTTAATAGGAAGTGACAAGACACCAGTCTATTTACAATCGATGTTAATGTATAATGGAATTTTATACCCCTGTCACAAATATACAATAAAAAGGTTTTATCTGGTATCAAGGAGAAAGTAATGTAAGAAGTAGCAGAACATACGCCGAACGCCTAGCTACAATGGTAAAACATTGGCGATCAATATGGAAACAAGGAGACCTGCCTTTCTACTATGTTGAGACAGTCCCATTTGCCTGTGAATATAAAGAAGATGGCTACATAGGAGCATTATTGCGGGAAGGCTCAACAAAAGGCGCTTTCACTCATTCCCAATAGTGGTATGATCGGAACAAACGACTTAGTAGAGACATACGAAGCTCCTCAAGTGCATCCTCACAATAAAAAGGGATTGGAGAACGCCTCGCATATATGTCCTTGAATAAGACATACGGATATCAGGGAATAGAATCGAATATCCATCTTATAAAAGCATGAAAATCAACGGAGAGACAATTGAAATCTCCTTTTCCCATGCAGAAAAAGGATTAAGCCCCTGGATAAATATCTCCGGATTTGAGATTGCAGGTTCAGATAAAGTCTTTTATCCGGCAGAGGCCTCTTTAAATCAGAAGGATCATACAGTAATTGTCAAATCCCCAACAGTCAAATCTCCCGTTGCCGTTCGTTACTGTTTTCGGAATTTCCTGAAAGGAAATCTGATTAATACACGCAATCTGCCGGTCAGACCATTTCGCACAGATAAGTGGTAATAAAAACATAAAATAAATGATGAAAAGAATATATTATACATATCCGGTTTTATTAGTCTGGCTTGTGTCGACATTGTTGCCACAATTTTGTATAGCTATGCCTAATGAACAGAAAGAAAACAATGATGTGGTCATAGAGAACGCGGAAATGCGTCTAATTATTAGCAATGACGGAAAAGCACGCAGCCTGATACACAAAGCTACGGGAGAGGAATGTCTGATAACAAATGCAGATGTACCTTTATGCGCTATTACCCAATACCGTCCTTACGATAATGAAAACTTCCTAATGTTTCCTGCAAAGCCACGCACCTTCCTGCCAATAAAATTGAACGTAACGGAAATGAATTACGTATAGAATTTCAGGATACCTATGACATTGCCATCATAGAGTTAAATATCACAGATTATTATATAGGTTTCACTCTGAAGCAAATTGATTATCGTATCGAAGATTTTTGGGGTAAAACGCAAAACTGAAATAGATGAAATCTCATTATTACAATTACCAGTACGTAAACGTGAGAACTTTGGTGAGTGGCTGAATGTATCATGGGATGAACAGACAGCCATATGCCTGCTAGGCACCCATCCGACCACCTATATCGATGCTTTTGCAAACAAGGAATATACTACGATGTATGCAGGACTTGATTTTCAAGTGAAACTATTCAATTCCGGTGCAGCACTGATTACTACTTCAAAAGAAAAACTGCTAACCTGTATTGATAAAGTAGAACGTGACTATCATATGCCTTTAGGAGTAGAAAGTCGCCAACGTAAAGAATATCAGTACTCCTATTATGAGCTACGTGATGTCACGACTAAAAATATAGATGAACATATTGTATATGCTCAAAAAGGTGGTTTCAAATCCATTGTCGTCTATTATGTTGATTTCGCCAAAAGCTTTGCGGACATTATGAATGGAGAAAAGAATATCCGAATGGAATGAAAGATTTACAGGGAAATCACTAATAAAATCAAAGCAGCAGGCATGATACCCGGCATTCATATTCATTATTCCAAAGTAGCAGTGAATGACCCATATATCAACAACGGCATACCGGACTCCCGCACCAACCATGTACGCGAATTTATTCTCTCGGAACCATTAGATGATTCAAGTACTATCATCACTATAGAAGGTAATCGGAAGGCGTACGTATGGAGAAAGGACGACGTCTCCTGCAAATTGACAACGAAGCTTTGTCACTTATGAGAACTATACCACCGAACCACCATATCAATTTTACGGGATGTACGGGGAGTATTTAACTCAAAAAGCAGCCTCACATGACAAAGGACAACATTTCAGACTATTGGATGTAGATGACTGGCCCTGTTTATCCGTGTCAACCAAAATACAGGAATCCAAAAAGAGATTGCCGAACGTTTAGGAAAAATCTACCACGAAGCAGGCTTTCGTTTTGTCTATTTTGATGGTGCGGAAGATGTACCGATGCCTTATTGGTATAATGTCTCCCCGCTCTCAGATGATAGTATACAACGAAATGAAACCAACTCCATTATTTGCAGAAGGAGCATTGAAATCACATTATGGATGGCATATTTTTAAGTCGTGGGAATGCTTTCGATATATTCCCTCCGGAACGTATCCGTCCGGCAATGAAGAAGTATACACTTCGATGTGCAGAGCAGATAGCCAAAGATTTTACTTCTGTCAATTTCGGATGGGTGAATTACTTGGCTCCCAACGACAAGACAATAGGCATGCAACCAGACATGTATGAATATATTTGCAGCAAAAGGCTGTCGCATGGAATTCTCCCATATCATTAGTTGGCAATTTAAAAGAGTTACAGAATCATCCTCGTACGGAAGATAACCTGAGAGTTATCAAAATGTGGGAAGAAGCAAAACTTCAAGGTGTCCTGACAGACAAACAGAAAGAATTACTCAAAATCCCGAACAAGAATATCTTCTGATGAAAGATAAAAAAGGAAATTATCAGTTATACCCCTATCGTCAAATAACCAAGGATGACGAAAAGCCAATCCGGGCATTCATTTTCCAGAAAGCAGGAAGGACTTGTATCATTTATTGGCATATGAACGATACAGGGCAACTCACTCTTGATATAGAAAAAAACAAGCTGTCTTTGATGAATGAGAGTGGTAAAGAATACCTATCCGGTCAGCAGGAAGCAAAAGTATCCTCCCCCCGCAGCAGGGCGTCTCATATTGGAAACCGCTCTTCCACAAGAGGAAGTAATAAAATTATTCAGAAAAAGCATCGAAATTATTAAATAGAAATTATTCATCCTAATCTTTTGTATATGAGAAATATGATAACCAGTATTATTAGCATATTATGCTATTTACAATGTTTTGGAACTTTATCAGCCTCAGTGACTGCTAAAAATGAAAATGGAAACTTTGTATTAAAAAACAAGAATGTTGAATTAGTGTTTGCCAACGGAAAAGAATTCTTATTCAAGGAATTCCGCATGGATGGCATGAATATATTGCCTGTAAATGGAAGTACAACACATCCGTGGCAACTAATCTATCGGGGGCCCAACGGAGAGAACTCCGACCTTAATGCCCCTGATGGGGCGAATATATAAGGAGGCGAGATACAAAAAACTCAAGATGCCTCAACATTAATATTCACCTGGCAAATGGTTATAGATGCAGGACCGACGTGTCCGGTACGCATATTAGTCACATTAGGTAAAGATGCCGAACTACCGGAATGGCGCATTGAAGCAGAAATGCCGGAAGGATGGCTGATTACAGAATCTGAATTTCCCCCGTATTGCTGTAAACAGACCGGAAGGAGCAAAAGGAATTCTTCCTGTCGGATTCGGGACCGAATACACAATCGGTAATGAAGGACAACTGCAATCACGTTATCCTTCGTGTACAGGCACAATGCAGTTAGTACTGATGCATCATAAAGGAGGCACAGTCTACTTTGCCGCACAAGACAAAGGGGATCTGGCAAAGTATTCAGAATGAAAAGTGAAGGAAAAAGTCTTGTATTTATTCAGAATGTGACAACATCCTATGCCTGGACTCAAAACAAAAGTTCTGCATTCCTTGGGAAACAGTGATGGGATTTACCCAAAAGGGATGGCAGGACGCTGCAGTACAATGGTATCGTCCATTTACTTTCGAAACACTGTGGGGTGCAAAAACTATTTCAGAACGTCCTATAGCAGAATGGATCAAAAACGCTGATATGTGGCTACGGCCGGGAGAAGTAAATGCTGAAACAATGGAAGCAGTACGTAAAGCGATGAAATACTATGGAAAAGGAGTCGGATTGCATTGGTATTATTGGCACAATCATCGTTTCGATACTAAATATCCGGAATACTTTCCCGAAAAAGCAGGATTCAAAGAAATGATTAAAGAAACACAGGAACTTGGAGGATTTATTACTCCATATATTAACGGTCGTCTATGGGATCCAGCAACAGACAGCTATAAAACGCTTAATGGTAAAGATGCCTCTTGTCGCAAAAGCTGATGGTACATTATATACAGAAGTATATAGCTCAAAGGTATTAAATACTGTAACCTGCCCAGCTTCTTATATTTGGAGAGATGTGCTGAAAGGAGTCAACAAACAGATATTAACTGAACTAAAACGAACGGTGTATATATGGATCAGATAGGTTGCGCCAACAGCGAACCCTGCTATGCAACCAACCACGGACATGCACCTGGCGGTGGTGACTGGTGGCCTTTGCCTACCGCAGTTTACTCACCGAAATGCGCACAAATCTATACAAAGAGAACCAAGCCATGACAACAGAAGAAAATGCAGAGTGCTATATTGACCTGTTTGACATGATGTTAGTTGTCAATTCTCCGCACAACAGCTATACAAAAATGGTTCCGTTGTTTCCGCTCATTTATTCTGACCGTTGCATCTATAGCGGATACACCTACATCCCTTGGCGTATCACAGACGGTTCTTTGAATTTCATGAGTATGCGTAGTCTGTTATGGGGTTCTCAGTTAGGATGGGTAGAGCCCAGTCTGTTGATGCGCCCAGATGCGAAAAGGGAAGCTAAATTTCTGAAAAATCTGACAGATTTCCGCCGTCAACAACATGATTTATTCTTGGGAGGCCGTTTTATACAGGAAATAATTCCAACTGGTGATAACCCAACGCAAGAGATACCCAACTATGAAATAACTCCGGTAGTATTAGCGGCAGAATGGGCTAGTGTATCAGGCGAACACGTATACCTTATAGTAAACATGAGTGAACAAGAACACAAGGTTACACTGCCTAATAAAAAACAAATAACCGTTAAAGCACTTGATGCGATCAGAATCAGCAAATAAACAGTCTTTGTAATCAAACAATAAATAGTACAGTAAAATGAAACAGATTATATTTATAGCAATATTATTAACATGTGCCTTCGGAGCCTGCTCAAGTGACAATGACGGCGACGAACAGTCTGCAAGCGTACAAGCACCTTCAGACATAACCATAGAAAGAATGGGAAAAACCAAAGTATTACTACGTTGGAAAGACAATAGTAATAATGAAACCGGATTCAGCATCTTATTAAGAAAAAGCAGATACCAGTGAAAATATAGAAATAGCCCAAGGTATCCGCAAATGTCACAGAATATACAATCGAAAATGGTCTGGAAGAAGGAAACATATACTATTTCGGAGTAAGAGCATTCTCGGCTACGAATACTTCACGTGCCATTTACGAGCTCTATCGGTTGGTAGCCCTCGGTGACGAGCCAAGCATCGCAATCATAGGAAGTATCAAAGCAAACTCAACTTGTATCAGTTCCTCTTATCAAGTGACAAACATAGCTGGACAAACCAACGTAAAATATGGTTTTATGCTGGAGTACCGAAAACACACCCACTATCAATGATCAAAAGCAAAACGGACCGGAAGTTGCTGAAGACGGAAAAGTATTTCAAGTGATTCCGAATACCTTACTCGACTATGGCAAATCCTATAAAGTACGTGCCTTCCTGACAACCTCTACCGGTACTTATTACAGTGCAGAGTCGACTGTTTCCTTGGAAACAGAGCCACAAGCGATCCAATTGACATGGAATAAACTGACTAAGTCTACATTGCCAGCAGAAATCGAACTGTACGAAACCACCAGTAACTTAAATGGTAGTAATTTCCATGCATGGTACGCCATTGGTGATCTCTCTACCGGTAAGGTAGAAGTACGTGTCCACATACCATCTTCTCCCGCAACCATCGACACGCAATCTGCAGTCATTTAATGGAGACTGTTATTTATTGGTCAATGGAGGATACTTCTATAATGGAAACCATACAGGAATAGCTGTTATCAATTCCATTAAATCGGGCTCTGTTTCAGCCGTTCGGGGTCACTAAAAACTGGCGATACAGAATACAACAGTATGTATAATGTGACAAGAGGAACATTCGGCGTAGATGCTTCAGGCAAGCCGAATGTTGTTTGGACAGGAACGGATGCCTCCAGTAATGTTTTCTATTTCGACCGTCCTTTGCCATCTGTCAAAGGAGAAAATAAATATGGAATTGTCACTAATGAAAATCCGACTACCGCAATTAGCTGGAGTCCTAAATATGCTTTAAGTGCAGGTCCTGTATTACTGAAAGACAAAAAAATCCCATTCGATTTTACAGAGACATCAAAGGGCACAGATTACTATCTCAGTAACTATGAAATCATTCCGTATGACATTTTCGGAGCGAATGTAACCCCGGACCGTACAGCAATCGGTTATCGTGAAGATGGAAAAGTGGTCATATTCATATGTGACGGACGTATTACCGCCAGTGGTGGAGCTACTTTAACAGAACTGGCACAAATAATGAAAGGATTAGGCTGTGTAGGAGCTATTAATCTTGATGGCGGAGGTTCTACCGGAATGGTTGTAGGAGACGAACACTTGAATGACATGACCGGAGGAAACCGGGCAGTCGTTTCTACAATTGGATTCTTCAAGAAAAATTAGCCCAATCCGGATATTCATAAAAGCTATAGCAATATACATAGTAAGTTTCTTTTTATGTATATTGCATTGCTTTTATAAACAACCATTTATTATGAAAAGACATATCATCATTTTGCTCATTACATTCTTGTGCTTGCCGGAATATCTGAAGCTCAATTAAAATATTATGATGCTGCCAAGTTTCCATTGTATGGTAAAGCCACAAAGAATACAGAAAATCGCTACGAACGATTGCCGGATTCATTAAAGCATGTCTCGTAAACCGGTATGGAATTTAAGCAGAAACTCCGCAGGATTAGCAATCAGATTTTGCTCCAATTCAACAACAATAGCCACCAAATGGGAGAATTTGAATAATAACCTGATGAATCATATGACACCTACCGGTACTAAAGGACTCGATCTATACACATGGGTAGACGGAGCATGGAGATTTGTGAATAGTGGGCGCCCCACCGGAAAAGTGAATCAAGCTACAATTATAGCAAATATGGAACCGGTCGAGCGAGAATATATGCTATATTTACCTCTTTATGATGGAGTAATTTCATTGTCCATCGGAATAGACGCAGAAGCATCTATATCAGTACCTCGAACGGCAATTCCAGTACGGACTAAACCAATCGTTTTTATGGAACAAGCATTCTTCAAGGTGGCTGTGCCAATCGTCCTGGGATGGCACATACCAATATTATTTCCGCCGTCTCAATCGAGAAATCGTCAATTTGGGATTCAGTGGAAATGCACTTTTAGACTACGAAATAGCCGAAGTAATGTCCTCAGTAGATGCAAGGAGTGTATGTACTAGACTTCGTCTCTAATGCTTCCTCCGATCAGATATATGAGAAGATGGAAACCTTCTATCGCATACTTCGGGATAAAGCATCCACGCACTCTGATTATATTTATTGAGGACCCCTGTATTCACTCATGCTCTGTTCGACAAGAAAATAGCTATCGAAATAAACAAAAGAATAAAGCCGTCAACAGTGTCTTCAAATCTCTAAAAACAAAAGGTGAAAAGAATATATACATAATTTCTTCCGAAAAGATGCTTGAGAAGATGGAGAAGCAACAGTAGACGGTATTCATTTCACAGACTTAGGAATGATGAGATATGCAGACCTTGTTTGTCCGGTTATAAAGAAAGTATTAAAAAATAATTTACTATGCAGTACATTAAGCAGATAATGTTATTGGTTATACTAACGATTAGTTGGAAATGCCAGGCAGAAGAAGTAAAAGAAATTTGGCCGGACGAGTTAGGCGAAAGTTCTTATTACATACAGGATTGGGGACTCCCCTGAATCAACAAAGCAGTCACTATGACGCCATTGACTGTGAAAGGCATCGTCTATGAACGCGGCATAGGAACTCATGCAACCAGCCGTATGCTCTTTGATATCGGAAAAAAAGCCAAGACGCTTTTTCCGGATTAGCAGGTGCAGATGACAATACCCCATTTGCTTGTAATCTTCAGTTCAAGATATTAGAGATCGGAAAGAACTATGGAGAAGCGGAATTATGAGAAAAGGAGATCCTGCCAAACCTTTCAATATCGATTTATCAGGAATAGACAAAGTTTTATTATTGGTAGAGGAATGCGGAGATGGAATGATGTACGACCGCGCTGATTGGCTGAATGTCAAATTCACAACTCTCGGTGACGTACAGCCCATTCCTGTATGGCCCAAGCCCATTGCCAAAGAAAAATACATATTGACTCCACAAAGTCCGGACGCTCCACAAATCAATAACCCACTGACTTATGGCGCTCGTCCCGGCAATCCTTTTCTCATGCCAATTATGGTTAGCGGCAAACGACCTATGACCTATAAAGCCAAAAGGACTTCCGAAAGGATTAAAGTTAAACCGGAAAACAGGACTCATCACCGGAAGCACGAATACAAATGGTAACTTTAAGGTCCGCCTACAAGCGACAAATGAGAAAGGAACAGATGAAAAAGGAGATCACACTGAAAATAGGTAGCGAGATTATGCTTACTCCTCCTATGGGCTGGAATAGCTGGAACTGCTGGCGATTTGCAGCTGATGACCAAAAGGTACGTGATGCTGCCCGAATCATGCACGAAAAGCCTTCAGGCCTACGGATGGACTTATGTGAACATAGATGACGGATGGGAAGCCGATGAACGTACACCCGAAGGTGAACTCCCGGCTAACGAAAAATTTCCGGACTTTAAGACACTTACTGACTACATTCACTCGTTAGGGGCTGAAATTCGGAATCTACTCTTCACCAGGTTGGACGACCTGCGGCGGGCATATAGGCAGCTGTCAGCACGAATTGACAGATGCAAAAACTTGGGAAAAGTGGGGAGTAGACTATTTGAAATACGATTATTGCGGTTATGCTGCCATTGAGAAGAACTCGGAAGAGAAAACGATTCAAGAACCATTTATCGTCATGCGCAACGCTTTAGATCAGATAAAACGGGATATCGTATATTGTGTCGGATACGGAGCCTCCCAATGTATGGAACTGGGGAGCGGAAGCCGGAGGTAATTTGTGGCGAACAACCCGTGATATCAACGACCAATGGAATATTGTAATGGCAATCGGATGTTTCCAGGATGTTTGCGCATACGTATCAGCACCTGGAAAATATAACGATCCGGATATGTTGGTAGTAGGCAAATTAGGACCGGGATGGGGTGCAAAATCCCACGATTCGGACTTAACCGCTGACGAACAATATGCACATATCTCCCTATGGTCCATCCTTTCCGCCCCATTATTGCTTGGTTGTGACATGACTGCCATAGACGATTTCACGTTAGGTCTTCTGACCAATCCGGAAGTGATTGCAGTCAATCAGGACCCACTGGTAGCCCCTGCTACTAACTGCTCACAGTTCCCAACGGACAAATATGGTATAAAAAAGTTATACGATGGTTCCTATGCACTCGGCTTCTTCCAGATGGATCCTACTTCATTTTATGGGATCAGGATAAAGCAGTAAATATCCAGCAACAAAATATAACTTTAACTTTGCCCTTAATCAGTTGGGCATCAAGGTAAAGTCAAAATCAGAGACTTATGGAGACAAAAAAACTTAGGAATATTCAGTGGTAGTTATGAAACTTCCATCCCCTACCACGGTGTCTCCCTAATTAAAATAACACCTATAAAATAAAAGCAAATATGAAACGTATTCTATTTATTCTCTTTCTCTGTTGTATAGGTAGTGGTCTTGCTGCTTGCCAAGACGAAGACCACACGGTCCCTACCCTCCCATCCGGGAATGATCCGGAAATAAACGATCCAGTCGTAGAATTCTATGATTGGGAAAAGAACCGCACCGAGTTACTGACATCTACAGATATGGTGTTACTTTATGGCGGAGGACATCATCGCACTCCCTATACATGGGATAAAGAACGTGTAAGTTCTTATATCAGATATGTAGATACCGACAATCAATCCCACTGGCTATTCGACAGCTTCCTCTTTTTGGAAATTATGGACACAGGTACAGGAGGCGCTAATAAAATGTTCGCCAAAGGGTACAATCTGGAATCAGCCAATCAAGCAGACTGGACGAAACTTATAGACTATTACTTCCAATCTGAAACAGGAATCGGAGCATTAGATGCATCAGTCAAAGAGGCCTCTGCCATTTTGGGAACCCCACGGCAGAAACGTCAGATTGTGATCAGTATACCAGAGCCCATTGTCTACCAACACCCGGAACAAGCATCCTCATCAACCAAGTATTGGGGAAAATTGATAACCAGACGCTTGACTTTTCCAACTCTGCCGACCGAATTAAAGCCTGCAAATGGTATATCGATCAGGTACGTGCCAAGTTCAATGAAAAAGAACTATCAACATGTAGAATTAGCGGGATTTTATTGGCTTGCCGAGAAAGCGACCGACACCCGTGACATTTTAAATGCGGTTGCCATCTACCTGAATAAACTAAAATATAGTTTCAACTGGATCCCCTATTATGGAGCAGATGGATATAATCAGTGGAAATCACTAGGATTTAATTATGCTTATTTCCAGCCTAATTATTTCTTCAACGAATCCGTCCCCGATTCTCGTCTGGAAGATGCCTGCCAGAAAGCACTCACGTATGATATGCACATGGAACTGGAATTTGATGACAATGCTCTGAATAGCAGAGGAAAGGCTTATCGTTTGAAGAACTATGAGTGCATTCAGAAACATGGCATATGGGAGAAAAACGCCTTGCCTATTATCAGGGAAGTGCATCCCTACTTACACTAAAAAAATCAGGGGAACGCAGCCGATACCCAACTCTATCATGAGTTCTGTAATTTTGTCATCAGCCGCCCCATCCGGAGTTCACATTAGTATAAACAGTTTAATCATCGCCATTCTATGAATCATAAATACCTATACTTACTCCTGCTATTTTTGATAGTCAGTTGCCAACGCAATGTAGAAACAGAACCTCCTGTATTAAAAAAAGAAATGTGCCAAAGATTATTTTCCCGGCATGCCCAGTCGTTTCTATTCGAGTTACTGACAGATTCTATTGATACAGACCGTTTTATTCTGGAATCGAGTCAAGGGAAAATACGGATAAAAGGAAACAATCGTAACTCATTGGCTGCCGGTTTGAATCATTATCTGAAAAACTACTGTCATACCCATGTTTCCTGGTATGCCTCAGAGACAGTGGAAATGCCTGATGTACTACCGGAGATACCTCAGCCAGTATATATCCGTTCCAAATGTGACAATCGTTTTTTCTCAACTATTGTACATTCGGCTATACCATGCCCTATTGGAAATGGCAGGACTGGGAACGACTGATAGACTGGATGGCATTAAACGGAGTCACCATGCCTCTTGCCATTACCGGACAAGAATCCATTTGGTACAAAGTATGGACAGACATGGTTTGAGCGACGAACAGGTTCGCTCATACTTTACAGGGCCAGCCCATCTTCCCTGGCATCGGATGTCCAATGTCGATTACTGGCAAAGTCCACTACCTCAATCCTGGCTAAAGGATCAGGAGGAATTACAAAAACGTATTCTCGAAGAGAACGTGAGTTTGATATGACTCCTGTATTACCAGCATTTGCCGGTCATGTACCAGCCGAATTAAAAACAATTTATCCGAATGCAAAAATCTATCAGATGAGTCAGTGGGGCGGCTTCGATGAAAAATACCGCAGTCATTTTATCGATCCGATGGACTCATTATACTCAATCATTCAGCGCCGTTTCCTGGAGGAACAAAACCAAAGTATATGGTACTGACCATATTTATGGAATCGATCCTTTCAATGAAGTCGACTCTCCTGACTGGAGCGAGGATTTTTAGCCAATGTCTCAAGCAAGATTTACGAGTCGATTCATCAGGTAGACTCAGCAGCCCAATGGTTACAAATGACCTGGATGTTCTTCTATGACAAAAAGAAATGGACTCAACCCCGTATCCGTTCCTTTTCTAAAAGCAGTACCGGATAACAAACTGATATTACTCGATTACTATTGCGATCATACAGAAATCTGGCGAAATACTGAAAAATATTACGGGAATCCCCTATATTTGGTGTTATCTGGGTAATTTTGGCGGCAATACGATGATAGCAGGCAATCTGAATGATATTGATTTCAAGATTAAACGACTCTTCAAGGAGGGAGGAGACAATGTCTATGGCTTGGGAGCAACTCTTGAAGGCTTTGATGTAAACCCTCTTATGTACGAATTTGTTTTTGACCAGGCATGGGATTATCCTGTCACTACCGACCAATGGATAACCAACTGGTCCATGTGCAGAGGAGGAAATCAGGATGCCAATATCATCAAAGCGTGGAGAGCCTTGCATCAGAAAATTTATACCGAACATGCCACATGCGGCCAATCGGTATTAATGAACGCACGCCCCAGACTAACGGGAACTAAAAGTTGGAATACAAACCCCGGCATACATTACGCAAATAACGACTTATGGCAAATATGGAAAGAGCTACTAAAAGCCCGGAACATCAACAATAGTGATTTTCGCTTTGACGTAATCAATATCGGAAGACAAGTATTAGGAAACTTGTTCTCCGAATATAGAGATCAGTTTACCGCTTGCTATAACCGGAAAGATACAACAGGCATGAGAGAATGGAGTACCCGTATGGACAACCTCTTGCTTGACGTAGACCACCTCCTTTCCTGTGACGCGACTCTATCCATCGGGAAATGGTTACAAGACGCCAGCAACTGTGGTGCAACCGTGTCGGAAAAGGAGTACTATGAAGAAAATGCACGCTGTATCCTGACCGTATGGGGGCAACAGGACACCCAACTGAATGACTATGCCAATCGAGGCTGGGGCGGACTTACCCGAAAAGGCTTCTACCGGGAACGTTGGAAACGTTTCACAGACGGAGTCATCGCTGCTGTTTCGAACATAAACCTTTGACGAAGACAAATTCCACCAGGACATTACGCAATTTGAATACAACTGGACATTACAGAAAGACTCTTTCCCTATTGTTTCAGAGGAAGACCCGATTCAAATAGCAGACAGTCTTATCTTAAAATACGATACGTACTTTACCAAAGCACAATAATGAAGGCGGACATTCGACAAACAGGCGCTTCAAAAGATACGTTTTTTGAATGTAGCTTTTCGTTTTCACAGAGAAGAAAGGAATCGAATGTCCTACCTTTGTTTTATCAATTATATAAATACATACTATAAAAGACCAATTTATGGGAAACAATCAACCTTCGGCAAGAAAAAAAACTTATTATATATCTCTGGCTATTCTAGCCGGTATGTTCTTCATATTCGGATTCGTATCATGGGTCAATTCCATACTGATTCCATACTTCCGTATTTCTTGCGAGCTTACCCATTTTGAATCCTATTTTGTAGCCTTTGCTTTCTATATAGCATACTTTGTCATGGCCATTCCTTCGGGCATTCTATTGAAGAAAGTAGGATTTAAAAAAGGAATCATGTATGGCTTTATGCTGACTGCTTTGGGAGCCTTTATCTTTGTCCCGGCAGGCTCTGGCACGGCAATTTGAAATATTCCTCATCGGCTTGTTTTCTATTGGCACCGGCCTGGCTATTTTGCAGACAGCCGCCAATCCTTATGTCACCATTATCGGCCCGATAGATAGTGCAGCACGACGTATCAGCATCATGGGAATCTGCAATAAAGTGGCAGGAATTATCTCCCCGCTCATATTCGCTGCCCTTATTCTGAAAGCAAACGACAGTGAACTCTTTGCATTAATTGAATCCGGTGCACTGGACGAAGCAACAAAGAACGCCATGCTCAATGAATTGATACAACGTGTCATTATCCCATACATTATTCTGGGCATCATCTTACTGCTGACAGGTATCGGTATCCGCTACTCCGTATTACCGGAAATAAATACTGACGAGCAGAATGCCACTGATGAACAGGACAATAAACATACTGACAAAAAAAAGCATTCTCGACTTTCCATACCTCATATTAGGTGCATTGGCCATTTTCTTTCATGTAGGTACACAGGTTATAGCCATTGACACTATAATCAATTACGCCAACTCTATGGGGATGGATTTACTGGAAGCAAAAGTATTCCCTTCTTACACACTGGGATGCACAATGATAGGATATATACTTGGTATCATCCTTATCCCTAAATACATTTCCCAGAAAAATGCACTGATAGGGTGTACATTACTAGGTTTGGCTCTCTCATTCGGAGTGGTATGGGCAGACTTCGATATGACATTATTCGGTCATCAAGCCAATGCTTCCATCTTCTTTCTGAATGCTTTAGGTTTTCCCAACGCTCTGATCTATGCAGGAATATGGCCTCTTTCCATTCATGGGTTAGGCAAATTCACCAAAACCGGTTCCTCTCTGCTGATTATGGGATTATGCGGCAATGCCATCTTACCTTTGGTATATGGTCACTTTGCCGACCAGTACAGTTTGCGTATCGGTTACTGGGTACTTATTCCTTGCTTTATCTATCTGGTATTCTTTGCCATCAAAGGGCATAAAATCAACTCCTGGAGATAAAACTGAACGTAAGACATTAAAAATTAAAAAAATGGAAAGACTGATTATTATCAATGGGGAACTAATACTCCCTACCGGCATCGAAACCAATAAAATAATGGTTTGCCGGAATGGTAAGATAGAACAGATTGTATCATCCGAAGCATATATTCCTCAAGCCTGACGACCGGATCATAGATGCCAACCAACAATATGTCTCCCCAGGATTTATCGATATACATGTTCACGGTGGCGGAGGTCATGACTTTATGGATGGAACCGTAGAGGCCTTTCTGGGAGTAGCCGAAACTCATGCCAGATATGGAACAACAGCCATGGTACCTACAACACTGACCAGCACAAACGAAGAGCTAATGACGACCTTTGCCGTTTATCAAAAGCCAAAAGTCTTAATAAAAAGGTGCCCAATTTATCGGGCTGCATCTGGAAGGGCCCTACTTCTCGCCTAAGCAGTGTGGAGCCCAAGACCCCAATCATTTGAAAACGCCTCATCCGGACGAATATAACACAATACTGGAAGCTTCACAAGATATTGTACGATGGAGTATTGCTCCGGAACTGGCAGGAGCAATTGAACTGGGGGAAAAGCTCAATAGCTGTCACATTCTCCCATCCATCGCACATACCGATGCCATTTATGAAGAAGTGGTAAAAGCATACGAAGCAGGGTATACTCATATCACTCATTTATATTCAGCGATGTCAACCATCACCCGTAGAAATGCCTATCGCTATGCAGGTGTGGTAGAGGCAGCTTATCTGATTGATGGTATGACAGTAGAAATCATTGCGGACGGCATTCATCTGCCCAAACCTTTACTACAATTCGTATATAAGTTCAAGGGGGCCGATAAAACAGCACTTTGCACAGATGCCATGCGAGGTGCGGGAATGCCGGACGGTGAATCCATATTAGGCAGCCTGACCAACGGTCAGAAAGTTATTATTGAAGACGGAGTAGCCAAGCTTCCCGACCGTTCGGCATTTGCCGGAAGCGTAGCTACCGCCGATCGTTTGGTAAGAACCATGATAAGTATAGCCGGCATACCCCTAATCGATGCTATCCGAATGATAACCCTTACCCCGCCCGCATTCTGCATGTGGATTCCCAAAAGGGTTCTTTGGAGGAAGGTAAAGATGCCGACATCGTCATCTTCGACAATCAAATTAACGTAACAACAACTATATCAAAAGGCCATGTTATCTACAATCAATGAAACATACCTGTTTCAACAAGATTCTATTAACAGTCAAAATGTTCCCTTCTATCCAACAGATGGGGAAATGTGCTGCGACAGAAGTTACTAACAAAAATATGCGAACTTCTCAAAGAGAAAGCTGAAATCAATATGATTTTTGCCGCAGCTCCTTCACAAAATGAATTCTTAAGTCATCTTATTCACAGTAAACAGATTGACTGGAGCAGAATCAACGCTTTCCACATGGATGAATACATCGGCATTCATCCGGAAGCCCCACAAAGTTTCGAAATTTTCTCCGTCAGCGCATCTTCGACAAAGTCCCGTTCAAGACTGTAAACTATCTGAACGGACAAGCAGAAAACCTTGAAGAAGAATGCAAACGTTATTCCGAATTGCTGCTTCGTCATCCTGTCGATATTGTCTGTCTGGGAATTGGAGAAAACGGTCATATTGCATTCAATGATCCGGATGTAGCCAATTTCAACGACTCCCATTTAGTTAAAGTAGTAGAACTCGACCCGATATGTCGCCAGCAACAAGTGAATGAAAAATGCTTTGAAGCATTCGACCTTGTTCCTGCTAAAGCACTGACTCTTACCATTCCAGCCTTATTAAAAGCGGACTGGATGTTCTGCATTGTGCCTTTTAAAAAATAAAGCCAATGCAGTATACAACACTCTTTATGGAGAAATTTCCGAAAAATGTCCGGCCAGTATATTACGCAAAAAAGAAAATTCTTGTTTATATTTGGATCCTGAAAGTGCAGAACGAATAAACTTATAAATACATATGAAAAATATCTTATTTATCCTCCTTGCTTTCTTGTCTGTCAGCTTCAGACTATATGCGCAGGATGTAATTAAAATAGGAATTATCGGGCTCGATACTTCCCATTCTACAAGCTTTCACCGAGCTACTGAACGGAGACTCTGACGATAAGTTTGTCAAAGAGTTCGAAGTCGTAGCAGCTTACCCTTATGGTTCAAAGACTATCCAGTCCAGTTACGAACGAATTCCCGGATATATAGAAGAGGTCAAGAAACACGGTGTGGAGATTACATCTTCCATAGCGGAATTGCTTGACAAGGTAGATTGCGTCATGCTTGAAACAAACGACGGTAGAATCCACCTCGAACAAGCAATGGAAGTATTCAAATCGGAAAAATATGCTATATCGACAAGCCTATTGGAGCGACATTGGGACAAGCTATTGCCATTTACGAAATGGCGGAGAAATACAATGTGCCTATCTTTTCTTCTTCTGCACTCAGATATTCTCCACAGAATCAAAAGCTGAGAAACGGAGAGTTCGGCAAAATTCTGGGAGCTGACTGTTATTCTCCTCACAAGGTAGAACCGACTCACCCCGACTTCGGTTTTTATGGCATTCACGGAGTAGAGACGCTTTATACTCTTATGGGAACCGGTTGCGAGTCAGTCAACCGTATGTCTTCCCAAGATGCTGATGTAGTGGTAGGCCGTTGGAAAGACGGGCGGATAGGTACTTTCAGGGGAATCAAAGAAGGTCCGGCCATTTATGGCGGTACAAGCTTATACCCCCAAAGGTTCAATAGCAGCAGGAGGATATGAAGGTTACAAAGTTTTGCTCGATCAAATACTCACTTTTTTTCAAGACCGGAGTAGCTCCGATTTCGAAAGAAGAAACAATTGAGATATTCACTTTTATGAAAAGGCTTCCAATATGAGCAAAGAACAGAACGGCAAAATCGTTACCATGGAGGAGGCATACCGAAAAGGGCTGAAAGATGCACAGAAGCTAATTAAAACCTACAAATAAAAATAGCACATGAGGTACACATACAGACACATCGGGATCCTGACCATCTCATTAATAGTTGCTTCCTGCTCCTTTTCCAAAAAGCAGGCAAACAACAATCATGACAAAAATATGAATCCGAACGTAAAAAAATAGTGGTCCTCGACCCAGGACATTTTCATGCCAGTCTGTTGCAAAAGAATCCGCTGGCCTCAGTGAACGACACAATTCGGGTATATGCTCCCGAAGGAGCGGAAGTCAAACAATATCTGAACGACATAAATAGCTATAATCAACGGGCGGAGAATCCCACATCCTGGAAAGAAGAAATATATATTGGGGGCGATTATCTTTCCAGGATGCTTTCCGACCGTCAAGGAGATGTAGTCGTGCTTGCCGGAAACAACCAGAAAAAAAACAAACTATATTCTGGAAGCTATCAAAGCAGGATACAATGTGCTTTCCGACAAGCCTTTGGCCATTAACAAGAAGGATTTCGACTTACTGATTCAAGCATATCAATTGGCAAAGGAAAGGAAATTACTCCTTTACGACTTGATGACTGAACGATATGACATCCTGAATATCATCGAAAAAGCATTACTGAACAATCCGGATCTTTTTGGTGAATTGCAAAAAGGGTCTTTGAATGATCCGTCAGTTTCTATGGAAAGTGTTCATTATTTCTTTAAGAATGTATCAGGCAAGCCACTGATTCGTCCGGTATGGTATTATGACACAGAGCAACAAGGAGAAGGTATTGCAGATGTAACCACTCATCTTATCGATCTGGTCAACTGGCAATGTTTCCCCAACGAAACCATCCGTTATCAGTCGGATAGAAGTATTGAAAGCCAGACATTGGCCTACGCATTACATTACCTGAATTTTCGCAATCGACGCAGGCTGACACCTTCCCCGCCTTCTTGAACAAATATATCAATAATAATGTGCTGGAAGTTTTAGCGAATGGTAGCCTAAATTACACAGTAAAGGGGATTCATATAGGTATGAAGGTTATCTGGAATTACACTCCTCCAAGTGATGGTGGCGACACTTTTACCTCCCTTAAGAAAGGAAGTAAGGCTACATTGAAAACAATTCAGGACAAAGAAAGTGGTTTTGTGAAACAACTCTACATCCAAAGAGCTGCAGACTCTGATCACTCTGAATTTGAGAGCCAGTTGCAAAAGGCAATCAAACAACTGCAAGCGACCTATCCGTTCCTATCCGTCAAAAAATGAATGAAGGACTTTATCTGATTGATATTCCACAGGCGGACAGACTGGGACATGAAGCTCACTTCAGTAAAGTAGCAGAAGCATTCCTTGGCTATTTGCATGATAAAAAATATGCCGGAATGGGAAAACGAGAATACAATATCTAAATATTATATCACCACTACAGCTGTAGAAGCTGGCAAAGAAAAGAGAAATAAGAAAGGCCGCAGACACGTGTTAAGAAGTGAAATAAAATATTATGCAGATGAATCCATGTTTCATGGATTCATTCCTCATGTTATGGGGACACGTCTTGATATCCTGATGATTCACTCCAACCTTCCCCTACTAAACATGCTTTGGGCACATATTACCGACGAGTTAGAAAGGTTGGATAAGATGTTGAATCGATTTGATGCCACAAGTGAAGTATCAAAGCTAAACAGCCATACACAACAAGATTCAGTTTCTGTCAGTGCGGAATTGGAAGATATCCTACGGTCATGCCAATATTATTATGAAAAGACTCTTCATCTTTTCGACATCACATTAAACGATTTCTCACAAATACAAATTCACGGCAATCACCATATCTCTTTTAGCAACTTTTCCGTAACACTTGATTTTGGAGGTTTCGCGAAGGGATACGCCTTAAAAAAAGATTCAAGAAATCCTCTTCTTGGGGAAATATAGAGAATGCTTTCGTCGATTTTGGCAACAGTTCGATTATGGGAATAGGACACCATCCTTATGGAGACTGCTGGAAAGTCAGTTTGCAGAATCCTTACACTCAACAAACTCTTGACGAATTCTGCCTTACTGACAATACGTTGTCCACTTCCGGGAATACGGAACAGTACACCGGACATATTATAAATCCGCTTACAGGAATCTACAACGAACAAAAAAAAGTTACGAGTATCTTATCAGACAATCCGCTGGATGCAGAAATACTCAGTACAGTCTGGATGATTGCCGACGACCAACAACGGGAACAGATCAACGAGAACTTCAAACATATAAAAGGAACTATATATACTCTATAAAATATGAGAAACAAAATAGAAAAAGGAGTCGATTTGAATCTCAGACAATTCATCAAAAGTCTGGGATATATCGCAGGAGGAACTGCACTGCTGGCAAGCACACCCTGGCTGTCTTCCTGCACACCCGAAAAAGCTTAAAGAAATCCGCAACGAGAAAGCCCGGATCGCTTTAATCGGTACTGGTTCCAGGGGACAGTATCATATCCACAATCTAAAAGAGATTCCCCATGCCCGGATTGTTGCCGTTTGTGACAATTATGCTCCTAACCTCCAACAAGCAGTAGAGTTATGTCCGGGTGCCAAAGCATACACTGACTACCGGGCTTTTGGAATCGGCAGATATTGACGGCGTAATTATCTCTACTCCGTTGAACTGGCATGCTCCCATTGTACTGGATGCCCTGGCAGCCGGCAAACACGTATTCTGTGAAAAAGCCATGGCACGGACTTTAGACGAATGCAAAGCTATTTATGATGCCTATCAAACGACCAACCAGGTTCTCTACTTCTGCATGCAGCGTATGTATGACGAGAAGTATATCAAAGGAATGCAAATGATTCATTCCGGACTGATCGGAGATGTGGTAGGAATGCGCTGTCATTGGTTCAGAAATGCAGACTGGCGTCGTCCTGTTCCTTCACCGGAACTGGAACATCAAATCAACTGGCGATTGTACAAAGAAAGCTCAGGCGGATTAATGACCGAACTGGCCTGCCACCAACTGGAAGTATGCAACTGGGCAGCTAAAAAGAATGCCGGTAAGCATCATCGGTATGGGTGACATTGTCTACTGGAAAGACGGTCGTGAAGTATACGATAGTGTAAATGTGACTTACCGATACTCCGATGGAACCAAGATTGCCTACGAATCGTTGATTTCCAATAAATTCAACGGTATGGAAGACCAGATCCTCGGCACAAAGGTACTATGGAAATGGCAAAGGTATCTATTATCTGGAAGAGGACCATTCAACATCGGGCATCCGGCAACTTATCGGACAGGTTAAGGATAAAGTATTCGCTGCTATCCCGACAGCCGGACCCAGTTGGAGACCGGAAACAAAAATGGAATACACGCCACATTTTGTTATTGAAGGAGACATTAACGTCAACAACGGGCTGAGCATGATCGGAGCCGACAAAGATGGTTCCGATATCATTCTCTCTTCTTTCTGCCAATCATGTATCACTGGAGAAAAAGCACAAAATGTGGTAGAAGAAGCCTATTGCTCCACCGTACTTTGCCTGCTTGGCAATCAAGCAATGGAGGAAGAGCGACATATCCTTTTCCCCGACGAATATAAAATACCATATATGAAATTTTAAATTATGAAAGATATCATCATCACCTCCCAAAAAATTAAAAAGGGAAAGAAACATTTATCTGATATGCTTTCTTCTCTCTTTTGCACTCAATATTATTGCAATCCTTGTCTATACACGTCCGTGGATTGAAATATTCACTCAACTGGGGTATGTGCTCGTTATCAGTTTTTTCATCTATTTCATACTATGGATTCCGCGTATACTCATTATCGGGTTACGCCATCTCCTTCGAAAAAAAAGTAACAGCTTTACGTTTTTTGAAGATTGATTGACGGAAAAGAAGTCTGATATCAGTTAATAACGGCTTAACTTTGAGGAAAAATAAACACTATGACAACAAGAAGAGATTTTATCAAAAAACAGTTGCAGGCACGGCCGCCCTTTCCTTGGGAAGCATTATTCCCGGCTTCGGTTCAAATAGTTATCAGGAAATCCTGGGTGCGAACGAAAAAATACGAATCGGAGTCATTGGTGTAAACTCCAGAGGTAATGCCTTGGCACAAGGATTTGCCAAGATGAAAGGTTGTGAAGTTACTTACCTTTGTGATGTTGATTCAAGAGCACTTGAAAGATGTCAGGCAGATATTCATAAAATAAGCGGACGCACTCCCAAAGGAGAAAAGATATCCGCAAAATGCTGGAATCGGACGATTTTGAGGCGGTAGTCATTGCCACGCCTGACCACTGGCATGCCAAAGCAGCCATTATGGCTATGCAAGCAGGAAAGCATGTTTATCTGGAGAAACCGACCAGCCACAATCCGGCAGAGAATGAAATGTTAGTCAGGGCGACGCTTAAATATAACCGGATTGTCCAAGTCGGCAACCAGCGCCGTTCGTGGCCGAACGTTATCAAAGCAATAGAAGAGATTAAGTCTGGAACAATCGGAAAAGTGAGATATGCCAAATCTTGGTATGTCAATAATCGCCCTTCCATTGGAACAGGGAAAGTGGTTCCTGTACCCGACTATCTGGACTGGGATTTATGGCAAGGCCCTGCACCACGGGTGCCCAATTTTAAAGACAATTATGTCCATTATAACTGGCACTGGTTCTGGAACTGGGGTACCGGTGAAGCACTGAATAACGGAACTCATTTCGTTGATATCCTCCGTTGGGGGCTGGGCGTTGATTATCCGACAAAGGTAGATTCTGTCGGAGGACGTTATCGCTTTCAAGACGACTGGCAAACTCCGGATACACAACTCATCACTTTCCAGTTCGGCGACGAAGCATCCTGCTCTTGGGAAGGGCGTAGTTGCAACAGCACACCGGTAGACGGATACGGAGTAGGTACCGCTTTCTACGGAGAAACAGGCACCCTTTTCATCAGTGGAGGCAATGAGTACAAAATAACAGACTTACAAGGGAAAGTAATCAAAGATGTAAAAAGTAACTTGAAGTTTGAAACTGGTAATTTGCTAAATCCATCGGAAAAGCTGGATGCTTATCATTTCGAAAACTGGTTTGACGCCATCCGCAAAGGTGGTAAGCTGAATTCCGGCATTGTAGATGCCTGCATCAGTACTCAGTTAGTACAGTTAGGCAATATCGCACAACGTGTAGGTCATTCTTTAAATATTGATCCGGGGAGCGGACGTATTCTGAATGATCTGGAAGCTAACAAGCTCTGGGGCAGAGAATACGAAAAAGGTTGGGAAATACGGGTATAACCCCGCCCTTCTCTTCCTCGTTTTTTCATTAGGTTATAGTTTTGTTGGAGGGTATGTCAAAAGTAACTAAACTCCCCTCCTTCAGGAAGGAAGGGTGACTGAAAGCCGGGGTGGTAGGTGTACTGTACAATTGAATATCAATAGTTTATGTATTCACCTACCACCTCCCCTACGGGGACTCCTCCTTCCTGAAGGAGGAGAATTTTTGTTACTATTGACTCTGACACACGCTCCTTCTTTGTATCATAAAGCGAACAGAGTTTATGTTATCATATTTCACCATATTCATACGTTAAGTGCATCCGTGGCAGAGATACTGCAACACCCCGACCAAGCTCCCATGAAAAACTTCAACCTTTTATTTATAAACCAGACAAACGTTTCTAATAAATTCCTGCATTATATTGGAACGTGCCGTACCCCATATCATGGATGGTCTGAAACCCGTACAGCGGCGTATCCTCCACTCCATGCGCCGCATGGAAGACGGGCGCTACAACAAGGTCGCCTGACTCCTTTCTACCCGAGTTTATCCGTGAGGTGACCAAGGAGGATATCCTCAAACTAATGGAAATCAAAATGGGACGTATCCTGAAGTCCAACTCGGACAAAGCCGATGAACTGATCGCCCGTATGAAAGAAGAGATCGCCGAAATCGACGATCACCTCGCTCACATCGTGGACTATACCGTAAACTGGTATCAGATGCTGAAAAGCAAATACGGAAAGAACTTCCCGCGCCGCACCGAACTGCGCAACTTCGACACCATCGAAGCCGCCAAAGTGGTAGAGGCCAACGAGAAACTCTACATCAACCGTGATGAAGGATTTATCGGAACAGCCTTGAAGAAGGACGAGTTCGTAGCCAACTGCTCGGATATCGATGACGTGATTGTCTTCTTCCGCGACGGAAAATATATCGTCACTCCGGTAGCCGACAAGAAATTTGTAGGCAAGAACATACTTTATGTCAATGTCTTCAAGAAGAATGACAAACGCACCATCTACAATATCACTTACCGGGACGGCAAAGAAGGAACGACGTATATCAAACGTTTTGCCGTGACAGGTGTGGTCCGCGACCGTGAATACGATGTCACTCAAGGGACACCGGATTCACGTATCACTTATTTCAGTGCCAATCCGAACGGGGAAGCCGAAATCATCAAGGTGACTTTAAAACCGAATCCGCGTGTAAGACGCATCATCTTCGAGCGTGATTTCAGTGAGATCAGTATCAAGGGACGTCAGGCACAGGGAGTGATCCTGACCCGCCTGCCGGTGCATAAGATTACCCTGAAACAGAAAGGCGGTTCCACACTCGGCGGACGGAAGGTATGGTTTGACCGCGACGTGCTCCGACTCAACTATGACGGACGAGGTGAATATCTGGGCGAGTTCCAAAGCGACGACACCATTCTGGTAGTGCTCAACAACGGTGAGTTCTACACCACTAATTTCGATTTGAGCAACCACTACGAAGATAATGTCAGCATCGTCGAGAAGTTCGACCCGAACAAGATATGGACTGCCGCGCTTTATGACGCCGACCAACAGAACTATCCGTATCTGAAACGTTTCTGTTTTGAAGGTTCCAACCGCAAGCAGAACTATCTGGGAGAGAACAAGAATAACCGCCTGATCCTGCTGACTGACGAGTATTATCCCCGTCTGGAAGTCATATTCGGCGGACACGACAGTTTCCGTGAAGCGATGGTAATTGACGCGGAAGAATTTATTGCAGTCAAAGGCTTCAAGGCAAAAAGGAAAGCGTATCACTACTTATACGGTGGATACCATCAACGAACTTGAACCGACCCGTTTCCCGGAACCGACTAACGAACAACCGGAACAACCGGAAGAAGAACCGGAAAATCTGGACCCGGACAGCGATAAGAGCGAAGGGGACATCATCGATGAGATTACCGGGACAGATGAAGCTGTTTTAGCTAATGTATACATGCGGTAAAAAATACCCAATGTGCCAATGAAGAAAAACTTATTATACTTAGGGCTGACAGGATGCATCCTGTTCGCCCTTTGCACAAAATTACAGGCACAGATTGATTCCCTGCAGACTCATCGCTATGTAACACGTGCCACCATGTACGGCATCGGATTTACCAATGTGTTCGACACCTACCTGTCACCACAGGAATATAAGGGAATCGACTTCCGCATTTCCCGCGAAACAATCCGTATGACAAAGTTGTTCGACGGCAATGTTTCCGTACAGAATTTCTTTCAGGCAGATATCGGCTATACACACTAACCGTGCCGACAACAACAATACTTTCTCCGGACTCGTCAACTGGAACTATGGCCTCCATTACCAGTTCCGCCTGACGGAGAACTTCAAATTACTGGCCGGAGGACTGATAGACGCCAACGGCGGCTTTGTCTACAATCTCCGTAACACGAACAATCCGGCTTCCGCAAGGGCATACGTCAATCTGGACGCTTCAGGAATGGCTATCTGGCATCTCAAAATCAAGCGCTATCCGATGGTACTCCGCTATCAAGTGAACGTGCCGATCATCGGACTTATGTTCTCACCGCACTACGGGCAGTCTTATTACGAGATCTTCTCATTGGGCAATGCCGGCGGAGTGATTAAATTCACTTCTTTCCACAACCAGCCTTCCCTCCGTCAAATGCTCTCTGATCGATCTGCCGATAGGATATACCAAGATGCGTTTCAGCTATCTGGCTGACTTGCAACAATCCAATGTTAACGGAATCAAGACACATACCTACTCTCATGTATTTATGGT
>VOFG01004541.1_pt1 | contig 30830 bp, 55 predicted proteins | sample 5384171 | NCBI WGS metagenome assembly VOFG01 (sample SAMN12384726, study PRJNA508395) | human gut metagenome | isolation source: healthy gut F | host: Homo sapiens
ATAAAGCACCGAAATGAAAAAAGGGCATTGTACGGAAGTATGATTTCGTACAATGCCCTTTTGCATTTGATTAATGTATACAGATTAGCATCGGGGGCTTATTTGTCGGTGTCTTCCTTCTCCGCATAAGACGCGATCAGTCCCATCACAATATTTACCGCATCGGACAGCTCACTCTTCTCCATAGCGTCTACGAATTTCCGGCGGTTCTCGTAAGTGTTCTCAATGGCATCGTACAGGGTGTCGCTGGTAACGTTTTCTTCCTCCAGAACGGTAGAAAAGCCCTGCTTTTCAAAGGACCGTGCGTTTAAGATCTGGTCGCCGCGGCTGGCTGCTGCGGAGAGCGGGATTAAGATGTTTGGCTTTCTCAGAGCCAGGATCTCGCAGATGGAGTTTGCGCCTGCGCGGGACAGGATGATGTCGGCTGCGGCAAACAGGTGGCGCAGTGGGCGTCTACGTATTCGTACTGTACATATCCGGGCGGCCGATGAGACCTTCATCCAGATGGCCTTTCCCGCAGATATGTATTACCTGATATTTTTGCAGAAGCTTGGGCAGCAGTTCACGGACTGCGTTGTTGATGGCTACGGCACCCAGGCTTCCACCAATGACCATGATGATCGGTTTGGCGGCGGAAAGACCGGTGAAGTTGAGGCCGGTCAGACGGTCGCCCCTGCAGCAGCTCGCGGCGGATTGGGGATCCGGTGAGGACGGCTTTGTCTTCCGGCAGATACTGTAAGGTCTCCGGGAAGTTGCAGCATACCTTGGCAGCGGACGGGATACAGATCTTGTTGGCCAGGCCGGGGTCATATCAGACTCGTGGATAATGGTCGGAATTTTGAAATGTTTTGCGGCCAGAACCACGGAACGGACACAAAACCGCCTTTGGAGAATACTACATCCGGACGGTATTTCTTTAAGAGAGAGCGCGCCTCGGCATATCCTTTGATGACGCGGAACGGATCGGAAAAGTTTTTGATGTCAAAGTAACGGCGCAGCTTGCGGATGAGATGCCATCATACGGAATTCCGGCTCCCTCAATCAGTTTTTCTCAATGCCGTTGTAGGATCCGATGTAGTGAATCTCGTAGCCGCGCTCCTGCAGAGATGGCAGCAGGGCCAGATTTGGTGGAACGTGTCCGGCAGTACCGCCGCCGGTTAAAACGATTTTCTTCATATAAAAATACCTCCGGTTGGATATAGAAAACATGCTTGTAAAATATCTGTATTACTATAGTAACCGCCGGGGGCAAAATGTCAACCCCGAATCACCATGGATGATCAGTTCGGCCGGCATGGCAATGTGGCGCGATACAATGTCGTTGCCTTTCCATGAAAGATTTGTTAGACTGATAGAGAAAGGCAGTAAAAACTGCAAGGGGAGCAAGGACATTGCATCGCTTGCAGGAAAAAAGACGGCTCCTGAAACAAGAACCAGAAATAGCAAACAGAAAGCAGAGGAAATCATATATGTTAGAATCATCGGCGCCATGAAGGCGGAAGTAGAGCAGTTAAAGCAGGAAATGAAGCAGCCGGAGGTTGTAACTGTGGCTGGCATGGAGTTTTATAAAGGGAACCATCGGGGAGAAAGAGGTAGTGGTTGTTCAGTCTGGAATTGGCAAGGTCAGCGCGGCACTGTGCGTGCAGATCCTGGCAGACCGTTTCGGCGTGGATGGTGTGGTTAACACCGGAATCGCAGGTTCTCTGAAAGCAGAGATCAACATCGGCGACCTGGTGCTTTCCACCGATGCGATCCAGCACGATGTGGACGCGACCAATTTCGGTTATCCGTTAGGGGAGATTCCGCAGCTGGGAACCCTGACCTTCGAGGCAGACGCGCGTCTGCGCGGTCTTGCAAAGAAGTGCTGCGAGGAGGTAAACCCGGATATCAGCGTTTATGAGGGCAGAGTCTGACCGGAGACCAGTTCATCTGTGATAAGAAAAAAGAAAGAGTGGCTGAGCGGACCTTTAACGGTTCCTGCACCGAGATGGAGGGCGCGGCCATTGCCCAGGCGGCTTACTTAAATAAGATCCCATTTCTGATCGTGCGCGCCATCTCCGACAAGGCCGATGACAGCGCCTCCATGGATTATCCGGAGTTTGAACGTCAGGCCATCATCCACAGCACGAATGTGACCCGCGCTGATCCTGGCATATTAATCAGCCTGGTTGGCACATGGAACAGGTGATTCGAGTGCGGAGACCTGAAAGCGGTATCATGTTGTGGCTGAACCTCAGGTAATGCGCGTTTTTAGCAGAATTTGACGAACGATTCTGAGCTCCCCTGAACTTTTTCAAACGGTGACCGGGCAGTTATAATGATACCTGTCGAGACACCATAGCAGCTGCGGCTTCTGGCGGAACGGATCCTGAAATGCCAGAGGTATCAGGAGCAGCTGCAAAAGGAAAAGAAAGGGGAGCTGTTTTTTATGCTGCAATTACTGGAAACAGGCCGTGCGCTCTATGCGCTGGCAGCACTTTGCGTACTGGGAATCCTGACACGAATGGTCACCCGGCATGTCTACAAAAGATTGCTGAAGGAAAGCAATGACCTTTCACTGACCAGAAACAAAAGTCTGAAGGAACTCCGGCAGAGAGCGGAGAATACATATCGTGTGAATCAGGGACTGGTAGACAGCGGTGCCTGGCTGGAGCATCAGCTGTATGAATTCCGGACCATGGGAATCAGGCTTTCTGCCTGGAGCGCATGGGCGCCCGGTGGACGTGGCTCTGCCTGCTGCTTGGCGAGCAGCAGCATTTTTTTCTTACTGGTATCGTCTGGATACCTATTATGTAGTCCTCTATGGCGGTGGGCGGTGCTCATGGCCATGCTGACCATGCTGTTTGACGGCGGAATTGCGGGTGATTTAAAGGAGCAGCTTTTTAATCAGCCTGCAGGATCAGATTGACAACGTGGTAGGACCGAAAATGGCGCGCAATCTTTCTATGGAAAACGGACGCACAGAGGGCATGGGGGACCGGGGAGCGCTGCGCAATGTGAGCCGTCTGGTGGACCGTGCCGGACGCATGGGCCGGTGGAGCCGGAAGAGGACGAAGAACAGAACGCACGGACGGCCAGCCTGTGTCCGGCGGCCGCAGAGAGAACCGCAGAAACGGAGGGCGTGCTTCCTCGTCGGTAAAAGCCGCGGCTCCGGCTCCGGAGACTCTCGGAAAAGGAAAAGTATCGGGATGCGGACTTTATTAAGCGGGGACTGGAGCAGATGGCAGCCAGCCGGGAGAAAAACCGCGGCGGCGATGAAAACTGGATCGGGATTTAAAACCGGAGGAGGTAGAGCTGATCGGAGATATTCTGAAACAGTATCTGGCCTGAGAAAATATTGAGATCTGATGAAATTGCTGCTGTTTACATAACATATGGACAGCAGACGTGAATCCATCTGACAAAAAAGGGAGGCGTTTCCAATTGACGGAAGCGTCTCCCTTTTTGCCTTTTTATTCTTCAATCACTTCAATCTCCAGATAATCAAAATCAATCTGTTCAATAAAGCTGTCCTTTGTAAAACGCGTTTTGGCGTGGCGTTTAAAGTCATTGATATTGGAGGAAAGCCAGATTGGTTTCCCAAGATCAAATTCATAACAGATATCATCCAGTGACTGGAATACCATATTGGTGCGGGACATGCTGTAATCAGTCTGGCAGATCACAGTATCTTTGATCAGGTGGTTGTCCTTCCAGATTTTTCCCCACATACGGAACATATCGTTTCTCCTTTCGGATTACAACCGGATGTCCTTTTCATAAACATTCGGAATTGTTAGTTGCAGTTTACAGGCAGGAATTTTCAAGCTGAAAATTCCGTATGAACAGTAACGAGTATACGTGATTATTCGGATTCTGTAAAGCGGTGGACCGCAGATTGTCGTTACTGCTTGCACAACGTGTGACCAGCAGCAGATTGTCGGATCCTGTTACATTCGCTTGTAGTTCGAATCAGAATGTAGTAAACTGTAAACAGTATATTTCGAAGAGAAAGCTTTCGCGGAAAACAAAATTCCGGGGACGGGGCTTTGTTTTGCAAAGCTTGCGAAGGAGGAAACGGATATGGCGCAGACCATAGGGAATGCCTGGACTATCTGGCAGCAGCAAGAGAATCTGTTGAGGAACTGTCATTAGCCGCAGATCGGGAGGATCAGTTAAAACAGGACGAAAAGCCGTTTGAAAAAGGCTCTGGATACAGAGAAGAAGCAGATGGCAGAATGCCGTTGGTTCTACGGTAAAAAACGAAGAGACGATATCAATTCCAGCTATGACGCGGAAATCAATAAAGCACAGGATCAGTTAAAAAGCCCGGGCAAAGCGGGAAAAGGCCAAGAATCAGGGCATGAAGGAGCGCATTGCGGAGGAGACTTCCGAGCTTCATGAGTACAACAAGGAGCTGCTTGCCCGCATGAAGGCAAAGTTCCGGGAATATCATGCGCCGTCCTGGTGCAGAAGCCGTCTGTATTACAGCCTTTATATGCCGCGCTGGGCAAAGGAGTTTTTCAGTCTCCTGATTTTTATCGTGCTGTTTTTCCTGGCACTTCCGTTTGGAATTTATATGCTTCTGCCCCAGCATAAAACCTGGTATCTGGCTCTTGTTTATGTGGCGGATATCCTGATCGTGGGCAGCATTTATATGTGGATCGGCAATCATACCAAGCTCCAGTACGCAGAGTGTTTAAAGAGGGACGCCAGATCCTGGATCAGATGCACTCTAATGACAAAAAAATCAAAGTCATTACCGGTACCATTCGTAAGGACGCAATGAGTCCCCAGTACGATCTGGAAAAATACGATGATGAGATTGCGCGGCTGACTCAGGAACTCAACGAAGTGGCTGCAAAGAAAGACGCACTGAACACCTTTGAAAGTGTGACAAAAAACATTTTACAGGATGAAATCGAGCACGGACACCGGGAAAAAATCGCGGAACTGGAGCATGAATATGAGGACGTAAAACGTCGCTTCAGCTCACCACGGCAGAAGTGAAGGCACGCCGCCTTACACTCACGGACCAGTATGGAAGTCATCTGGGCAAAGAATTTCTGGATCCGTTCAAACTGCGGGATTTAAGCAATATTCTGCAGCAGGGACGGGCATCAATATCAGCGAAGCCATCAGTGTTTATCAGGAGGATGATCGGAAACACTGATACGAATAAAAGTTGTCCGGCCTGCCTATAATAGGAGTAACAAAACGGCGCAGGCGGGATGAAACCATGAAAAACGAATCAGAGAGCAGGACATTTACTATTTTGATTCCGGAGAGCAGGAAGAAACCGGGCTGTGTGCCGGCATGCTCCGGCAGATGATCGGCGAGATTATGCAGGGGAGAATCGAAAGGGGTCCTGCTCTTTGTATTGGAACCGGACCGTTCCACCGGGGACAGTCTTGGCCCGTTGATCGGCCATAAACTGCGGGATCTGGGACGGAAAAATGAGCGGGTTCAGGTAGTGGAACCCTGGACTGCCGGTTCACGCCATGAACCTGGAACAGGCTGTTTTTTATGGTGCGGCGCTGTTATCCGGACCATGTGATCGTGGCGGTGGATGCATCGGTGGGCAGGAGCGAGCATGTGGGCTGCATTACCCTGGGAAAAGGCGCGCTCCGGCCAGGCCTTGGGTCTGAGGAACTGCAGGCGGTGGGCGATATCTTTATCACCGGAATTGTAGGGGCTGCGGAAGCTGCGATCCGCTGATGCTGCAGAGCGTGCGTCTTTCCGTGGATGCGGATGGCAGATTATATCTGCGACAGCGTGCGGCGGCGCTGGTTCCGGAAACTTACAATTTTGTCGAAGAGTTTTATAGATTCCATGACGCAAACTGACAAATTATACGGGCACTTCGTGGTATGATGCAGCAAACGGGCCGCGGACAGGCACAAAAATGATTCCTGCTTACGCATTGCGCAAACAGGCACAAAATACGCTTTGTCTGCGGTTACAAACATCATGCTGCGGGGTGAGATTATGGGTGAACTTTATAATCCGTATCCGAAACTGCCGAAAAATATCCGGCAGGTCGGGGAGCGGGATCAGGTGGTAAAGCTTTATATTGAGGATTATGTTAATACATATCTGAAAGACTGTATCCGGCCGGCGGACAGGATCTGCGGGTCGGCCTTCTGCTGGGGAAATCCGCACGGAGGACGGCGTTCCGTTTTTGTTTATTGACGGGGCGCTGGAGATGGAGCAGGTGACCCGGGAAGGGAAAAGGTGGAGTTTACGGAAGAGGCCTGGAAAAAGGCGTATCAGGTCATGGAGCAGATGTTCCCCCACCGCAGCGTGCAGGGCTGGTTTTTGTGCGGAGCGCCGGGCTGTGCCTTAAGCCCGTTGGATTACTGGAAGCAGCACGGGCAGTATTTTTCGGGGAAAAACCAGCTGATGTACTTAAATTCCGGGCTGGAAGGGGAAGAAGCCATTTACACGGCTTCGGAGGATGGATTTTACAAACTCCGGGGTTACAGCATCTATTATGAACGGAACCAGATGATGCAGGATTACATGGTTTCCAGAAAGGACGCAAGGCGCGTGGAGAGCAGGACCAGGGATATGGTGATCCAGGATTTCCGCGACCGGATGGAGGAGCGGCGCCAGAGTGTGGGACATGCCCGTTCTACCATCGGACTTCTGGGCGGAACCTGCAGTGTGCTGGCGGTTCTGGTCCTGGCCGGAGGCCTGGTCATGTTTGGAAATTACCGGAAAATGAAGGATATGGAGGCGGTGATCGCTTCGGTGATGCCATCGGCTGTTAAGAGCAGCGGGCTGCGTTCCTTTGCCGGGCAGAGTGGAGATGGCGAACTGGAGGTGGAGTCTGTGCCGGGAGAGGTTTACCCGACGCTGGCGGACATCGTGATTGATCAGGAGAGTGGAGATGGCGCGGATGCGGCTGGAAACAGCACTGCGGGAAGCGAAGCCGGCGATGGTGTGGACGGAAGTGGAACAGGCAGTGCAGTCGGAGCCAGTGGGACGGGCAGCGCAGGAGCCGGTGTGGCAGCGAGCCAGGCTGGAAACGGAACAGCCAGCGCAGCCGGAAGCGGAACAGGCAGTGCAGCCGCAGCCGGGGAGCAAACATGCGGAAACAGCTGCTTCCGAAATCAGCACGCCCCACGGCGGAAACGCAGGTGCGTCCGCGGATGCGGCTCCTGCGGCAGCAGTGGTGCAGATTCCGTCCGATGCTGTAAAATATGTGGTTCAGGAGGAAACCCTGTATGGAATCTGCATGGAACGGTATCACAGTATGGCTCCAGATCCCACAGATCTGCGCATGGAACGGACTGGCGGATGAGAATCATATTTCCGTGGGGCAGGAGTTGTATCTTCCTGCGAAATGATGTATACTGAAACATATATCCTTCACTGCGAGAGGTAACGGAAAGGCTAGGAGACAAAAGAGATGAGTGATTTCGGCTCCATGAGCAGAGAAAGCAAGAAAGATAAGCTGCGCAGACAGATCGTCGGCCGCAGCAGCCCGCATGGAACGCTGATCCGGAAGAAGACAGTGAAGCTGTGGTGCGCAAGGCCCACAACCGGGTTTTTACGTCACAGGTGGGCCCTGGTGATTCTGGTGCTGCTTCTGATCGGAGGCGGCGCGGCGGCCTGGATTTTTTATCAGCGCAATTACCGCTATTCCGGTTATGATACGGCATGGCAGGTGGACTTAAACGAGGGAAGCCTCGTGGGCTATGAGAGTTTTGGAACGAATGTTTTAAAATATACCAAGGATGGCGCGTCCTATCTGGACAACCGCGGACGCACGGTCTGGACGGAAAGTTACGAAATGAATTCTCCGGTAATTTCCGTAAAGGGGATTATGCCGCCATTGCGGACATGCAGGGGAACAGCATTTACATATGCAACACAGACGGCACACAGGGCCAGGCTACAACGGTACTGCCCATCAGCAAGGTGGCAGTGTCCGGTACCGGTGTTACGGCAGCCGTGCTGGAGGATTCCACATCCAGCTACATCACGTTTTCAAGAAAGACGGTACATCTCTGGATATCACCGTAAAAACCAATATGTCAGGAGACGGTTATCCGCTGGATATTGCGCTGTCGGATGACGGAACCCAGCTCATGTGTTCCTTTGTGTATCTGCAGGGCAGCGAGCTGAAAAACCGTGTGGTATTCTACGATTTTTCGGAGATCGGAAAGAACGTTCCGAACCGTCTGGTAGGTGGTTTTGACGATGAATTCCAGGGTGATATGGTACCCCGGGTAACATATATGGGTGATCCGTATTCCTGCGCGTTTTCCGGCAAGGCCCTGACCTTTTCTCTTCCAGAAATCTGGCATCACCGGAGCTTCTGGAACAGAGAACCATAGAGGAGCGCATTGACAGCGTATTTTTATTCCGACGAATACGCGGCAGCCATTGTCCGCAACACCAACGGAGAGTACGGAAGCCGTCTGGAGGTCTACAAAAGGACGGAACCCATGTGCTGAGCAAGGAATTCAATTTCGAATATACCCATGCGGATTTTGATGGAGATCTGATCATCCTGTACAATGAAGATTCCTTGCAGGATTTATAATATGAGTGGAACAGAAAAGTTTGACGCAACCTTCGACTTCCCTGTTTCGAGGATCAGAAAAGGGCGGTTCCCAGGAACACTGGTGGTAACCGGTCCGCAGCAGATGCGGGAGCTGAAGCTGCATTAACCACATATGCAATACAAAATTATATCATACCAGGAGGTCTCACCAATGAACACTATCGATACCATGTCTGTGAACGCGATCCGCGTATTATCCGCAGACGCGATCAGAAAAGCTAAATCCGGTCATCCGGGTCTCCCGTTAGGCAGTGCTCCGGCAGCATATGAGCTCTGGATGAACCACATGAACCACAATCCGGCAGATCCGCAGTGGGCAAACCGCGACCGCTTTATCTTATCCGGCGGTCATGGCTCCATGCTGTTATACTCCCTGCTCCATTTATTCGGATATGGCGATCTGTCCAAGGAAGATCTGATGAACTTCCGTCAGTTAGGCTCCAAGACCGCAGGCCATCCGGAGTATGGCCACACCGTTGGTGTTGAGGCTACCACCGGACCGTTAGGTGCCGGCATGGGCATGGCAGTCGGCATGGCAGCAGCAGAGGCACATCTGGCAGCCATCTTCAACAAAAAAACTATCCGGTCGTTGACCATTACACCTATGTACTGGGCGGCGACGGCTGCATGATGGAAGGCATTTCCTCCGAGGCATTCTCCCTGGCAGGAACCCTGGGCCTCCAAGCTCATCGTATTATATGATTCCAACCGCATCTCCATCGAGGGGAAGCACCGATATCGCATTCACCGAGAATGTACAGGAGCGCATGGCTGCATTTGGCTTCCAGACTCTGGACGTTGCAGATGGCAACAACTTAGAGGAAATCGGCAAAGCCATCGAGGAGGCAAAGGCAGATACCACCCGCCCGTCCTTCATCACCATCCATACCCAGATCGGTTACGGCTGCCCGGCTAAACAGGGCAAGGCAAGTGCGCATGGCGAGCCTTTTAGGTGAGGAGAACATTGAGGCTATGAAGGACTTCCTGGGCTGGCCGTCCAAGGAGCCGTTCTATGTACCGCAGGAGGTTTATGACCACTACGCAAAGGCTGCAGAGGAGAAGGCAGACGTTGAGGCAGCATGGAACGCTATGTTTGCCGCATACTGCGACGAGTACCCGGAGATGGAAGCACTCTGGAACCAGTACTACGGCGGCACCGACGAGCTGGCAAAAGTACTCATGGAGGATGAGTCCTTCTGGGCAAACAGCGAGAAGGCTGAGGCAACCCGTAACCTGTCCGGCAAGGTCATCAACAAGTTAAAAGACCGCATGCCGAACCTGATCGGCGGTTCTGCTGACCTGGCTCCGTCCAACAAGACTCATATGAACGATGAGGCAGATTTCTCCAAGGCAGATTACGCTGGCAGAAACATGCACTTTGGCGTCCGGGAGCTGGCTATGACCGCAATCGGAAATGGTATGATGCTGCACGGCGGTCTGCGTACCTACGTATCCACCTTCTTCGTATTCAGTGATTACACCAAGCCGATGGCACGTCTGTCTGCTTTAATGAAACTGCCGTTAACCTTTCGTATTTACACACGACAGTATTGGTGTAGGAGAGGATGGACCGACTCATGAGCCGATCGAGCAGCTTGCAATGTGGCGTGCAATGCCGAACTTCCATATGTTCCGTCCGTGTGACGCAACCGAGACCGCAGCTGCATGGGTCAGCGCAGTAACCTCCAAGACCACCCCGACCGCACTGGTACTTTCCAGACAGAACCTGGCTCCGATGCCGGGCAGCTGCAAGGATGCGTTAAAGGGCGGCTATGTCATCGATGACTGCGAGGGAACCCCGGATCTGATCCTCATTGCTTCCGGTTCCGAGGTAGAGTTGTCTGTAAAGGCAAAAGAGATTCTGGCAGCAGAGGGCAGGAAGGTACGCGTCGTATCCATGCCGTGTATGGATCTGTTCGAGCAGTCCGCAGAATACAAAGGAGTCCGTACTTCCGAAAGCTGTTCGCAAACGTGTTGCGGTAGAAGCACTGAGCGACTTTGGCTGGGGGGCAAATATGTTGGCCTGGACGGCGCATGTGTGACCATGACTGGTTTCGGTGCAAGTGGTCCGGCAGCACAGCTCTTTGAGCACTTTGGATTTACTGCAGAGCACGTTGCTGAGGTAGCACGCAGCTTGTAAGATATGATAAAATGAACATGTAGTCCGTACCGCCCGGCAGAAAACTGCCGGGCGATGTGGGTTCAGTGGGAAGGAGCAAGATATGCACGAAAGCGAAAAAAAAATGCATTGGAATTGACGTGGGGAACTTCCGTCAAGATTGGTTTATTTGAAAACGGATGGCACCCTGCTGTTTAAAATGGGAGGTTCCGACCAGAAAAGAAGAGGGCGGCCGCTATATATTAGAGGATGTGGCAGCATCCATCCGGGAAGTCCTCACGGAAAAAGAGATCCATCTGTCAGATATCCTTGGAGCAGGCATGGGAATTCCGGGGCCGGTTCTGCCCGGACGGTTATGTGGAGGTCTGCGTAAACCTGGGCTGGCGGGATGTGAACCCGCAGAAAGAACTGAGCGCCATGCTGGACAACATTCCGGTTAAGAGCGGAAACGATGCCAATGTGGCAGCCCTGGGCGAGATGTGGCGCGGCGGCGGCATGGGCTTTACCGATATTGTCATGGTAACCCTGGGAACCGGCGTGGGCGGCGGCATTATCATTGATGAGAAGATCACCGGCGAAAACACGGACTGGGCGGAGAAATCGGCCATATTCATATCCGCGATGAAGAGTGAGGGAACACTGTAACTGCGGCGGAGTGGGCTGCGTGGAGCAGATTGCCAGCGCCACCGGCATTGCCAGAGGCAAGACGCCGCATGGCGGAAGAGACTCCGTCCGTCCTTCGCCAGTATGGGGATGATGTAACCGCGAAGGATGTTCTGGATGCAGCGAAGGCCGGAGATGAGCTGGCTCTCTCCGTTGTGGAGACCGTGGGCCGTTATCTGGGCATGGCGCTGGCAGGTATTGCCATGGGTGGATCGGAGATGTTTGTCATTGGCGGCGGCGTTTCCAAGGCAGGCCAGTTCCTGATCGATATCATTGACAAATACTATCAGCATTACTCTCCGATTTCCCAAGAACAAAGGGCATCATTGGACTTGCGAAGCTGGGAAATGACGCCGGAATCTACGGGGCAGCCCGCCTGGTACTTGGGTAGAATAGCAAATGTATTGAAAAAATACCCGGAGCGTGATTGCTCCGGGTAAACTATTCCGCAAAACCGCGTAAAATCATATAAAATGAGGAGACCCCGGTGGACTTTCGTCCAACCAGGGCAATTATAAAAAAATCTATGTGCAATTTGACTGTTTCATCAAGTTACAACCGTTTTTCTTAAGATGTTTTTAGTATAAAAAAAAGTTGTGAATAAATTATGAACAACGAATGAACAAACTGTAAAACATAGTGCAAAATCTATAATTATATTTCGCGTGGAAACAATTCTTTGTGAAAATAGCAAAAAGAGATTCTAATAAATACCAACAAAGAGGAGGACATTATGTCAGAAGAGAAGAAGACGGACCATCGTAATCGGTCATAAAATCCGGATACCGATTCCATCTGTTCCGCAATCTGCTACGCAGCATTAAAATCAAAATCACCGGAAAAGAGTATGTAGCAGGCCGTGCCGGTCATGTCAACGAGGAGACCCAGTATGTACTGAACTATTTCAACGTAGAGGCTCCGCAGCTGGTAGAGAGCGTAAAGACCCAGGTGAAGGATATTGAGATCCGCGCGACCAAGGGTGTGGACCGCAACATTTCCTTAAAGAAAGCATGGAACCTGATGCAGGATGCCAATGTTGTAACCCTGCCGGCAGTCAGCGCGAAGGGTGTGCTGGAAGGCCTGATCACCATCGGTGATATCACCAAATCCTACATGAACGTTATATGACAGCAGTATTATTTCAAAAGCGCACACCCAGTACAAGAACATTCTGGAGACCCTGGAAGGGCGCATGGTTGTGGGCGATGAGAATGATTACTTTGATCAGGGTAAGGTTCTGATTGCAGCAGCAAACCCGGACATGATGGAGTACTACATCGAGAGCATGACCTGGTTATCCTGGGGAAACCGCTACGAGTCCCAGCTTTGCGCGATCGAGATGGAAGCGGGCTGTATTATCGTCTGCGAGGGCGCAGGTGTGTCCCTCACGATCCGCAAGCTGGCACAGGAGCGCGGCTGCACCGTTATGACGACACCGTATGACACCTACACCACGGCCCGTCTCATCAACCAGAGTATGCCGATTCGGCCATTTCATGAAGACCGAGGACCTGATCACCTTTGAGGACAGCGACTGCATCGATGATGTCGAAAGAGGTTATGGCAAGCAAACGTCACCGTGATTTCCCGGTTCTGGACAAGGACGGCAAATACCTGGGCATGATCTCCAGACGTAATCTGTTGGGCGCAAAAGGAAAAGATCATCCTGGTGGACCATAACGAGAAGAGCCAGGCGGTAGACGGATGGGAGAACGCGGATATCCAGGAGATCATCGACCATCATAAGCTGGGTACTGTTGAGACCATCTCTCCGGTATTCTTCCGCAACCAGCCGGTGGGCTGCACCGCAACCATCGTTTACCAGATGTACCATGAGAACAATGTGGAGATTGGAGAAAGGCAACCGCAGGTCTTTTTATGCAGTGCGATCATTTCAGATACATTGTTATTCCGTTCCCCGACCTGTACTCCAGGTTGATAAAATGGCAGCTACTGGAACTGGCAAAGATCGCAGGAGATTGATATGGAACCGCTTTGCAGCAGACATGTTTCTGCGGGAAGCAATTTAAAGGCAAATCTGACGAGATCTTCTATCAGGATTTCAAGCGGTTTACCGCAGGATGACCTGGCATTCGGTGTAGGCCAGATCAGCTCCTTAAACGCAGCAGGAGCTGGAACAATCAAAGAGGAACTGATTGCAGCCATACGGAAAAAGAAGGTTCATGAAATGCATCCGGATGTGAATATGATCTTCTTTATGTTAACCAATATTTTGACAGAATCTACGCTTCTTCTGTGCGAGGGCAGCGGTGCAGATGGGCTATGATCCGCGAGACCTTCCATATGGAAGAAAGCCGGTGGAAGACAGTTCCTTCGTGGAAGGTGTGGTATCCAGAAAGAAACAGCTGATTCCGAAGTTTATGAATGCATTACAGCAGTAAAGGAAAAATATATGGAAAACAACAGTTGGAAACCGGCAACATGCTGTATCCGGTTCCGGCGGTGATGGTCTCGGTGCGGGATAACGAAGGAAAAGCCAAACATTATAACGGTAGCGTGGGCCGGAACCGTCTGTGTACCAACCCGCCGATGGTATCCATTTCGTGCGGGAAGGGAGCGCTATTCTATCGACATCATCAAAGAGATCGGAGTTTTGTGGTGAATCTGGTGACGAAGGATCTGGTGTTTGCCACCGATTACTGCGGGTGAAATCCGCCGCGACACCGATAAATTCAAAGAGATGAAGCTGACACCGCTTCCATCTCAGCACATCAGCGCGCCGGGTATTGCGGAGAGTCCGTTAAACCTGGAGTGCAAGGTAAAAACAGGTGGTGGAGCTTGGAAGCCACGATATGTTTATTGCGGAGATTCTGGGTGTCACCGTGGATGACCGCTACATGGATGAGAAGGGAACCCTTCCATTTAAATGACGCGAAGCTGGTAAGCTACCCCCACGGAACCTATTTTGAACTGGGAGAAGATCGGCACATTCGGATACTCAGTACGGAAAGATGACAAAAAGACTGTTCGCGGAAAAACCGCCGGAAAGGTGAGGGGAAAAAGAACAGCAGAGAAAACCGGAAAGACAACAGCAAACGTTCAGAAGCAGCGAAGCACACACGGAGGAAAGCGAAATGAAATCAAACATTACTCCTGGTAGGCATGCCGGCATCCGGCAAGAGCACCATCGGCGTTCTGCTGGCAAAACGCCTTTGGCTATTCATTTGTAGATGTGGACATCGTGATCCAGGAGAAGACTGGACAGCTCTTAAAGAGATCATCGCGGAGCGCGGGACGACGGCTTTTTGAAGGTTGAAGAAGACATCAATGCAGAGCTGGAGACGGAGCGTTCCGTGATTGCCCGGGTGGCAGCGTGGATCTACGGACCGAAGGGCCATGGAACACCTGCATGAGATCAGCACCGTGGTGTACTTAAAGCTGAGCTATGAAGATGTAAAGCATCGCCTGGGTGACTTGAAAGACCGTGGTGTGGCCTTAAAGGATGGCATGACCCTGTTAGATCTTTTACAATGAGCGCGTGCCGCTTTATGAAAAGTATGCGGATGTGACCATTGATGAGACCGGAAAGACGCTGGGGGCCTGCGTGGACGAACTCCGTAAGATTATGGAACAGCGGATGGAGGACAGCGAACTGTCCCTGGTAGAACATTGCCGGGAGCAAGTACGCGGCCTGTGACTACAGTTTGGCAATGACTGGGTTCATGACGGGTTTCCAGCATTCCGTCAGCCGCTCCAGCGAGAAGGCCGCGTTGGCGGGACTGGTGGACGGGCAGAGCACGGCGGACGTCCGGTGACCGGTTCACAGTAGCGTCCGTAAGCCGAATGCCGTACCACCGTTGGCGATGATCGTTTGGATATCGGCTGCTTTCAAAATCCGGCTGATGTCCGCAGGAACCGCGTTTTTGATACTGCTGTCGCTGGATCCTTTGATATCACAGGATGCAATGACATCCCAGAGAGCAAGACCATGTGTGAGAAGCATGGTCTTTTTCGTCTATGGACTGGGGGTACATTTAAAAGCAGTGCCATGAGCTTCCAGAAGCGGTTCTGCGGGTGTCCGTAGTAGAACTGGTTCTCTCGGGACTTCACGGAAGGAAGCTTCCGAGGATCAGGATGCGGGAGTGTTCATCAAAGACCGGCTCAAAGGTATGCTGAACATGGGTGTAGCCTGGTGGGAAGCGGATGGAAACTGGTATTCATGGAAAACCTCTTTCTGCGGGAAATCATTCGGACAATTCCCGCCTGTAAACAGTAGTGAACCCGTGACTGTGAAGGCACGGAACAGTTACGTTAACTGTATGCTTTTTTTTCAGCAGAAAGTCAATATCGCTGGCTTGAGGCTATGCAGCCTCAATGCTGTTCCCGCGTTGCGCAAACGGTAACGTAGCCTCTTTTTGTTATGCTGCGTCTTGTGCTATACTAATTTGTAACTGTTCAGTACCCTCACAGTTACGGGCAAAAATCCATTGAAAATTGCCTTCGGCAATGGGATTTTGCCTGCAAGCCCATTTTCATACGGTCAGCGCAGTGAATGCGCAGACCTACTGAACAGTTACACTAATTTCATATATTATGAAAGTGAATGGCAGTTCGTGCATTGCATGAATTGGAACAAACTGACAGGAAAAAAAGGGCATGGTGCTATGGAACAGGATGAAACAGAAGGCAGTGGAAGCACTGCTGGCAGATTTTCAGAGGAACATCTCTGGGCGTGTATCGTGGCGTTTCAGGGAGAACTGCTTCAGACCATGTCGGGCTTCCCTATTCCTACACGCTGAAGGAAGGAAAACACGGCGGTCTGACAAAGGAACTCTGGGTAGACCGCCGGGAAAACAGCAAGTCCATCACCTGGGCTCCATCCGCATGGCGTTTCAGAATGTACTGAAGATGAAAGAGGGTCTGTCTGCGGAAGAAAAGCCCTATGTGAAACGGCCGAAAGCGCTGGGCGATATCCGCGGAGTTTCTTATATTTATCCGCTCTTTGACCGGTTTGGCCTGATTGAGACTGGCGCGGGAAAACGAAGTGACGCGGAGCATGGAGTACAGCTGTGCCTGCAGCTGGAAGAGATGACAGAAGGTGAACCGACATGAACTTAAAGGAACAGCAGTATGTATGCGCGCTGGCGCGCTGCCAGAGCCTCTCCCGGGCGGCGGAGGGCTTTCATTTCTCCCTCGGCGCTGAGTGTTTACATCAGCAATCTGGAAAATATCTGGGAGTACGTCTGTTTGAGCGTACGGGAAGAGGCAAGGCCTTTGTACTGACATCCATCGGAGAAGAATATGTGGTGCGGGCCGAGAAAAATGCTGGAGCTGAAGGCAGAATTCGACGGGCTGGTGGAGAATGAGCTGCACAGGAGCAATCCGGCTATCCGCGTGGGAATCCAGCAGCGCCGTGCCATTTCCATTGTGCCAGAGGTATTGCAGCATTTTATGGAAAAGTATCCGGATGTGGAAGTGATCTTTCGGGACGGAAATCAGGCAGAACTGATGAAGATGTTTCAGGAAGGCTCCGTAGATTATATAATTTCCGTGTGTTCAGAGGAGATTCCGGATGTGGTCCGCACGGAAATTGCCAGAGAACGGGTTCTTCTGGCTCTTCCGGAGTATCATCCGGCCATTGCGCATGCCTATCAGGTGGAAATGAACCATATCCGCACCTGGATCTGCGATACCTGGACCGGGAAACATTTATTATTCCGATGGCAGGCCAGAGCATGCGTATGACAGTGAACCGCATCTTTCAGCAGGCCCGTATCCGCCCCGGGCGTCTGATCGAGATTGGTCATTTTGACGTGATCATGAGCATGGTGAATGTTGGACTTGGGATTGGATTTAACCGCCTTGGATATATCCATGATATGCAGAAGTTTGAGCATGTGCGTTATTTTTTGTGGATCATGACGCTTACCGCTCAAGCCTGGAGCTGATCCGTCGGAAAGGCCATGTGATTTCTGACTGTGAACGGGATTTCCTGGATATTCTGGTCAAGACCATTCAAAGCCGGTATGGCATGGAAGCGGTGGGGAAATACAAAGATACAACCGATACAGAAAAACGGACAATAATTGCGCTAATATGACAAACAATTAAAAATTTAAAACGGTTTTAAGAAAAACAAATGGTAAAAAGCCACCATTACTGTTATACTTTAAAACAATAAAGTTTAACAGGAGGTGGCTTTTTGGTATGAGTACCAAAAAAAGTTTAGTGTACCGCACAGCTTTATGATCGTATTTTCGATCATCATTGCGGCTGTGCTCTTAACCTGGATCATTCCGCCGGCGAGTATGTCCGCGTGGAGAATGCGGATGGCATTAAGGTTATTGATCCGACCCAGTTTTACATTGCGAGAACCCGGTGAATCCGCTGCTGATCCCAATGTACATTGTAAAAAGCGTTTTATCAAACGTGGATATCATGCTGGTTATCTTATTCTCCGGCGGCGCGTTCCACATGCTGACCCAGTCCGGCGCGCTGCAGGCAGTGATCGCAAAGCTGGCAAAGAAATTCTCCAACAACCTGTATGTGTTCATTCCGATCCCTGACCCTGATGTTTGGCCTCGATCTGCACCACCCAGGCGGTAAACATGTTCATCGCCTTGCTCCGGTTATGGTGATGCTGGCACTGGCCATTGGACTTGATTCCATCACTGGTGCTGCTATCATTCTGCTTGGCGGCGCGATTTTCTCCACCGGTACCTTAAACCCGGAATACCACGGTCGTTGCGCAGAAAATCGCAGAGCTTCCGCTGTACTCCGGTATTGATACCGCTGGGTATGCTTCGCAGTTTACTATGTAATCACCAATATCTTCCTGGTTCGCTATGCGTTAAAGATCAAAAGGACCCGACCAAGAGCCCGATGTATGATCTGATCAGAACAGTGAGCTTCGCGCAGGCGGTGGTCTGGAAGATTTCGGTACCATCGATACCCGCAAGGTATTAAATATCATTGCCCTGGTTGTTTCCTGGGTGTAGTCATCTACGGAAGCATCAAGTTTGGCTGGGATATGCCGGAGATGGCAGCCATGTTCATCTGGCTGGCTATCGTGGTTGGCATCATTTCCGGATTTGATTCTGATACCATCTGCAAGAACTTCCTGGAAGGCTGCAAGAAGATGATGTCTGCTATGATCATCATTGGTCTGGCACAGTCCATCAGCTCTATCATGTCTGACGGTAAGATCATTGATACTGTTGTGCATGGCCTGGCTGGCGGTCTTGGCAGTGTGCCGACCCTGCTTCAGGCACCGGCTATGCTGATCGCAAACCCCATCATCAACGTGTTCCTGACTTCCGGTTCCGGACAGGCAGCAGCCGTTATGCCGATCCTGGTTCCGCTTTCCGATCTGATCGGTGTGACCAGACAGACTGGAGTTCTGGCATTCAACTTTGGTGACGGCTTCTGTAACTACATTCTGCCGACCTCTACCGCGCTGATGGGTATCATCAGTGCCTGTAATATCCCGTATGACCGCTGGATGCGTTTCATGTGGAAGATGTTTGCCATCTGGCTGGTTGTCGGAACGGTGATGCTTGTCATTGCGCAGCTGATCAATTACGGACCAATGTAAAGATGTTCGAAAAAGGAGTAAAACATGAGTGATAAAATTCTTCGTTCCAGGCCATTGACACGCAGCGTGACGCTGTGCTCCATGGCGGATCAGATTTTTGACAATCCGGGTACGAGGGCGAAGAGGTATTTGCCAGCGGCCTGTTAACGGATTACCTGAAAAGAATGGTTTTGAAGTAGAGATGGGCGTGGGCGGTTTCAAGACCGCGTTCCGCGCAACCTACAGCCACGGCGAAGGCGGCCCGGTTCTTGGTATTCTCTGCGAGTACGATGCGCTCCGCAACCTGGGACATGGCTGCGGCCATCATATGCAGGGGCCGGGATGCCTTGAGCTGCAATGTGCCCTGAAGAATCTGGAAACAGACAAGCCGTTCCAGATTGTGGTATACGGAACTCCGGCCGAGGAGACCTTCGGCAGCAAGGTGCAGATGATCCAGAATGGCTGCTTTAAGGAGCTGGATGTGGCTTTCATGATGCACGGCGGTCCGAATACCTGTACCGATATCATGCCTGGCTCAGAAGAGCTATGAGGTAACCTTCCACGGCCACCGTGCCCACGCGGCACTGGCACCGGAGGGCCGCAGCGCTTTCGATGCCATGCTTGTGGCATTCCAGGTGTTGAGTTTTGCGGGAGCATGTGCCGGATGACGTGCGCATGCATTACTGCATGACAGAGCTTCCGGGCCCGTCCAACGTAGTTCCTGCTACCGCAAAGGGTGAGTTCTCCCTGCGTTCCTTCTCCAGAAAGGAACTGGAGGAGGTCAGTGTGCGCTTCCAGGATATCATCAAGGGCGCCGCGCTGATCGCGGGCGTAACCTACGAGATTGAGGACGGAACCTTCTTCTACAACAAGATTCCGGTTCTGGGATTAAACAAGCTTTGATGGACAATGCCGAGCTTGCGGGAGCACCGCAGCTGGCACCGCCCCGGGAGAAGACCGGTTCCACGGATTTCGGCAATGTTATGTACGAGATTCCGGGTTCCTGCATCCGTGTGGCCTTTGTTCCGGAAGGAACCGCATCTCATTCCCAGGAGTTTGTGGACGCAGGCAAGAGCGAGAGCGCGCACAACTGCGTGATCTACGGCGCAAAGGCCATTGCCGGAGCCTGCTACGATCTGCTGACAACAGAAGGACTGCTAGACCAGATCAAGGCAGAATTTGCTGAGAACAAAAAGAAAAATCAGTAACATTACAATCAGAAAAAAAGAAATGCAGCTGCATGGATTATAGTGAAAGAGACTATATTCGTGCAGCTGACGCAAAGAAAGAGGGCTGACGCGAATGTCGGTCCTCTTTTTGCTGTTTGGCCGGATATTTTGCTGAAGCGGACAGAGCCAGAGAAGTTTAGGAAAACCTGAAACCGGTACCGGTTGGGAGACAGTGCAGTGCGGAAAGGAACAGAACTATGGATACAAACAAATCAAAGAAAAATGGAAGGAGCTGGGAACCGATGCCCTGTTTGATTTTGTGGGTGCGTTTTTGCAGGCCGTGGGCGTCTGGTGCTTTATTGAGCCAAGCCGCATTGCGCCGGGCGGAGTGTCGGCATTGCGCTGATGTTAAACCATCTGTTTGCGCTGCCTATCGGCGCGGTGAGCCTGGTTATTAACATTCCGCTGCTGCTGGCGTCCTGGTGTCTGTTAGACCGTGCCATGACCCTCAAAACTGTTCGGACAGTTGTCTGGATGAGTGTGATCCAGGATCTGGTGTCCGCGGCCGGAATCTGGCAGTACGAGGGAGACCGGCTGATTTCCTGCGGCTTTGGCGGAATCTTTGTGGGGGTCGGCATGGCGCTGATCTTTATGCGGAACTCCACCACCGGAGGCGGGGATATCCTGGCAAAGCTTCTGCAGAAGCTCTGTCCCTATATGCAGACCGGTTACGCCATCATGCTGGTGGACTTTGTAATTGTGGGAACTTCGGTTCTGGTGTTTGGCGAGATCGAGGCAGCGCTGTATGGCATCATTTCCATTGTCTGCACGACCCAGGCAGTGGATACGCTGCTCTATGGTATGAATAAGGGAAGCCTGATCACCATTCACTCAGAGAAGAATGAGGAGATCGCAAGGGAAATTATGGAGACCATGGACCGCGGCACCACGTTTTATAAAAAGTATTGGCGGCTACAGCGGGAAAGAGGGACTGACCCTGACCTGTGCCGTGGACCGCAAGCAGTTTCATGTGGTAAAGGAGATCATTGACCGGCATGACCCAAGGGCATTTGTGATCGTGTCACCGACCAAAGAAACCTATGGAGAGGGCTTTATCGGGGATTACCGGAAGTTGTAGAACTGGAAAATGCGGCAGAAATACTGAAAAATACATAGAAGACAGAAACATGGCCTTGCGTTCCTGTATTCCCTGTGTTATACTCTTACCCGTTGCAAAGCCCACAAAACAAGGTCGTACAGGGCTTTCAAGGCGGTCACCGCCTTAAAATGTGCCGAGTGTTCGTGACCTTCCACTCGTAAAACAAAACTAAAGGAGAACTGAATATGAACAAACAGCGTAACTACTCTAAAACTGGCCGTATTACCCAGGGCGCAGCGATTGCGGCTCTATGTGGCTCTGACCATGATCGTAGCACCGATCGCTTTCGGTCCGGTCCAGTTCCGGATTTCCGAGGCACTCTGCGTGCTTCCGTACTTTTGCCGAGCGCGGTACCAGGTGTGACCATTGGATGCTTCCTTGCCAATCTGCTCTGCGGAGCAGCGCCGCTTGATGTGGTATTCGGCAGTCTGGCAACCCTGATCGGGGCAGTTGGTTCTTACTATCTTGGGAAGAAGAACAAATGGCTGGTATGTGTTCCGCCGATCCTTGCCAATACCATCATCGTTCCCTGGGTGCTGCGCTATGCGTACGGCTCCACAGACCTGATCCCATATGCTATGGTGACAGTAGGAATCGGAGAGATTCTGGCCATCGGCGTGCTGGGCAATATCCTGCTTCTGGCACTGGAGCGGAGCCACAGAGCGGTATTCGCACAGTAAAAAATATTATGTTACAGCAAATTGTTATTTTCTACAGCATTTCCATGTAAGCCAGGAGCTGGTCTAACAGTCCAAGTCCGATCCAGATGAGGATCAGCAGGACTACGGCTCCTGCAATGAAAAAATACGAGTTTGTAAAAGAGGTAGGCCTGGGCGAATTCTTTTCGTGCCGGCTTCTTCATGCCTGGCTTCATGAAAAAGGTAAAACCAGCCGACAATGGGCATATTCATGCACATGAAGGTGAAAAACCAGGAGCGGACGGAAGGCGTCCACCAGCGCTCACAAAAGGAGCGGCTGGTGCGGCGCTTTTTTGCTGTGCGGATCGAAGAGCTGCCAACGGCGTGCTCGCGGATTGTGCCGGTTTGCCGGATTCCTGTGTATCCGGCAGAGTCAGGTGGGGAAGAACTGCAGTTTCCTGATCTGCGCGTTTTTCCAGTGCTGCCTGGATCTTTGCGGTGTCCACCGGAACTTCTCTCTGTATCCGGCGCCTGCGGGCCGGTCAGGTTTTCTGGAGCAATAGGTTCTGATTCAGAAAGATGATCCTTCATTTAGTTGTTCCCTCCTGTTGTTGGTGGTGAGAGCGCGGGCTGTGAAGCGGAACCGGGGGCAGCTCCCGGACCGGCTGCCGGTGCTGCGGCCGGTTGGGAAGTCCAGGCGTTCCAGCTTCGTTTTGCCTGATTTAAGTAGCTTCGTAAGGATTGCTGTTCCAGACCAATCTGCTGCTGGTCGGCCGCCTGGGATTCCGCTTTGGCTTCTTCCTCTGCCTGTTTTGCAGCCTGCCATTCGCTTTCGGTCGGCAGGGTGGCAATGCGGTCGATGGCTTTCTGGAGACGGTCTTTGTAGGAAGCAGCTTCCTCGTAGGTCTCAACCAGAGAAAGCTTGCTGATGGCATTCTGTACCAGGTCCTCCGCGTCCTCGGACTGATATTCCAGATTTTCCACATCCCGCAGGGCACTTAAGAAGGTATTCTTGCGGGTCTGGATTTCCTGATTCTTTCTGGCTGTGATGGCGTCTTCCTCAGCCTTTTCTGGGCCTCAGCTTTTCCTTTGCCTTCTGTGCCTCATACAGTGTGATGGTATCCTTGCATCCCACTGATGATCGGGGCAAATTCCTCATGGCGTTTTGTTATGCGTTCCAGAAGCTCGGTGCGCTTGTCGCTGCCGTCCATCAGGTTCAGTTTGGAGATGATGCTCTGGTACTGTTCTTTACCCAGTAGGTGTCCTCTACGGTCTCAATGGTCTTGTCCTCAAAGGCGGTTACCGCTGCTTCCAGATCTTCTTCCAGTTTGCGCTGCTCTTTATCATGGAGGCTCTGCTCGGCGCGTTCATGCAGGGTTGCGCTGAACAGGTCTGTGATGCCGCTTTTGGAGTCGGTGGTCATTTCCACGGTGGCTGCTGTTCCCAGTCCAGAAGCTCTTTGCCTTCGTGAATCTGGTCCATGACCTGCTTCCAGATCTTTCCGGCGTAGGTTTTTCCGTAGATGCCCGGCATAGACCGCGGAGTGTCGTAGCCAACCCAGACCGCAGTGGTGTAGTAGCGGGTATAGCCACAGAACCAGGTGTCCTTGCTGCTGTTGATGGTACCAGTCTTTCCGGCTGCCGGCATTCCGCTTTCCAGAGCCAGGCCATAGCCGGTTCCGTAGGATTCGTTGAGTGTTCCCTTTAAAACATCCGTCAGCATATAGGCGGAATCCTGCTGATAGACCACCTGGGAATGGGCTTTTAAGTTTTTGGTCAGCTCACCGTTATGTTCATGATCGATCTTGCGGATACAGGTCTGGTCGTTGTATACACCGCCGTTTGCCAGGGTGCTGTAGCCCTTTGCCATATCCACAACCCGGACGCCGTTGGTGAAACCACCGATACTTAAGGACGGCACGCCATTATCAATGTAGGTGAGCTTCTGGAAGTCCATCTCGCCCAGATAGTTTAAGCCGTAGTCTACGCCAATGTCGGTGAGAATCTGCCAGGCCACGGTGTTTAAGCTGCGGTTTAAGGCTTCCCGGACGGAAACATTGCCGTAGTAGGAGCCTCCACTGTTGGAAGGTCCATCCGCCCATTTGTGGTCGTTGACCAGGCGGGCCGGATAGTATTCGCCGGTATCAAAAGCAGGGCCATAGTCGATCAGAGGCTTGATGGTGCTTCCCGGCTGTCTCGCGCTTAAGTAAGCACGGTTGTAGACATCGTCCACGCCGCGGCCGCCAACCACAGCTACGACGCTGTTAGTCATATTGTCCACGATCACACCGGCACCCTGCAGGGGCGTATTTTCCGTTATCCTGAAGTTCTGTGTATGGGGACAGAACTTCATCAAGCTGGGTCTGCAATGTGTTCTGCAGATCCTGGTCCAGAGTCGTGTAGATGCGGTAGCCGCCAGCGCGGATGTCGTCGGCCTTCTCTGTGTAGGTGGCCTGATAGTTTTCCATATAAGTATCGTAATCGGATTTATCTTTGAAGATGTACTGAACTGGAAATTGTCCAGCTTCATGAGCGCCAGTGCAGCGCAGTGGATGGCATAGCTGCTCATGTAGTTCTCATCACTTCCCTCGCCTTCCTCCTGAACGATGCTTAAGGGCTGGCTGATGGCATTCTGGTAAGCATCTTCTGTGAGATAACCAACCTCAAGCATGCTGTGCAGCACATCGTTTCGTTTCTTTAAAGAGGCTTCCGGGTTGCGGACGGGGTTGTAGGCGGTGGGGCTGTTGCTGATGCCGACCAACACAGCGGCCTCGTAAGGCTCTAAGTCGCTGGCATCTTTGCCGAAGTAGTAGCGGCTGGCAGCTTCCACGCCATAGCAGTGGTTGCCGTAGAAATTGGTGTTGCAGTAAAATTCCATGATATCTGCCTTGGAATACTTTTTTCTCAATTTCCGGCGCCAGCAGGATTTCCACGATTTTTCGGGTAAAGCTCTGTTCCTGGGTCAGGTAGGTATTCTTTACCACCTGCTGGGTGATGGTGCTGCCGCCCCTGGTGATCTCGCCGCGGTTTTTGACGAGGGCAAGACCCGCACGGAAGGTGGCGATCCAGTCAACGCCGGTGTGGGATTTGAAACGCCGGTCCTCCTGGGCGATGTAAGCATTCTGCAGATTCATGCTGATCTGGTTAATGGGGACATATTCGTAATGTCCGGCATTGATCAGGCCAATCAGCTGGTCGTTCTTATCGTATATTTCTGTGTCGGACAGCATACTGAAGTCCTGGCGCTGCATCTGTGCCAGTTTATCGTAGGCAACTTCCCGGCAGTGGTCCAGCTCCGGACGTACTTTTGCGTAGATGAGCAGGCCGATGAGGCCGCACAAAATCAGTCCGCAGGTCAGAAGATGCAGGATGGACTGAAACAGCCATCCAAGGATTCCGAACAGGCTGGACAAAAAAGCCGGAAAGGGCATGCATAAGTGAATGTGGTGTAGGATTAGATTTCATAGTATGTTACCTCTGTAAACAGACTCCTTTCGTTCCTTTTTTTCCTTCCAATTATATTACAATTTGTGCGGAAAGACTAGAAAAACATTGACTTTTCCGGCAAAGGAAGTAAAAAGGAAAAGAATATGAAGCAGCATATTATATAAGAAGAATATGAACAATAAAAAAAGGATGGAAACCAGTATGTATCAGATAGATTTTAAGAAACCCATTGCTATTCATTTTATCGGAATCGGCGGTATCAGCATGAGCGGCCTGGCAGAGATTCTGATGCGGAAGGTTTTTTCGCGTCAGTGGTTCAGACGCCCATGAGAGCGAACTGACCGACCACCTGGCAGCAGCCGGCGCAAAGGTGATGTATGGCCAGAAGCAGCAGCCAATATTACCGATGAGATTGAACTGGTGGTGTACACCGCAGCAGTTCATGCGGATAACCCGGAGTACGCCGAGGTCGTGCGCCGCGGCATTCCGATGATGACCCGCGCAGAGCTTTTGGGCCAGATCATGAAAAACTATGGAGAGGCCATTGCTGTTTCCGGAACTCACGGCAAGACCACCACGACTTCCATGGTAACCGAGATTCTTCTGGCAGCCGAGAAAGATCCGACCATCTCTGTGGGCGGAATCCTGCACTCCATTGGCGGTAACATTCGTGTGGGCGGACCGGAGCTGTTCGTCACGGAGGCCTGTGAGTACACCAACAGCTTCCTTTCCTTCTTCCCGACCATGGAGATCATCTTAAATATTGAAGAAGACCATCTGGACTTCTTCAAGGATCTGGACGATATCCGCCATTCCTTCCGCCTGTTTGCGGAGAAGCTGGATGAAAAAAGGACTTCCTGATCATCAACCGGGATATTAAGAATTATGAGGAGATCAGCGGCGGCCTGCCTTGTAAGGTGGTTACCTTCGGACACAGCGCAGAGAGCGATTACAGCGCCGCGGATATTACATATGACGCCTTCGCCCGCCCGACCTTTACCCTGATGGAGCGGGGAAAGGCAGCCGGAACCATTACCCTGGGCGTACCTGGAGAGCATAATGTATACAATGCGCTGGCAGCCATTGCCGCTGCGAAGGCACTGGGTATTCCGGATGCAGCCATTGCGGACGGGCTTTGCACTTACCGGAACCGACCGCCGGTTCGAGAAAAAGGGTGAGTTAAACGGCATCACCATCATTGACGACTACGCGCATCATCCACAGGAGATTGCGGCTACCTTAAAGGCAGCACACAATTATCCACATAAGAAACTGTGGTGTGTGTTCCAGCCGCATACCTACACCCGCACCAAAGCATTCCTGGATGAGTTTGCCGAGGCCCTTTCCGCAGCGGACGCAATTGTTCTTGCCGACATCTACGCGGCCAGAGAGACCGATACCCTGGGTATCAGCTCCGCGGATATTGCTTCCCGCATTGAAAAACTGGGCACGGAAGTCCATTATTTCCCAACCTTTGAGGAAATTGAAGCATTTCTTTTAAAAAAATTGTTCCACCGGTGATCTGTTGATAACTATGGGGCCGGAGACATTGTAAAGTTGGGGAAAAGCTCATAAATAAATAGTTATCCACATTATCCACATAGTTTTCAACATATTATGTAAAGGAACTATGTGGATTTTTTTAATTTACATAAGAAGAAATCTAAAAATTTAAAAACCCACGGTTTTATCTACAATTCGACACGTTTCGAGTGCTTTTTTTGGCGGACAGGAAAAATGTTTATATCCACATTATCCACATTATCCACAATGAATTCTGTGGATAAACTCGCCTATTTTTTTTGAAATTGGATGTGGTACACTGTTAGCAGACAGGAAAGGTGAGATTTTTATGAGTTTTACATATCATTTCCAGGTGGACGCAATCCTGGTTTCCAACGAATTTATTGACCGTTACCTGGCGGAAGCCAGCGGGGAGTATGTGAAGGTGTATCTGTATCTGCTACGCCATAAAGATGAGCCTGTGAGTCTTGAAAGAATAGCGGATGGCCTGAACCATACGGGAGGCGGATATCCGCCGGGCAATCTTACTGGGAGAAGCTGGGAGTCTTAAGCACAGGCGGTCTTCTGACACAGCAGTCTGCAGCAGGGACGGGGCGCCGGTCCGATGAAGCAGGACGCAGCGGCAAAGCAGGGAACACTTCCAAAGCAGACAGCAGCTACAGAGCAGGCAGCGGCCGCAGCTTTGGCAGCAGAGACAAAAGGCGCGCGGCCGGTATACAGCCAGGATCAGGTAAAACCGCCTGCAGGGGAGACGGGGAGTTTTCAGAACTTCTTTACATAGCCCAGCGCTATTTGAACAAGATCTTCACCCAGCGGGAGCTGGAGGTGTTGCCTATCTTTATGATGGCCTGCATATGTCGGCAGAGCTTCTGGAATACGTGGTGGAGCACTGCGTGCAGGGCGGCCACACCAGCATCCGTTATATAGAGACGGTTGCCATCAGCTGGCATGAAAAGGGTTTTGCCACGGTGGAACAGGCCAAGGCTTACGCCAGCGGCTTTACCAAAAACTCCTTTTCCGTCATGCGGGCTTTTGGCCTGACCGGAAGAAACCCGGCTGAGACAGAGCGGGGAGATGATTGAGCGCTGGTTCGGAGAGTACGGCTTTACCAAAGAGGTGGTGTTAGAGGCCTGCAACCGTACCATGGAGGCTACCCACAATCCCAGCTTCCGCTATGCGGACCGGATCCTTTCTGAATGGAGAAAGGCGGAGTCCACAGCCTGAACGACATTTCGGTGCTGGATGAAAAGTACAAAGGCCAGAAGAATCAAAAAAACCAGAAAACCAGAAAACAGCCGTCAGGCGAACAACCAGTTCCTGAATTTTGAGCAGAGAAACACCGACTATGATTCTATGGTGCTGAATCAGGTGAAGGACTGGATCGGAGAACAGTAGCGGGCAGCCCTGGCAGCGGAACATGCCGCAGTCAGAGGACAGACCATGAAGAAGGAGAGTAAGTTATGGCACTGGAGCAATTCCCAGTACAACGCGGTGATGCGCGGGTATGAAGAACGGCAGCGCCTGCAGCGCCGTGCCATGGAGGCACGGACGCAGGAAGTATACAAAAAATACCACAGATTCAGGAGCTGGACCGCCAGATCAGCAGCCGGGCAGCGGACTGCGCCAGACGGGTACTGGGCGGGGGACACAAAGGCCCGGGAACAATCTTAAAGGAAGATCTGGCGGATTTAAAGGAGCAGAAGCTGACCCTCTTAAAAACGGCCGGATATCCGGCTGACTATATGGAGCTTCGCTATGACTGTCCGGACTGCCAGGATACCGGCTACGCGAATGGAAAACGGTGCCACTGCTTTGAGCGGCAGCGCCTGAATATTCTTTTTATGCCCAGTCCAATATTGAGGCAGTTTTAAAAGAAGAGAATTTCGACCGCCTCCGCTTTGATTTTTACGATGATACCGAAAAAGTTCCCCAGCTTGGCATGACAGAGCGGGCCTACATGGAGGTTGTGGTGCGGCAGTGCCGGGAGTTTGCGCAGCAGTATCCGGACAAGGGAAACAGCATTCTCTTTACCGGCGGCACTGGTGTGGGAAAGACTTTTCTTACCAACTGCATTGCCAAAGAACTCATTGACCGTTGCATTTCGGTCATTTATCTGTCCTCCAACGAGCTGTTTGAAATTTTTCCAAATACAAATTCGGACGGGACAGCGAGGAGGATGTGGAGGAGAGCTACCGCTACATTCTGGACTGTGACATGCTCATCATCGATGACCTGGGAACGGAGCTGAACAACTCCTTTGTTTCCTCCCAGCTTTTCTACTGCATCAACGAGCGCATCGGCAGGAAGAAGGGAACCATCATTTCCACGAATCTGTCCATGGGCATGTTAAAGGATACCTATTCGGACCGTGTGACTTCCCGGATCATGAGCAATTACCGGGTCATCCGCTGTACGGCGCGGATATCCGCATGAAAAAACGGGCGGCAGCCGCAAGATTGTGAAAAACAAAGCAAACCTGAAAGTTTCGGGGGATTGGCTTGACTTAACTGAGGCATAATGATATAAAAGAAACGATGCGGCGGCATCCTTCAGATTCTGCCATATCATAAAACAAAAATAAATAATACACATTGCATGGAGGAAAAGATGATTTACGAAGAGAAGACCATTGAGACCATTCCGGTAGGACCATTAGGACTGATCCCGTTGAAGAGCTGCGCAACCCTGGGTGCAAAGGTAAACGACTGGCTGGTCGAGTGGAGAAAAGAAAGAGAGAGCGAGCACAAATCCACCATCGCGTTTGCAGGCTATCAGAGAGATTCTTACATTATTGAGGCCAAACCCCGCGTTTGGTTCCGGTGAAGGCAAGGGAACCATTCGAGTCTTCCATTCGTGGTGACGATCTTTACATCATGGTAGATGTGTGTAACTATAATCTGACCTACTCTCTGTGCGGCATGACGAACCACATGTCTCCGGATGACCATTTCCAGGACTTAAAGCGTGTTATTGCGGCAGCAGCCGGCAAGGCGCGCCGTATCAATGTCATCATGCCTTTCCTCTATGAGAGCCGTCAGCACAAGCGTTCGGCCGTGAGTCCTTAGACTGCGCCCTGGCACTGCAGGAGCTGACCAACATGGGCGTGGAGAACATTATTACCTTCGATGCCCATGATCCACGTGTACAGAACGCTATCCCGTTAAAGGGCTTTGAGACGGTTCAGCCGATCTACCAGTTTATCAAATATCTGTTAAAGAACGAGAACGAGTTAGAGATCGACAGCGATCACATGATGGTGATCAGCCCGGATGAAGGCGGTATGTCCCGCGCTGTCTTCTTCTCCAACGTGCTGGGACTCGACATGGGTATGTTCTACAAACGCCGCGATTACACCAGGATCGTCAACGGACGCAACCCGATCGTTGCCCATGAGTTCTTGGGATCCAGCGTAGAGGGCAAGGACGTTATCATTGTGGATGATATGATCTCCTCCGGCGAGAGCATGCTGGATGTCGCAAAAGAGTTAAAAGCGCAGAAAAGCAAGAAAGGTATTTATCTGCGCAACCTTCGGCCTGTTCACCAACGGACTGGCTAAATTTGATGAGTATTATGAGAACGGCCTGATCGACCGGATCCTGACCACCAACGTCGTATACCAGACACCGGAGCTGTTATCCAGACCGTATTACATTGATGTAGATATGAGTAATTACATTGCCCTGATCATCGACAACTTAAATCACGATGATTCCTTAAGTGAGCTGTTAAGCCCGATCAAGCGCATCAACAAGCTCCTGGACAAGTACCGCAATAAATAAGGTGGTTATTTCATGAGTGAAGACAGAACAAATAACGATCCGCTTCTGGGCGGACTTGACGGCATGCGCGCCGGACAGACATGGGAAGGCGCACCGGAGAACCTGAATGCCGGTGAAAACGGACAGACTGTGCCAGAGACAGGCAGTGCTGCCGCGGACTCCGGACAGGAGCAGGAAACCTTCTCTGCCGAAGAAGTGCAGACTGCTGAGGAAGAGGCGAGAAAGATCGCGCACGAGCTGCACAG
>VOFG01002362.1_pt1 | contig 30788 bp, 36 predicted proteins | sample 5384171 | NCBI WGS metagenome assembly VOFG01 (sample SAMN12384726, study PRJNA508395) | human gut metagenome | isolation source: healthy gut F | host: Homo sapiens
TAATGTCGTTCACTCACCGGGGAGTGCGGGCGTGGTGATTATGAATCGGATCTGGCTAACTACTTTCAGCCCGTCGAATTCGGCGGTTTGGAATCAACATCACAGTAGACATTGAACAAAGGGAAAAGGGACTCTGAGGTAAATTACACCGACACCGTAATCGACAGAAGATACCTGATCAAAGCCTTGCGCCGCAATGGTTTTTGCGGTTTTGCAGTCTTAATGCAGAGGAAATACACCGTTAAGCCTCATCCTCTTTACGATCTCAAGCCCATTTTTCGCAGGTTACGGCAAAACCGCTCGCCTTCGGCTGTAAACACGATCGGTTTTTCTGCCTTCACCGCAGATAAGCCCCTAATGCTTTAACCTTTTAGAACCGAAAAATCCGCCTCCTCCAGTCGGCGTTTTCTGCGAAAGTCCTATTGTTATCATCAGTCTTGTGCGGTTTTCTGCAGTTCCTGCGTTTCTCAACGCCACGAAGTCATAACATTCTAAAAACTTGGTTTTCAACGAATCTGCTCATCACGCATATAATAACAGTGTACTGGCCGTTCCGGGCATAAAAGTGCATCGGGCGCGCCCTGTTCGGCCACCACGCCGTCGGACAGCACCACGATTTTGTCCGCCCCGGCTACGGTGCGCATACGGTGGGCGATGATAAGGACAGTTTTGTGTTTTATGAGCCGGGAAAGTGCCTCCTGAATGGCAGTTTCGTTCTCCACATCCAAGCTGGCGGTGGCTTCGTCCAGCAGAATGATGGGCGCATCCTTCAGGAATGCGCGGGCAATGGAAATGCGCTGACGCTCGCCGCCGGAAAGGGCGCAGCCGTTTTCCCGATGTTCGTGTTCCACTTGTCCGGCAGCTTTTTCGGCAAATTCCTCGCAGTTGGCAAGGTGCGCCGCCGCAGTGATTCCTCCTCGTCGGTGGCACCTTTGCGCCCCAGACGGATATTTTCCAGTCCTGAAACACGATGGAATACAGGCTCATGAGCTTTTCTGGGTCGATTCGGGGAAACATCCATGCCGCCCACGGTGATGCTGCCCTTCTGGTAGTCCCAGAACCGTGCCGCCAGCCGGGAAACGGTAGTCTTGCCGCCGCCGGAGGGGCCCACCAGTGCCGTGACCTCGCCCTGCTTTGCGGTAAAGGAGACATCCCGCAGCACCGTCTCGCCGGAGTTATAGGCAAAGCCCACATGGTCGAACACGATATCACAGCCCTGATTGGTCAGCTGCTCGCTGCCGGTCTGCAGGGGAGCATCCAGGATCTCGTTCATCCGCCCCACATTGGTGCGCATGGCAATGACCGCCGCCAGATTCTGTAACGCGCCCCTGCATGGGGTCATACATCCGAGAAGCCGCCATCAGGAACAGAAACAGGGTCAGCACATCGATACTGCCTTGTACCAGCAGCACCGAGCCGGTGAGTGCCACCGACGCAATGCCCAGCTTGAGCACCATGCTCGCAGAGGATACGAACAGCGCTGTTTCCAGCTCTGCCGCAATGGACTGCTTTTCCAGAGCCCGAATTTTGCCGGAAAGGCCGGACAGATACCGCTGCTCCGCATTGCCGGCTTTCAGGTCGCGGAGGGTTTCGATGTACTCCTGAATGCCGTCCGCACAGGCCATTTTCGCCGCCATGGTCTTGGCCTGCACCTTGTCCTGCACCCGGTAGCTGCCCACCACGATGGCGGCGGATACCGGGATGACCCTAATGCTGCCAGAGCCATCCGTCCGTCAAAGGCGAACAGGCTCAGAGCAATGAGCACCGTGGAGATGAGGGAACCGAATAGACCGGGGATGAAGTGGGAGCAGTCCTTTTCCAACACCTCGCAGTCTGCCATGATGGTGCTGGTCAGGTCGGCAAGGTCCCGCTTGCCGAAAAAGGACAGGGGCAGCTTGCGCAGTCGTTCCGCAAGGGTCAGGCGGCGGGTGCCGCTATAGGTCGTAAAATAGGTGCCATTGTACTGGAACCATGTGGTCAGCAGGATCAGCGCAAAGCAGGCCGCACACCCCAGCAGATAAAAGCCTTTTCTCCCGCTCGTGGAGCCTGCAAGCATGTCTTTTACCAAGAGATACAGCAGCCCGGTGGGCAACATGAATGCCATGTTTTGGAACGCACAGGCCAGAACGCCCTTTACAAGCCCTTTTGCGCCCTCCGGGGAGCTGGCTGTGGCGTGTTGAATTTTTCCGATCATCTTTTACCCCTCCTTTGCGACCTTCCACTGCACCGAGGCCTGATAATCCTGCCACATCCGGGCAAACAGGCCGTTCTGCGCGCACAGTTCGTCCTTTGTTCCGGATTCTGCAATTTGCCCATCCTGCACCACATAGATGCAGTCGGCGTTGGCTACGGTAGACAGGCGGTGTGCGATCATCAGCACGGTTTTGCCCTTGGCAAGCCGGGCAAAAAGGCCGCCTGCACCTTGGCTTCATTGTCTGGGTCGGCAAAAGCGGTGGCCTCATCCAGAATCAGGATGGGCGCATTTTTCAGCATAGCACGGGCAATGGCGATGCGCTGCTGCTCGCCGCCGGAAAGATACACGCCCTTGGTGCCAATGGCGGTATGGATGCCCGCCGGGAACTTTTCTATAATATCCATGCACTGGGCGGCCTTGAGCGCCGCCAGCACCTCGGCTTCGGTGGCCTGCGGTCTGCCCAGACGGACGTTGTCCAGAATGCTGCCCTTGAGAAGGCGGCTGTTCTGGAACACAAAGGAAATGGTATCCATCAGCTCTTCCTTGGAAACATCCCGCACATCCGCTCCACCCACCCGGACGCTGCCGCTCTGCACATCAAAGAACCGGCAGATCAGGTTTGCCAGCGTAGATTTTCCGCCGCCGGAGGGACCTACAAAAGCCACAGTCTGTCCCGGCAGGATGTCCATGGAAACGCCCCTGATAACATCCGTCTTGCCGTCATAGCTGAAATGCACGTCCCGCAGCGTCACGGAGCCGTCCTGCGGGTGCTGGGGCTTGCTGCTCACCGGCACAGGCGCTGCATTCAGCACGGAATCGATCCGCTGCAGGGCATCGGCCACCACCATCTTGTTTTCGCTCATGTACATGATCTTCGTCAGCGTCAGGGAGATCACCGGCGTAATGATGATATAGAACAGCAGATTCAGCAGGAATTCCGGTGTCACGCCGTGTGTCGTGAACAGCAGCCCGCCTGCAATCAGAAAGGCGAACACGCCGTTGACTGCGGCGGTGTAGAACATCATGGGCAGGCGCAGGTCTTTGGTGTAGGAGACGACCCACTTTTCGTACTCATCAATGGTGGCCTTGAATTTTTTGAAGGAAAACACACTCTGCCCGAAGGTCTTGACCACTGGAATGCCCCGGACGTATTCCACTGCCTCGTTGGACATGGCCTCCAAGGCGTTGCCGTACTGCCGCATTTTTTCAACCATCCGCTTGCCGGTCATAGTCGCCATAATGAGGAAAGCCAGCACCACCGGCGCAAGGCTCAGCAGCCCCAACCTCCAGTCGAACGCCAACAGCAGCACCAGTAGCCCCACCGGGGTGGCGATGGCGTTGTACTGGTCGGGCAGCTGGTGGGCAAGATAGGTCTCGGCGGCTCCGGTGCTCTCGTGGATGATCTTGCGCAGCTTGCCGCTGCCGAAGTTCTCGGCAAAGCCCAGCGGGAGCACTGCCAGATGCTCCGACACTGCCAGCCGCAGATTCGTCGCCACCCGGAACGCCGACAGATGGGAGCACATCAGCGCCGCAACGTAAATAAGGTAAGACAGCACCGCGAATAACACTGCCATCCAGCCGTAATGGGGGATGTTCACCGCCTGCGCATAGTTTGGCGCTGCGTCCAGCACATCCCGCAGGATCTTCCAGATGTACACAAAAGGCACCAGCGCCACCAGCGCACTGGCCCCGGACAACACCCACGAAGCGTAGGTGAAATATCGGTAGTTCCCGGCGTAACCCATCAGCCGGGAAAGATCAGACTGTTTTTTCAATTAAATCACATCCTCATTTGAAAAACGGTATGCGCACCCGCTTGATCCAAACGGGTGCACAAAGAGCAATTATTCTGCATTCGACAGATTTTCTGTGGCGAACAGCTCAATGACATTTTCCATGGTCGCCTGATCATAGTTCTCCGCGATGGCCGCTGCGTTCCAGTAGGCGTAATTGCCCTCGAACCAGCTTTGCAGGTCGCTGAGATCTTCTGCATAGCGGAACTCCAGATGATAGGTGGTCTCCATGGTGTCAGGTGAAAACGCAAAATAGGTAAACTCGCCGGAATTTTCATCCTCGCTCTGATAGAAGATGAAGCCGTTTTCGTTTTCCTCATCCAGCAGCTGGTAGGTGTGAGAGAAAACTTCCTGTCCCTGCGCATCCAGACCGGTGATGGTGTGGCCGTCCATCACGAACTTGTCGATGCCGCCTAGAAAATAGCAGTTGAACGCCATGCTGTCCGGGTCCGCCGCGTATGTTTCCGCAGCTTCCGGGCCGTAAGGCTCCGCCATGCACATTCCCAGCAGCATATCCGTTGTGGCCTCTGCGTTCTCAGCGCCTACTATCGGCGTGGTGGCATCGATCCAGATACTCCGATACTCGGATTTCGACAGTTCTGGGAATAACTCCACATAAGTACCGCTGATGGTGGTCAGATAGTCGTCGGTCACCGTGCTCTGGTCAGCCGCCGGCGGCGTCTGTTCATCTGTTTTCGTCTGGCCGCAGCCGGCAGCCGACAGCAGGCAGATCACGCAAAGCACAAAAGCAGCAAATTTCTTTTTCATACAGTACCTCCTGAAACTTCTTGGTTAGTGTCCTCTAACCACCGCGTATTCTAACATGATTCGCGTTTTCAAACTACTCCGTTTTGGTTTCTATGCTCCGTTTTACTGCATTCGTTTTATCAGCGCGATAGCGGGACGGTGTCTTCCCGTACCGCTTTTTAAAGCTCTCCGAAAATTTGCTGGCGTTGTCATATCCAGCGTGCTGTGCGATCTGCGTCACGGATTTTGTGCTCCGAACCAGCTCCACCGCCGCCTGCTCCAGACGGTATTCCTTGATGTAATGGTAGACAGGCATACCATAGGTCTGCTTGAACAGCTTTTGCAGGTGCGACACGGAAATCGCGTGCTCTGCCGCCAGCTGGGCAAGAGACACATATCCCTCCCGGTTCGTCAGCAGATGATCCCGGAGATGGTGTGCCAGTGCCGTCTGCTCGGCAGAGCAATACGGATCCGCAGCACGTTCCTGCGGAATGCGGCCCAGCAGCAGCATCAGCTCCAGAACCTTCAGCTGCAAAAAGCCGCACTCTGCGTAGGAGGCGCTTTCATAAAGCTCACGGAATACATGCTCGCAGCGCGGACCGGCGGGGCCGACCATATACCACTTGCTGCCCAGAAGATTCTGCTTGAGCGCGGTAAAGTCTATGGGAAATGCCGGAGCATTCAGACGTATCCAGTGTCCTGCGGCTGCGGGGTCGATTTCGAGACAAAGGCCCTCGTAATAGCCAAGCGGAAAGTGTGACTCCGACTTTGTCCCGTGCAGCCCATCGTAGCAGCTGATCGCCATGTCTCCCGGTTTCAGCAGAACATGACTGCGCATGGAAAAGCTGGTTTCGAAGCGTCCGTTGATGCAGAAGTTGACTTCCAGCACGCCGACCTGTGTGCGGATCTCCGTATACGATCCCATTTTCAGCTGCATCAGCATCACGCTCACGCCGTCAAAGATCCGAAAACAGTGAATTTCTCCGTTTCCGTCGGCATTTTCAAAGCCGCCTGTCTGACCGATCGGGCAGGAACCGATATTGGTTTCGTCATGGTAAGTAATGTGAACGATGGTCAACACCGCCTTTCTCCAATGGAATGCCATGCGCCTGTGCCGATGCCGGCGTTTACTCCGTGCTCGCCCATGTGTGGATGGCTGTGCTCACGCGGCGGTCAATATCCTGGCGTGTCTGTCTGCACGCTTCCGGAAACTGCTTTGCTGCCTGAAATGCCAGACGGACGAAGAGGCCTGCTCCCACAGGCAGCATGATCTTCAGCATTCCCTCCGGGAAAACAAAGTGGGTACCGTGGGCATAAACCGCCGTCTCAACCTCGCATTCATGGGGCTTTTCCGCAAGGCGCTTTTCCATGCGGTGGATGTATCTGGCGGCATCCCACAGCACGTCGTCCTCCGCGCCGATGAGCAGCAGCTTGCCATGGATGTTCTCGACGGGAATATACTCCTCCGGCTCGATCGGGTGCGCCGCCTCGGAATCGTCAAACAGCTTGCGGGAGTTTACCATATCGCCGGTGCGTTTGCTCTCGGCGGCGATACAGTGCCAATAGTCCGGGTGCTGATAGCAAAACGGCATATAGGGCAGCGGTTTGCCTGCGTAGGAAAACAGCGATTCGCCCTCGACCGGCCACTCCTTGCAGCCGTCCTTCTTGCCCTGCATAAAGCCCTGCCACACAAAGTCGCTGGGCGTCATGGCAATGGTCAGGGTGATCTCCGGGAACATGGCCGCCGCCGTCAGCGCAAGCGTTCCGGTGGTCGACGCCCCGGCAATGCCGATTTTTTTGTTCCCGTTGGCTTTCAGCCACGAAATGGCCGCCTCCATGCGCTCCAGCGGATAATTATGATGGCCGTAATCCTTTTTCGCAGGCGACATGGTGAGCACATTTACGCCCCGCCCGCAGAGCCATTTCGCGGCCGAGCGGGCCAGCCGATCCTCCGGATCGTCACCAATCATCGCAATGACCGCGCAGTCCGATCCGCCGGCACACGCCCAGTACGCGCCGTAAAAGCCGGCGGTTCCCACATCAAAGTGCTGATGCTTCATTGCTTTCCCTCCATGATATCCTTCACCAACTGCACCCAGCACTCCGGATAACAGGCCAGCAGCTCCTCGTGCTGCAAGTCCTGCTCGTGAATGGCTGGGTTTGCAAAGTGCCGTTCATAGCGCTCGCGGTATTTCTCACCCATTTTGAGCGCATAGAAAATATGAATCTCTGTTCCCGGAACGTTGATCTTGTCCGGCAGCGGGGTGACAAGGTCGGAATAGAACTGATTCTTGCAGCTCTGCACGGTCACATAAGGTCGTGCGCCGCCGAGCATCTCCATGAACGCTTGCACATAGCCGCCCATTTCCGACTTTCGCTGCGTGAGGCGTTTTTGCAGCAATCGACTCTTGAACCGTCCGTCTCGAATAAACGGATAAATCAGCGGCAGGAGCAGATTTGTTTGCAGCTTTGCCGCAATGGGAGATGCTTGGTCAAGATCAGAGCTGCCGAGAATTCCGTAATCCATATGAATATTCCCCCGCGCCGCCAACAGCCCTACAAAGGAGCCGCCCAGCGAGCAGCCATAGCCCGCCCGGATATGCCCGCCGCAATGTTTCTGAATGTAAGATTCTATTTTCTCTGTTTCCTCCAGTATAGTGGGAAACTCGGTATGTTCCGTCTCATCGAAGCCGTCGTAGCTGATGCAGAGAACGCGATAGCTGTCCGCCAGCAGCGGAATGACCCGTCCAAAATTGCCCTTCCAGTGGCAGCAGGTGCCGGGGAGCAGCAGGATGACCGGCGCGTGCTCCGCACCGAAGGAATAAACTTTCATCTTCCCACTCCCTTCAGGAACCCGCTCTTTGCCATTTTTTCCGTGTCGTCCGATTCATCATAAGCGTCATAAGGCGCGGTGGGGTCGGGAACCCGCTTTCGGAACGGTGAGCAAAGCTTGTCCTTATGGCCAAAGGCAAAGTCAAAATTGTCCGTCCAGCCGGTGTGGCCGGTGAGGAACAGCGGGTGTAATCCACGGCTTTGCAGCTTCTGCTCCAGTGCCGCCAGCGACTTTACCGCCAGTTTGTTGCTTTCTGCCAGAGAGGAAATGAAGCTGTAGCCACCGTCCGCGCCGAACCAGAGAGTGTCACCGGTGAAGAGATATTTGTCGTCAATGAGATAGACCATATGCCCCCATGTATGGCCGGGGACGAGAAAGCACTCGATTTTGATGCCGTCAATCTCGAAAGTCTCGCCGTCATGCAGCAGCACCTTTTCGTTGTTAATTGTGACCTGCGGCAATTTATAGAGATGATATATGACTTTTCGCCGCACCTCGCCGGTGAGATACCGGTTTTCAATCTCGCCGATATAGAGCTTTGCGCTCCGGAACAAACCGGGGCTGTCTGCTTCCACCGCACCCACATGGTCGGTGTCCTGATGAGTGATGAGGATGTGCCGGACGGACTGCGGGTCGATGCCCAGCCAGTCCATTCTTTCTGACAGACGGTCGTAGTTATACCCGTCATCGATCATGATGGTGGTGTCGCCCTTGCGGTAGAAGAAAATGTTCGCCACCCACTCCCGCACGCAGGCCACGCGCTCATCCACCCAGCCAGTGTTCAGCGGCTTGAATATTTCCTTGCCGCGGTACATCTTGCTCATTTCTCTTTTCTGAAATTCGGTCGCTTTCTTTGACATCGGTATTTCCTCCTTACAGCAGCAGCCCGAGTCCCGCAAGGAGCAGGGAAATCACGGCCATTCCCACGGTTCCGAACAGCCATTTCTTTTGCTTATCGGCTTTTGAGATATACGGCATCAGATCCTCTGTCCCCGGGATCACCCATGCCCCTGTGTGTCCGACCCAGTAGCCGTCAATGCCAAACCGGTCGATGAGATTCATTACGGACAGGATCACAAAGCACTGCCAGAAACCGTCCCAAAATGTATGTGCGCCGTTGATGGCATACACGCAAAGAAGCACATAAAAAAGGTAGATTGGAATGCAGATTGCCTTGAAGCGCAGCGCGTTCCGTTTGATCTTCTCCCTTGTGGTCAGCCCCAGTGCGATGCATCGCTCCTGCACCTTTTCGCCATACAGATGCACCATGCCGACAGCGCCCTTTCGGATACCGACAGCGCAGACCGCCACCAGCAGTGCGCCCAGCCACAGTCCTTCCAGAATCGTTTGCAGCAGCATTCCTTATTCCTCCCGCTTCTGTCCTGTCACGCAGAGCCAGCCCATTTTGTTTTTATGGATTTGAACATTGCAGAATCCAGCGTTTTCCAGAAATGTTTTCAGCTCATCGCCGCTGTATATAGTCATACCGCCGATGATCTCCGTCCACTTCTCGTCCTTGTCCGAGTCGCCATTGCTCTCGTTGCAGATGAGAAAGGTCCCGTTGGGCTTCAGCACCCGGCAGACCTCCCGAAAGCACTGCGGCAGATCAGGCCAGAAGTAGACCGTTTCAAAGGCCGTGACCGCATCAAACCAGTCATCTGCGAAGATCATATCCGCCACACTGCCTTGCAGGACGGCACAGCGCCCCTCCGCGATGGCGTTCTCGTTGACCTTTTTCGTCTTCTCCACGCTGACGGGCGAATAGTCGATGCCCTTCACGATACCCTGCGGGCATTTTTTCAGCAGCCTTTTCATGTTCGCACCGCCACCGCAGCCGCAGTCCAGCACCTTGGCATCCAGCGCAGCATTCAGAAATTGAAGCCCCCAGCGCGCCACAGGGCTGTGACCCAAATTCATCATGGCGACCATGAGCTTCCCGCCGAGGCCCACAGGTTTGCGGGTGTTTTCAAAGAATGACATCTTCTACAACTCCTTTTCCAGAACGATGATCTTATTAGAAATATTCCGCACGGTGGGTAGCTTGTCCAGCAGTTTATAAATCGGTGCAAATACCGCCATGCCCTCCGTCAGGCTGTGTTCCTCCATGAATCGAAAACCCGGCAGCAGTTCGGCAAGTGCTTTCCCATTCTTGATTCCCCAAGTGAATTTTGCATGGCTGCCCTCGATGGATTTTTCCTTAAAACGCTTCACGATCATCGGATTCATGGTTTCCACAAATATAGTGGCTTGGGAAAAACGGCTGGAAATCACTGCAAAAATTTGCTGCACATCTTTTGCGTTCAGGTACATGGTCAGTCCCTCGATGACGATCAGCACCTGCACATTCTGCTCGCTGATTTCGCTGCCCCAATCTTCCATGGCGGACATGGCAATCTGCGAAATCGTGCCGCTTTCCGGCAGAAGCTTTTCCCGCACCGCCATCGTTTCCGGCAGGTCGAGGTTATACCAATGTGCGTTACCCGACATCCGGTAGCACCGGGTATCCAGCCCGCAGGCGATGTTGACCACCACCGCGCCGGGGTGCGACGCAAGCCATTCCTTCGTCATCCGGTCGAGCACGATAGTGCGGGCGATAACGCCGCTGTGCATGGCCGTATCTTTGTCGGCAAGGGAAAAATCGTAGTCCAGCTTCTCGATGATTTCCTCCGCTTTCGCATCGTGGATCGCACCTCTGCCGCTGCTCTCTTTCGCCCTTGCATAGACGGTTTGCAGCATGGTCTCCGGCACGCCGGAGAGTTTGATCTTTTCTCTCATATCATCTTTCCTCCGCTTGCATAGTCAGAAATTTTTCCGCATACCGGCAGAATTTTTCCGGGTGTACCATCACCAGCTCCGCATGGGCCATCTTGGGGATGCCATGGATGCGCGCCTTAGGAAAATAGCGCTTGATGAACCGGATATCCCGCCTGCGATCCTTCTTTTCATCGTCGCCGTACCAGTAGGTGATTTTCGCACCGATTTTAGCGGAGCGCTTCGGAAGCGCATAGTTGTTGGCAGACCAGAATACATTGCGGATCGTCCGATCGGAAAAGGTTTTGAGATAGGCTTCCATGGCGTCGTACTCCTTTTTGGGGTCGTGCCCTGCGGTGGTAAACCGTTCCGGCGGAAAGGCCGCTTCCAGAATTTTTCGGCTGTTCGCCGCCATTTTAAAGGACACAATATCCCGCCAAAGCAGCAGCTTTCGCACCGGGTAGAGCAGCTGATAGGGCGTGATCCCGCCGTCGATGATGGCCCGGTCGATGGGCATTTCCCCCAATGCCAGCATACGGGTCAGGCAGGCACCGCCCATGGAGCAGCCATAGGCCCCACCCAGACGGGAGACGCCGTGGCTCTTCAAATAGGAGATCACCTCGTCCACGGTCTGCTCGACTGAGGTGAAATCCCCGGGATACTCCGGCTGATGGCCGTCATACACCACCTGAAAAACATGCCATCTCTGAGAAAGCAGCGTGATCGTGTCGGCAAAAGCCCATACAGGCTCTGCCGTGCAGGGGAAAAACAGCAGCGTCCGCTCCTGCGCCTGCCCGTGTTCCAATATCTGCATGGCTCACCCCTCCGATTTCACGCACTCTGCGTAGGTCAGCGGGAACGAGGCTTTCAGCACGGTGCTTTTCCGCACCGTCCAGCCGTTTTCCCGCAGGACCGAAAGGTAATCTGCACTCGTCCATTTGCTGTGCAGCGGAAAGCCCGCCAGCTTCATGAAAAATGCTTTGACCTTTCCAAAGAAAGCGTTATCTGCGTGGGTAAAGGTCGGCGCAACCAACACGCCGTCGTCTTTCAGCACCCGGCGAATTTCGGAGAGAGCCTTCTCCGGCTCCGGCACGATATGCAGCGCATTGGCCACGATGACCACGTCAAAGCTTTCGTCGGCATAAGGCAGGTGGAACATATCCTGCACGGAGAAATGCAGCTTGGCGGATCGGTTGTCCCGCTTCGCTTCTGCGATCATCTCCGGCGAAGCGTCTGTGGCCTCAATATGAGCGGCACTGTTTACAATGTTTTTGGCGATCAGCCCCGTGCCTGTGGCCAGCTCCAGCACGGTTTTGTGCCGCACCACGGGGCGCAGCAGCTCGTACATCTGCTCATAAGCTGCGGCGTCCTTTCGCATGAAGCAGTCGTACCGTCCGGCGTTTTTATCCCAGAAATTTTTTTGCTTTTCCATTGTCCTGTCCTCATAGCAAGATGTTAAATCCATCTAACTCGCATGGATGGCACAGACGGGTTAGAGCAGGCTAACCGCAGTCCTTTGAAAAAGCCGCATCGCTGCGGCCTTTCCGCTTATTCAAATAGTTCCCGGCAAGCGCCGCGCACCAGCGTTTCCAGCACCTGCGGGTAAAGCGCCCCGATCTGCTCCTGATGGGAGACGGTTAAAATCAAGCCGCGCACCGTGGCCGCTGCCAGTGCCATGCCGCCCTTCGGCTGCAAGCCGCCCCCTTCCAGCAGGGCACGGATGTGGGTCTCGTCGTCGTGATAGTGAGCGGTCTTTACTTCCTCCGGCAGTCGGTGCAGGAGAAAATCCGCGTCATTTTCGATGAACACAAAGGCTTTCGTCTCGGCCAGCCATCGACAGGCCGCCAGGATCGCCGCTGCCGCGCGGTCGGCAGGCAATAAGGCTGTATTTTCCTGCAAAGACTTCTGCGCCGCTGCGAAACACTCTGTATGGATATCCTCCAGCACGGCGAAAAACAGCAGCTCCTTGGAATCAAAGAATTTATAAAACGATCCCTTGGAAATACCGACGGAATTTGTCAGCTGCTCCACTGAGGTTTTCCGCATCCCGATGGTAATGCCGCAGCGCCGGGCTTCCCGGATCAGGTCTTTGCGGATCTGTTCATTCTGTTCATCTGTAAAAGCCACTGCGCACGCTCCTTGGATTTATGACCACATTGTTCATTTCAGTCAAATTGTAGCACGATCCGAAGATGTTGTCAACGGCGTCGTTTTGCTTTCCATCATGATCAAATCAGATCCAGCCGTTCCATCTCAAACGGAACCACTGTAGATTTCAGCAGTCTCGTCTCCGGCAAACCCTGCGCAAACCGTATCGCCGTCTTTGCAAAGATGTTGCTTTTCACCGTGTCCCAATCTGCCAGCTTTACGATCTCCGCCGTGCCGTTTTCAAAATCAAACCGCAGCTCGCCCCATTCGCCGTCGTTGTCTGCCTGATACAGGTAGACAGCGGCGGCTATTTTTTTATTCTTCTTGCGGCGCTCGGTCTGTTTCAGCGTCACGGTACGGTGATAACCGCAGCGGGTGCAGCGGTACAGCAGCCCAGCATTCAGAAATTGTCGGATCACCTGTGCGGCGATGCCGCGCTTACGGAGATAGGCGAAAACCCTTCTGTCATCCGCGTTGCGGGGCGGCAGGGAAAACTCCTGTTTCGGGCTGATCGGCTTTGGCTGCGGAATGGGCGCGTCTCTGGCTTTCCCATGGAAGGTCAGAAGGTACTCCACCGCTTCCGGAAAGGATTTTCCGCAAAACTGCTGGAGGAAGGTGATGGCATCCCCGCCGGTATTTTGGGAATACCGGAACCAGGTACGCCGGTCCTTGATCCGCAGGCTGTCCATCTCCGCGGTAGTATGGAAGCGTCCCACGCGCTTCACCTGATAGCCGAGGTGGGAGAGCAGCTCCGGCAGGTCGGTTTCTCTGGCAGTCTGCATTTCTGTGTCTGTGAAGCGTCTTTTGATCTCGCTTGTCATTGTGATGCCCTCCTTTCTTATGAAACGCAAAAAGCCACCCAGGGCATCCGAACCTCGGATGTCCTGGGTGGCTTTTCCCTAAATCATGTTCTTTTGTTTTGGCTTTAATGCGGGCTTACACGGCGTTATCTTCGTCGGGGGTGTCCGTGTCCGCTGGAGTGGTCACGTCGGCCACACGGAGCGCGACAGGGGCCTCAGTAGGGGGCGTTCTGCTCTGCGGCGTTCTCAGCGTCCGCTTCGTCCAGCGCCTGCGTGATCAGGTTCAGCACGAAGTCTCGCTGGGTGAGCTTTTTGCCGCTGCGGAGCGTCTCGCGCTCCAGGTGACGCTTGATGCGCTGGAAGAGTTCTTCGGGAATCTGGAATGCCATCGTTCTACCTTTTTCAGTCATTTGAATGCCGCCTTTCTGATTTTCAATCATGTCGTAGTATTCTTGGATGAGATATGTGATGTACTCGCTGGTAGTCTGGCCCAGCCGTTCTCGTTCTTCACTGACCCGCTCATGTAGGTCGATGGGAATCTGAGCACACAAGTTTTTAGTAGTTGCCATTCTCGGATACCTCCTCGTTTTTTGTAACGCAAGCATACCCGAAAGGTCCAGTAAAAGCTATTACCAACACCACCAAGGAATGATAGACAAACGAAGCAAAAACAACATAAGCACCTATGAGTCGAAAAAGGCCGCCGTTCTCTCCCGCATGGGGAGCCGACGGCGACCTTTCTTCTTATTCTTTATTCTTTTTAAGCCTCGGTGTTCGAGTCACACCAGTCCATAAAAACGACCGGCTGCATCTCTGAAATGTCGCCTCTCGCGGGGCAAAACTGAAATTTTGAAAAATCGAGTTTTTACAACTTTTTCGCTCTAAAAGTGGTGCGTTATATGCGAAAACACCGCACTTTCGTGCGGTGTTTTCTGTGCTGCATCTTTCATCAACACATTTTGGTCCGAGTAGTGCGACTCGAACGCACGGTCTCCTGGTCCCAAACCAGGCGCGATACCAACTTCGCTATACCCGGATGTATTATATTATTATAACAGGTCAAAATGCGCATGTCCAGTCCTCTATATAGCTTTTTGCATTTTTGCATTTTATGGAATCCTGCGCTCTAAACGCCATTGAGTGCGTCTTGCACAGATTAAATCTGCTATGTTAGAGTCAGGGCTGTTTCGACCTTTTGTAATTGCGCAGGAGTGTACTCTGTATAAAAGGATGCCTCTATTGTATTCCCATCTTCATCAAAGAATTCAACGGTAAATGCTTTGCCGTTACCGAGTACATCGACAATGGTTCCTTCAGTCCCTGCTTTGACCCCAGTTTCGGGATCATCATTTTTCAAGGTAACGATATCGAAAAGCTTCAACATGGTTATTCCCTCACAGTCAAAACGAGTATGCGGGGATCACATATTTGCTCCATGCAGCGGCCTGCTCCATACACTGCTGATAGTCCGTTCGCAGTTCATCCGTCAGAGCATAGACCAGCCGCTTCACAACAACCTTATTCTCTGCAATCGGTCGGAATTTGAGGCTAATAAGGTATTCTTGCCCATCGCTGCACTGCGATAGAGACAGGAGATTTGTACCCGTCTTACGGATCCAGTTTTCTCCCCAGACGATCTCGCCGCAATGTGGACACTCGAAGGATACAACGTAATCATCGCTCAGAGCATCGCCAATATCGGCATAGGGCTCTTCAAACTCGTAACTCTCAACGATGCCATTTCTATTCTCTACAGTCTCCTTGTACTCGTTCAATCCCCTTATGAGGTCTAAATGTGTGCAGAGAAGCGCTGTGCTCCTTGCGTCATTTAGGGCATCGTGGGAATCAAATGGATCCTCGCCGACGATCGCCAATGCATTGGCCAATGCGTATTGCTTTGTATCGTGTGTAACTTGATCCACAAAGATGTTCTGTAGATTGAAGCACGGGGGCATAAAGCTGGTATCAATATTATGGAGCTCCATATTCTTTCGCAAAATACGAAGATCTTCCGTCCCCCAGACCAGGAACACAAAGTCATCGCCACACCAATCGCAGAAAGAATTAAACACCGTATGGAACCCTTTCCCTTTTTGTAAATCCCGATTGGAAAGTTTAGTGATCTCCGCTACCTTGGGGTGAAGCTCTGTATAGTACTGAGGCGCAATCCGTTCATTGAAGGAGTCTACCACTTCAAGAGTCTGATTTAGCTTGATTGCTCCGATCTGAATAATCTCACCCGTCAAGAAAACCGGATCTTTGACCATTTCAGAATAGGTAAGCGCCTGATTCCACTCCATATCCATGACAATGTACTCCACGGCAATTGCTCCTTCTTTCGTTCGATTGTAATCATCATAGAGCTGTCGGTGTCCAAAAGAACGGACAATGCGAATTATCCCTATTTGCACCTTGAATACAGATGATTATCAAATTATCTGCAAACAAAAAAAGCCCCTTTCGGGACTTGCGATTTACACGAAAAAGATGAGCCTTGACCACCAGCAAAAGCAGTCAAGGCTCATCTTTCGTTCTTAGTATCTAACATCAATTTAACCTCGCTTTCTTGAGTTGAGAGGGAGTTAGCTGTACATTGGACTCACCCTTTCTGTACCTATAAGATAGCATAGGATAGACAAAAAATCAATGCAGGAAAGACACAACTTATCTTTCAAAAAACTAGTCATTACAATGAAATGTGGCGCGAATGTGCAAGACCAGATTGACATCTCTGCGCGATTACTGTATCATTAAATTGTTGAGGGCTTTCACACATGTAGTGAAAGCCCTCATTTTTCTGTTATTGACTGAATCCTCTGGCTGCATACAATGTCTGCTTTTGAATTCGATTTCTCATGAGTTGCCGAAACGTAATGGGTGCCACGACCTCAAGGACTGGCCCGAAGGACAATACGCGGATCAGCAACTCTGTTTCATCATCTTGGTCATATCGGAGTGTGATTCGATATAGCTGCTCGTCCAGCTTCTGCGTCTCCTTTTCAAAATGGGAGAAATGCAAAAGGACACGCTCCAAGCCATTGCGCTCATCATGGAGGAGTAAGGGTGTACTGCAGGAGGTGATAGCGAATCAGCTATTGCCCTCTTTTTGCAACCAAGAGAGCTGTTGCAATTAACGGGGCCTATCCGTAAAATAGGAAGTAAGACGAATGGAAACAACAATGTGGTGTACTCGTGCAAATATCATGTGGTTTGGTGTCCAAAATACCGCCGTAAGGTCTTGGTCAATGGCGTTGATGTACGACTGAAAGCCCTCATAGAAGAAGTCTGTAATGACTACCACATCGACATCATTGAGATGGAAATTATGCCAGACCATGGAAGGCATCTATACGACCTGTGTTGTTCCCGAAACGCTGGATGAATCCCCCATGGCCTATAAGAGCATGGCTGAAATCATAGACTAGATTGAACCTACCGTTGAAATCGTTCAACGGATTCGCCCTGTTTACAATTTTAAGGCGGCTGACTAAAATAGAAAGGCGGTGTTGCACCGTGGAGGCATTGATTCAAGAAAAACTACATGAGATCGAGAAGCGGGAGAACTGCCGCATCCTGCTGGCGGTGGAATCCGGCAGCAGGGCATGGGGCTTTGCCTCACCGGATAGCGACTACGATGTGCGGTTTATCTATGTCCGCGACAAAGAAAGCTATCTCAAACTGAACCGGCCGCGTGATGTGATTGAATTGCCAATCAACGATGTGCTGGACATCAACGGCTGGGATGTAGAGAAGGCGCTGAAGCTGCTCCACAAATCCAACCCAACCGTTTTTGAGTGGTTTTCCTCTCCCGTTATCTACAAGACCACCCCATTCGCCGACCAGTTCAAGCCTGTCATGCAGCATTACTTCTCTTCCAAAAGTGGCCTGTGGCATTACCTTCAGATGGCAAGTGGAAACTACCGCGATTACCTAAAGAGGGACATGGTCAAAGCAAAGAAATATTTCTATGTTCTGCGGCCGATCCTGGCCTGCCGTTGGATTCTGGACAAGGGGACACCTCCTCCAATGCGATTTGAGGAGTTAATGGACAGCCAGTTGCCTGATCATCTGAAAGAAACGGTCAAAAACTTGCTTGACCTCAAGATGAATTCTCCGGAAGTCAAAGAGATCCCCCGAATCGATATACTCAACGGGTATTTGGATGAGAGCATTGACGAGGTGAAAGCCCTGGTTGAGCAATATCCCAGGGAGGTCGTGAAAGACTGGGATGAGCTCAACCGTTTATTCCTTCGTGCATTGGAGATGTGAGCCATATGATGATTCTACCGCCACAAGTGAATACTGCTATTTCAATGCTCTATGCAGCTGGCTATGAGGCTTTCCTTGTTGGCGGCGCGGTACGGGATTATGTGCGAGACAACAGCCCCGCAAAGGACTGGGATATCACTACAAACGCACTACCTGCACAGGTGGAGTCTGTGTTTTCGGGATATCATCTTATCGAAACCGGTCTGAAGCATGGAACTGTAACCGTTATGATCGACCATGAACCGATCGAAATCACAACTTATCGCATTGACGGAGACTACTCAGATCATCGCCATCCCGATTCCGTCCATTTTACCCGTAGCCTGAAAGAGGATCTGGAGCGAAGAGACTTTACCATGAACGCTCTGGCTTACGGTCCACAAGAGGGTATTGTTGACCTCGTAGGCGGAAGAAAGGACATTGAGGATGGCATCGTTCGCTGCGTTGGAGATCCGAATCGTCGTTTTCAGGAAGATGGGCTTCGCATGCTGCGAGCCCTTCGCTTTGCGTCCGTATACGGTATGGCGATTGAAGCCGAAACTGCTTCCGCGATCCATCGCAACAAGGAATTACTCCAAGGCATTGCCGCTGAGCGTATTCAGGTTGAACTCACCAAGATGCTCTGCGGAAAAGGCGTTGCGAAGATCCTTGAGGAATTTGCAGATGTAATTGCCATTCCTATTCCTGAGCTCCTTCCAATGTTTCACTTTGAGCAGCATAACCCACATCATGATAAGGATGTCTGGGGTCATACGATCGCCGTTATTGACAACATCGCCCCTAAGCCTGTATTGCGCTGGGCGGCTTTACTGCACGATATTGGGAAGCCGCAATGCTTTTCAATTGGTGAGGATGGGATCGGACATTTCTTCGGCCATGCGGAAAAGAGTACGGCTATGGCTGAAGAGATTCTCAATCGGATGCGTTTCGATAATGCGGGGAAAGAGAGGATTCTCCGCCTCGTGCGGTATCACGATATGCCAATCACGGCAGACAGGAAGCTTATCAAGCGGCTTTTGAGCAAGCACGGGGAAGAAGCTTCTAGACAGCTTATTGAATTGCACAGGGCAGATACACTCGGGCAGTCTTCAATTTGCATTCCCCGCCTTGCAACTTTTGAGAATGCAAACGCAATGATAGAGGAACTGTTACAAGAGGAGAAGTGCTTCTCATTAAAAGACCTTGCTGTCAATGGAAACGACATGATGTCGATCGGTTTGAAGGGAAAAGCAATCGGTAATACCTTGCAAGCATGTTTGGATGCAGTCATAGATGAAAGAGTGCCAAATGACCACGCTTCTCTACTTGCGCTTGCTCGGGAACAAATGCTAGCAGATACCGATCAGATACTATCTGATTTTGCAAATGACTACAAAAGAATGTCCTGACTCCAATGCGATCATAAATGACAAGAGGGATACCCTTTTAAGGGTATCCCTCTTCTTGTTGGTGGGCCAGATTGGAGTCGAACCAACGGTGTTTCTCATGTCACGGTTTTACAGACCGCTGCACTCGCCAGCTATGCGTACTGACCCATATGGCGGAGAGCGCAGAACTCGAATCTGACACCATGCGGTGCGATCCGCTTAGCGGGCGGTCCCCAGACCTTCTGGGTTCACTCTCCAAGTATGGCTGGGGTGGTTGGATTCGAACCAACAAATGCCGGTGTCAGAGACCGGTGCCTTGACCGCTTGGCGACACCCCAATAAAATGGCAGGGATAGGGCGACTTGAACACCCACGGGCGGTTTTGGAGACCGCTGCTCTACCAGTTAAGCTATACCCCTGTATGATGGTGATGCCTGCGGGACTCGAACCCAGCATTACAAGCTTGAGAGGCTTGCGTCCTGACCAATTAGACGAAGGCACCAAATTGGAGATACGGGTCGGATTCGAACCGACGATTAACAGCTTTGCAGGCTGTCCTCTTTAACCTCTTGAGTACCGTATCATGGTTGGGATAGTTGGATTCGAACCAACGGTGCCGGCGTCAAAGGCCGGTGCCTTATCCGCTTGGCCATATCCCATTATTTTGGAGATCCGCGCCGGACTCGAACCGGTCATTGCAGCCGTGAAAGGGCTGTGTCCTAACCATTTAGACGAGCGGACCGTATGGCGAGAAGCAGAGCTTCTCGCATTTAAGCGACGGCGTCGTCGGTAATGAGAATGTCGTCAATGCGGACATGCAGCAGCGCCGCAAGAACGATTAGATTATCTACCGTTGGCAACGCAGCTCCATTCTGCCATTTGTAAATAGCTTGCGGGGAATTGAAGCCGAACACCATTTGCAGGTCATGCACGGTGAGGCCTGCTGCTTTCCGTAGCCGCACAATATTTGCGCCAGTACGCATTAAGTCGATCGTCGGGAACCCCATTTCGAAGGACACCTCCTCTCCAAATCATTTGAACTCATGGGCATGAAAAAGCCGCTTGTCTATACACAAGACAAGCGGCTTCAATGATTCAGGAAAGGAGTTACCGGCAAATCGCTCTGCCAGTCTAACAGGTACTCATTCCAATCAAATTCTTCTGCTTATCTTGATATGGGCATGCTTCGCTGAAGCTATATTCCTCACACTGGAAGATAGCCTGCCATTCGCTCATATAGAAGATAGCGGAAGAAATGGTCTTCATGGTGCTGCGTCCTTTCTGTAAAGTAGTTGTTCTTGGTTTCTGACTGTACTATACCACAAGCCTCAGCATTTGTCATTCAACTTGTGGTTAAAAGACTGGAATTTTTGCGCGCAATCTAACTATGAGGAGATGTAAGTCCCGCACCAGTCTAATACCTGCTTGAAGTCTTCTGCCGTTTTAATTGTTCCATACTCATCACAGATTGTGTAGTCCGGGTGTGACTGGAGCCAGCGCATGACTGAGTCACGGTCATGGAAGCCATTCTCAGTGCGCCATGAAAAATTGCCCGCTCTTGCCGTTCCGATTACAATGGATGTCCCTTCTGGTTCCTCAACAGAGAATAGCGCACGGTCAGAAAGCTTGTCTATGAGATCCTCTTTGATCTCCTGCAAGTCAGCAGATACAGAGGCCTCACACATCATTCGGAGACATTCTGCTCGGATTGCTGAGACCTTTTTCTGGAATTCGGCGACTTCTTCGGTGATCCGTGTATTAACAACAGAATATTGTGTGCTCACAGCTCATCCTCCTGAACTCCTTCCGGCGCGGCATACTCCACCAGATAGTCATAGAGCGCACCAGGTTCTGTCAAGTCCACGCGGATTTCTTTACCGTCCTCATCATCCCACCAGACTGTGTATCCGGCATCCGGCGCTTCATATAGCCACCATCCGATGTAGTCATATTGATCTTGCATTGTGTATTTCAGCAGCTCCCGGAGCGCAATCAGGTACTGATTCTCCGAATCAAACACAGGGACCCCATCGCAGATCTTTGATAGCGCGGTATTAAACTCGTCAATGAGAGCTTCTTGCTTTTGGATCTTCTCGATCGTGCTGAGGAATAGCTCTTTCGGTAACATAGGTCTTATTCCTTTCTCGCGTCCTGTGCGGAGAGAATTTCCTTGAGTGTTCTTGGCTCGTACTTCATATATGGCATCATGCAACCGACATTGATAGCGCGAATGGGCTTTCCTTGTTGAACATTCAGCTTCTTATTCTCGTTGAGCTCTTTGACGCACTTCTGGAAGAATGCCTCTTCCACAGTATTGTGAGTATGGGCGTAGAGAAGGATCGATCCGCGATGCTGCCCATTCCACATCAGAATGGGATAGTGCATCAAACAGAGCTTATACGACTGTCCGTCAAAGCTTTCGCTGATCTCGCGATAATCGGTGATGTCAGCGAAGAGCTTCTGATATCTGTAATCAGACAGATCATCGTGATTCCCTCGGAACAAAATCTTCCGACCTTTAAGCTGCGCGACCAATGCGATGAGTGCTTCGTTTCTACCCCGCATGGCCATATCCCCAAGAATATAAACGGTATCGCCGTTGGTGATCTTGGCGTTCCAATGCTCAAGGATATACTGGTTCATTTCAGTCACGGTGGCGAACGGTCTCCCGTCATAGTTCACACCCTCACCCGTCTGATTCCGGTTGAAGAGATGGAGGTCTCCAATGAAGTAGTTCATGTGATAGACCTCCTCATGAAATCCGGTAGATCACACGGACTTGCGAAGCCGCACGATCTCCATAGGACTGACCTGCCTCATAGGGAAGCGCTTCGTTGAAGCATTCTACCTGAAATCGCAGGCGATCTACCATCGAGCGGATCTTCTCTGCATTATCAAAGACATCATTCCAACGATATAGGACATACTCGCTGCGAGCCGTATAGGGAAGCTCAAGCACCTCATGAACAGTTAAATAGTCACAGATGTCATCGATCTCATGGGACTCATATGCGGCAATCTGATTCCGCGTCACATAGTATTCGTTTTGGTATGGCGCCTTCAGGAGTTTCTCGAAATCCGCAAGATTACCGGCAACATAGAATTGCTCCAGTCGAACGCTATCTTCACACTCTGCAGGGATACTGGATAGGAGGAGATTCTGTGTACTTTCCGCTAGATCATCAAAACCGATCCTCCATGCGCCATCGATCAGGCTTTCCAATTGGCCAACAAAGCTGCGGGAGAAGGTTGCAAGGTATTGATGCCGCAGCTTTCCGTCAAAATCCTTTGTATGTAGGTCGATGTTGTGCCATTTGTCTTTATACTTGGCCTCGACCATAAAGTCGTAATATGTGCTCATGTAAAACCCTCTTATTTCTCCTCCTGAGCCTCATCCATCAGACCCAGAGCTTCGACAATTTCGGCCTGCCGCTGCATCCGTCGGATCATTTCTTTCTCTGCAGAAAGGGAAATCTGATGTGGCAGCATCGTATAATCTTGAAACATGAAACGGATCTTGTCGATCTCTTTGTCCGTATGATAGTGACCGCAGTACCAACGCTCGTAGTACAGCCTTGACTCGATCGTATCAAGCCATTGCTCGGTACTCTTATCCACACTCGACTGGTCAATCATGGATAGAAATACTTCAGTCGGCTCGTATCTGAGCGGACAGGTGTGCGACAGCACAACATCGATCTTCCAATCACGCTCAGATAGCATACGCTCAACTTTCTCCTTGATTTCATCGGACGGCTGCTCGTCTTCAAACCAGTTATAGCCTCTTGCCAATCGGTAGTATTTATCGACGCTATACGCACCTCCAATGACAATACAGGAATGGCCAAAGAAATCATAGATCTCTCCGTCAATGGCAAATACGAGGTTTGGATACTCGGGCTGAACCCATACCTTCCCACCGTGGTACTCTTTCACCTGATAGCCCAACTCTTCAGATGGGCGCATTTCATGGTTGCCGTGAATGCAGAAGAACGTGATTGGAGTCTGTGCCAGCGCATCTTTGCCTCGCCTGTCTCTCCGATCCCCATAGTAGTTCAATCCGACATCCCCTAAGATAATGAAGGAGCTTTCAGGTTGAACTTGCTGCCTCTCACAGAAAGAGATGATCCGCTCAAACCGACCGTGCGTATCGCCTGTTAGATAGATCTGGTTTTTCGGATGCAGTAGCTCACGCATATAAGCGTCCACTTCTTCCATGGAGTATGTAGGGCCGTCCTCCGCTTCTTCCAGCATGGCAATCAGTTCTTTCTCCGCTTCTTCTCGCGTCATCATTTTTCACTCCTTTGCAAGCTTCCGGGGATGCACTCCCCAACGGTATTTACGGATAGAAGGAGTGGAAAACAACAATCACCCCATTTGAAGTTGCACTTCCTGGCTTGTCCCTTCAATCCGCTTCATGAGGGCATTATCATGCCTCATAATGTAATCGAATGTATCCTTCAGGGAGAGAAACAAACGGGGCTGTACATGATATTTCTTTGTGTTCTCCGGCTGAGAAACGAGGTTTATGTGTTCCAGTCGGACTGGCCGCATGTCCATATCAATTTTCCACTTGCCCACCATCGTCTGCATCTCGAAGTATCGACTGTCGTGGTGAAACGGCAGGCAGTGTTCCGTACAGAGTAGCACCAGGGTTTCGACACTTTCTCCCGCACGTTTTTTGTTGGTGATAGGAATTGAATAGACGACATCTTGCTTCGGACTTGGCTTACAGTGCCGGCATGGGCAGTACCCTGCATGGACAGCATCCTGATAACGAGGAAAGCCGACCAGTTGGTTGAGCCCTGTGATTTGAGAGCAGTTCCTGCGGTGGAATGTGCGATACCCCTTACTTGCCCAGAATGCCAGCCCTGGCTGCGAGAGTGCCATAATGTTGCTTTTCTCAGCATCGGAAAGGGATCCTCTCTTGAATGCAGCTTCACGTTCCTGCTTGGCACGATTAAAACGTCCGATGGCACTTTGCTCGTCCTTGCTCAAAGAACGCTCCTGAGGGGCTTGCGGCTTCTTTGGCAGTACCGGAAAAGCAATCGTCTTGTGCTCAATCGGCTCCGGATTGCAGTGCTTACAAGGGCGTCGCCCGCTTTTTTAAGGCAGGTGTCGTAGGAAACGGTTCCCTGAATATCATAGGCCAGCAGAACATGACTGCACTTCCTGGTGTGAAAGATTTTGGACTGCTTGGAGTAGACATAGTTATATTCAGAGCGAGCGATAGAGTCTTGATTGCGATCCCACAGCGCATCTAAGAATTCATCCCTACAGCAGCTACAAGGTTTGTACTTACGTCGAATTGGGAGCTTGAATGTGAGGAATGCCGGGAAATGCCGATTATCAGGTAGTAGCTCACAGTCGGATTGATGAAGGAGCTTGGCCTGGGGATCATAGAGCAGCTTATACGCAGAAGAACCTTTCTGTGCCATTGCGTCGTTGCCCCATCTTTTCGGCGGCTCAAGTAAATGCTTCTGCTCAAAGCCAATGCCCTGTGCAAGCAGTTGCATGGTTGCTACATCGTTGGCGGAGCAGTGTGCTGGAGAAGGCGTGGCGATATTGCGCGCCGCGCAGATCTTATAAGGGCTTCCAACAGACGCTTCTTGACCTGCTAAGTAACCGTAGATGTAATCACAGAGCAACACGACATGCTGAGTCATATCAGGAACACCGGACACCTTGGAGAACATATTGAACAGATCGCTTGCTTCCTGATGCCACCAGCATATCGTATCCTCCGGTTGCAGCCAATGGCGGAAGGCATCTAATCCAGCATAAAGGCTTTCACCATTGAGGAACTGCTCCTTATTCCAGCCGGAAAAGGCCATATGCCCCCATTGCTGGAAGGAGAAGTCTTTCGGGCGAAATAACGTAGAAAGAGTATTAACCGTATTCCAATGCGCATCTACGCGGGCAGCGGCCAACTGTGTTGGCCAATGATTACCACGCTGATTCGAGATCCATTCCATATCAACGAGCACATACATCTTCGACACCTCCGGTAGTTCTTTCTTCGAATTCTACCGCAAGCATACAAGAAGAGGTGTCCGAAAGAACGGACACCTCGCAGCCTTTAGTATTATAGTCGAAGCGAAAGACACACCAATCTATGGGATAAATCATTCCCGCAGATTGGTGTGTCTTTTCATGTCATTCATGTGAAGTCATTGAGAATCTATTGAATTGCCCCTTTGTATTGTGCTACTGCCGTTCAACTCCGCTATCTATCAATATGCTGCTGTTCCGTTTGGTCATAGGATTTCGTATATCCCAAGTGATATTCCAACAGCAAGGTGTGTGGAATCATGTCAAAGGTGCTCACGCCCTCAACAGCAGTAAGAACTTTGACCGCAGCGCGATAACCGCAGTAGAAGCTGTGGCAGGCCGCCTCAATGAACGCGTTGCTCCCACGCACACTCAATCGAGGTCAAATGCTCTCGTCGCTCTTCATCACCATCAATCTCGAGCTGCTCGATAAGCTTCTGGTTTTCGTCATGCATCTGCAAAAACAGAGTATGGCGCTGCATACCAGGCATCTCAAAGAGAGCCTGCATGAGATGCTTTTCAAATCCATCGACAACAAGATCTTGATTGGAAAAGTGCTGGACGAACCCAGAATACAGGCCGGCGTTGAAAGCATACCGAGATGCATACCGCAGTTTTGCCTCGTAATTGGTTTTGATCTGGCTTAGGATCTCGTTCTCGGACTGCTCCAATGTGGTGGTAAAATAGTCTTCAGCCGCTGTGTAGTCCTTTTCCTCTTCGGAAAAATCTGTTTGCGCCAGTACCTTGTATGTATCGAACAAATACTTTTTTTGAAAAGCAGGGGCAAATGCGCGTTCTTTCATTTCCTCTAATGCGTTTTGTACTGTCATGTCTTCATCCCTCCGTACAGATTTGACACAATCGTATCAAGTAAGTACATATTACATGAGTGAAAGCGCGAAAACAGTCGGATTAAGGGAGAATGAAAAATAAAATTGCACCTGCCAGATTGACAGGTGCATTGCTCAAATGTGTTTTTTGATGATCGGGATCGAATTTAATGCCAACTCAACAATGGCATCTTCTTGCTCCTTCGTTAGTCCAGAGTTTTCAAGTTCCTTGCGAACTCTATGCTCCAGCGGAGAATCCGTCTTCCCAGCTAAGTAGTCGAGTGAAACGTCTAGAATATCCGAGATGCGCTCAATGAGCTGGAAACTTGGTGACCTGACTCCATTTTCTATGTGTCGAAGTGAGTCTACAGCAATACCAATCTTCTCAGCGAGCTGTTCACCAGTTAGGCGGCGGAACTGCCGTGCAGTCCGAATCCGGCTGCCGATGATTTGCAATCTCGTACTCATTTGATCTTCTCCTACCTATTCTGTACTTTCTCACAGTATAGAGGGATGGCAGAAAATCAGAAATGAGCATTATGGTATTTACCGTACTGAAATGGTACGAAAGCGAATGGCCTCCGGTACGAAACATACCGAAGGCCATTTTTCATTTGCCTGGATTTTAGATAAGAATCCCACACCTCTATGGGCGGGGAGGAATCGATAGTTTTCCTCTTCTCTATTGTTTACGCAATAAGGTAATTGCTGCTTTGTTCAAGTAGAGTGAGGTTTCTGTAACTTACACCGTCTTTGACCTTTATACCGTCAATTGTTCGAAGAAGAAAGGTTCCGCTTGTTCTCCGCCCCCACACGAAACACGCTTTTCCCTGATAGAGAACCTTATCGTAGAGTCGGAAACCAAAGACATACTTAGATGCCTGATTGCGCTTCCGGATACCGCCCTTCAGGATAGAGGCTTTGTGGAGCTGGCGGTTATGATGCCGTACCGGGCGGACCGTGTAGATGTGGTTTGCCGGTTCTACATAGGCGTACTCCTTAATTCCAAAGCCGTGTCTACCCTGTGCAATTGCCAGAGCATCACGGGTGCGGCTCTTCGGAAGTACCAGCAGCTTTTCGCGGGTTGCCTTTGTGATGTAGCCCTTCGTCTCTGCGACAGGGATGAAGAGCTCTGTTCTAAGTCTCCACATTAGGGTCTTACGCATAATACCCATGAAGGCGGCGTCCCTTGTGGATTGCCGTCTGCGCGTCTTGAGCTTTACGTCCGTGATGATGCCGAGATGGAACTTCTTATGGCAATCGTCACAAAGGGTTCCATGATTGTCTGGAGCATTCCCGCCGTATTTGCGGCTCTCAAAATGGTGGATATGCAGCCTAACGGGATTCTTCGGCGTACCCCTGACTCCACAGCAGATGCAGGTGTAATTATCTCTCCAGAGGACGTACTGACAAACATTATAAGAACCGTACATTTCGCCCTTCTGATAGTCCTCGCCTTCCGGGATAGGCTTTCCCTCCTGAATAGCTTTGAGAAGTTGAAGGTCGAATTCTGCAGTCTCGATGACTACCTTGCTGATAGGCAGGATAGTACATACCCTCTTGATAGAAGTAATATGCTCCTGAATTTTAACTTTCACAGAAGGGGCAAGCCAACGTTCGTGATTGCTACGCACACGATTATCAGAACGAGGTTTTACCGTGTGGTACGGTTCCGGCGTGCACGGCGGAACTCTCTTCGCGTGGGGGTTTTCGTGGATTTCTGGGCGCCCTGGTGCGGCTATTGCCGGAGGATTGGCCCTGCGTATGAGAAGATCGGAGAGGAATACGCGGACAGCCTTGCCGTCGGCAAGATCAATATTGACGAGGAGCCGCAGCTGGCGGGGGCCGAGGGGATCAAGGTCATCCCAACTCTGGTGCTGTTCCGGAACGGAAAGGCCGTGGATTCCATCACCGCGCCCGGCTCAAAGGCAGAGATCGACCGTTTCATTCAGGAAGCCTTGGCGAAATAACGGAGGGTTCAGATATGAACAACAATCATGTTTATGATATGCTCGTGGTGGGCGGCGGACCGGCTGTACGCGGCACGGGCGGGGCTGGACACCGTCGTGCTGGAAAAACTGTCCGCCGGTGGGCAGATGGCACTGACCGAGCAGATCGACAACTATCCCGGCTTTGAGGACGGGATCGATGGCTTCTCTCTGGCGGAGAAGATGCAAAAGCAGGCGGAGCGCTTCGGGGTACGCAGCGAATACGCAGAAGTCCTCCGCATGGATCTGACGGCGATTCCCAAGCTCTTGGAAACCAGTGAGGGGATCTTCCGCGGGAAAACCGTGGTGCTGGCCACCGGCGCAGACCCCAGAACGCTGGGCGTAGCCGGAGAGGCGGAGCTGTTGGGCCGGGGCGTGGCCTACTGCGCCGCCTGCGACGGGATGTTTTACAAGGGCAAAACGGTGGTCGTGGTGGGCGGCGGAAATTCCGCCGCGGCAGATGCCCTCCTTCTCAGCCGCGTGGCAAAAAAGGTGATCCTCGTCCACCGCAGAGACACCCTGCGGGCCACCAAGACTGGAACAGGCCGAAAACGTGGAATTCCGTTGGAACAGCGTCGTTTCCGCGCTGCTTTCCGGGGACAGGCTGACCGGCGTACGCCTGCGGGACACCGTTACCGGTGAGGAAAGCGTGGTGGACTGCGACGGCGTATTTGTCAGCGTGGGCCGACAGCCCGCCACGGCGCTGGCGGTGGGTCAACTGGCGCTGGACGGCGGCGGCTATATCGTGGCCGGAGAGACCACGGAGACCAGCGTTCCCGGCGTTTACGCCGTGGGCGACGTGCGGACGAAGCCCCTCCGTCAGGTGGTCACCGCCGTGGCGGACGGCGCAGTGGCAGTCCACATGGCGGAAAAATATATCACGGAAAACCGATAAGGGAGGTAGATTGAAAAAGCCATGTTTAAGGTCAGGCCGGATACGACCGCAGTGGGGATGCCGACATATCTGCAAGGCAAACTGCCAGAGTGATGGCAGATAAGATAACCCATGTAAGATCGGAAGATATGTTGTCTCTCCATATCCAGTCCACGCAACAGTGAGCAACTGAACACAAAACACAGCCACAGATGTACTCTGCGGCTGTGCTTTTATGCGTTCTCAAGACTCCGGTCTCGCCCCACACCACATCGTGACCTCAACCTGAGATGACGGTACTCTGCCCTTAGGGCATAAAGCAGATGAGTAAGACCATCATCTGTACGAGAATAGCTACAATAGTTGCGGATTGTTGCAGCTTATTCCGCGCAGAGCTCAGCACCAGTTTCCCACAGTAGAATGCGCTGGTCACGGCATAGGAAAGGTCTGTTGCCGTCAGATCGCACATGGTGACTCGTACACCTTTTCCCTCCAGTTTGCTCTTGAGGGCCTCCGATGCATATGCGGTATTTCCATGGATGGATGCGTGAGCGATCAGGATGCCCTCCGGTTCTTCCGGTTTCCATTGTGACCAGAGGTCATAGAGCCGCAGATACTCCCCCAAGTCTTCTGTGAGCATGGGGCCATGGAGCGGGCAGATCATTTGGATCTCCAGCGTGGAGACCTTTTTCAGCAGCGCCTGCACCTGTGCGCCATACTTGCCGACGATGTTGTAATAATACCGCCGGGCCTGCGGCGCCCAGGGGGCACGGGCAGTCCGTTCCAGTGCGCCGAAGCGGCCGAAGGCATCCGCCGAGAACAGAATCTTTTCCTCCTCTTCATACGCTGCCATCACCTCCGGCCAGTGTACCATCGGCGCCAGCAGGAAGCGCAGCCGGTGCAAAGCCCAGAGAAAGCGTATCTCTTTCGCCAACCTCCAGCATACGCATTCCTCCGCCGCCCGTGCGTCCACACTGTCCATCACGGCGATCTTCTCATCCAGAATGACATAGGAGTTGTAGCTCACTCCCATAGGCTGGACGGGGTACTGGTTTTCAAAGAGTGCCAATGTGTTATCATCCACCCCTACATAGCGGATGGCATCTGTTACCGTTTGAATAGCCATATAAAAAATACCTCCTATTTTCCTTACTCAGACTCTGACTGATAGGTTCTTCTTTTCTAATGGAACATACTCCCAACCGCGGATCGACGGTCGCGCATTTTACCGTTGCCTTGCTTCCCCCAGCGTCGTTACATGTGGTACACTGCAGCGGAGCGAAGTCCTTCCGGCAGGCCGTCGGGCGCAGCAGGTGAAAGCTCCCAGCGTACCTGCCCCGCCCACTGGGAGGCGACGGCGGAGAAGTGGAGCATGACAATACCGAGATCCAATGCGGCATCCAAATTATCGGTGTAGGCATCCTCCTGCTGCACCAAATAGATGCTGTGATCCTGCACAAGGAAGCCATAGGGCTGACGGTTGAGATAGCTGGGGGAGAGCGAAGCGGCGTAGAAGGACTGCCAGAGCATATTGTCGTAGAAGTCCGAAGGTCATCCAGCAGGTGTCAATGTCCAACTCAGTCAGCTTGAGGACGAGATCTTCCATCATGTAGCCGGCGTTGATGCCCGCATAGGAATGCGGGGCAGACATAAGGAGCAGATAGTGCGGTGCTCCGATGAGAAATTGCTTATAGCCCGCTGAGCTCTCCAGTGCCGGCTGTGCATCCTTGTCCAAGACGATCAACTCCGTTGCAATCTCCGGGACAAGACGGGGGCAGGTCTTTTCATAGTAGGATCGGAGCTGGCCGATAGCCTCGCTCGGAACTTCCTTTTCGCGGAATGCGTGAACGGATTTGCGATTTTGAATCATAGCGCTGTAATTCATAGTAGTGTATCTCCTATTCTGATGTCTTAAAGCCCGGATACAATGCCGGATCGCCAGGTTGCAGACCACGAACTCACCGGGCGTGTGGCTGTCACTACCACTGTGTTGCTGTTCTCCGTGTGCACCTCAGTGCTGATATGCTCGATGGGCGCCATGTTCTGTGCGATCTCCGTGCAGAGATTGGAGCAATAGATCATTCCCGTGTGGCCGTTTGGGTTCATACGATTTACGCTGTCGCGGTTGAAGGCGAAGGGCGTG
>VOFG01002484.1_pt1 | contig 30781 bp, 37 predicted proteins | sample 5384171 | NCBI WGS metagenome assembly VOFG01 (sample SAMN12384726, study PRJNA508395) | human gut metagenome | isolation source: healthy gut F | host: Homo sapiens
GAAGTTGCCGATGGGCTGCACCAGCTTGACCTTGCCGTTGTAGCCAGCCTTCTCGTTGGCGATATCATAGAAATAGTCCACGAATGCGCGCAGGAAGTTGCCCTCGCCAAACTGCATGACCTTGACAGGGGCATCCTTGAGGATGTAGCCGTTGTAGCCGGTCTCAGACAGAACCTTGTAATTCAGAGTTTCCATATCACGTGTTCTCCTTTTAGCTTGCTTTGCTTCTCTCCGGGGCACCCTTTTGTGCCCCGCACTCTGTCTCTATTGTATGCTGTTGTATACAAAGAAGTCAAGTGTTTTTTGCCATATTTTTGGCCCAAAACAGGCCATTTTATAAATTCCAGCGTTTTTTACAAGGAAAAGTCTGAAAATTTGTCAGTTTTTCAGTTGTATACATTACCGTTTTCCGCTATACTAAAGATAGGCTTAACGCGCCCTGCGCGGGCGCTGTTAAAGGTACCCCATAGTGATATATTAGTACATTAGAATGAAAAGGAGTTTTCGACCCATGAAAGCATTTATGGACAAGGAATTCATGCTCCAGTCTCCTGTGGCTCAGCATCTGTATCACACCTACGCTGCTGATATGCCCATCTGCGACTATCACTGCCATATCTCCCCGAAGGAGATCTACGAGAACCGCCGCTTTGAGAACATCGCTCAGGTGTGGCTGGGCGGCCGCCAGCCCGACGGCTCTCTGGCAGGCGACCACTACAAGTGGCGCGTGATGCGTTCCAACGGCGTACCCGAGGAGTACATTACCGGCACCAAGCCCGACCGCGAGCGTTTCCAGAAGTTTGCTGAGGCTCTGCCCATGTGCGTTGGCAACCCCATGTACCACTGGTGCCACCTGGAGCTGCGCAAGTTCTTCGGCTATCAGGGTGTGCTGAACGGCGACACCGCTGAGGAAGTCTGGAACCTGTGCAACGACAAGCTGCAGCACGACGACAGCATGACTGTCCGCGGCCTGATCGAGCAGTCCAATGTTGCTTTCATCGGCACCACCGACGACCCCATCGATGATCTGGCATGGCACAAGAAGATCAAGGAAGATCCGTCCATCAAGTTCACCGTTGCTCCCTCTTTCCGCCCCGACAAGGCCCTCAACATCCAGAAGCCCGGCTTCGTGGAGTACATGGGCAAGCTGGCTCAGGCCGTTGGCAAGGAAAAGCTGGAGTGCATCAACTGCGTCACCGACGCTCTGACCCAGCGCATCGAGTTCTTTGCCGAGATGGGCTGCCGCGCATCTGACCACGGCCTGGACTATGTGCCCTACCGTGAAGCCACCAAGGAAGAGGTCAACGCCATCTACCAGAAGGCTATGGCCGGTGAGGCTGTGACCGCTGAAGAGGCTGAGAAGTACCAGACCTACATCCTGATCCACCTGGGCAAGCAGTATCACCGCCTGAACATCGCCATGCAGCTGCACTACAACTGCCTGCGCGGTGTCAACCGTAAGATGAACGCCCTGCTGGGACCCGATACCGGTTTCGACATGATCAACACTGCCAAGTGCGGCGGCGAGATCGCTGCTCTGCTGAGTGCCCTGAACGACACCGATGAGTGCCCCAAGACCATCATCTACAGCCTGAACCCCGCTGACAACGAGCAGATCGGCACCATTCTGGGCTGCTTCCAGAACGATGAGATCCCCGGCAAGATCCAGCACGGTTCCGGCTGGTGGTTCAACGACCAGAAGATCGGCATGGAGAACCAGATGAAGAGCCTGGCAAACCTGGGCCTGCTGGGCAACTTTGTTGGTATGCTGACCGACAGCCGCAGCTTCCTGAGCTACACCCGCCACGACTACTTCCGCCGCATCCTGTGCAACCTGATCGGCGAGTGGGTCGAGAACGGCGAGTATCCCAACGACGAGAAGGCTCTGGAGAAGATCGTCAAGGGCATCTGCTTCGACAACGCAAAGCGTTATTTCGCTCTGTAAGCAGCGCCTCTGCATCCCCTTTCCATAACTCGTAAAAGCGCTCTGCCAGTTTGCCCTGGCAGGGCGCTTTTTTTTCTTGTGCAGCCGTATTCATAAAAATGTAACTTGCATTCTGTCGTCAAATCGGGTAGGATAACGTTGAATCAAAACCGAAGGGGAACGTGAAGATGCTGAAACGTTTTGTAAAGCGGCTGCTCAGCTGCCTGCTGCTGGCGGCGCTGTTTGTATTGGTGGTCATTGGCGGAACACTGGGCGTGCAGGGCTGGCGGCTCTACCGCGCCACAGCAGCGCAAAAGCCCATTGCCGGCCTCTATGATGAGATCAGCTCCCGGCCCGGCTTTGCCAGCTGTGACCAGCTGCCCCAGACCTATATCGATGCGGTCATTTCCGTGGAGGACAGCCGGTTTGAAAGGCACCACGGCATCGACCCGGCGGCCATTGTCCGGGCGCTCTGGGCCGACCTGCGCACCCGCTCTCTGGCCGAGGGCGGCAGCACCCTGACCCAGCAGCAGGCCAAGAACGAGCTGTTCACCCAGGAAAAGCAGATGGCCCGCAAGGCAGCGGAGATGTTTGCCGCCAGGGACATCGAGGATTACTACTCCAAACAGCAGATCTTTGAGATGTACGCAGGCAGCTGCTACTTCGGCAACCAGTGGTCCGGCGTGGCACAGGCTGCGCAGGGCTACTTTGGCAAACCCACCCGGGAGCTGACCCGCGCCGAGTGTGTGGTACTGGCCGGCCTGCCCAACGCGCCCTCGGTCTACGCCGCCAACGGGGAGCTGGCCCGCAGGCGCGCCCTTGTGGTGGTGGAGCGGATGGAGCGCGCCAAAAAGCTGACCCACACCCAGGCACTGGAGCTCCGGGATGAAGTCAGTGCCCTGCCCCTTTGGTGAGAAAAAACAGAATTTATCCGGGTTTTCCATAAAATAATGCTAACACCGGGAGCGGATGCCATGATATCCTTAGTGGCAGATCAAACCCGGAGGGAGCATGTAAAACTTATGGAAAAAACCAAAAAGGGTTCCGGCACCACCGACCTCACGGTGGGCAGGCCGCTGCCCCAGATCCTGAAATTTGCCCTGCCGCTGGTGCTGGGCACCCTGTTCCAGCAGCTGTACAGCTTTGTGGACACTGTCATTGTGGGGCGGTGCCTGGGCACCGATGCACTGGGCGCGGTGGGTACCACCTACTCGCTGAATTTTCTCATTTTAGGCTTTGTGCTGGGTTCCTGCACGGGCTTTGGCATCCCGGTGGCCCAGAGCTTTGGTGCAAGGGACAGCGAGGATATGCACAAGTATCTGTTCAACGGCGCGGTCCTCTGCGTGGCCTTGAGCGTGGTGTTCACCATCGTCACCACCCTCACTGCTGCCCCGCTGCTGCAGCTCATCCACACCCCGGCCGAGCTGTTCCCGGACGCGGTGGCCTACATCCGCATCATCTTCCTCGGCATTCCGGCCACGGTGCTGTTCAACTACACCTCCACCGTCCTGAACAGTCTGGGCGATTCCCAGCACCCATTCTATTTCCTGCTAATCTCCAGTTTCCTGAACATCGGGCTGGACTGGCTGTTCATCGTACCGCTGGGTATGGGCGTGGAGGGCGCAGCCATCGCCACCGTTGTCAGCCAGCTGTTCAGCGGCCTGCTTTGCACCTGGTGGTTCTTCACCCGGGTGGAGGGCATCCATTTCACCCGGGAAAACTGTGTCCTCTCGGCGGGGCACTGCGGGCGGCTGGCCTATATCGGCCTTCCGATGGGCTTTGAGTATTCCGTTTCTGCCATCGGTGCCTTCATCATGCAGGATGCCATCAACCTGCTGGGCAGCACCGCCGTGGCCGCCCAGACCGCCGGTGAGAAGATCCGCCAGATGTTCACCGTGCCCATGGCAAGCGTGGGCACGGCTATGGCAACTTATGTCGGCCAGAACCACGGTGCCCACCGCACTGACCGCGTCAGGCAGGGCATCCGGGATGGCTGCATCCTCCAGCTGTGCTACTGCGCGGCTGCCTGGGTGGTGCTCTTCTTCGTCAAGGGCTGGGCCGTGGGCCTTGTTCTGGGCGATGCCGACCCTGCCGTGACTTCCGGTGCTGTGGAATACCTGACCGTGATCAGCGTGCTGTTCTGCATCAACGGCCTGCTGATGGTCTTCCGCAACACCCTGCAGGGTCTGGGATACAGTGTGCAGGCCGTTATCTCCGGTGTGGGCGAGCTCATCGGCCGCGCGCTCTGCGGCTGGCTGGCCGTTCATAGTCTGGGCTACTTCGGCATCTGCATTGCCAACCCCATTGCCTGGGGTCTGGCACTGCTCTACTGTGTGTTCATGGTGACCAGAGTCCTGAAAAAAGAGAACGCGTAAAAATACCCCTCTCCGTCCGTGCGGCCGCACGGACGGAGAAGGGCTTTGCTATTTTACGATCAATCAATAAGGTTCACGAACACAGGGCAGAGCACGGCGGTCAGCACACCGGCCACGGCGATGGACAGGCCGCTCATGGCACCTTCCACCTCGCCCATCTGCAGAGCCTTGCTGGTGCCCACGGCATGGGCCGCAGTGCCGATGCCCACGCCCTTGGCGATGGGGTCGGTGATATGGAACAGCTTGCACACGGTCTCGGCCAGCAGGTTGCCCACAATACCCGTCAGGATGACGATGGCACCGGTCAGGGCCGCAATGCCGCCCAGCTCTGCAGCTACATCCATGCTGATGGCGGTGGTCACGGATTTGGGCAGCAGGGTGGCGTACTGCTCCTGGGTCAGGTGCAGCGCCAGTGCCAGTGCCAGCGCACTGCCCAGGCTGACCAGCGTGCCCACCGAGATGCCCGCAATGATGGCGGCGGCGTTTGCCTTGAGCAGATCGAGCTTTTCATACAGCGGAATGGCCAGCGCCACGGTGGCGGGCAGCAGCAGGTAGTTCACCGGGGCGGCGCTGACCTTGTAGTCGGCATAGGGGATGCCGCATACCGACAGGAAAACGATCACAAAGATCGCACCCAGCAGCAGCGGGTTAAAAATGCCTTTCCGGTCACTCTGTTCACAAGGGCTCCCAGTGCAAAGGCGGCCAGTGTCAGCAGCACACCCCAGGCAACAGAGCCCGAAAGGAACTCATTCAGCAATTCCATCATTGGCAGCAGCCTCCTTGCTCTTTTTGCGGCTGGTCAGAGCCTGGGTGGTCTTTCCGGCGGTCACCATGACCAGAACCGTGACCGGGATGATGGCGATGATGATGGGCAGCAGCATCTCCCCCATCTCCGCCCAAAGCTCCATCACGCCTGCGGCGGCGGGCACAAAGAGCAGCGGGAAGATACCGGTGAGGAACACGCCCACCTCTTTTACATCCTCCAGACGGATCAGCCGGAAGTTCAGGGCCAGCAGCAGCAGCACAAGCCCGTACACACTGGCCGGAACCGGCAGCGGCAGTACGGCATGACATACTTCCCCAGAAAGCAAAACGCGAGGATACGCGCAAATTGAAACAGATAATTCGTAAAAAATCCCCCTTGTCTAACAGCTAAGTCAAAATTATAGTCCAAAACCTCCGGGGGCGCAACAGCAATATCTGACAAGGATTGTTATATTTTGCCGGAAAAACTGTGGAAAAGAAAAGGGCCCGGCAGAAAGCGCACACCCACGTGCCGCGATCTGCCAGGCCGATGCACCGCAAAGCGGTGTTTTTCCGTGTTTTCCGCACGCTCCCTCAGTTCCGCAAAACAGCTTCGATCCGTTCCTTGTCCAGCCCTTCGCCGATGACGATGAGCACCTCCTGCCCTGCCGGAATGGGGGCCGCGGTCAGGCCGTCGGCGGTGGCATTCAGCTCCACCCAGTCGGCGGCATCCTGCACAAAACCCTTGACCCGCAGCACCCGGCCGCAGGCGGCATCCGTGAACAGGCTGGGAATGCGTGCTTCCAGCTGCTGCCGGGGCAGGCCCAGCTCGAGGAAATACGCCGAACCGAATGCATCGTGCGCATCAAAGCAGAGCTTTTTTCGCAGTCGGCATGCTGATAACCGCAGGCATTCAGCGCCGCAAGATCCGCATCCTCCAGGTCGGCCCAGTCCTTGATCAGAAAATCTTTTTCCGTCAGGGTGCGGCTGCACTTGCAGGCCGCAAGGGCACGCTTCAGGTGGTCGATGGCACTCTCCCGCTGGGCCTGGGTGGCCAGCTGACTGCGGGAGAGCAGGATGCGTCCGGCGCTGGCGGCTTCCGATGCCAGAATGTACTCTGCCTGCGGGGAAAGCGTCTCGGGCAGCAGGGCATCCACAACGGCAAACACATTGCCCAGTGTATACCACCGATCCAGCGGCTCATCCCGCAGGACATCAAAAAACTCGTCCACATCAAAAATGCCGCTGGGCTCCACCACCACCCGGTCAAACCCGCGCATGGCCATTGAGATGAGCTTGGTGCGCATCCGGCGCTGGTGGGTATCACAATCACACCCGCCGCTGATGGTCTCGATCTCGCAGCGTTCTCCCAGCAGATCCTGCACCAGCATGGCATCCACGTTCACAGCGCCAAAGTCATTTTCCAGAATGCAGACATGATGCCCCTGTGCGGTCAGATACGCAACATATCTGCGCAGGAACGTCGTCTTGCCCGCACCCAGAAAACCGGTGATAAGATCGACCTGTACCATACGTTCCTCCTTATGCGTGGTTGAAGCCCTTGCCGAACACCTCAGTGGTGCTCAGCATGGACATGAAGGCGTTCAAGTGCTGTTTGTGGATAAAATCCTGCAGCTGGTCGGCCTCGCGGCGGGTCAGGGTGGTGTAGATGATGTAGTGGGGCTTGTCGGTATACGCGCCGAAGCAGGGCGTATAGGTTGCGCCGCGCACCAGCTTGCGCATGACAAAATCACAGATAGGCTTCCTGTCGTCGCAGACGATGAGGATGGCCTTGCACATCTTGATCTTTTCCAGCACAGCATCAATGACCAGCGATTTCACGGTCAGACCCACGAAGGAATAGAGGGCGGTGTACAGGTCGAACACAAAGCAGGCCGCAATGACCATGAACAGGTCAGTCAGGAACAGCGCCACCGCCACGTTGTGGATGTGGGTATACTTTTCCACAATGAGGGCAATGACATCCGTGCCGCCGGAGGAAGCGCCCACATTGAACAGCAGAGCCGACGCAATGGCCGGCAGGGCAATGGCAAACAGCAGGTCGAGCATGGGCTGGTCGCTCAAGGGGCCGCGCAGGGGACAGATCTTTTCCAGCACCATCAGCTCCAGCGACATGACCACAGTGGCATAGCCGGTGGTGATGGCAAATTTTTTGCCCAGAAAGATCAGGCCCACCCCCAGCAGGATCATGTTGGCCGCCGAGGAAAAGGCCGAAGCCGACAGCGGGGTGAGCTTGGCCGCCAGCGCCGCCATACCGGTCACACCGCCAAAGACGAAGTTGTTGGGGAATTTGAAAAAGTACACACCCACCGACATGATGGAAATGCTCAGCGTGATCATTGCATACTGCTTGACATCTTCAATGACCTTGTTCTGCATGGAAGATTCCGCGTTCGTATCCATAAAATTTACCGTTCAATACTCCTTTTTTGTGTTCCGCAGCCCAAACAGACAGGCTGTACCGGAAATATTGTAACACGGAACGCCCCGGGGTCAAGGGCAAATTCCACACACGCCGTCTTTTACGGGTGAAAACTGTCAACTCCACCAAAATTCTCCCTCAAATTTCAGCGGTTCTCCCATCGGGAACTGTTCCTTCTTTTCTTGACGCACCTCCCACCGTCCATTACAATAAAATCAGAATGGTATGGTATTTTTCTCCAAAACCGAAAGAGCGCGCCATGGCTCTCATTCCGCATTGTTCGTTTCCATGAAAGGAGGGAACGGTATGAAAAGCTGCTCTCACATCTTTGCTCTCATCACTGCCTGTGTGTTCCTGTTTTGTGGCTGTCCCAACTACCTTTCGCTTTCCAAAGCGTCCTCTGTTCCCTACCCGCCGACAGAATACGATACTGCCTTGAAGGCATACCGTGATTCTCTGGAAATGCCCCTCTCTCCGGTAGATGCCGAGCACGGTGAGGACGCTCCCATTGTCTGGGAAGATACCGGAATGGAGGCCGCTGTCCGGCTCCTGTTGAACCGCCCGGAGGGCACCATCAGCCGCAGCGATGTCTGGAATCTCAACACGCTGACTATTACCGAACGAACCATGTTTGAGGGCGATTCGGGCACGACCACCATCGTGACCGTGACCGCCCAGCAGGGAGATGCCACACTGGAACAGGAAATATCGGCGGTCGGAAAAGAAAGTCCGCTTCCTGCACTGGCCTCTCTGCACGATCTGCAGTATTTCGACCGTTTGCAGGCGTTTTCCTATTCCACCTCGCCGACGGCCAATCAGGCATTCACTGATTTTTCTGGGATTGAAACCATGTCCCATCTCGAACGCTTCAGCGTGAACGGGGCACGGCCCGAAACGTTGGAACCGCTTTCTCACCTGTCCCAGCTGAAACAACTCTCCCTGACCGAATGCGGCACCCTCGACCTGACACCTCTGGAAGGTCTGGACCAGTTGGAATCGCTGATCCTCTCTTCAAACGACAGGATCGTTTCGCTGGAACCGGTCACCAAACTCCCTGCACTGCGGTCGCTTTCCCTCAGCTCCGGCACAGCAGTTCCCAGTCTGGAGCCGCTGGCTCAGACCAATCTTGCCGTTCTTGATCTCGGCCTCGGGGTCGGGCAAAGCGGGCTTTACAAAGAAATTGATTATTCGCCCCTGTCCCAGCTGCCCGATCTGGTCTGTCTGAACCTGACAAATCACACCAGGGTCACCACAAAGTTCTGCAAACAGATCCTTGCCCATTCTCCTGACCTGCGTTTTCTGAACATTCAGAACACCCCTGCTTCGGAGGGCAGTGCGCTGGATGTGGAATACCTGCGGGCTTACACGGAAGCAGATCTGCTGAAACGGCTTGCCAACAAGCTGCGCAACACCCTTGGCTGACACGCAAAAGCGGCCCCGGAGAGTTTTCCTTCTCTCCGGGGCCGCGTTCTGTTCCGGCTCAGCCGAACAGCTTTTTTGTGTTGTGGGTGTAGACCGAGAGCACCAGGCCCACACAGATGTACAGCATCAGCACCGAGCTGCCGCCCGCCGAATAGAACGGCAGGGTGACACCGATCACGGGCAGGACGCGCAGGTTCATGCCCACGTTCACGGCGATCTGGGCCATCAGAGCGCCGCCGATGCCCGCGCAGATGAAGGTACCCAGCAGATCCTCGCTGCGGGCACCGGTGGTAAAGGTCTTGATCACCAGTGTCAGCAGAACGCCCAGCACCACGCAGCAGCCCACAAAGCCCGCCACATTGCCGATCCAGCTGAGGATGAAGTCGTTGTGGGCGTTGGGCACGCTGTAATAACTGCCGCCAAACAGCCCATTGCCAAAGATTCCGCCCGAGCCCAGCGCGATCTCGCCGCGCTGCTGCTGGTAGATGATGTTCTTCCACACCGTCTCGCTGGGTGCCCAGCCGGTCTTGTTATCGGGATCGATGACAGCAAGGATGCGGTACCACTGGTATCCCTTGCCGATCTTATCGCTGAAAAAGGCGAACGCCGTCGCCATAGCCACTGCCGCCGCCGAGACCGCCCCGAGGATATACTTCCAGCTCAGGCCCGCCGCAAACATCATGCAGCAGCCGATGATGGCATAGATGATGGCGGTGCCGTCGTCGCCCTGAACATGGATGATGAGGATGGGCACTGCCAGATGCAGCAGCAGCTTGCCCAACTCCTTTGGCTCGTTGAGCCGGGTGCGCACATTGTTCAGGTGCATGGCAAAAGTCAGGATAAAGCTGATCTTGGCCAGCTCTGTGGGCTGCAGGGTAAAACCTCCCAGCTTGTACCAGGAATAGTTGTCGGTATCGCCTGCGTTGTAGCCGATGGTCAGCGGGCCGATGCTCACATTGCGCAGCACCAGCGTGGGCAGCACCATGCCCCAGGTCAGGGCCACGTGCACCGGCCACACCTTCACCAGGCTGCGGTAATCGATATTGGACAGCAGCACCACAATGACCAGCCCGATGAGGGCTGCACCTGCCTGCACCGCCGCCCGGCGGTAATCGCCCAGACCGGTGATCTGACCTGTGATCTCATCCACGGCAAAGCCATTGCCCTGCTTGGCTGCCCAGCTCGAAAGCGCTGTCACAGCCATCACGCTGCTGAAGATGCACAGCAGCAGGTAAGTTTTATCGGTGCGCTTGAAGTAGCGCCGAATGTTTTCCAAACGAAAACACCTCTTTCTTTCATTGGATCGCCCGCTCAGGTCTGCTTCGCTCGTCCGCAATGCCGGAGAGGGCGTATACTGCTCCATTATGTTATATAAGTATACCGCACCGCCCTTTTTTGCGCAAGATTGCGGAAGTTTTTTCCACAGATCTTTTCATCCTGTGACAACTCTGCAAAATATTTGCCGCAGCCTTGACAAAGCCCCGTCCACCTTCTAAAATGGAAGCAGGAGACCTGCTTTTTCGGCAGGATTTTTCCGGAGGAACTTCCAAGATGAAAACAAATTCTCATCGCTTTCTGTGCGCCCTCTGCGCACTGACTGTTTTTATTTCCGCGCTCTTCCCTGCTTCTGCTTTTGCCGCACAGACAGCCGACACCGTGGCCCAGACCACGCTGACCACTGCCGATGCTCAGGAGATGCAGCAGGCCGACAGCGCCGTGACCGCCCTGACCGGCAGCGACGCTTACGCTGAGATGACCCGTGCCCAGCGGCTGGATGCCGCCGTGGCACAGCTGCAGCAGCTGGCCGAGGAAGGGCTTGTTTCGGCGCGCTCTCTCCATGTGGACAAAGAAAACGGCATGGTCAGCTTTGCCTACAGCTGCGGCGCGCTGGGCGGCGTTCTGGTGGAGGACCCGGACGAAGAGAATACTCCCTTCGCCCCTTCTGAACTGCCCGCTGTGGATCTGCACGAAATGTCCAACGCCCCGCAGGGTGATCTGGGCAGCGCCATGATCTACTACGCCTTTGACAACACCGTGAACAGCTCCCGCTACCCGTACTACTCCTATATGAAGGGCTTCTGGACCGCGATGGGCCTGCACACCCGTATCGATAGCACAGTCACCGTCTCTGACCTGAAACGGATGAACGATTACGGGCTGTGTATTCTCAGCGCCCACGGCTCCTACTACACCTACACCTCCGGTTTTCTGTTCAAGCAGACCCGTACCGAGCCGGTCATCCTGCTGACAGAGGAATCGGATTTCTACAAAGACCTCTACTATGGCATTGATCTGCTGACCCACCGGGTCATCAAGATCAACGGCCTGTACTGCATCACGCCCAGCTTTTTCCAGGCGGCATACCGGGGCGGCCAGCTCAAGGACACCGTAGTGCTCTCCGAGACCTGTGAGTTCCTTGGCGTGAGCGGCAGTCTGGATACCTCCATGGCCGATGCCCTGCTGGCCGGTGGTGCCAAAGCAGTGGCAGGCTATGTGAACAACGTCTACACCGTGTATTCCCGCAGTATGCTGTGGGATACCGTCAATCACCTGATCCTGGGCCAGACCCTGCAGGAATCCGTTCAGCACTCCATGGATACCTATGGCGCGGATGATCTGGTCTGGTACAACGCGCAGGGCGGCAAGCGCCCCCATGCGGCGGCAGCTTACCCGCTGCTGTTCGGCGATGTTGGGGTCCGGCTGATCGAACCGAACGCGGCACCTGTCCCACAGGAAGTACAGCAGGCCGCTTGAGCGTTGCACTTTTGCTCGATTTATATTATACTGGGGGATGGCAGAGGTTTCTGTCATCCCTTTTGATTTACCTCTCAGTCTGCTTCGCAGACAGCTGGCAAAACGGGAAAGTTCAAGCTTCAAGATGAAGGAGCATTGTATGGCTGAATATATTACACATTCCAGAGAAGAGACCGTTGCGCTGGGCCGGAAGCTGGCGGCTGCCGGACGGGGCACTGATCGCCTTCACCGGCGGTCTGGGCGCGGGCAAGACCGCCTTTTGTGAGGGCCTGGCCGAGGGGCTGGGCTGCACCGACCCGGTCAGCAGCCCCACCTTTGCCATCGTCAACTATTACCGCGGCCCCCGCCCGCTGGCCCACTTCGACCTCTACCGCATCTCCACTGAGAACGACCTGTGTGCCGCCGGTTTTTACGATTATCTGGATCAGGGTGCCATTGTGGCCGCTGAGTGGAGCGAAAAACTTCGCCGATCTGCTGGCCCCGGAAAACCCGATCCACATCAACATTGACCGGGTGGATGACACCACCCGCCGCATCACCATCGAGGGGGTCAGCGTATGAATATCTTAGCCGTAGACACCGCCGGTAAAACACTGGGCGTGGCCCTGCTGCAGGACGACCGCCTGAAGTACGAGTGCTATCTGGACGGCGGCATGACCCACAGCGAGACCTTGATGCCGCTGGTGGATCACTGCCTGAAGCTGTGCGGCCTGACCTGTGCAGACATCGACCTGTTCGGTGTGAACGCAGGCCCCGGCAGCTTTACCGGCCTGCGCATCGGGCTGGCCGCCGTCAAGGGGCTTGCTTTCCCCCGGGAGACCCTCTGCGCCCCGGTCTCCACACTGGAAGCGCTGGCCGCTGCCCACACCGGCGAGGGCACCGTGCTCTGCGCACTGGATGCCCGCCGTGCCCAGGTGTACAGCGCTGCTTTTGACCTGGCCACCCACGCCCGCCTGCTGGATGACGATGCCCGGGCTGTGGCTGACCTTGCCCAATTTGTAGAAAATTGCAAAAAGCCCCTGTTTTTTGTTGGTGATGGCGCATCTCTGTGCTATAATAAATACAGCAATGTTCCGGGCGTGCTCACTGTTCCGCCAGAGCTGCGGGGCGGCCGGGCCGCTGCCGTGGCCCTGGTGGCCAAGCAGATGGCCCAGCGGGGCGAAGCCGTTCTGCCTGAGGCCCTGCTGCCGGATTATCACCGCCTGAGCCAGGCCGAGCGGGAACGCGCCGAGCGCCTTGCTGCCGAGGCCGCTGCCCGGAACAACGATACGGAAAACGGAAAGGATTGAAATTTCTCATGGCAAAACCCATTGCGCTTGCCGCCGACCATGGCGGTTTTGAACTGAAGGAAGCCGTCAAGGCTCACCTGGACGAGCTGGGGCTGGAGTATATCGACTTTGGCACCCACAGCACTGCCAGCGTGGATTACCCCGATATGGCACTGCCTGCCTGTGACGCTGTGGTCAGCGGCCAGTGCGACAAAGCCCTGCTGTTCTGCGGCACCGGTGTCGGCATCAGCATGGCCGCCAACAAGGTCAAGGGCATCCGCGCCTGCTGCTGCTCCGACAGCTTCAGCTGCGAGTACACCCGCCGCCACAACGATGCCAACGCCCTGTGCATGGGCGGCCGCGTTGTCGGCCCCGGCCTTGCCTGCCAGCTGGTGGATCTGTTCCTGAACACCCCGTTTGAGGGCGGCCGCCACGAAAAGCGCATTGCAAAACTGATGGCAATCGAAACCCGATAAACATAAAAAGGAGCGTGTATTAATGACCCCTATGATCGTTGAGCATCCCCTGCTGCAGCACAAGCTGAGCATCCTGCGCAACAAGCAGACCGGTACCAAGGAGTTCCGTGATCTGGTCGGCGAGATCGCAACCCTGCTGTGCTACGAGGCCACCCGTGACCTGCCCATGGAGGAGGTCGAGATCGAGACCCCCATCACCATGGCAAAGACCAAGGTGCTGGCAGGCCGCAAGCTGGCTCTGGTGCCCATCCTGCGTGCAGGCATGGGTATGCTGGACGGCATGCTGACCCTGCTGCCCGCTGCAAAGGTCGGCTTCATCGGCCTGTACCGCAACGAAGAGACCCTGCAGCCCGTGGAATACTTCTGCAAGCTGCCCCAGGATATCGCCGAGCGTGACGTTCTGGTTCTGGACCCCATGCTGGCAACCGGCGGCAGCGCCATTGATGCCATTACCCAGATCAAGAAGCACGGCGCAAAGCGCATCAAGTTCATCGGTCTGATCGCTGCTCCGGAAGGCATTGAGGCCCTGCACAAGGCTCACCCCGATGTTGACATCTACCTGGGCGCTAAGGACGACCACCTGAACGAGAACGGCTACATCGTTCCCGGCCTGGGCGATGCCGGCGACCGCATCTACGGCACGAAGTAAACCTGAATCAACAAAAAGTGGACGGTTCACACGAACCGCCCACTTTTTGTTTACTCAGATATTACCGCCCGCGGCCACCGCCGCCGCCATGGAAGGAGCCGCCGCCTGCGTGGAAGCTGCCGCCCCCGCCAAAGCTGCCGCCGGAGCGTCCACCGCCCATGCCGCTACCAAAGGAACCACCGCCGAAGCCGCCGCCCCCACGGGGAGGACGCGGCCCGCCGCCGCGGGGCGGTCTGGGCCCGCGCGGACCACGGGGGCCGCCGGGGCCCCAATCATCATACGGAGGTCTGCGCCGCCGTCTGCTGCCCAGGCCGTAGCCCAGCCCGAAACCGAAGAAGGGGCCAAATCCGCCACCGCCAAAACCGCGCCGGATGCCGCCGAATGGAGGTCAGGGCAAACACCACGATCACCACTGCCAGAAGGGTGAGGAAGGGCGACTGATAGGATGCTGCCGGGGCCTCATAGTAATCATTTCCGTTGTTATAACCATTCGTATTGCCGTTGCTGACCGTGCCGGTGGTCCCGCTCAGGGTCACACCATAGAGATCGGCAATGGTGCTGGCCACATTGTTGGCACAGGTGGTCACAGCTGCGTCATAATCGCCCGCCGCGAAGGAATCCTCCATGGTCTGGGCAATGGCGCTGGCCTGCTTTTCCAGCGTGGTATTGCGGAAGCCATCGCCGGTGGCAAGGTAATAGTCGCCATCGGCGTACTGCTGGGACTGCATGACCAGCAGGATCAGCACACCGTTGTTTTTGCTGGAGCTGCCCAGACCCCAGGTGTTGGCGGCCTGCACGGCATAATCCTCCGTGGATAAACTTCCCGTATAATCCACAGTCAATACGCCGATCTGTGCACCCTCGCACTGCTGGGTGAGCTGTGCATTCAGGTTCTCAATGGCCGTTTTGGTGCTGCTGCTCAGGATGTTGGCATCATCCACCACACACTGACTGCTGGGCAGATCGGGCAACTGGGCCTTGGTGGCTGCAAAGGCGGCGGGCACCAGAGCCGTCAGGCTGACGGTCAGCACCACGAACAGGGCGCAGATGCGGGCGGCAAATCGTTTCATCGTTTTCATGCGAAGGGTTCCACCTCCTGTACACCGAACAGCCTGCCCAGCATACTGGCCGGGAAGCCGCCGACATCGTTCTGATACTCATACACTGCATCATTGTACTGCAGGTTGCCGATGATGGTGTCTGCGCTGTTGAACTGGCCGTACTGGCCCTGCACTGCCCCCATCTTCATGGGGTCAGCGGCCTGCTCCTGCATTTTTTCGTAGAGCTGGTCGATCACAGTGCCCAAAGCCTCATTGGCCTGACAGAGGGCGTGCATGGCACTGCCCTGATAATAGGGCAGCGAGGTCAGGGGCTGCTTTTGCTGCCGTTCTGCACTGCTTCCAGGCAGGCAGAGAAATCATCCAGCGCTGCCTGTGCGGCCTGCACCTCGGCGCTGTCGGCCCCCAGCGTGTTCGCGCCGGTGGTGATGATATTTGCCGCCGTGTTGGCACGGGTGGTCAGCTCCTCGCTCAGGGCATAGCCGTTGTCGGCCGAAACGCCGGTGGTGAACCACTGGCGGGCCTCGTTATACTTGCCCCTGACCTTGGCACCGCCAAAGCCCACGAACGCCGCCAGCATCACCACCACGCTCAGCACAAGGGCTGTGCCCTGCTTTGCCAGTGCGGCGGGCAGCGCCTTTTCCAGCCCGGCCAGCTTCTGCTGCAAGGGGGTCAGGCGCACTGCCTCGGTGTCCGGGCGCTTTGCCTCGCGGTAGCTGCCGCTGTCAAAGCCGCCGGGCGTTTGATTCTGTTCTCTGGAAAAATCAGCGTTTGCCATTTCAGCTCCGGATCTCCATCATTTTCTGTTTCAGCTCGTCCTCGATGCGGGTCAGCTCCTGCTCGGCAGCCACACGCTTTGCGCGGCCCTCGGTCTGGATCTTGTTCAGCTCGTCCAGGGTCTCGATCAGGCTCTTGTTGGTCTGCTGCAGGGTCTCGATATCCACCACGCCGCGCTGGCTCTCCTTGGCGGTCTCGATGGTGCCCATCTTGAGGGCATCGGCATTCTTCTTGAGCAGGTCGTTGGTCATGTCAGTCACGGCACGCTCGGCCTGCATGGCCTTCTGAGTGTGAGCCAGACCCAGCGCCAGCACCATCTGGTTCTTCCACAGCGGGATGGTGTTGACGATGGTGGACTGGATCTTCTCAGCCATCATGGTGTTGTTGTTCTGCAGCAGGCGGATCTGGGGGCCCATCTGCAGGCTGATGTTCCGGGTCAGCTCCAGATCGTACAACTTTTTCTCAAAGCGCTCGCACTGGTCTGCCAGGTCGCGGGCGGCCTGAGCATCCTCGGGCAGGCCGGACTGCTTGGCCTTGTCCATGGCCTGCTGCAGCTCGTTTGCACGGACCTCGGCCAGCTTTTTTTTCTTGCCGGCCAGGATATACATGCTCAGCTCCTTGAAGTAGGCCATGTTCAGCTCGTACATCTTATCCAGCATGGCGATGTCTTTCAGCAGCTGGACCTGATGGCCCTCCAGCATAGACTGGATGTTCTCCACGTTGGTCTCGGCCTTGTTGTACTTGGTCTTCAGGTTGTCCAGCTCATTGCCCTTTCTTTTTGAAGAAGCCCAGAATGCCCTTCTGGTGCTCCTCATTGGCATCAAAGCTCTTCAGCTCCCCGATGAGATTGGTGATCATATCACCCACCTCGCCCAGATCCTTGGTGGACACCTTGGCCAGAGCAGCCTCGGAGAAATCGCCGATCTTCTTCTGGCAGGCGGAGCCATACTGCAGCACCTGCTGGCTGTTGGTGATATCGATCTTTTCGGCAAAGGAATCCACCATTGCCTGCTCCTCAGGGGTCAGCTGCACCTCCGGCTGCTGGGCCGCCGGGGCGGGCTCAGGCTTTTTCTCCTCCGCAGCCTCCGGGGTGGGGTCCAGCGTCAGGGTGGGCACTGCAGGAGCATCGAGGTCGAAGTTCAGAGTGTTGTTGTCAGCCATTGTTGATTCCATCCTTTCCAATTACGACAGCGCCTGCCGCCTATCGGCGTGCGCTATTTTCTAACCGGTTTGCCAAGGGCTCCCCCTTCGGGGGAGCTGGCAAAGCCGTCAGGCTTTGACTGAGAGGGTTGTTACAATCCCTGCCCTTTCAGCATATTCTGCAAAACGGTCAGGTCTGCCGAGAGGTCCATGCTCTCGGCAGCATACAGGGCATCCAGCTGATTTTCAAATGCCGTGGCAATGGAGGCTGCGTTGTGTTCCACCTCCGCGCGGATGGAGGCGGCATTCTCGCCCCGCACCCCCTGCTTTGCCAGCTTGGCGTACTGCTGCAGCACGTTCACGGCATCGGGCAGATAGTAATTGGCGAACCGCCGCACCTGCTTTGCCTTGGCGGGGGTGGCTTCCACCGTTTCCACAATGGAGCGGCCTGCCTTTTCCATCCGGGCCATGGCGGCGGAGAGCTGCGGGTCCGGCAGGGCTTCGTTCAGGGCATGGAGGGTGTCCAGCTGCTGCTGCATCTCCGTCAGCATGGCATCCACATCGTCCACACCGGTATGGAAAGGCACTTCCGTCTCCACCACCCGGGGCGGGCAGATCTTTTTGGCCCCGGCAAAGGCCAGCACAGCCGCGCCCAGCGCCGCCAGCAGTGCCCACAGCCGATAGACCGGAAGCACAGCGCACAGCACCACAAATGCCAGCGCCGCCGCGTAGTACGGCAGGATGCTGGGCTTCCGGGTGCGAATGATCTTGCTCATGGGTTCCTCCTTTTCCGGGAGCTGCGCCCCTGTATCTTTCATAATAAATCCTTTTCCAGCGGGGCGCAAGCGTTTCACGAATTATTTACAGGTTTGAAATCGAAATGTCAAACCTCTCAGGCGCTTGCGCCAGCTCCCCTCATAGGGGAGCCCCTGGCAGATCGGGTAAGTCCGCGCGGCATTCAAGGCAAAATCCAGTTCGACAATTCCTTCTGCCAGATCTCCCGTAATTTTTCCGGCCTGCAGGCGGCATTGGCGGGGCTGGTGCTGGGCAGCCTGACCGCCGGAATGCCGCTGACCGGCTCAAGATACTTTGTATAGATCTTATATGCCGTGGCCCCGTTGCAAAAAACAGCCTCAATGGGCGCTTTGGCCAGCAGACCGGCAATATCATTGGGCACCACGTCCCGGATGGACGCATCCGACGCGCCGGTGATGGTGCAACTTTCCAGCGTATCCCACAGGGCCAGCCCGTGACGCAGGATGATCTGCTTTTTTGCTTCGATGTCCTCCCGGGCGGGCACAGGCTCCCCGGTCAGGGCCGCCAGCATAGGCCAGAAGCGGTTTTGCGGGTGGCCGTAGTAGAAGGACATTTCCCGGCTCTTGGGGCTGGGCCAGGTGCCCAGATCAGCGCCCGGCTGTGCTCGTTGTAGACCGGTGCAAAGCTCACTGCTTTTCCTCCGCGGCTTCCATCTGGCCCCAGGGGAGAGCCAAGTTCATGGCCCGAAGGCTCCGCACGGGGGCCGTTGAACCACAGTTCCTCAATGAGGGCGGCAAGGCCGTCCTCCCGCACATCCCCGATGATGCGGTCTGCGGCTTCCTTGGCATCGTCCGAGCCGTTGGCCATGCAGCAGCCCAGTCCCGCCGCCTTCAGCATTCCCACATCATTGGCGGAATCGCCCACCGAAACAGCATCGGCCAGCGTCAGACCCACGGTTTCACACAGGTCAGCCAGACCCACCCCCTTATCAATGCCCTCCCGGACGATATCATAGCAGTGCCAGCTGCCCTCACGCACAGCACCCACCATCATAAAACGGAGGTTCAGGTGGCCGTACTTCCGGTTGAACGCCTCCAGCGCCTCATCGGGCAGGCAGGCAAAGGCGGCATGGGGCATATCGATGAGATGGCGGTCCTGATCCTCGCCGTCCTTGCAGGTCAAGCCGCTACCGCTCAGCTGGGCGTAGAAATCCCGGAGGCTCTCGTATTCGCAGTAGGCATAGTATCCATCCCGGAAATTGAACTGCAGAGGGTAGTTGTAATCCTCGCAGAAATCCACCAGGGCGTACATTTCCTCATTGGTCATCGGGTGCTCGGCGATGATCGCACCGTCCCTGTCCACCACGCAGGCTCCGTTGTTGGTGATGGCGTAGTCGAACCGGATGCCGCCCAGCTGCTGCTTGTTGATCACGCAGTAGCCGCGGCCGGTGCTCAGCACAAATTTGCCGCCTGCGGCCTGCATCTTTTTTCACGGCCTTGACCACCGCCGGGCGGGGGCAGGGCTCACCAAAGGGAACAAGGGTATTGTCGAAATCGCTTGCCAGAAGTTGATACTGCATAATTTTCTCCCGAAACCCTCTCCGCCATCCCTGCGGGATGCCGCCGCTCCCAAAAGGAGAGGCACCCCAGCTTCTCAGGCAAGAGTCTGCTGAACTTTTTCAAGAGCCGCAATTGGCCCCCTTGCACCCGGGGGAGCTGGCAAAGCCGAAGGCTTTGACTGAGAGGGTTATTTTATATAGATAGATTAAGTATAACACAAAACGCCGCTCCGGGATATCCCGAAACGGCGTTTTGACTGAATATTTTACTTTAACCGAAAATGGCTACCACGATCTGGATCCCAACACCCACAGCCGCACCGGCAGCCCAGGTCAGGCCGGTGATGAAGAGGTTCTGCTTCCAGGAGGGATTCACCCGCCACAGCACGGCGAGACCCACGCCCGCGCCGGTGCAGAGTCCGGCCACGAGGCTCGAGAAGCGGAGTGCGCCCTCGACGTAGAGCTGGGTCAGCAGGACGCTGGCGGCACAGTTGGGGATCAGGCCCACCAGTGCGGCCACCACCGGCTGGAAGAAGCCCATCCGGCCCAGCACCGAGGCGAAGACATCCTCGCCGACGCCCTCGACGATGAGGCCGAACACGAGGCTGAACACAAAGATGAACACGGAGCATCGGTCAGAGAGGCGGCGTCTGTCTTAAAATACCCCTCGGCGGCCTCGGCCACGCCATAGCAGCCGTTGCCGAAGTAGATGGTGTTGACGTACATCTCAAAAATTTCCTGTTTGGAGTAATGCTTCTCGATGTCCAGCGCGGCAAACATCTCCGCCGCCTTGCGGGCCATCCGCTTTTCCTGGGTGAAGTAGACATTTTGGCCAGCTGCTGGGTGATGGTGCTGCCGCCCTCGGCCAGGGTGCCGGAACGCAGATCGGCCCAGAGTGCCCGGGCGATGGAGAGCGGGTCCACGCCGTGGTGATGGACAAATCGGCTGTCGTCCACCGAGAGGACGGCGTCAATGTAGGTCTGGGGCAGCTGGTCATAGGGCACAAAGCTGGGCCGGGCCGTGATGCTTTGGTAGAGCGTTTCCAGCGGGGTGGCCTGCACGGCGCTCTGGTAGAGCTTGTACCCCTGCCAGCCAAAGGTGGCCGCGGCGGCGATCAGTGCCACCAGCACCCCCAGCAGATAGCCGACCAGCCGCCGGAGGATACGGAAGAGAAATTTCATAGCACAAATCCTTTCGGGTCTGAGGTTTAGGCGTGTTACGGGATCAGTATACCGCAGCCGGATGACATTTCCGTGAACAAGCCCAGGATAAGCGCCGCGTTTTAATTGGTACGGCGCTTCCAGCTGGATCCTGCCTTGAATTTTTTCCCTACTCATAATAGTCTCGGAAAACTGACCCCAATTTTTTGAAAAAATTGAACTTAACCTATTGACAATGTGGGTAAATGGGGATATACTACAGACACACCAGACCACTAACCAAGTGGGAATAAGAAAAATGGTGAAACGACGGAAAGGAGGGCAAGCAAAATGACGCTGATCTGGAACGAACTGCTCCATGCAAACTTCCGTTGTGGGCGAATGTACAGCGCCCGGGCTGAACGAATCTGTCTGACCCAAAGCTGTGCACTGCCCTCCGCCGCCCGAATGTGACGGCCAACGGACGGCAGCCCTGCCCAAAGGGAACGACAACTGGATTTCAGGCCCGGGTACTGAACAAACATCAGTTCCCGGGCTTTTTTGTAAGTAAAAGTAATACTAAAAGTACAAATAGAGAGGTAAAATACAATGTCTAACTATAAATTTGAGACCCTTCAGCTGCATGTTGGCCAGGAGCAGGCCGATCCCGCTACCGATTCCCGCGCGGTGCCCATTTACCAGACCACTTCCTATGTCTTCCGCAACAGCCAGCATGCTGCTGACCGCTTCGGCCTGGCAGACGCCGGCAACATCTATGGCCGCCTGACCAACTCCACCCAGGACGTTTTTGAGAAGCGCATCGCAGCCCTGGAAGGCGGCGTGGCGGCTCTGGCGACCGCTTCCGGTGCCGCTGCCATCACCTACACCATCGAGGCTCTGGCACAGGCCGGGGATCACATCGTGGCCCAGAAGACCATCTACGGCGGCAGCTACAACCTGCTGGAGCACACCCTGACCCAGTTTGGCGTCACCACCACCTTTGTCAACGCCCATGACCTGGCCGAGGTGGAGAACGCCATCCAGCCCAACACCAAGGCGGTCTATCTGGAGACTCTGGGCAACCCCAACAGTGATATCCCCGATATCGACGCCATCGCAGCCATTGCTCACAAGCACGGCCTGCCGCTGGTCATTGATAACACGTTTGGCACCCCGTACCTGATCCGTCCCATTGAGCACGGCGCGGACATCGTGGTCCATTCCGCTACCAAGTTCATCGGTGGCCACGGCACCACCCTGGGCGGTACAATCGTGGACAGTGGCAAGTTCGACTGGAAAGCCAGCGGCAAGTATGCGAACATTGCGGCACCCAACCCCAGCTACCACGGCGTTTCCTTTGCTGAGGCGGCCGGCCCCGCTGCATTTGTGACTTATATCCGCGCCATCCTGCTGCGTGATACCGGCGCTACCATCTCTCCGTTTAACGCGTTCCTGCTGTTGCAGGGCACCGAGACTCTGAGCCTGCGCATTGAGCGCCATGTGGAGAACACCAAGAAAGTCGTGGAGTTCCTGGCAAATCATCCGCAGGTCGAGAAAGTCAACCACCCCTCTCTGCCCGATCACCCGGATCACGCCCTGTATGAGAAGTATTTCCCCAACGGCGGCGCATCTATCTTTACCTTCAACATCAAGGGAGGCCGTGAGGAGGCCTTTACCTTCATTGATAACCTGAAGATCTTCTCTCTGCTGGCAAATGTAGCGGATGTGAAGAGCCTTGTCATCCATCCGGCCTCCACCACTCACAGCCAGTTGACCGATGCAGAACTGGCCGAGCAGCAGATCTACCAGAACACCATCCGCCTGTCCATCGGCACCGAGCATATCGATGACATCATCGCCGATCTCGAGGCAGGTTTCGCGGCTGTCCGCAGCGAGTGATTCCCCGGCAGCAGCTCTCTGGCAGAATGTCCCCGTTTTGCGAGAAACGTTCCATTTTTCTCCTATATTCTTCCTTTTGTGTTTCGTGCAACAAAGTCAAAAGCAAAAGAGCGGCTGCGAAGCAGCCGCTCTTTTTTTGTGCGTTCCGTTGCAATTTATCGGGGATTATGTTATCCTGTTATTAATGCCAGTTATGGCAGGAAAAAGGCGCTGTCTGCAATGCAGGTGGTCAGGCTCTTCCCGGCAATCACGCCCGGAGGAGGCCTACTTTGCGTCCTCCGGGTGGTCCGAATGTTTTACTTACAGGAGACCCAAAGGAGGATGTCCATTATGGATACTTTGAATTTTGTTGTGAATCTGCTGAATCTTCTGGTGAACCTGTTCACCGGTCTGGTGCCATTCGTCTGGATGGTTGCCAAAGATGTGTTTCAAACCACAAAGCATGACGCCAAACATTTTTCAGACAAAAAGTAAACGACCGCCTCGAGCCTACCAAACCGAGCGGTCGTTTTACTTTCTAAAATGATTGCCGAGAAAGTGGGCTGACCATTTGCAGGACAGCGCCTTTCTATTTGTAGTATAGTGATTTTTTTCCTGTTTGTCAAGCAACGTAAAGTCGATTAACAAAACCGTTAAAATGCTGAAAAAACAGCTGCATTTTTGGAATGTCGCTGAAAATAAATGGATTGTTCAAATTCAGTTGACAAAAGTAGTGGGGGGGTAAACTGGGGCTGCAGAATTGTGATTTTACAATATCTGTAAAATGAATTGGGAGGAATCTGTGATGAAACATTTAAAAAGCTTGTGGCTATGCTGCTGGTCAGTGTAATGGCTTTGACAATGCTGACTGCTTGCGGCGGTGGAAGTGGAAGTAGCTCAAGTAGCATATTTAAGTATACGGGTCAGCAGTTAACGGATGCTATTAATAAAAAGTTGAATGCAAATCTTATTTACGATGAAAACCTTGGCGATCGCTTTGCAACTGCAATAAATGCAGCAGGACAGGCCGGACAAAAGTTTGATGATCCGGATGTAGCAGGGGCAATGATTGAAATGATTCTGGAGTCTGCTGGCTTTAGCGACGATACTGAGGTAGCTGTGACAGTGGCTCAAAAAGGAGCGGCAGTGGACCTCGTTGCAAGTGGATTGTCCAGTTCTATTGTTAAAGAGGGTTATTCTATAAAAGATAAAAAGATTGGATATGCAGGTGCAAAGTTGAACATTGATGGCGACTATTATATGATTTTAGCGGTTCTTCAGTAAAATCTAGATTGCAAAAGCGGCTGTATGGGAAGCTTCTCATACAGCCGCTCTTTTTGTGCGTTACAAATTTATATCTTGAATCAGATCTCGTTGCCGGGGAACTGCGGGATGCCGTCAAAGCCTTTCTGCAGGTCGGCGTCGGTGGGAATGAAATCGGTCATCTTGCCGTCATGGAATTTCTCATAGGCCACCATGTCAAAGTAGCCGGTGCCCGTTAGGCCGAAGACGATGGTCTTTTCCTCGCCGGTCTCCTTGCACTTGAGCGCTTCGTCGATGGCCACCCGGATGGCGTGGCTGCTCTCCGGGGCGGGGAGGATACCCTCAATGCGGGCGAACTGCTCAGCGGCCTCAAACACGCTGGTCTGCTCCACGCTGCGGGCCTCCATCAGGCCGTCGTGATAGAGCTGGCTCAGGATGCTGCTCATGCCGTGGTAGCGCAGCCCGCCTGCGTGGTTGGGGCTGGGGATGAAGCCGGAGCCCAGAGTGTACATCTTGGCCAGCGGGCAGACCATGCCGGTGTCGCAGAAGTCGTACACGAACTTGCCGCGGGTCAGGCTGGGGCAGCTGGCGGGTTCTACCGCAATAAAGCGGTAGTCTGTCTCGCCCCGGAGCTTTTCGCCCATGAACGGGCTGATAAGGCCGCCCAGATTGCTGCCGCCGCCCGCGCAGCCGATGATGATGTCAGGCTTGACGCCCAGTTTGTCCAGTGCGGTCTTGGTCTCCAGACCGATGACGCTCTGGTGGAGAAGCACTTGGTTGAGCACGCTGCCCAGCACATAGCGGTAGCCCGGGGTGGAGGTGGCAACTTCCACCGCCTCGCTGATGGCGCAGCCCAGGCTGCCCGTGGTGTCCGGGTGCTCGGCCAGAATCTTGCGGCCTACATTGGTGGTCATGCTGGGACTTGGGGTGACGGAAGCACTGTAGGTGCGCATTACCTCGCGGCGGAACGGCTTCTGCTCGTAGCTCACCTTGACCATGTAGACCTTGCAATCCAGCCCGAAGTAGCTGCAGGCCATGGAGAGCGCCGTGCCCCACTGGCCGGCACCCGTCTCAGTGGTCACGCCTTTCAGGCCCTGCTTCTTGGCGTAGTAGGCCTGCGCAATGGCGCTGTTCAGCTTGTGGCTGCCGCTGGTGTTGTTGCCCTCAAACTTATAGTAGATCTTGGCCGGGGTGCCCAGGGCTTCTTCCAGCCGGTAGGCACGGCACAGGGGGCTCGGACGATACATCCGGTAGTATTCGCGGATCTCATCCGGGATGGGGATATAGGGGTGGTGTCGTCCAGCTCCTGCTGCACCAGCTCATCGCAGAAAACGCCGTCCAGCTCTTTGGCGGTCATGGGCTGCAGGGTGCCGGGGTTGAGCAGGGGAGCGGGCTTGTTTTTCATGTCCGCCCGCACATTGTACCATGCGGTGGGCAGCTCGGATTCTTCCAGGTAATACTTGTACGGGATGTTCGTTTCGGTCTTCATAAGGCTTGTCCTTTCCGGGGCCGCTGTCGCAAACCAGCGCGCCTCTTCACTCTGTGGGACAAGGGACTTATGGCAAATAAAAAGCCGCCCTTATCCCAAACACATTTCGTGTATTGGGACAAGAGCGGCCAACATTCAAATTTTTGAACGAGCCAGCACTCCTGCGGTGCCACCCAATTTTGGCGGGATTTGCGCCCCGCCCTCTCGTGATATGCCAACACATACCGGCTTTGTTCACGGAGACGCTCTCCGTCGCCCCTACTGCGTATGCCATAAAATTTACACCATACGGTTTGGTTTGCCCTCAAAGGCCCATTCCCGCCCACAGCTGCTCTGCGCCGCTCCCACCAAACGCGGCACTCTCTGGGAAAGCAGGGGATCGTGGGGGTACTTATGCCCTCTCACTGGTTTGGCAGTATTCTACTCCCGCGGTAGGTTGATTGTCAACACGTTTTTTTAAAAGTTTTGATTCAGGACACAAAAGTAATACTTCACGGTCCTGAATTGCTCTAAAACGGCGCCAGGATGCTGCTGGGCGTTGTGGAAGCGGGCAGGAACACCACCAGCCCCCGCCCGCCGTACAGGTGCGGGCTAGCGGTGCAGCTGGCTCCTACCGTCAGCACGAACAGTACCAGAAGAGCAAGAATGAGCAGAATGGTCCAGATCTGCCGCTGGGCCGGGGTGGACGTTTGCGCTGCATGGCGCTCCCTCCTTGTTTTGTGTTGCTGCCCCATGGTATGCACCACGGGCGGCGATTGTGCGCGGGACGCAAGTGTGGTACACTATAGCTGAATGATTTTTCTGTGGGGAGAGTTTGTATGCTGACCATTACACTGCTGGGCACGGCGGCCACCATGCCCCTGCCGGACCGGGCACTGACAGCGGCGGTAGCCGAATGCGTGGGCCACAGCCTGCTGTTTGACTGCGGCGAGGGCACCCAGGCCGCCGCCCGCCGGGCCGGGGGTCAATTTGATGAAGCTGGACGCGATCTGCCTGACGCATTACCATGGCGACCATATCTTTGGTCTGCCGGGGCTGCTGCAGACGCTGGGCTGTCAGGGCCGCACCCGCCCGCTGGCGCTCTACGGGCCTGCCGGGCTGGATGCCATCTGGCCTGCCCTGCGCACCCTGACCGGGCCGCTGCCGTATCCCATCCGGGCCCGGCAGCTGGACAAAGACCCCGTAGACCTTGCGGCCTTTGGCTGGCCTGCGGGGGCACAGCTGCTGCCCATCCCCACCCGGCACCGGGTGCCCAGCCGGGGGTACGCGCTCACGCTGCCCCGGGCTGGACGATTCCTGCCCGAAAAGGCCCGGGCGCTGGGCGTGCCTGTGGCAGACTGGAAAAATTACAGCACGGAGAGACGGTACAGGTGAGGGAGTGGGAAGTGACCCCGGCAGAGGTGCTGGGCCCGCCGCGCCGGGGGCTGAAATTCGTCTTCTCCGGGGATACGGCTCCCTGCCCGGCGCTGGAGGCAGCGGCTCAGGACGCCGACCTGCTCCTCTGCGATGCCACCTATGCGGAGCCGGAGCAGGAAGCCCAGGCAAAACAGTACGGGCACAGCACATTTGGGCAGAGCGCGGCCCTCGCCGCCCGGGCCGGGGCAAAGCGGCTCTGGCTGGTGCACTATTCGCCCATGATCACGGAGCCGGAGGAGTGCCTGCACTTTGCGCAGGGGGCGTTCCCGCGGGCGGAGTGCGGCTTTGACGGCAAGCAGCTGACCCTGCAATTCGAGGAGGAACCCCATGGCTGACCATAAAATCAAACTGGACCCCGGCGCGGCAGCTCTGCTGGATGCCCTGCACGGGGCAGGCTATGCGGCTTACGCCGTGGGCGGCTGCGTCCGGGACAGCCTTCTGGGGCTTACGCCCCACGATTGGGACCTCTGCACCAGCGCCCTGCCCCGGCAGGTGCTGGATCGCTTCGGGAAAGAGCAGTGCATCCCAACGGGGTTACAGCACGGCACCGTGACGGTCAAATATGGTGGAAAACTCTACGAGACGACGACTTTCCGCACCGAGGGCAGCTACTCGGATGGCCGCCACCCGGATTCCGTGGCTTTTGTGCCGGACGTGAAAGAAGACCTGGCCCGGCGGGATTTTACCATCAACGCCATGGCCTACAGCGCCGAGGAGGGGCTTATCGACCCCTTTGGCGGGCAGAAAGACCTGGCCCGGGGCCTTGTCCGGGCTGTGGGCGTGCCCCACCAGCGCTTTACCGAGGATGCCCTCCGCATCCTGCGGCTCTACCGGTTCGCGGCGCGGTTTGGCTTTGAAATCGACCCGGCTACCGGGCAGGCGGCGCGGGAGCTCTGTGCCCATCTGGACTGCGTCTCCACTGAGCGTATCACGGAGGAACTGACCCGCCTGCTGGCAGCGCCCAAGCCCGGAACGTGGATGGAGCCCGCCGTTTTTGCGGTGGTGCTGCCGGAGCTGTTCACGCCGGAAAACGCCCCGCGGTTTGAAGCGGCCCGGGCCGTCATCGACACCCTGCCCGGAAGGCCTGCCGGAGGTGTCCGCCCGACTGGCGGCACTTTTGCTCCCGCTGGGGGAGCAGGGGACACGGAAAGCGCTCAAACAGCTGCGCTGTTCCAATGCCCTCATCGAGGAAGTGACCACCCTTGTCCGGGAGGCCGGGCTGGTTCCGGAAGAAAAAACGGCTGCCCGGGCGATCCAGGCCAGACGCCTGCTGGGCCGGCTGGAGCCAGATCCCTCCGCCGTCTGCTGGCTCTCTGCGCGGCCAACAGGCCGGAACAGGCGGCTGCCTTTGCGGCCCTGCAAACGGCAGCAGGCCGGCTGCAAGCGGAAAACGCCTGCTGCCGGGTGGGGCAATTGGCCGTCAATGGCCGGGACCTGATGGCGCTGGGCGCAAAGCCCGGCCCGGGCCTGCGCGGACAGCTGGAGGCTTTGCTGGAAGCCGTCATCACGGGGCGGCTCCCCAACGAACGGAAAGCCCTGCTGGCAGCGGTGAAAATAGAATTGGATCCGTGATTTTGCACGACTTGACAAGCGAAAAATTGTGCGGTAGTATTATAGCTACTGACTTGGTATGTTGAACACAACAGGAGTATTTGCATGACAGAGACACAGAACCAGCCCAAGGCGCTCATTGCCATGAGCGGAGGCGTGGACAGCTCGGTGGCGGCATGGCTGATGCAGCAGGCGGGCTGTGAGTGCACGGGCGTTACCATGCGGCTTACCCGCAACGAGACGCTGGGACAGTCCGGTTTCCACACCTGCTGCTCGGAACGGGATATCGAGGATGCCGCTGAGGTGGCGTTTGCCATGGACATCCCCTATGAGGTGGTGGATTTTACCGCCGATTTCCGGGAGAAGATCATCGAGAAATTTATCCGGGTGTATGAGGCGGGCGGCACGCCCAACCCCTGCATCGACTGCAACAAGTAGATGAAATTTGACCATCTGCTCCGCTGGGCCGACGCCCACGGCATCGACTATGTGGTCACGGGCCATTATGCCCGGGTGGAGCAGGACGAGGCCACGGGCCGCTGGCTCCTGAAAAAGGGACTGGACGAGGGCAAAGACCAGAGCTATGTGCTGTACAACCTCACCCAGGAGCAGCTGGCCCGGGTCCGCCTGCCGCTGGGCGGCCTGCACAAGACCGAGGTGCGGGAGATTGCGGAGAAGCGGCACTTCATCAACGCCCGCAAGCACGACAGCCAGGACATCTGCTTTGTGCCCGACCGGGATTACGCCAAGTTCATGGAGGACTTCACGGGAAAGCATTATCCTCCCGGCGATTTCCTCGATGAAAACGGCAGCCGGGTGGGCACCCATCAGGAGCTGTCCGGTACACCATCGGTCAGCGCAAGGGGCTGGGCCTTGCTATGGGGGCACCGGTCTATGTCTGCGCCAAGGATATGCAGGCCAACACCGTCACAGTCGGCCCGGAGGATGCCCTGTTTGACCGCATCGTCTATGCGGACGAGGTCAACTGGATCAGCGTTCCGGGGCTGACGGAGCCGCTGCGGGTAACCGCCCGCACCCGGTACCATCAGGTGGAACAGCCTGCCACCGTTTTTCCCCGCGGAGGGCGGTTTCCGGCTGGAATTTGACCAGCCCCAGCGTGCCCCTACCCCCGGCCAGGCCGTGGTGCTGTATCAGGGGGATGTCGTCCTGGGCGGCGGGACGATCACGAGTGTAGAGAGATAAACCTCTCAGTCATCGCTTTGCGATGCCAGCCACTCCCCTTTCGGCACTTTCGTGCCACCTCTCCCGACCGGGGAGTCTTTCCGATCAGGGGAGCCCTTGGCAGTCGGGAGAACAGCGATCGAAAAAACAAAAATAACTGCGCCGCACGGTGAAACGTCAGGTGCAATCGTAGAGAAAAGGGTAGGAAAATTATGCAAGATCAATATTCCCGCACGCAGCTGCTGCTGGGTGTAGAGGCAATGGAAAAATTACACCACTGCCGAGTGGCTGTGTTTGGCATCGGCGGTGTGGGTGGCTATACCGTGGAGGCATTGGCACGCAGCGGTGTGGGCTCGCTCGACCTCATCGACGACGATAAGGTCTGCCTCACCAACCTCAACCGCCAGATCGTGGCCACCCGCAAGACGGTGGGCCAGTATAAGGTGGATGTGGCCGCAGAACGCATCCACGATATCGACCCCAACATCAAAGTGACCACCTACAAGACGTTCTTCACTCCGGAGACGCAGGATCAGTTCGATTTCACCCAGTATGATTACGTCGTGGATGCCATTGATACCGTTACGGGGAAGATCGCGCTGGTGGTCAAGGCAAAAGAGGCCGGTGTGCCCATCATCTGCTCCATGGGTGCCGGCAACAAGATGGACCCCACCCGCTTTGAGGTGGCGGACATCTATAAGACGTCGGTCTGCCCGCTGGCGAAGGTCATGCGCACCGAGTGCCGTAAGCGCCGCATCAAGCACCTGAAAGTCGTCTACTCCAAGGAGCCCGTCATGACCCCCATTGAGGACGATTCCATCAGCTGCAAGGACCACTGCATCTGCCCTCCGGGCACCCAGCGCAAGTGCACCATCCGCCGCTCTGTCCCCGGCTCCAACGCCTTTGTGCCGTCGGTGGCGGGCCTCATCATCGGCGGTGAGGTCGTCAAGGACTTAATCGGTTTTGTGCCGATGAAAGGATAATTTTTCTGGAAAAAGCTGGCCTCCCTCGCCCGGCATGGAAACGCGCCGAGCGGGGAGTTGTGGTTTTGTGCCCTGCTGGCTTTCCCGCTAGGAGAAGCTGTCACGGTAGACGTTCCTAAACTCCAGACCCGCGGGCTAAGCAACAGCAACGGGTTGCGTTTGCTGATTTTTCCACAGCCTCTTGACGAGGCTTTGAAAAATCAGAACGCGGCCCCAACAACTCCTCCCTGTTTCTGCCGCAGGCAGTGGTCGTCGTCGTTGCACTGGGCTGATTGCTTACGGTGCTTTGCACCGCCGCCCTGTTCGAATCCACCCGCTTGCGTGAGTTTGCTGTTTGTGCAAAAGAAAAACGCTCGTGTATTTCTACACAAGCGTTCTCTTGGTGGAGCGAAGCAACCTAAATCCGAACCATTGCCCTCTGAGGCATCTTTGGCGGCGATTTCATCGAAAGTGATGGTTTTTGTGCCGTCTTTGTAGTTGAATGTAATCAAAACTTTTTTTCATCATAGAGATAAACAGCATTCACGAAGCGTATT
>VOFG01004465.1_pt1 | contig 30780 bp, 53 predicted proteins | sample 5384171 | NCBI WGS metagenome assembly VOFG01 (sample SAMN12384726, study PRJNA508395) | human gut metagenome | isolation source: healthy gut F | host: Homo sapiens
CGGAACAGTATCCCTGATCGCAGTGGTTATACATGCCTGGCATCAGGAAAAGGAGACTTGACCGGTAAATATCATGATCCCGAAAAACAGCAGAAACGCAGTCAACAAAAAGCAGTAAGCTCCGCCGAAAACAGGCTTTCGGGGTCTGTTTTCAGTAATGCATTCAGGCTTAGCCGGGTCATAGTATCCGACCACCTGCCGCCCCAGATCTCGCTTGCCGGACAGCGATTGACGGCTCGAGTACCGATAGGTCGTGCCATTCACTGTGTACTCATAGGTCGGCAGATAGTACGTCTCCCGGCGCAGCCGATCACTGCCGTTCTCCTGGTGCTCCCACCTTTCAACGACCGATTCCTCAATCCATACCACCTTCATCATCGTGGTGCCTGTGTACCGCCGCACATCATCCTCGTATTCCTTCCGTGCGCCTTTCCGGCGGCGAATCCCGAGCCAGGCTGCCAGCACACCCCCGAGAAGAAAGCCGGTTCCTGCTGTGATATTCCGCGTATATTCTACGGGCCATGCCACAAGCGCTATCGCAAGAATGAAACCGATCACGATAACTTTAATACTCTTCATACGTTCCTCCTTCCTGCCGCTATGGACGGGGAACTCTTTTTACGATGCCGGCGGCTGGTTCTGTACCGCATCCACAAACAGAAGGGTCAATCCGATGTAAGCGGCGCAGGCTGCTGCCAGCAGGACGCAGAGGATGACACAGACTGATTGAAGCGGTTTCTGCAAGTAGCGGCGGGAGAGAAAATCCCCGACAGCGACAGTACCAGCAGCGCCGCAGCGAGCCAAAGAGGCATACTGTCCACCTCCTTTATGCGCCGCGGAATGCTTCGATCATATCCGTAAACCACCGCAGTTCACGGGCAAAGCGCTCCCGCAGCTGCGCCGGATTTTCACGGCCCTTGTCGAGATCAAAAAAGCCGCGTCCGCTGTGAACCGCGATATACAGCCTGCCGTCCGAGTTAAGATTCACGGCGAATTTACCGATGGAGGAATCCGCCAGCGCCAGAATCCGCTCCATCCGGCCGGGGGACAGGATGCGCAGAGCCGCCGCTTCATCGTCGCTGCTCAGATTGAAGCGCTTGTCAGAAGCCCTCATTCCCTGTTTGGATGGTTTTGGAGCTGAACAGCTTATCCAGTCTGTCCCGCGGCCAGATGGTCAGCCATGTGGAAATTCCCGGTTCAGCCGGCACAGCATCCACTGGCCGGTGTAGACCTCCTGCTCGTTCTTTTCCCACAGGCCGGTCTCCTCCCGCTGAAACTCGCTGACTTCCGTCAGCCGGACGGTACACAGCTCCGTGGTCAGGCCGCGATAAGTTCCGCGGATATACCCGCTGCCGCTGCAATGGGTGTGGCTGGGCAGGGGAATATTGGTGTCGTTTGCGTCCAAAAGGGGAGGAACGGGGTTCATCTGTACGTTTTCAAGGCAGTGCCCACGATGTCCGGAGCAATGGAGTCGAAGGTCTGCCGGCCTGCCTGCTCCTTGGACTTGCCCTGCACCATTTGCCCCAGGCCGAGAACCACGCCGCCGATGACAACCAGCACAAGGTTGCCGCCCAGGATCATACCCGCCACAGCGATCACCCCGCCCAGCAGCGAAAGAATCTTGCCGCCCAGCTTGTCTCCCTTGCTTTTGCGCAGCTCCTGCGCCAACTGTTCATCTGTCATGTTTGTTTTCTGTTCTGCCATATTCTTCTCCTTATTCCATCCCGCCGGTCAGGGGCGGGGCTTTCCGTTATCAGATCCAGCAGCCTGCCCATGACCGTCAGCGAGGCCGTGAACCACTTCCTTATGCCGTCGATGTCCCGCAGATCCAGCTCACTCCGGAACGCCCGCAAACACATACCGGGTGTTCAGAGCCAGCGTCAGATCGCCGTCACGGAGGATAAGGCCGCACAGCTTGGAAGTTCTGGAAGATGCCTCCAGCTTCTGTACCAGGTCACGCAGCTGCGGTGTGACCTGATCGTCCGCCTCCCGGCCATCCGCCGTGTGAGCGGCAAAGTGCTTCCGGAAGGCGGCAGGGTCGGTGATGTCGTCCTTCTTCCGCTCCTGGAACATATCGTTCAGGGCAATGTCCAGCGTGAGGGAGCAGATGTCCTTACAGCGGACCACGATGCCGCGGAACAGCGTCTCGGTTCGGGTCATCCAGTTGTCGTTGTCGGGGCCGGACTTTTCTTCCACCGTGCGGCGCAGCTCCACGTTGGCGGCGGAGAACCACAGTCCCTTGTGCTCGCCCTCGTGGAAGTCCGTCACGGTACACTCTGTAAAGTCGGCCGCCGACAGCTTCGCCGCCGCCAGGTAAGCCCAGTCGATGGGCAGCGTGGCCGGCTCCGGCTCCGGGCCGAAGGCTTTTGCCAGCTCCGTGCGGAAGAAGCTGCCCAGCTGCTGCTGCATCAGGGCTTTTTTTTCTTCGTTTGGGCGGGCTGTGCCACCAACAGGAACAGTGCCACGCCGGGGAACGCCAAAGCGCAGACCAAAATGGGGTCATGCTGTATAAACATTGAAATACACCCGGCGATCACCAGTAAAACGCCCAGCGATATGCTGATGCTCTCCGTTCTCTGATAGCTTCCCAGCTTCTTTGACAGCTCGGCGTCAGTCATGTGCTCGAAGCCCACCGCGTCAAAATCACTGCGCTTCTTTCGCATAGCTGTCCCTCCTTAGTAGCAAAGGCTGAAATACAGGCTGCGGTAGGGGTCCACCGTGTCGATGTCCATGAGGGAGGCTTCGGGGGAAATGCTGTCCAGCTGCATGCGTTTGGCACTGTCTTTATAGTTGTCCGGCTGCGCCTCGGCGGCAAAGACCAGCCCGTCATAGTCCTCCGGAAGATAGACGGCGTAGCTCTTGGTCAGGACCTGTGCCCAGTCCCCCACGTTGTACTGCCAGTTGGTGGAGTAGGCGAATTCAATGAGATAGCTGTTCCCCTGCCAGCTGACGGTGTGGAGATAGTAGTTGTCGCCCCGCTGGCCGTTGCCGTAGGCCCGTTGCGGTGGTGAGCCACATGCCGGTGCAGAAGTCGTACAGCTCGCTGTCAGTATTGGTGATGTACTGTTGGTCGAAGTAGGGAATGGAGCCTCGGGGATGTAGCAGATGGCGTCGAAGTGCAGCTCACGGATGCCGTCATGGGTGTAGTCTCCGTTTTTTGTGATCTCCCAATAGCAGTCGCCGGTGTTATAGCCGTCACCAAGGCCGGAGTAGCTGCACACCCCGTCCTCCAGCAGGAAGGTCCCTCTCTCCACGGCGGCGTTGATCTCAAGGCCGTTTCTTGTAAAGTAGGGTTCGCTGGACTGGATGCCCTCCACAGGAAGGAGCGTGCCGCCGTTCACGCTGTCGATAAGGTCGCCGCTGACGGTGCGGTCCAGCTGCAAGTGTCGCCGCTGACGTCAAGTGGAGCGTCACGCCGTTTTTCGTCCACCCACAGCGTACCGTATTCGATGACATCGTCCTGGTCGTTCACAAATTCCCATGTGGCATCCTCGCGGATGCGCAGCCAGAGTTTTTCCCCTGATACTCCCAAAAAGGCCCACATAGGGGCAATCAGCTTCTCGCCGGCCACCCGGGCACATGGTGGTAATCCGGCTGATAGACATAGCGCTCCTGGGGTCCCACAGCCAGAGCATGGTGGTTGCTCATGTCCTCATGGCCGATCTCCACCAGTACGTCGCTCTCCCCGTCCCCGTTCTGATCGTCAAAGGAGATTTGGAAGGCGCTGCTGCTGATGTCCTCGATAGTCTCGGGAAAAGCCACGCTGTCAAACAGCACCTGCTCCTCCTGATCCGGTAGAAGGCGGCGCTGTTGGGGTCTGCGGTCACCAGCACGTCTACGCTCTCGCTGTCGTGGGTGATAGTGCCGCTGCCGACTACCACGCCGGTGGTGCGCCAGTCCTCTCCCGCGACATCGTCAGAATTGCCGCAGGCGGCAAGGCTCAGGCAGAGCGCCATGGCCAGCACAGGGATCAAAATATGTTTCCATCGATTCTTCATGGTTCTCCTTCCTTTCCATCACTCCATCAGGTAGTAAACGCCCTCATCGCCCCAGACCAGAGAGTCCTCGTCAACCTCAAAGACCCGGTAAGAAACGCCGTCATACATGGTGGAGTCCGCATAATAGGTGCTCACCTCGTCCATGGAGTAGGTGAAAACTCCACAGTCCATTTCCGCAGGCTCAGCGCCGGGAGCGCGCTGGTAATAACTCCCAGTTTCCATTACCGTCGATGACGATATAGGTCTCAGCCGAGAGGTTGCCGTCATAGTACCAAATGCCCTCAAATTCCGAGACATTCCGCTGGCAGAGGTCGGAATCCCAGCTCCAATAGGAGTCTGGGTCTCCGTCAAACGGCCGTTCCAGTCGGGCACCTCGTCCCCCGAGGGATCGGGCTCGTCGTCCTCGGTGAGACGGCCGGCGTCCTCATACCAGAGGTACTCCATCCCTTCGCCGGGGTTGAAGTAGCCGTAAGCGGCGCTGTAGAGCTGGCCGTCCTCCATGACGATGAGGCTGCCGGAATCGTCTAAGTTGCTGTAGGCATAGATGGCCTCCACTCCGGCTCATAGCGGAGGTAGCCGTCATCCACCACTTCACCGCTGAGGTAGAGGGTCCAGTTGCCCTCGGCATCGAACTCCATGGAGTCGTAGTCGTTGTTCGCTTCGCCCAGCCAGATACCTTCGAAGCCGCTGAAGTCGTTGACGGTGTCCTCGCTGAGACCGCCTCCCAGGCCCTCGTTGGGGTCGTCCTGCGGGGGCGATTTGTCCCTCCGTATTGCCGCAGGCTGTGCACAGCAGGAAAAGTAGCAATACCAGTCCTGCCAGAAGATATGGCTTTTTTCTCTTCATGTGACATTCCTCCTCATTCTTCATCGCTCAAATACAACTGCGAAAAAATATTTTGATAGATCTCACTCATATCCGCCGCAGCATCGGGGACGCGCAGAAGCCGTAAAGATAGGTACAAACGTCGGTGTCCATGGCAAATACGGTCCATTCCCTGGTGTCTTCGTTTCGCCGGCAGTATAGGTTACGATGTAAACCGGATAGCTTAAATTTTGCTGTATTCTCATTTTCTTCGGCGGACAACAGCTCATAGGTATCCGCATCACTTAAAGACAGAGCGCAGGCCGTCAGATAATCGTCCAGTTCCTGCACATCCGAACAAAACAGCTTTGCTCCGCTGCGTTGACCACAAGGAGCTGCCCATCCTCGGTGATGTCCTCATAGCGGTAGGTGCCGTTGTCATGATTCTCAGAGAGCAGGTTCTGCATATTGGTAAAGGGCAGTGCGCCGCCCATCAAAACCGGGATGCCGTTCTGTGAGATCACATCACCCCGGCCGTCGCCGTCCGCAGCGTATAGCTCCACGATTTTCTGGTCATAGACCTCCTTGTCATAAGCGGTGTCCAGGAAAAGGGCAACGCTGAGATCCGGCGGCGCGAAAATAAGAAAGTCGCCGTTGTCAAAAAACATGGGAGAGCTGGGATCATAGTCAGGGTTGACCGGCTCACCGTCCTCACTGTAAAACTGAAGGCTGAAGCCCTCGTTCAGCTGCCCTTCCGTGTACTCCCCCAGGTCGATCTCGGTACTCCTCGCCCTCCGCCAGTGTGGTCTCCAGGCGGTTCTCCCCCCAGTCCTCCTCCGAAGTGAGGCTGATGCGTATATCCGCAATGGGGTATGTGGTACGGTTTACAACGGTGATCTCCATGGGATACTGCTTCGCACCGCAGGCGGCAAGGCTCAGACAAACAGCAACGCTAAGGTGAACGTCAAAAAGGGTCTTCGTTGTCTCATTTCATTTTCCTCCTTCTTCCGCGGGGCTTCAGATGTCCCAACTATCCATCCAGTTTGCGCCCCAGTCAACAGCGGGATCATATGGTTCTTCGGGGAATCCAGCCTGCGGGATAGATGAGGCCGTCTTCGTCGTGGTAGGCAAGCCGTCTTCGCCGATGGTGTAATCGTTGAAAAGGTAACGGTTCACGCCGTCGTAGTACCAGATATAGAAGGTGGAGTATTCGTCTTCATAAAACTCCCCGTTTTCCATACCCGTGTAGGCGTAGAAGTCGGCATTGCGGTAAAGACGCCATCAAAATGCTGATCGTCCCCGTAGCGGCCGAAGCGTTCGGCGGAGAGGGTGAAGCTGTTGCCGTCGTCACCGGGGCAGAGGTAGGCGCGCGTCCTGTTGTCGTAAAGATAGAGGCCCATACCCTCGCCCTCGTCGTTCATGGTGCCGCTCATGGAATAGTCCGGCGAGCAGGCGATGTACTGCATGAGGGACGAGTTGATGACGATGGTCTCGCCCAGGGCATTTTGCCACATGCCGTCCCAGTTGCTTATGTCCCATTCGACGATCTCCGCCTCGTCGTCGTGGAGGAAGGTGTTTCGATGGATGGTGAGTCCGCTGCCCTCGCCGTTCCGGTTTGGCAGCAACACGCCGTCGTCGCGCAGGAGGAAGTTGTAGAGAAGACCGTTGAAGAAGATCATCGGCCGACCGCTCGCCTCGGACAGTTCGAATTCTCCGCGCCCGCCGAGTCCCCAGCGAGTGCGGTAGGCGTAAAAGCCCTCCGTACTGTCAAAGTATAACTTCGCGGTGCCGTCGATGCTCCACATCCCGTCGAGAAATTCCATATCCGTGACGGTTTCATAGCCGCTTTGCGTATCGTCAGATTCGGTGTCGCCGCAGGCGGCAAGACTCAGACACAGCGCCAGCGCCGTCAGGAGCGAAAAAAGCTTTTTCATGCGTTCCTCTTTCCGCGGCATTACGCCATCTTCTGATAGTAGTCGTATTCGCCGCCCCAGTAGATCACATCGTCGCCGACGAGGGTGAAGTCGTAGACAACATCTTCATACATGGCGGAAGCGGCAAAATACTGTCCGGCGCCGTCCTGATTTACCTCAATGGTACCGCAGTCCACCGTGGTGGGGTCGCCGTCACCGATGTTTTCGCCCGGCACATCGCCGAGTATCTTTGTAAATGTGCCGAGAGAATCCACGTACAGCGTGCCGACCTCGTCGAACCAACTGCGGTAGGCCACACCATCGTGCTCGTTGTAGAAATAATCACAGTCATACTCCGGCACGAACTGAATAAAGCCGCTGGCGGTCAGCTCTTCGCCGACATCATACAGCGCAAAGCGCACCTCGTCACCGGCGTCGCTGGTGGCAGAGATCAGTGTTTCGCCGCCCTCACCCTCCATGCGCCGCCAAAGACATACAGATTCGACATCTGTTCGCTGTCCTGACCAGTCCCTCAAAGGAATCCGGGACACCGTAAAAAATTGTAGTCGCTGCCGTCATCGCCGTAGTCCTCGTTGCTCTCGCCGCAGGCGGCAAGGCTCATGCACAGCGCCAGCGTCAATGCAAGGGACAGATAGGTTTTCAAGTGTTTCATCGGTTGCTTCTCCTTTTCAAATGGATTGCTTCAATGCTCCTGCTCCGCCATGGACAATATCTCATCGTGGCTCAACTCCACATCGCCGAAGCGGACAAAGACGCCATTGGTCACAGCGCTGTTCCAGATCCGTGCATCGGCAAGCGGGCGAAACCGGATCTTATCAAGATACGGCTTCATATCCAGCAGCAGCCGGCTGCCGGATACAAAATCCACCTGCAAAACATGGTTGGGCAGCGGTGTGACAGATGTGAGATACCTTCGGTTCAAGTGCGTGCCCTCCTTTCCGCAAAAATAACTTCTCGGAATCTTCAGCCCTGATTTTATAAGGCTTTCAGAGTCCATGTTTTAAAATCACCCACTTTTTTGCCAAAAACACTTGACAAATCAAAAAATTTGCGGCGAAGCCGATTGATTATATTTTATTTCAATCGACTGGAGGCGATTTTTGATGTTACCTTGTAATCTTGGCGGTCATGTTGCCTATCAGGATACTTTCGTATCCGATTTCCTTACATTTTATCCTGATCCCTTTGCTCTTCCTAAAGGCACCTGGGATTATATCGTGCAGTTCTGGTATCTTGATCTTTCACAGACCGATTCCATTATGCAGGAGTGCTACTCTGTTTTTGGTCCTGAACCACGGCTCCCTTCCTGCATGCTGCGTTCTTACCTGCTTGCTTTAAAGCTGAAAGTGACTTCCATTACCGTCTGGTGCCGCATGCTTCGGGAAACTCCTCTTTACGCCATCCTCAGCGGTTTCCACTTCGGTGTACTCCCGGTATCGGGACTTTTTATGATTTCTTTTCCCGCATCTGGCAGGACGGCGGAGACCATCTCTCTCAAAAGACCGCTTTCCTAAAATGAAACCGCCAAAAGGGAAAAGAAAGGCGACAAGACCCCCTGTGATTCTTCCAGTACGGCTTCCAGGCTTCTCCCTTTACTGAACGCTGGAAATTGAAACCGGAAAATCCGTTTTCCATTGTTTTCCGGCTTTATCAGCAGCAGTTCCTGAATCGTTCCATTGAGCAAGGATTGATTGATCCTCAACATCTGGCTCTTGCCGGTGACGGCACTCCTGTCAGGACTGCCGCACAGCAGCGAAAAAGCGCACCTGCAAATGTAAGGAAAGTGGATGCCTTTCCTGCACCTGCAAACGTCATTATTCTCAGCCAGAGTGCAACTGGGGCTGGGACTCTCACCGAGAATGCTATTTCTTCGGTTACCACCTCTACATGTATGTGGCCTCCGATTCCTACAGCGACCTCCTGTGTTTCTTGGAACGGGCTTCCCGCCATGATATGCTTTCTTTCCTGCATTCCTTTTCACCATGAGCATACCTTCCGGAATTCCGGATTGAAAAACTCTCTCCTGATTCCGCCCACGATGCCTACGCTGTCTACGAATACTGCCGGAAAGAAAAACATTGCACCCTTTATTGACCTCAATCCTGGTCACACCGGTCATTTTACCTATAAAGACGATTTCTACCATTGATGATGATGGCGTTCCCATCTGTAAGTTGGGCTTACGCATGCATAAAGATGGATATGAGGCTGCCAAACACCGGGCGAAATACCGGTGCCCGAAATCAAACCGCAAACGCGGCTGTCTCTGTGAACATCCTTGCTCACCAGCGAAATACGGCAGAACCGTACACATCTTCACCGATGACAATCCCAGGTTATTCAACATACCGCCAGGGACAGCAGAGCATGGGAAAAGGAATATGATAGAAGGACTCTCTCCGTGAGCGCTCCAACAAGCGCGAGAAAGAGGACTATAAATTAGAAGACGGCAGGCATTGTTTCACGAAGATGTGGTACTGTTGCCTCTACGGCATCATGATGCTGCAACACCTGATGCCTGGGAAATGCCCTCTGCTGAGGCATTTCAAAAATCATTAGGGTTAGCCGCCTAACAAGTATATCTTAAACGGCTTTATATGATTTTTCAAGGCATAGTACCCACTATGTCCAATGTTTATGTCCATTTTTCGTAAATTTTTTCCTACATGATATTCAGTTGTCAATTTTTCGATTAGAATCTCATTCATTGAGATTCCTGGAGAAGTTATCACTTTTTTATAAAAATGTCTGATTTTATCTAGTTTCATTATAGAGAGGACGATAAGATGCAATTTCAGAATCCTTAAAAAGAGTTTACATAAAATACTGTCTTTTCCGGCTTATTATTTTTACTGTACTGTGCCACCCATTAACTGGATCAATGCCAGGTTTTCATCACTGGTACCACTGTAGTTTGTAAATCCTAACAGCTCTGCACACAATACTTTCTGGTCTCGAAGTCAGGAGAAATACCGCTGAGCATAATGCATCGATCACAGAATGGCCTACATAACCAGCCAGAAAATCACTAAGATCGATATCGTCAGACTCTACATCTACACTGTCCTCTGCTGTAAGATAGCTTGTAAGGATATTTGGTACTGTCTGACACATCTTCTGCCGCTGATTCATAAAGATAATAGGTAGTATCATCCTCTTGTCAGCTCAAAGCAATAGCTGTCACCTTCTTCAGACAGATCCCAGCCTAATTCATAGGATATATCTGTTTCATCATCGATCAGGGTCAGATGATCATAATCAAGACCTACAGACCGAAATGGACTGTGTCTGGATTTCTGCCATTTTCATTGTAGAGAAGGTCAAATACGCCTGATCTCCTTCAAAATAGAAGATCATAGCTGTTTCGTCGCCGGAGCCGATCCAGTAAGTCCCCAGCATGTACTCGATCACACTTGCAGTGGTCATCATCTGGTCTAATGTGTTTTCCAGATTGCTTCCATCCCCCTCACTGGATAAGATAATATCATCTAACTGGATATACTCCCCATTTTCAGTTGTATACCAGTCAAATTCAAAAGTTGTGGGATCATCGGAGTAACCCTCATTGGCGTATAGATAAAATGTATCATAATCCGCTTTCCAGTAGCCATCCAGATCTGTTACCTCTCCATTTATGGTAAAATTGCCATATACATCTTTTTCATCAAAAAGTAGCTACCATGATCTCCTGTTCACTGGAAACCCCTGCCCAGGTAGTACCTGCCAGGATCTCTGCCATATCAGAATCATTAACAGCCTCTGTTTCCTGTGCTGTCTCTGTTTGCGTTTTCTGTTGCAGTGGTGGTTGCTGTCGTTTCTTTCTTATCAGCCACCACCTTTTTAGAAGACCCGCCACATCCTGCAAGGGAAATACACATTACGGCTGCCATTGCCACTGCTGTTCTTTTTTTCATACTACTCATCATCTTTTTCTCATTCTTTCTCCTCCATTTCCATTTCATTGAACCGCCTTAAAACGTTCTCTGGCTGCTTCTAACTGTGCCTCTATGTCTGTAGACGGGTCCGCTTTTTTTCTTTTAAACGGTTCCGGTTGTTTGATCCGTTTTATTGATCCTCCTGCGATACTGCCAATAGCAGCTCCGGCTGCTGCGGCTCCTGCAAATGCTCCGGTGACAGCTGCTCCGGTAACAGCTGCTCCGGGGACAGCCGGGGCAGATCCAGGTTCAGGAATTTCAGATGCCATAGCCACCGTTTCCTTTCTGGTATATCTGTCAGACTGTCAGCTGCCTCGGCGCGGCCACATTTCTGACATGTTCACTTACCTGGGCAATGGTGGCAGATGGTCCCCTCTGTGTGTATACAGCCTGCCGGATATCAGAGTCTGTCTGTGAAGACACATTTACTGTACCCTGTGACTTTATATGGACGCTTCCACCTGTACCAGATACTGCATTTGATGCATCTGTTACTGTACCAGATGCCACATTAGATGTTGCAGGTGTTGTTCCGGTCGTTTCTGCTACTGCGGCTGCACCGGTTAATGCACCTGCTGTCGCACCGGCTCCTCCCGCAACTACAGTCACAACCACTGGATTTCCATAAAAATCCCGGTTATGCGCCCGGAACTGATTGCTTTTTGTCACCGCCTTTTTCTGGGCTGCGGTATACTTCGCATTTGACTGTTCTAAGGCCTTTGTCATAAGGAGAATTACTCCCGCCCTCGTTTCCAAAGATGCTGCCAGCTTCGTAAGTGCTTGCCGCACACCGTCCAACATAGCATCTTTACCCAGAGATGCATTGACCTTTTAATCTGTTCTAAAGCATTATCTAAATTTTTAACTGCCTTTTCATACTCTTTTTCTGCTGTTCTAAACTATGGGCTGACACCTTTACAGAAGCCATAGGCAACCTCCTATTTTAGATTGATCTTCAGTTTGCCTGCAGAACTGGATATCTTCTTCTCATTGGCACTGTATACATCTGCTGCTTCTGACAGAGTCAGGGCATAGGTATTTACCACATTTAATACCTCTTCGCACTTTCCGATAATGGCATCAAAACGACTGTAAAACTCTCAGAGCCGCTGCCCGTCCAGGTGGATTTCAGGTTCTTTACCGCTGTTTTGTTTTCAGAAAGATAGCTGTACATGTTTTTATAGCCTGTTTTAATGTTATTGGAATAGTTTTTCAATTGTTTGGGATCCACTTTGATGTTTGCATCTGCCATTTATACTCACCTCCCTATTTGCCCAGATATTTTGTGTACAAGATCCATAGCTTTATTATCTGCCTGCGTATAGCTGTTGGAAAATTCTCCAAGTGCGGTTCCCATCTGCTGTAAGATCTGGGTCAGCTGGGCCAGATTTGCCTTGTCTGCCTGATACCGCTTCAGATAAGAAGCACTTGCTTCCCTGCTCCATACAGAAGATACCTTCTGGATATTTTCATCTAACTTATTCATCTCACTTTTTCATTTTGGCTGCCAGATTGGTGAGATTTGCTCCTGTTGATTTTAATTTTGCCGCATTTACCTGCTGTGATGCCATTTTCTCCTCTTCCTATCTCCTGCTTACCACTGCTTTAGCCTGTGCTTGCTTTTATCCATGGAAGTGCAGGCATCCCCAAAGGGCAGCGATCTCTTATGAAGCTGTCCCTGATGCCAGATCTGCACTTTGTTCCTGCATAAATTTCAACAAATATCCTGCCGGTTTACCAGACCAGGATGCAGCTATTGCTTCATTTGCATTGATCACCTTTATAGTCTGGTTCTGGATCTGGTCTGCCGCTTCTTCTAACAGTTTTGTCTGTTTTTTACCGCCTGGGAATCAAAATTAATATCTGCCATTACTGCATTCCTCCAAACTTAAGCTTTCCTGCATTTCTGCTTACTGTTTTCTCTTGTGTCCTCATATACACCGGCTAATTCCTTTAAGACCTTTTTTCGTAATTTCCCCAGCATGGTAATAATAGCCCTGAACTTTCTTTCTTTTTAACTGCCCTGCCACTGCATAGATATCATCTGCGCTTTTCTCCTGCATAAGAATCCTTGCAGTTTGCGAAAATGCATAAGCTGCATCTGTATTTGCTGCAACAGACTTTTTATAGAAGTGATCTCCCCTACTGCCCGCAGCAGTTCCTCTTGTATTGACCTGGCTGGTCCCGTCTCCTGCCATATGCTACCTCCTGTTAAACTCCTGACCTTTTGATACCGGATTTCTGCGTACACTGCGCTTTCACGCAATTTTATCCCTTTGCAGCCGCCTGATCTGGCTGTTGATCTCTTCTTCTGCCTGCTCTAACTCGTCTCCAGGATCCAGAGCAGTCCCTCAGTTACATTTGCATACTGGCTGCTATTTCTGCAAGAGCAGCCCGGTCTTTCTGATAATTCTGCAGAAAGCGGTCTTTTGCATCACTGCTCCAGGTACTGCTTAAACCTTCGATCACAGCCTGGAACCGTTTCAGCTCTTTTTCCCATATCAGCAGCGGAATTTTCTATTTTTTTTGCTGTTGAACGCAGCACATCCGGATCCATTTCCATTTTACTTCCTGCCATGCTCTCCTCCTGTTTCTGCCTGCAGATAGTGCATTTTTATACCATGACCTACCCGGCTGCCGTTTTTGATCCCTACTTCCCGGAATGTCTCATTATCCTGGATCAGACCTTCCAGCCTAAGGGAAACCTAAAAACAATATTGTCCAGTCCTGCAAACAGATCATGGCCTTCTAATTCTGCTATCTGCTTCATGATCTGTTTTTTGCTGTGCTGATCTTCATACGGTCATCTAAATATAAATTCATAGGTTTTGGCATTTCCAGGTATCTCTACTTCCAAATGAATCTTTTACTCATATTTTCCTTACAAAGGTGTCATAAAGAGCACTGCTTTTCCTTCCTGTTCTGTAAAATGCAGCTCCTGCCGGATAGGTCCTGCTCCTGCCCAGAAGGTATTACTTTCATAATCAAAAATCCCCTTTGTTCATCAAAAAGCTCCTCCAAGGTGGATTCTTGTTTCCAGCTGCCAAACTGGCGCGAAGTGCCCTGTAACTGGCCAGTTCTTCATATTCTCTTGGAGAGCAGAGCCATAAAGAAATGCAGTTTATGTTCCATTCCCTTTCAAATACAGTTTCAAGAACCTGTATATCAAAATCCCTCACTGTACACAGCTTCCATAAACCTGATGTACCGTTAATGAGGAGAACGATGCGTCTGTAGTCTTTAAAGCAGCCTGACCAAAGCACCCAGGTCTGTCTGGCCTCATATACAAGTTCGTTGCGTTCTCCCAGCTGTAAAGCAGTACATTTTCCATAAAATGGTAAAATTTTCTTTGTCTGTCATGTAACTGTCCAGCTTCATTTTTTCTTGGAAAATTCTTCCAGTTCCTTTAAGCATCCATCAAACACATAAACCTCTGCCCTTTTTTTTCTTCATATCTGTAAGGCAGTATATTTTAAGAAATTGGTCTTTCCTGTTTTCCGGATCCACAGACTGTAAAAGCCAGGTCTGATCCAGGTCACAGGTCTGGAACATTCCTTCCCCTGTTCACCATTACAAAGGTGTTATCTGGTAAATCCGGAAATTGATCTTTCCAGAAATTCCCCACTGTCGGTCATTGTAAAGGTCTGTTCCAGTTTTCTCGCCCGGATGCGCCGTTTCTGTCCAATGGCTTTAATTTTTCCCGGATCGCCAGCATCATGCTTTCTCCCTGGGATGCCTTACAGGAAGAGCTGCCTGGAATTCCAGCGGAACCCTTCTTTGATCAGGCCTCTGCCTCAGGTCCGGTCATCTGGAAGGATTTCTGAACGCATGCCGATAACACTGTCATACTCAAACCTGTCTGCCAGCTGAAGTCCGATGCCCTTTGTTATATTCTGTAAAATGCGGCTTCGGATATGAGCCTCCCTGAATTGTTGCAGGTAATAATAAGATAAATAATATAACTTGCCCCTTCTGGAAAGCTGGATCAATGTACTCCTCATATTGCTCATAACTGTCAGAGAAAGCGGATAATTATCAATGACTAGGAAAATGGGACATCACTGTAGCTTTCTAACGATAATCCCTGTAAGATCCCATTCCTTTCTGGGAAAATGACTTCTTCCGTCTGTCTAATTCCCTTCCTCTGCAAAACTCATCATCATCTGGATCTTCATCATCCCTTCCATACAGATACAGCCTGTATGTAAAGACCTGCAAAAGCTGTCATAGTACGGCTGGAAAATCCGCAATATAGAAGTTCACCTGTTTTGCCGTATAATGAAGAGCTGCACCATAAAGGATCGTCTGCACCAGAGAGGTCTTTCCTGAACCTGCTGAACCGCAGATCAGCAAATGCCCATCTCTTATAAAGTCCAGATAAAACAGGGAACTGTCTCTGGTTTTGTGGATCGTCTGCAAGACCAACTGGTAATTTTATCTGCTTTTTCATCCCAGGTAAGCTCCAGATCATCCAGAGCAAAAAGTCCTGAAGAGGCGGCAGCCAGATCTGACGGAGAGGTTTGATGTGATTTTCCTCTGCCAGATTTGCCGCATACCGTACCATGGCATCTAACTGGGTGAATTTCTTCACATTGTCCCTTTTTTTCTTTCTTTTTTCTTCTTAACTGCCTCTGGCTTGCCTGTCAGTCCGATGATAACTGCCTTTTTGCCTTGCTGTTGTCATTAAATCGGTACTTCCTGTATATTGCTCCCTGACCCAGTCGACTGGAATTCATCAATATCTCATCATTGCCCACCACCTGTAAAAACTCCTGGCCTGTTCCATAATATAGGCTGCATCTGTGCGCTTTAACATTTCATTGAATCCTGTTTGTCTGCCACCCGCAGACAGATGCGGAAACGTATTGCTCCAGATCTCATCATCTACTACGCTTGGTTTCTGGGTAGCAAGGATTGATTAATGCCTAAAGAACGTCCCACACGGGTTAAAGACACCACCAGTGCCCGGACGAAATCAGGCTGCTCGTTTTAAGCTCTGCAGAACTCATCAGCAATGATCAGCAGATGAGGCATAGGCTCTTCCGCTTCCCCATTCCTGTAAAGCTCAATATAAGCGTCAATGTGCTTGATCTTATATTCATTAAATGCGCTGTCTCCTCTTGATCTCTGCGTTAATAGAAAGGAGCGCCCTGGTAGTCTGGTTTCCTCCCAGGTTGGTGATCACGCCAGCCAGATGAGGAAGCCTGATAAAGCTTTTTAGTCATGCCGCCGCCTTTGTAATCATTAAGGATAAATGCCACCTCATGAGGATGATAATTTAACACAAGACTTAAAATATAGGTCTGCAGTGTCTCTGACTCTTCCACTTCCTGTAGTACCTGCCACCAGACCATGAGGACCATGGTATTTTTTTCATGGATATCCAGGTACACCGGCTGTTCTCCTGCCTTCTGGCCAATAAGGGAACGCATGCTTTCATACGTACGGTTTTTCTCCAGCCATTTATGGTACATATCCAGATCTTCCACCCTGGAAGTCTTATACATATCTAAAAAGGTAAGCATATCCGGGATCGTTGAATTAGAAGCATTTTCCCGTACCTTAAAAATTGAAAGCTGTCTGGAAAATATATCCATTTCAGATAAATTCACGCTGTCAAAGGCAATGCCGTCCATTTCTTCAAATTTTGATAACGTACTGTAACAGCCACAGTAACTTCTTTTCCCACTGTACAATGGTATTGCAGTGAGAAGGCAGCTTATCAATGGCATCTGCGCTTAAAGATCACACTCAAGTCCTGCATTCTTTGGTGGATCTAAAAGATACTTGGAAACAGGCTCGCCTTCGATCATGGAAATATCACTGATAAATACTACATAATGAGGAAGGACTTTTTCTCTTCTTCCTGTTTTTCTGGTTTTCCCCTGCTTCCAACCGCCTCTCGATCACATCAGATAAATAATACATCACATCGCCCATAGCCCTTGGATCGCAGACGATCATATGGAAGTTTTCCATCAGGGGTATAGGTATGTGGCAGCCAGCGGGTATATTCCATTTTCTCAAGGTCTCTTCCTGGAAATACATGGCACATGCGTACATCTGTATATGGATGCAAAGCCGTGATTCAGGTGGGCTAAGAGCCGCATCAGCTGATCCTGTTTTTCCTCATCCCCGCTTACCACACCTAACAGCCGGTGCTCATAAAGTGAAACAGCCGTCGAACCTGATGGAGTGTTTTAAATTTCTCCTGAAGTTCCTCCATGTGATCATTTAAAGGATCATGTTCACTTCCCAGATCTTCTTTTGCCCCTTCAATCCCATTTGGCGAAGGCATATCACCAGTCCCAAGGCGAAGGGAAAGGAAGTCCTCATGGTGCTGCTTTTTTCCCAGAGCCGTCTGGTATTAGATGTAGTAAATTCCAGAAGTTCTTTTTTGATGAAGGATACTGTTCTGCCAGTACCAGACGGTTGTATTCTGTCTTATTTTTTCAGTTTTTCTTCCACCCGGACCATGTACTCTAAATATTTGCTGACCCGGTTAGATTCTGACTTTTTCTTCTTTTTTATTGTAGGCAGAATTAACTACCGCCCATATAGCCCCAATCCCGGCTGCTCCTAAAGACATGTATATACTTCCTGCGCCAAAGCCGTCACTGGTCATAGCTGCTGCCAGGGCAATAGGGATCACCATGGTAAAAAAGAAGGGCCTATGGTGAAAAAATTAAAGGCTGGCGTTTCTGCTGCTGTTTTTAGGGCATTTTCAATAGAAATCGTCTCTTTATCCAGATTTAAAAGCTTTCGCGGAGTGCGCAGGAAATACACATCCTCTGTGTCTGCATCTTCTGCAGGCTCATCCTCAAAATGAGGGATCTCCACTGCCTTTAATTCCCGTATCTTTACTGCCCATTTGGATCATTGATCGCCAGGAGATTATTCAGATACACGATCTTAAGGCCCACTACATAAATAATGTCATATAATGCAGCCTTGTTTTTCTGTTACCAACCTGCCGTTTAAAACGTGCCATTTACACTGTTTTTATCAGTTATGTAAGCAGCTCCTGACTCAGTTGGGTGATCTGCATGGGTTCCTGTTACAAAACGGTTTTTGTATACAATATTGCAAAGGTCATCACTGCCTATCTCCAGTTTGAAAATACTGCCTTCTTTCAGCATATATTTTTCAAAATTTACATTTTCCTTCTGGACCTGATCGATCTTAACAGAAAAATACAGCTCTGTTTTTCGTACCATTCCTTCGATCACAGTTCCATCTTCCAGATCAGCACTTTCTACCGGATCCCCTTTTAAGATCAGTGAATACTGGAAGAATCCCGCAGCCGCCAGTGTCCGTCCCACACTTCCACGTTTAAGATCAGTTCGTCTTTTAATCCGCTGACATAAGGACGTATGGCAATAGGAAAATTGCGGTTGTCTACATTGGGAAAATAATTTTCCGAGAAACCATTTTCAAAGAAAACGGTCATAAGTAATGCCATAGATCTTCCTCCTTTAATATGTGTTGTCAAGGATACTTGCTGTTACTTCTTCCAGCGGCTCTTCATATGAAGGTTTCATAGTTGCGTAAACAGCGACCAGATATTCTGTCTAACGGAAGCATCATAATAGATGTAGATGCCATAACACCTTCCTCCTGATCTGTAATACTGCTTATATCAAAGCGAGATATATTCGCTGCAGTAAACAGACCGTCCAGATTCTTGTGGTCATCTTGTATACCTGCTTATCATTCATGCCAAACACGTATTCCTCCATTACGTGTATAAGATCCGTAGGATCTGTGCTTTCTGTCATATAATTCATATCTTCCTGTGTGCTTCCTAAAACATAAACGAAGGAAAAATCTCCCTTTTCCACACTGCCATATTTTAAGTAGACACCACCATCTGCATATGCCTCTTCAAAGCTTTCCGGATAAAATACATCGTAGCCTAATACCTGTTTTGCAGCCATAAGATCACAGTCCGCACCAAATACACCACCCTTTTTGCCTCCAGAAAACAGTACCAGACAGATAACAAGTATAGCCACCACAGCCACACCACCTATTGCCAACGGCAGTACCGGAAGCTTCTTTCCGGCTGTATATGCCTTTTTCTTTCTGTGCCCATGGTTGTTTCTTTACTGCCTTTTTAGCCTCTGCTTTTGCCGCTTCTTTTTAGCTGCTTTTTTTCTCTGCTGCCCGTTCTTTTGCTTCCTTTTTCTTTCTTCCGCTCTCTCTGCCTCTTCCTGTTTTGCTTGGGCCTTTTCCTGGACAGCCCGCTCTCTGGCCCTTTTCTTCTTCACGTTTTTCCTGATCCGGCGTTCTTCTTCACGCCTTACCTCTTCCTTTTCTTTGGCTTCTTCTGCCATTTTCCTGGGCTCTTCTTGCTCTGGCCTCCGCTTCTTCTGCTCCTGTTTTACCCGTCTGGCCTCTTCTTTGCCTGGCGTCTGTCTTCTTCCTGTCTGGCTTTCTGACGTCTGGCCTCTTCCTCAAGCGCCGGATCTGCTTCCATTTCTGCTTTTTCGGCTCATTTCTTCTCTTCGTTCCTGTTCTGCCTGCTCTTCCTGCTGCTTTTTCCTCCTGGTAGCAAATAAAGCATCTGCTTCGTTCCGATCTGCCATACTCCTTCTCCTCTCTCTTTTCTTCTGACCATGCGTAATCCCCAGCTGTCACCGGCCGTTTAAATGTTCACGCTCTGCCATGGAAGGATCTCATCATGGCTCAGCTCCACATTTCAAAACGTACAAAAGATCCCCGTTTGTCACTGCGCTGTTCCACACCTTTGGGTCTATGGGTAACGAAACCGTATTTTATCCACATAAGGCTTCATATCTAAAAGCAGCCGGCTTCCTGATATAAAGTCGATCTGCAGGATATAAGGTTCTAAGGGCTTAACAGCCAAAATATACTTTCTCTCCACATGAGTCCTCCTTCCAGATACAATGTACTCTCGGAATCTTTTGTACTTGATTTTGCAGAAGAGACTCCGAAAGGATATAAAAAAAAAATCCACCAAATTACATTTATTGTACGATGGATCCTTAAAAAACATATTAACTAAAGGTTAGTTATTGGTATAAAACCTCTCTAAAAGCTGCTTTCGTTTGGTTCGGGTGTCTCCTCGATATCTAATTTGGAATAGATCTGGTTAATATACTGCTTTACCGTTCCCTCAGAAAGATAAAGCCTTTCCGCGATCTCCTTTGTTGCTGAGGCGCTGGCCATTAACTCTGTCAGCTTTAATTCCTGTTGTAAAGACATCGAAACTGCCGGATAAGCTTTTCATTTCCCAGATTTTTTACAGCCGCATACTCTCTGCCAAGCTCAATGATTTTTTCAGGAATCCTTTTCAACCTCCGGCATAGTTCCTTCAAAAAGCGGTTCCAGATAAATAAGTTTTCCACAAACGGCATCACCAGCCCGTCCTTTCGGCATCTGAAAGCGCCTTTTTAAGCCAGCTCTGGCTTCCTCGCTCTTGCCCATCTTTTCATAGGCTGCCGCAGTCTGTATCTGTACATGAAGGGCCACCAGCATAATGAAGTCCCTGACACGCAGACAAGTAGCCCCCTCACTTTTTCCGATCACCGGACATAAGCACCTGGGCCAGATAAACCTGGTTTTCGATCATTTCCATCATAGGTCTTCCGGGAGCAAGATAATTCACAGCCGAAAGTCTGTGTTCGAAAATATCTCCGGAATCTGTTCCACCCGGCCGATCAGTGCATAGTAATAGGCACAGGTGCTGTTAAAAATATTGATCCACATGGAATCGTGATGCTTCATCAAAACCATGCGGCGCTGTTCAAAGGAATATTTCTGTTTTATATCCATACACAATAAAGATAATCGTCTTAACAGAAAATCGCAGCAAAGTGCCATGGATTCCCTGTCCATTTTTTTCAATCTGGGCATAGGCTCCTTCCAAAGTTCGATCTGGGCATCTGCAAAAATGGCCCTGTACAAACAATGCCTCTGCATCCATGACCCATTCCGCCCCTGCCCATGGTGGTTGGTGATCTTATAGTAATGAGGCATACACTCCTCATTTCTTCCTGTTCTTTTAAAAGTTCCCCCGATTCTCTATGAAACATCATAAGAACTGACGGCGAACCAAAGTCCAGCCGCCATCATTGCGGATGCTGATGGCGGGCCTTGACATCTGCCTGCTGGCGCTGCGGTGCAGGCGACTCATTTTGGAAATGTCATTGTACATCAAAAAGCTGGTGATCAGGTCACATTCGCCCAACAGGTTGCCGCTTTTCCTCTTCAGAAATTTCCCTTATGCTCTGTCAATGGCTGACAGCAAACTCTTTCAATTTTAACATTTTCGGGATCTTGCGCCAGTTAAACATCCGGCGCATCAGCACCAGAACCGATAAGGGATGAGCTTTAAGCGTTTCTTTTGGGCATTTACTTAAAAGTTTCCAGCACATCCTGCTTTTTAAGCGACGCAAAGCAAAAGGCCCACATCGCTGCGGATCACCCTCAGCACGCCCATTAAAATTTCGCTCTTGCGGTAAGCTGCCAATGCATGAAGAGATATTGTCTGTATTTGCTCATACCATTTTCATAACGTTCCAGATAAACCGTCTGCTTTTTCTTTTTGTCCATTGCCAAAAAGCACCGCTCTGCACTTCTTTTCATCATATGATGAAAACGATAATTACCCCCATCCGGCAGGGCGGACAAAAGCATTCTGCCTGGTCGCGAACCAGCAGCTGTTTTCAACATCTTCATTCTCGTAATAATTTTTGCCATTTTCATGCGGAAAATTCATCAGCAAGGAGCCCCAGCCACAATGAAATTCCGCTGTTTTTCAGGAAGTGGATCGATCATTGCCAGCCTGAAAACATTTCATAAATATCGGAATGATCATCCGGCAGCTCGCCCTGTTCTGCGAGGCACAAAGATTTAAGTAAACAGCGGAAAACCAGCCTTCACTGGAATGAAGAAGGGATTCAATCTGCCGGTCGTTTAACTCCGTGCCGCAAAGATTAGAATAAAAATAAGTTCCAGTATGATTCAACCGGCATTTATCCACTTTATCTGATGGCTCTGCCGCTCTAAACAACGCCCTCCTCCAGATAAAAAAGTCGGTCCTGGCCACTATAATATGAATATTATCCGGGATCCGTTTGCCAAACTCTATCGTGCATCTGTAAGAAGATGAAAATCATCAATAAAAAATATAATAATCTGTTTGCCGCCAGAAGGTGGCTGAGGTCATCTGCAAACAGACCGCCACTTGCCAGATCCGAAGGACACTCGTATTCCTCGAAAAAGTTAAAACCTGCAAACCTGGAAGGCATTCTGCACGCTTTTCCAGAAAATAGGAAGGTTATTGGTGTAAATGCTGATGCGGATCACTACTTGCACCACCCTTTTTCACCCTGCCTCATTTAAATACCAGTTTACAGCTGTAGTCTTGCCGTAACCCATAGGAGCCACTACTGTTGTCAGGGTGTGCATCTGGAATCGGCCGCAGCTTCTCCTGTAGCGTTCTGATATGTAAATGGTATTCAGATCATTTTTCTTGGTATTTTCATTCCCTCCCGGTTTTCCCCTTTAAAAACTACATACATTTTGTTTTTATTCTAACATGAAATCTTTTCTAATGGGAAGAAACGAAAAAATACAAAAGAGCATGAACGAGCAAGAACAAATGTTTTTTTTATCTATACTTTTAAGAAATTCATGGTATATTTTTACAAATTTCTATGATTTCTGCAAAGAAAAGGAAATTTGAGATTTCATGGATCGTTTTTAAATTAGTATCTGAATATAAACCTACTGGTGACCACGCCCCGTGCTATTGAACAGCTGGTAAAAGGTTTTCAAAGGCTGAAAATCAGTTTGGACACTTTTAGGCGTTACCGGTTCTGGCAAGACATTTACCATGGCAAATGCGCATCCAGCATTAAAACCGCCCTAATTCTCATCATTGCCCATAATAAAACACCAAGCTTCGCGAAACATTCCGAAATCGAAGGAATTTTTCCCCCGGAAAACGCTTTGTAGAATACTTTATTTCCTACTACGATTATTATCAGCCGGAAGCCTTCTATGTTCCTTCCACTGATACCTTGAAAAAGGATCTTCTATTAAACGACGATTTTGTAGCATGTTGCGTCATTCTGCCACTGCTGCTCTTTCTGAGCGCCGGGATGTGGTGATCGTGGGCTTCGGTTTCCTGTATATGGTCTTAAAAGTCCCATTGATTATCAGAACATGGTCATTTCCCTCGGCCGGGTATGGAAAAAGACCGGGATGATGTGATAAAAAAAGCTGATCGAACCAGTATGACCACAATGATATGGATTTTCTGCAGCCTAGCCAAAAGGGGATGTAGTTGACATTTTCCCGGCTTATTCTGACAGTGGAAGCCCACAGGATTGAATTTTTTCGGTGATGAGGTAGACCCATCATGGAATTGATACAGTGACCGGAGAGATAAAGCACAGTTAGGCCACGTAGCTATTTTCCCTGCTTTTCCCACTACGTTGTTCCCAAGGAGAAATGTTAGAGGCAATAGAACACATTTTAGAGGAATTAAAGGAACGGGTGGCATATTTTAAAAGCGAAGACAAGCTTTTAAAAGCCCAGCGCATTTCTGAGCGCACTAATTTTGATGTGAAATGATGCGGGAAGCAGAGTTGCCCGGTATTGAAAACTATTCCAGACATTTAACCGGCCCGGCGCACGGAGAACCGCCTTGTATGACTATTTTGAAGATTTCCTTATCATTGTGGATGAGTCCCACATTACACTGCCACAGGTTTGGGAATGTATGCGACCGCTCCCGTGTCTACACTGGTAACTACGGTTTCCGCCATCTGCGCTGGACAACCGTCCCTTGAATTTTGAAGAATTTGGAAGGAAAGATCCCGACCAGATGATGTTCGTATCTCCTTCCTATGAAAAAGACCACGAACTGCTGCGTGCAGAGCGTGATCGTCCGTCCCACTGGGCTTTGGATCCTGAAATTTCTGTCCGGCTCAGGTCGACGATGACCTGATCTCGAAGTAAACAAAGAAACGCCCTTACTCAAGGTTCTTATTACTACCTTTACCAAACGAATGGCAGAAGACCTTACTGATTATATAAGCGTGAAGTAAGCATCCGTGGGACAAATATCTCCACTCTGATATTGATACCTTAGAGCAGCCCAAATCATCCGTGATATGCGTCTGATGTATTTGATGTCCTGGTTGGTATTAACTGCTGGCGTGAAGGCTTAGATATCCCGGAGATCACACTGGTTGCCATTTTAGATGCTGATAAGGAGTTTCTCCGTTCAGAAACTCCCCTGATCCAGACCATTGGCCGCGCTGCCCGGAACCTTGAAGGCCATGTGATCGTATGCTGATACTCATTACCGATTCCATGAGAAAAGCTATTGAGGAAACAGAGCGCCGCCGTAAAGATCCAGCAGAAGCAACAATGAAGAACATGGTATTACTCCTACTACTATTAAAAAGCAGTCCGCTATCTGATCGCCATTTCCTAAGGCTGTGAAAATCCCCATGTTGCTTGATACCAAAGATCCTGAGTCCATGGATGAAAAGGAATTAAAGAAACTGGCAAAAGAATTAGAAAGAAGATGCGCCAGGCTGCAGCAGAGCTGAATTTCGAGGAAGCCGCAAGCCTGCGTGACCGCATGATCGGAGTAAAAAAATGCTGCTTGATATGGAATAGTACAGCAAGGATATTTTGGCTGCAACGCAGACCTTTGCTTTTTGGCAAGCCATTCATGGGCAAACAGCCTGCATAAGCAGGCGGTAAAGTACATGAGCGGGATACGCCAATAAATCTATGATAAAATTTCAAGATATACAGGAGAATTTACACTATGGAAAACAAAACTTGTCCTTTAGGAACCGGAACCCCTAAAACGCTCGCCCCAATGCCAGCGGACCTGCTTCTGCTGTAGTTGTTGGTGACAGAGTTTATCTGGTAGATTTTGGGCCCCGGCGTAGTGACGTCAGGCTTCTAAAGCTTATTTTTAACGGCATTGATGCCTCCGTCTGACCGCCTTACAGTGGCTTTTTTCCACCCATCTGCATACAGACCCACACTGCTGGATACCCGGATCTTTATTTTCACCCCTGGGGTCTTAGAACGGCCTGTTCGCTAAGGTCGTTGGCCCAAAAAAGGCTTAAAAGCATATGACCAAACACATTTTAATGGCCTATGAAACAGATATTGATTTCCGCATCCATGGCTTTGAAAAGGCAAATGAACAGGGATATCAGGTAGATGTAACAGAAATTGAAGAACCAGGGTATCGTTATAAAGATGACCGTGTGTCACTGTGGGAAGCATTTCCAGTGAGCCACGGACGCTCATCAGCTACGGTTATAAATTTGTTACTGCTGACCGCACCATTGTATCTCCGGAGATACCGCCCCGTTAGACATTGTTGCAGAAAAAAGCTGACGGCTGTGATATCCTTCTTCATGAAGGAGAATACAGCGCCGGTATCGCCTGCAGAGAACCAAATGGCAGAAATACCACCAGGAAGTCCACACATTAAGCACTGACCTGGCGAAAGTGGCTGAAAAAGCCAAACCAAAGCTTCTGTCACCTACCACCGCATCTATCACATGAACATCGGGATAATCATATTAATCTGGAAGCAGAAATGCGCCGCAGGGATGAGGCTATTTTAGACGAGATCCGGGCAGCCGGTTATGATGGAATGACAGTAAATGGACGGGATCTGAGGTGTTTTTAATTTTTAAGATCCGCTGCCTTCTGTGGTCGGTCTTATTGGTATTGCCATTATCGTTGCAGGCATGACCGGGAATAGTTTATGTCAGTAAGAAGGGCGTGTGAGCAGTCCCCTGGCGGCCCGCTCATTCTTTTCCCCACAACAGACTGTAAATATTTTCACGGATCCATCACGGGATAACTGTACATTACTGCCGCGGAAGTTGTTAAAAGAGCCGCAGCTGTTGTTGGTGCTGGTGTCTTTGAATGGGATGTGGTGCTCATCAAGCAAGTTTTTGCAGTGAAAAACTTTTGTTAGGATTCATGGTGGTGTAGACTTCTACATATTTTTGAACAAATACATCAGCCTCCGCTGGGTGAGGTACCAAATCTATGTCGCAACATAGCTTCCACCACAGACTTCGGACTGTACATAGAATAATATTCGTCCCCAGACTGGACGATGGGCACCGATTCCAATTATGACCATAAGTGGGCAGATAGCAACTTTATATATATGATCTATTTATTCTGACTTATCTGGATAAACGATCAATTTTATCTTTCAGTGACCGCATCTCCTCCAAAATAAGCACGGTGCATCCAACGATAAGCCCTGCTAAAGGATAAGGCCTCCGTAAATGGATAAAAAAAGACTCCGCCACACCGCCTCCAAGCACATTAGAAAGTAATCCCCAAAGTCCTGCACCTGGAAAAATCATCCAAAATAAACATGGCAACCATAGATATCACAACTTTACTCATTGTCCATTACCTCCTGCTAAAAGCATCTACTTCTTTTTAACCTAGCAAGATCGTTCCACCACCGTAGTTCAACACCACCAGACGTCTTTTGTCTTTTTAATATCACTTCATCCATAGCTGGTGCCGGATCGTATTTAGCGGCATCCTTTGAATATCGTTTTCCCTGGATCAGATTTTATCCGTTTTTGCAGACCATATACCGGTACCAGAACACTTCCACATCCTCTGGAAGCGCTCCAACCTCTGCCGGAACTTCCATTTCTATCTGCTCCCACAGTCTTGTCATATCCTTTGGATAACATTCACTGGTTTGTTGATGATCCAGGGAATAGGGCTTGTATACACGCAGACACCGATGGTTTGTCAATGTTCTTTTCCTCTGGAAATCACCTTCTTCATAGCTTGCAAATATGGTCTGTTTCTCCTGTTTCAGCTCTTCTTCTCAAGGAAATGAGTCCTTCTCCGTTGCACAAAGGGATCGAGGATCATGTATGCAACCCCGACTCAACCAGGTAGGTCACCCAGTCATCCCTGTTATCTCCACTGCCATTTTTCCTACCCATTTTCTTACAAAGGGCGATGAATAACATGAGAACTAAAGAAAGCATAAAGGTGATGCGCTTTCACAGAAGATAAATGCCAATGCCACAACCCCCAGTATCAGAATCACGTCACTCAGCAAAATATGCTTTTTTACATTTTATGATCCGTTTAAAATCAATTTCAGGGAAGGCTCTCCTTTCTTTAAAGCTACCGTATTTCCATGGCTCCAGCGAAACATCTGCACATAAGATACAGTCCAGGAAATGCTCATGCCAATTAACAACAGGATCAATAAAATCTTCATGGAATCTGCAAACAATTTTCTGGATTTTTGCAGATACCGATACACGGACCAAATTTCTAATACAAACTAATATGGGATAAAAATTTTCACCCACCAGTTCCATGAAAGAGTATCTCTGGAGCTGAAACTGTTTCTCTTCTTTCATATCGCCGACCCGTTTTACTGCATCATTAGTCGTATAAAATATCTGCCAATAAGTGCTGCTGCACTGAACTTTCCAACCTGCTTCTTCACATTGCTGTCGAAGCTGCCCCGCTTTCCAGTCATCTGTGCCTGTAAGAGAAGAGGTTTCCGGCACTAGAGAGTGACATATCTGCGTTTTTCCGGCTGACCCTTATGAAATTTCATCACAGCACCGCCAACACTTTCCAAAAACCAGCCCGCCAAGCGCCATTTCTTCCAGATATTGTCTAAAAAGCATCTGCTTCCCATAACTGAAATGTCCACCGCATCAATTTCTTCTTTGCTCCATAGGCTCATCCCTTCCCACAAAACAGGACTGTTTTTCTCCCATTTATATCTATCATCATTATAGATATAAATATAACTGCCTGACAAGAAAGAGGAACTTACCATTTTCTTACATATATTCTAATATTTCTTCCAGATTTTTCCTTGGCCTTGGATATGTTTTTCTGCTGCATATCCCACTGCTGCACAGCTCCTATTAACTGCCCCCTTAGAAGGGATGCTTCCACCATATCATTATAGGCAAAACAGGTATTGGCGATCCACAGAGTCCCCAAGCCCCAGTTAATTTCAAAAAGCATATTCTGGTTAAGCCCCAATAGATAGGAATCGCAGATCTCTGCCAGTCTTTCATCAGCGTTTACAGGCTCATAAGGCGATCTTCATCCGGATCCATAACAATGATCGTAACCGTTGCTTTCACTCATAATAGAAAGTATCACGAAATGCACCCGGCGAAGCAATGCTGAACCTGGCGGCAGGCAGTGTTCCTTCCTTTTCCCTTTCCAGCCCGTTCCACCCGGCTGAGCAACTCTTCTTTTGCTTTTCCTTCATATACCGGAATATTTCCATGGCTGGCGGTTTTGGCTGACAGACCAGTGACGCTACTTTACACAATAGCTTTTATCTGGTCATGACTGACTTTCTGGTCTGTATATTTACAGATTTATGTGATTGCTGAACAGATGATTATGATGTACCCGATGACAACGGAAAAGTCAGAACACATCCTAAGGCGGCCTACCTCCAACTCCTACGGATGGAGGGCGATGCCAATGTGCGTTACATATCTTGATCCGATCCAGATAGGTATCTTTCATTGTTGCACTTATTGGTCTCATTGTATGAGTAAGGATGTAATAGCCGCCACTACCACCAATAAGTGGCAGGCAGAGTCCTCCGCATGAGACTTAACGCGTAAATATTGTAGGTAGGCCGTGTGTTTCTTGACTTTCCTTTTCATATTTAATATAACATACTTTTCTCCATAGTCAAATTAGCAAATAAACCATAACTCGGATCTTTAACTGCCACTGATGTCCTATTTTGAGTTACTTCTTCGCTCTCTCTCTATCTTAGCTTCTTTGTCTCTTTTCTGGATTAATCGTGAAACTTTGAATTATGCGAAAAGCTGCTTATAAAGACTTTTGACCCACTTTTCCGATTTCCTGCTTTATTTGCTCTTGTTAAGAAGCTTTCCTTCTACGCATCTCGGCTCCCGGTGCTGAGATGGTTAATTCTTTCACTGTATTGCCAAAGCCGCTTCCACCAGATGTTGCAAACAGCACGATCTTTTACCAGAAAAATCATATTTTTCCAGAAATGTATTTACAATGGTAGGCGCTACATACCACAGATTGAAATCCCGGATAATAGTATCATATTCTTTAATATGAGCATCTGTATCTGTAATCTCCGGGCGATCTTCTTGTTTGCTCATCTCCACTGCTTCTGGACTTCTTGTTCATCCAGTTTAAATCGTCACTTGTATATAATCCTTTGGTGTCTCATACAGAAAAATCTCCGACTTCTGCTATCATTTCTGCTATTTTTCTGGTTGTTCGCACTGAAATACGCTACTAATGTTTTTTCATGACTATTACCTCCTGCAAATGATCGTTTACTTTTCCTCCTCAGGATACGTAAAATTCCATGACCTTCTAAACTCTGTCATCAGTCCATTACATCCTTCGTATAATCCAGATGCATACAGAAACATCTCCGGCAATGGCCTTCTCCATATCAAGCTCATAAGCCAGTGCATCCTCATGTGCCCCCTTTTATCACCTGTATCTCTCCTGTTTCCGCATCCACGATCTTCGCCTCCCAGGCTCTTGGATCTCCATGACCTCAATATAGCCCTTTTCACAGGACACCATACCACGTTTTGGCTGTTTAGAGTGCATAGACAGCATCACTGTGGCCATCTGCCCCTCTTTATTACTTAAAAGCAGACCTGCCTGCTCATCTACTCCAGTAGGTGCTGCCTTCATCTGGGATAATAACTGATCCGGCTTCGAATCCATAAACCACCGGATAAAGAAAGGGCATACACACCAATATCCAGCATGGCTCCACCTGCCAGATTCCGGTTAAAGCGGTTCTCCATGTTGTATTCCTTAAAACTACCAAAATTCATGGTGATCAGGTTCACCTTTCCCAACTTAAATCCAAAATCTCCCGCAGTTTCTTATAAACCGGCATATGGAAAATGGTCATAGCCTCTGCAACAATAACCCCTTCTCCTTTGCCATTTCCAATGCCTCATCCAGTTCCCCACTATTTAAAGTAATGGATTTCTCCACTAGAATGTGTTCCGTTCTCAATGGCCTTCTTCATAAACCTGATATGAGTATTATGAGGGGTTGTAACATAGATCACGTCCACCTTCGATCCGTGAAACATTTCATTATAAACTGTATACACCTTTTCCAATTCCATACCTTTTCCCCAAACTTTACGGCCTTCTTTCATAGGTCCTGTTTCCCACTGCATAAAGCTTTCTTTTTCCCATCCAGTGCTGCTGCCATCTCATTGGCGATCACACCTGTTCCGTGTACTGCCCAATCTGGACCTCTCTCTATTTTATGATCTCCTTCTTGTTCACAAAGATTATACACCATCATTATACTACTTCCAGTTTCCTACAGCATAGTCCTCCTTTTCTCAGCCTCTCTTTTCAGCATACTTCTTTCAGGCACAAAGCCTTAGTTTAATTACAGCTTTTTGGGAAATGTCCTCAGTTCGTGGCATCCTACTGCAAGCAAGCTTGCATCGGATTTTCGGCCTTGACCCTGCAGAATATTATAAAAGCCCTGGCAATATCTCACTGCCAGAGCTTCTAAATCTTTATGATCTTACTCTTTCTTTATTAATCCCTGTCATTCAGGATGTAACCTCGTTCATTATAAATAAGAGCCATAAACTCCACATCAGAATCGGAATTATTCTCAATGCTGTGATACTGTCCTTACTTCAATAATACAGCAGTCACCAGCCAACCTTGGTCACAGACTTGTCATTATCAATAAAATCTGCTTCACTCTTTTAAAATATATTATGGCTCAGTATCATGTACATGCTTGATGCCAGCCTACACTTGCACCTGGAGGAAGAACTACCTTAGCATACAGTCTTCAAGCCGTGTCCTAACAGCTCCTCCTTAGATACAATATGATGAACATAATGTGCTGTCTCCCTTTACTCTCCGCCTAAATGTGTTCCACCTCCAGAACGTTGTCTTTACGAATCATTGTCATGTCCTCCTGTTGAATATAATCCTGAAGCAATTTGAGCATTTTACTGCTTATATTTTCTCATTATACTCCATTTTCTCATTTTCCAAGAACAAC
>VOFG01003736.1_pt1 | contig 30744 bp, 36 predicted proteins | sample 5384171 | NCBI WGS metagenome assembly VOFG01 (sample SAMN12384726, study PRJNA508395) | human gut metagenome | isolation source: healthy gut F | host: Homo sapiens
GAACTACATCGGCAATTGAATTACCGAGCATCTGACATGAAGCATAGCTCCGTAGTTCCAGAGGTGCGTCCATGACACCCCATTGCTACCCAGATGGAAGCCACAGCTACTTTTATTATTTTTGTACTGCTCAGCCCGGTTGCAGACATATCGAATTTCTTTGCCGGATACGGCATGATATTTTCTCAAAATGTTATAAGCTCCTACTGCATCTGCATTGTGATCACGGTATCAAATGTAGATGCATAATGGTTTTTCGATTCTTTTTCTGCATAAATGCACGATACTTTTTCTGACTGTGGCGGACATTGACTGGAATAACTTTCTTCCTGTCTTATCAGGCGAATCCCTTTCATTTTTAAGCTTATACTCTAACTGCATATAGATACGGGCATATGGCAGACTGTGAAGCTTCTGGTTGTTTTCCTTCCCAGGTTTTTCTCTTTACGAATCCCCTTTATATCTCCAATTACAACCGTATGAATATCATTCTTTACAATAGTTCGTGATATACCGTGTCATCTTATGAATATATTTTGATACAACCAGTTATTTTCTTTCGATAGAGCCTCTGCAGATGCTTAGATGTTTTCAGTCTCCATTCCCCATGCAGCCTGGATCTGTCATTGCGACTGGACTCTCGCGATTTCCTTATTTATAAAAAATGAAAGAAAAAGATATTCCCTCCCAATAATGAACGTTTTTCCTGCATTATCATAACAAGTCATAAAGATTATGCAAGCCCAAATCGACCGACAGATAATGTCCATTATCACTCTTCAGAGCGAAATCTTCCACCTCATAAATAATAAGGATTATGCTGGTTCCGTCATTTGCCGGAGGATATATTTTGTCTGTTTTTATGATATCCATGTTTGAAAAACAGGATTTTCAAATAAAAGGTATGCATACAAATATCATAATTGTGGGCCATATACTCCTTCAACTTTTTCCATTAAAGAAAAGTCTTACATTGAAAGAGCCTTTTTCATGTTGAATACACCAAAGTTGTCCTTTCCACAACTTTTGTCTTATTTCTGGAAAACGCTCGTAAAGTTTCCGCCCGGAAATACCTTTTAGATATTTTACTATCTGAGTAATGGATAATTTCGGCGGGGCGGAAACAAAACAGTGAACGTGGTCCATTTGACCGCACTCGAACTCATGTACAGTAAACCCTTTTTCGGCAGCAGTTTCATACACGACTTGGCGCATATAATCTTCAATCTCTTTGGTCAAAACCTTTCGTCTGTATTTGACTGACCATACCACATGGTAGTTGATATTGCATACGCAAGTCCTGTAATGTATGAGGTTTTCCTTCATACATATAGTATAGCATAAATCTCATCATAAATCCAAAAGTGGAAGTCAGATCGAGGATCTTTTTTAATGCTGCGGGAAGAATCTGCCGGCCCCACTACTTTGCCTGCAAGACCGTCTTTTCCTTCGATGCCGGGTCATTTCTTACTACTAAAGACTTTGGGTATTTGCCATATAAGGTTTTGTCCATGTTTTGTCATGAATCCATTCCAGATACAATCAATGTTTCCGGATTCCAGTTCCATATCCTTTGCATCCCATACGGTGGCTGTGCCTGATATTCAGACCAGGCGCTTTGCAACTTTCACAATGCCAGTTCGGTCAAACCTGTGTAATACTCACCGTTATCCTTAAAATCCCATTGGCGGGAAGTCCTGGTCGAAACCTCCACGATTGTGCCGCCCCTGTACCTGCAACTGTGGTCTCTTCTGCTTTTTCAGGAAGAAGCTGCCACTGTAGTTGTTTCCTGCCCCTCAGAAGCCTTTGTTTCAGCTGTTGTAGCAGCGGTACTGCCTTGATGAGCAGGCTTATAGATAATACCATCATAGATGCGACATCGCTGCACATAATACTCTTTTTCTTCATAAAGTTTCCTCCTCTTATATCGTAACTCACGCCCCCCCACTTACATGCTCCGCCTCCTGCTGGACACAGGTGGCAGGCGAGTTAATCTGCTATCGTTTGACACGCTATCATGGTAGCACTAAAAGTGTTTTTTGTAAAGAGAATTTGAAAGCATCCAGCCGACAAAGCGGTGGACCTTTTTCACTATTATATGAGAATCTGAGTAAATGATGCATCATACAGGACGCTGGTGGCTGGCAGCATTGTAGACACTACCATTACCTTGCCTATACTGGCAACCTTCCCAGCATCGTGTACTTCACTCTGCCAGTCAGCCTGCCTCCCCAGGAAATGCTTCGTTGGTTGTCTTGGAGACAACTGTCTACTACCCACTTTTTTCATTTTCATCAAAGATCACAAGATTAGCTGCTGCCCCTTCTTCTTAAACGCAGTCTAATTTGTAAAGCTTTGCGGATTTAAGCTCATCTTTCCATTAACTCCATCAAAGTCAGATGTCCCGGTTTTACCAGGCTGGTAATGCCAGGCCAGAGATGTTTCCAGACCGGTAATTAATTTTGCGCCTCGGTACGGGCTTTTCTTTTTTCCTCTTTGCTGTGAGGGTGCATGGTCTGTGGCTTATCATGTCAATGGTGCCGTCTTTAAGCCTCTCAATGAGCATCTGGCGGTCCCACTCCAGTACCGCAGGCGGGTTCATCTGCCAGAGTGCCATGTTCCAGAACCCATCTTCTGTAAGGGTAAAGTGATGTGGTGTTACCTCAGCCCATACATTTGCGCCCATTTTTCTTTGCCGTACCATTTCAATAGAATGACCGGAACTGATATGTTGGATATCGATCCTTGCACCGGTAAATAAAGATCATACAGTCTCTGCTACCAGAGAGTCCCTGCCAGCGCCGGCATCCGTAAATTCCCAGCTGTTCAGACACTCCACCATGGTTAATGCCGTTCTGTTTGATAAAGGTTTTAAAACTGTATCCAGTCTGGCTGCCTCTTCCATAGCCTCTTTTGCCAAACATTCTCCGTCCATTAACGGATACCGCCTGTCTGTAAAGCCTGCTGCACCAGCCTTTAACAGTCCTTCCATATCCGTTCTTTTCCTCTCAAAGCCTTTGAAACAGCAGCGCAGCTTATAAGGCCATTGATATCGGTCTTCTTTCCTTCTTCCAGCACGTATCTAAGAGTTTCTTCGTTATCCACAATAGGCTTTTGTATTTGCCATACACACAACAGTGGTAAAACCTCCTTGGCAACAGCCCGCAGCGCGCTCAGGTATGGATATCTTCTTTGTAAGTCAGTCCCGGATCACGGAAATGGCCACATGGACATCCACCAGACCAGGCGCTACCACAAGGCCTTTTGCATCAAGCACCTGGTCTGCAGCTGCTTCTGCCTCTGGGGGTAATGTTCCTTCTGGATATATTTTTCAATTCTCCCATCTTTTACAACAATATCAGCATTTCTTTTCCTTCTTTCCCTGCCGGGCTGATCACCCGTCCGTTTCGATCAGCAGCATGTTTCCTTATCCCTTCCTCTTCCTTAAAAATGTATTCTCAAAGTCTTTCCCAGCCTGCTTTTTGCAGCCGGTTTTCTATCAGGAAACTTTCTCCCTTTTTATGGATCTTTACGACTGTCCTTATAGTCTTTTGCACACTCCAGTGCCTTAAAACCGGTCTGTTGCTCAAAATCACCCAGAAATGCATAGGGAACACCACATCAGCTCCCCACCATTTTCATAAAGTCGTCCATTCCCAGATAAATCCTTTTCCTGTCTCGGATCGAAAGCATAAAAAGCCACATCTATATGAATGCCCTTCATCTTCTCCAGCTCTTTATGGGAAATTTTCACTCATCCGCTTATTATCTGCTTCTGGTTCTCCAGCCCGCCCAGTTGTTCCGGTCTCCTGCATGATGGGTCACGCTTTCCTTCCGTTTCGATCGAAGCGCAACACCTTCATCTGGTTAAAAAGCCCGGATCTTCACCGGATTCTCTGTAAAATCTGTCAATTTCGGGTCTTCTCCCGGACCCGGTAAAACTAAAGTTTTCAAAAATTCTTCAAAGCACTCTCCGCACCGATATCATCAGAAGTACAAAACCGGTCTTTTTATGCTTTCCTGCCAGTTCAAAGATCACCGGTGAAAAATGATCTCCATGCCGGTGGCTGGCAAAAAACCAGAAGAGGCTTGTCTTCCTTAAATTCCGGAAGTTCTCCTTCAAAATAGTCAAATAAAAAGTAATTTTCATCAGTTTCTACAAAGGAAACTGCTGTGGTGTGATATAGCAACTTTCATGTTTCTTCCCTCCAGACATCACAATGTTCTCTCCGAGAGGACATCATAATATACTCCGATTCTTATTATAAAAATACATACAGACTGCCGTAGTACAGATGATCATATATCCGCAAAAAGACTAAGCATATCCGGCTTCTGTCCCAGGACCAGAAATCCGCAAGAGCTGAAAACATACGATCTGCGAATGGTCAAAAACAGAAATTTCTTTTGCGGAGCATAAAAATACTTTCGTCACAAAAAGATCTGACCGCCACTGCACCGCCAAATCCGGCTGCGATCATAGCTGCAACCTGCCACCATTTCATAGGAGCAAAAATGTCCAATGAGAAATGGCGGTGCAAACACACAGGTAAAGGCTGAGAAAAACATGACTATCAGCTTTCCATTCACCCCTCTTTTTTCCCAGTACACGCACAAAGCTATAGGCTGCACCGGCTCCCGCACCCCCAGCATTCCTATAGCGCTGCCCGGATCTGTCATATTTCCTAGTAGGTTTGATGATAAATAATGCTCCCATAAATGCTACTACAACTGCAATTCCCTGAAACAGGGTCAGTCTTTCTTTAAAAGAAAATAAGAAAAATAATGGTGAAGAAAGGAGACAGCTTATTTAACATATTGGCATCGGAGCACTAGGTGGTCAATGGCATAAAAATTGCATACAATACCAACTGTTCCGCAGATAGAACGCAGGAACAAAAATTTGAGATCCCACTTGTGTATTTCCAGCTTTTCCGGCTTGCGGACCAAACCTGCGCCTACAATAAAAATGCAAGCAGATTACGGAACAATATCGCTACTGCATAGATGGCGAATCTCCCGCCAAAAGCCGGACGCACAGCGACATAAAAAGCAAAACAAAATACGCTGTCACAATACATAAAATACCTTTTGTCTTGGAATTCATGACTCCTCTCCTTTATCCTAATGTTCTCTTATATCCTGAAATTCCTCTATCGTTTGAAATCACCATGATAAAAAGGTTTCCACTTTCCGCTGAAAAACCGTATTGCAAAGAAGGTAATGCGCACGATCCAGTCTATGATCGCAGCATTTTACACCAATAGCCCCAACCCCAGGCTACACCGGTCACATAGCTTAAACCGATACGGAAAATGAACATAGATGCAATGGATACACACATCGGAGAATTTTATCATTGGCTGCACGCATTACATTTTGGAAGGCGAAACCTGCCGGCCATAAAAGATAGCGCAGCCATTATGAACAGGGCCAGAACAGTTCCTAAATGTCTTGTTTCCCCTGAAACTCCATACAACCGCAAAGTAACAGGCATGGTAAGGATCACCACCAGGCAGCAGATTCCGTTGATGATATAAGTCAGTTTCATCATTTTTTTTGCATAATATTCTGCCTGTTCAAAATCACCGGCTCCCACACACGTCCCGCTACAGTGAAGATCATGAACACATGGCTGTTCCCGGCAGAACTCCCATACTGTCTAAGTTATTTTGCAATGGCATTTGCAGCGATCTGTGTCGTACCAAACATGAAATAATACTCACTGTAAGCACACGACCCAGCTGGAAAATGCTGTTTTCAATGCCATTTAGGAATACCGATATGCAGAATCTGCTTTATCATACGCATATTTACACCTTTAGTCGTGCCAATACGGATGTCCAGCTTCGGATCCCTCAGTCTCCACATAAGAATGAAACGAGGCGATCATACGGGAGATCAGTGACGCACCTGCGGCGCCTGCCACACTCCGGTGGGAATCCAGATAAAGCAATTGCATCGCCGATCACGGTGATCACATTCATGATAATAGACGCCTGCATGGATATTTTTTGAATTTCCCATAGACCTGAACAGCGCCACTGGGAATTTAACACCGGCTAAAACTTGGTAGAAATGGCAATAAGTCAGATAGATCACTGCATTTTTTTCATTACCTCTTCTGCCCAACGCCGCCCCGCCAATGAGGTTTACGTCTGCCAGCGCAGCGAGGGAATGCACTTAAGCCACTGATCACCCAACAACCACTCCTGTTGCAGGATCAGCTGGTCTGCCGACCGGCTATGCCCATCTTTTCGCTTCTGTCCCACAGAAACTGGATGTAACTACTGCACCGCCAGTTGCCACAGCAGCAAAAATATTGATAATAAAGTGCATTGATAATATCTACCAGAGAAACACCGGAAGTAGCTGCTTCTCCTGCACTGGACCATCGCCGATAGTATCCGCCACCAGCAGAGCCGCCATGATATCTGCTCAATGATCGGAGGAAAGATCCGGTTTTCAGATCGTCCCCTGTAGAGTCCCCACGGTTTTTGGCTCCTGCTGTTTTCTCTTTTTTCATCATCATTTTCAAGCACTTCTTTCATTCTGCTCTCACGGTCATCAAACAGGAGCTCTCTGTTATAGCGGTAGTAACGTTCACAATTATATTCCTTTAAAAACTCTACACTGGCTTCCCCAGTATTTAAACCGGTCACAAGATCGCCAGTTCTGACCATTTGCAAAGGCTGCTTCCATAAAGTCAAAGGCATGCTCTAACTGTTTACCCCAGGACTCCTTTTTCTCCTCATAGGCATCGCTTTTTCCATAAATCCGCTGCCGCAGCCGGTTCCAGCTGTCCTCCTTCCTCCTGTAAGGACAATGCCTTCATCTGCTGGCACGTACTGCTCCAATGCCTCTTTCACCTTCCGCAGATACGGTCCTGTGTGCGGTCTGAAAGTCCGCTCTCTCTCATGGATACGGATGCTTTTCTAAACTCAGCACCGATGCTTTCTAAGATCATGACCGGAGCCGGCCGCATGAACATCTGCCCCATCCGATTCTAAAACTGCTTTAACTGTGCCATCAAAAGAGTCATTTCTGCATTCATAAGCTTTAATGCCTTGAATCCGTCCGTCAGCTGTGCAAGAAGCAGACCTGGCCTACCGCCACACGCTCCGTCAAAGGGAAGCTTTATCCGGTTATCACAGATCTCTTCTCTTATTGTGCCGGAAAGCGATCTCATCTACCTGGTACTGATCCTGATATTTATAATAAAGCTCCAGATAATTGGCAAAAATCCTGGCGATCTTAGGATGCTGCAGGTATTGTCCTACCACATCCCTGTCCGCTTTCTTCCCCAATGACTCATATACCTGGATCAGCTGGGACAAGTCTTCCCAGCCTCTTGGAGTGGCAAACCTTTTTCCGTCTACAGTAGTTTCCACTGTGCATACTGGGGACGGATATTCAGATAAGGAACATGATCGCCGGGTGGATATTCTGCATAAGCATATTCCTTCCATACTGCCAGATTCCTAAGTTCCACGATGATCTTTGACATGGTCCAATGTGACTACATCAAATCTCGGACGGATTTATTGTATTCCGGCGGATTTCCTGCCGCCAATGACCCAGCCTCCTCCGGCATCGCATGGGTTCGAGAAGGTTTCTTACACTGCAACTGGAAGCATGGTAGGCGCCAATGTCTCCGATACGCAGTTGATCTCATCGATAAAAAGAATACCTTCTTTAGCCCGGTGGACTCCATTTGTCATAAATAGAAGCAATGATCTCGCTCATGGTATATTCCGTCACGGGAATAGGTCTTTCCGGGCGTAAATTTTTTCCTTGATAAAGGGCAGTCCCACTGCACTTTGTCTGGTATGATGAGTGATGGTAAAGCTTACCAACCCGATCTGGCATTCCCTGGCGATCTGCTCCATGATCTGTCTTTTCCTTTACTCCAGGGGGCTGATATATAATTGTCTCTGGATTTGATCGTTGATCTTATATTCTCCAAACTCATCTTTTAAAAGATAAGCTGCATTAGTATCTTTTATCTCTTCTTTCGCCTGTTTATTCACTGATCTGACCTTTCTTATACTCACGAACCTCTGTGCTGGCGTACTCTACTGCCTGCTTACGCAGGCGGTCTGTTGTTGGCTTGTCGCAACAATGCTCGCTGACGCAGCTCGCTTGTTTTTGCTCACACCTCACATCATCTAACACCACCTGCATAGCCCATGCTGAAACCCTTCTTCGCAAACCTCTCCCTGATAAACAAAGCCGTATCAAACTTGCTGCGGTGCTTTCGCTACCGGATAACACCTTTTTCCGTCTGTAAATAAATAAGTCCTTCAGCGATGATCCGTCTCTATTGCCTGGGGTGATGACACTAAAGCCGGTCTGAAATCTGTTCCTCCATATCCTTTGATCTGAAATGCTCCATATAGATTTCAGGTCATCAGCGCAGGTAAGACATCTGACTGCACCTTGTCATCACATTGGATCACATGGATCTGCACTTTTCTGAAATAAGTCTCTGACTGGGAAAGCACATCATAGGTTTCTAAAAAACCACTGTACCAGCCCCTGAGCAGGACATACTGGTATCAATGACACCAACAAACTGCTCGATCCTCTGCACCTCTCTGGTCTCCAAAGGTTCTAAGAGGCATATTCCCCATAGCTGAAAGGCCGTATGTGTAAAATGCCTGATCAAAGGAACTTATCTGTTCGCATTTCTTCCCTGCAGGACCGCAAATTTCCTTTAAAACTGCTGGTAATCATACTGTTCTTCATTTTCCACCCGAATAGAATCCAGCAGGCTTCTGTTCATTCTCTGACTCTTCCTCAGATCCCATAGTTCCATCTGGGTCTGCATCCGCTCCTGTTGTCATTCCACTGGTTCTGCCTGGTCATGGCAGCCGATGGATCTGCTTCCTGCTCCCCACAGATCATGGTCATCTAAATGAAATTCCACCTGAAGCTGGCGTAATCTTCTCCGGAAGAGCTATTTCCATAAGGGCATGATAGATCCGCCTCAGCTGTAAGAACGATATTCCGTTCCTCCGTTGGAAGCACCTGCGGTCCTGTTTCCTCGTTAAAAACCTGAGGATACGCAGATAAGTTTCTTCTCAAAGGACTTTGGGGATGTGGATGCATTTTTCATACATTCCATCCAGTACAGATTCCATGGCAATATCACAGGCCAGATCCCCATTTCCTTCTCTCTGCCTTTTTCTTGTATACAGATGGCAGAACAGACAGTGGAATAAATGCATGGAGATAACGGTTTACCACCTGACGCCCTTTTGTAAAGGTCTAAAATAAATGCAGGACCATAATAGATCACTGCCCTGTCACAGGCGATCCCCTTTCTGTTCCAGTCTGCTTTAAAGCCCAGGACTGCTTAAAGATACATCCAGAAAATGCATATTTATTACAATCATCTCGTGACTGGTATTAAAATACGGGTAAACTCTACCTGATCCAGTTCTTCTGCTGCCTCTGCCTGGTGGACTTTCCGACATTGTGCGCTCCATTCATCCCAGGAAATTCTCCCGATCTTCATAAAGATGATAAAGCTCCAGCCCAGATTCCTTGCTCTGTAACAATGGCTGAATTGATCTGGCACTTTCTGCCCACGCAGATCCGTGCTAAAGCATCACGTCGGCTGGTAAAGTCCATTACCAGCATCTGCTCTAGATCTGGGTATTTTTTCTTCTGTCTGGCTGCTGTATTACTTCCTTTTTTCTGTGCCCGGTACACCTGCTGATATCCTACTGATTCCATCACCTGGTCCGGGGCCATTGCGTATCTTCACTCCCAGATACGTTCAGAACGCTTTTCATCATCATTTCCTGTTTTTTTCATTCGATCTCCGTATTGTAATATAACACCAGTTCCATGGGACTGTCTTTCTAAGATAACTGTCCTTTCTATTGACCGCGCCGTTTATTTAAAAAGCTGCTCACTCTCCAACATCAGCGTAAATGGTCCGTCATTTAACAGCTCCACCTTCATATCTGCGCCAAACTGCCCCTTTTCCACTACATCCACATAGTTTCTGCACCGGTCCATAAAATGTTCGTATAAACGTTCTGCCATATCCGGCGCACCTGCTTTTACAAGCTTGGGCGGTTGCTCTTTTGCAGTCTGTAGCGTAACTGGCTGATCACCAGTACCTCCCCATATCTACAGGCTTAATTTGTTCCATTTTCATCTTCAAAATACGCAGCTTGCAGATCTGTCTGCCATCTTATCGGTGATCTCTCAGGTTCAGATCTACCTCTAATAGGATCATAACTTTTTTCTAATTTTTCCCAGGAACCTTCCTTCTACTGTGACACTTGTTTGGCCATCATTTCTGCAATACTGTTTCAATGTATTTTTCTCCTATTTCATCACCATCCGATATATACATTATTCTTCGCCATCCGGTTGATAGCACTTTGTTCTTGCAGGTAATCGGTAATAATATTATCCCACCTATAAAACCATCTGTTCAATCTCGAACGGCTGTTTACTGTCCATACATTGGATCGCTTTTACCGTATTCATGAGCTGCCTGGATCTGTTTTTGTCACCAGACTGGATCGGATACTGATAAAATCCACAATTCATTTTTATAATAAGAGCCATAGGCTGCAATGAATATAACTTGTCCGGCTCTGTTTCCTTTATGCGTTTCAGATAATGGGGAAACTGAAGTGATCACACACTGATCTTCCATTTCCATTTTCCGATCATTTGCCGCCACCGCTTCAGGAAGTGGGCTTTTCGCGCCTATGCTTTTTAATTCGATATTTAAGCGGATATGTCCTTTGCAGGCTTCAGAACCTCTTCCAGAGACGGGATGTACTCTCCTGCAACTGGGAACTGGAATGGCTTTTCCCACATCCAGCTGCTCCAGCTGGTCAGCAGGTTTTTCAGGGACACGTCCACACCAGCCCACGGGCCAGGGTTCAAGTCATGACGGACCACAGGCACACCGTCTTCTGACAGCTGCACATCGATCTCACTGTAATCTGCCATTTCATCATTAGCTGCTTTGATCGCCGCCATGGTATTTTCCGAACATGTTTGAACTGCCTCTGGCGGGCTGTGATCTCCACCTGGGACAAAATCGCTGGGGGGAATTTCATTGTACACCATATCAAAGACCATAAAAGCAGAAATTCCTGAAAGCACAGCTGTCAATGTAAAAACCACCGTTTTCTGGAATAGCCTTCCTGGTTTTTTGAAAATCGTATTCATTTACCGGGATCGGCGACGCGCCGCCAAACTGATGATACACACCGTCTGCGCCAAAATCTGTTACAACTGCCACTGCAGAACCTATAAACAGCAGCAGCTTATTCCATCGTGAATAATCAGGGCTATTACAGTTGTGGTTGTATAAGTTTTTGTAGAATAAAGTCACTATAACTGGTTATATCACTCATCATCACTGCACTGTATGTAAGGATCCTAAAATAAGAAACAGGTTTTAACACTACTAAAGCAGTACGGCTCCCTCAATATTTTCTCCTTTTTAAGATCCTTCTGCTTTCTTATGATCCTGTCCTTAAAATTTGTTTTGAAAGCATACAGGCAAAATACCATCATGGCAGGTACAGAAAAAACAGTGACACTTCCACTACCAGTGCCATTCTTGGTCCCTGTATAAGATTTCGTATAATACGAAATTTACCGGTTTGCGAGTCAAGTATACGCACAAGAAAATAGCAGTTCATCAAAATATAATTTCCAAGGACAGCAAATAACAGCCGCCAGTTTTTTTTCCGAAATTCATTCCTGCTGCTCCCATTCCGCCTAAAAAAACGGATACAACATTATCCCTCTTAAAATAAATAGAGAATGATAGGCCGTTATCATGGCTCCTGTTTCGATCAGCATAAATGCCATTCTAAAACAGGATAAAGATAACAGCAAAAACAGTAACAGGGCGCAGCAAGGAAAAGCCCTCAGATTGCCTGTGGTAAGGTAGCTGTACCCCGCCATGCAGTGAGAACCTTAAAATACTGTTTACTGTTTTAATATAGAATATACCTGCGACCAGCCAGTATAAAACAATAAAATAATACCAGCTGGCGCAGGTTCTGTTTGATCGGCTTCATCTATAAGTTTCAAAATAATTTACATCTGTCTCGATCCGGTCTGTCTCCTGATGTTCTTTTGCATATGGTGATCGCCTCATTTCAAAGAAACATCTTTTTATCCAGCATATCTACCACATCTGCACAGTCTTTTTAACTCAGTCAGTCCTTCCGGTGCATTTTGCCTTCAAACTTATAGGTTATCTTGTGCTCTGTTGGCCCAGAAATCCATAGCTACAGAGCGGATCGGATGATCTCCACCTTGTTTCTACCGGCCCATCTGTAAGATAGACCGGTATTGTTACTAACACCATATATGGTAGCTTTTGTATCCGTTGGGCTTTGGATTCTTAATATAGTCTTTTACATGGATCACTGTAACATCACCCTGGCCGCGATCATTTCTGCAATCTGGTAAATATCAGAAGTAAAAGAACAGATAATGCGGATACCGGCAATATCGCTTAAATGGTTCATCATATTGTCGATGGTCACTTCGCATCCGTCTTTTTTCAGCTTTTTACAATTGTCTGCTGTCTTCAGTGGATTTAATATGTTCGATCGCAGTAGCGGTTTACAACCATTGTTTAATTTCTATTTTCGTATTCAGCTTTTTAAAGCCGAATCATAAAGAAACATCACCGACCGCCACTGGTCCACCTGATCACTGGTTTTGAGGGATCACTGATTTAGGCCCCTTTCTACAGCTTCAGTCCTTTTAACAGATCTCCCAGTCCTGTTACAGCAGAGGCTGTTTCTTTATAATCAAATGTTTCGTGTTTCTTCCTCAGTTTCCTGCATGGATCGAGCCTTTATGCTCGACTGATCTTTCCGTCTGCAATAGATAAGATCTTTACTTTTTACAGTCTGTCCCTCTTTTAAACTGCCTGGATGCTTGATATTGCGTTGATCTGGGAAATGTGTACCAGTCCATCAATGCCATCTGGGTAAGCTTTACAAATGCACCGTAATCTTTAATACTGTCTACGGTTCCTTCTACTACATCTCCGGCCTTAAACTGAGCCAGACGCTCTTTGCGTGCTTCTGCCTTTTTTCTCCTTTTCAACTTCGCGGCCGGAAAGCACCAGTCTCTTCTTTTCCGGATCAACGGTAATGATCACTGTTTCAATACTCTTTCCCTGCCAGTCTTCCAGCTTTCAACATACTCTGCAGATAACTGGGATGCGGGATAAATGTCTTACTTCATCTACAAATGCGACAACACCGCCTTTTACAGCTTCTGTGGATCTTTTAACCTTTACAATGGTGTGCGGTCAGCCATCATCTGTGCAAACTCTGCCCACTTTTCCCCTTCTGCATCATCTGCCTCCGGAAGCTCAAAATGTCTTTCATCAATGTTTTATAAGAAGCTTCTCCCAGCTCTGTGTGCATAATCTTCCATGGTCTCTGCCGGTGCCTCTGCTTTTACTTTGCTTCCTGCTGTTTGTTCATTTCTTCACTCATTATTTTTTTCCTCCGCCATTCTATTTTCCAGCGTAACTTTATGAACCCAGGCTCTACTGTCTGCTTTGCAGACGGGTTCACTCTTGTTATGGTTCGTGAAAACAAAATGTCTCGCTTGCAGCCGCTTTTTTTCCTTCACTCTCCTATACTCATGAACCCCGCGCTACCGTCTGCCGGCGCAGACGGTTCACTCGTTATGGTTCGTGAAAAACAAATGTCTGCTTCGCAGCCGCTTGTTTTTCCCTTCACTCATTACATTATAGCTTATATGGCACTTGCATATTTCCACCGTTTTATTTGGAAAATTGCGTCAGTTTTTTTTTTTTTTTCGCCCTTTTCTCCCCTTAATTTGCTATGCTATACTTGATTCAGTACAGAAAGATTCCAAAACATATAATTTTTCTAATTTAAGAGGTATTTTACATCCATGAAAGATATTTTAGACCTTCACACACATACTATTGCCAGTGGCCATGCTTACAATACTTTATATGAAATGGCACAGGCTGCAGCTGATAATGGACTGGCACTTTACGGCTGTACGGAACATGCCCCTGCTATGCCAGGCACCTGCCACGAATTTTATTTTTACCAATTTTAAGGTGATCCCAAAAGTGATCCGGGGTGTGCCTGTGCTTATGGGCGCGGAACTGAACATCCTGGATTTTGATGGAAATATAGATCTGAGTGAATATTATTTTAAAGAAGATCGACTATGCAGTTGCCAGCCTTCACACTCCCTGTATTGACAATAACGGCTCTGTTGCCGATTATACACGGGCTTATCTGAATGTAATGGAAAATCCTTATGTAAATATCATAGGACATCCTGATGATTCCAGACTGCCTGCTGACTGGGCAGAAGTGGCAAAGGCAGCCTGCCAGAAACCATAAATTGCTGGAAGTAAATAATGCTTCCTTAAATCGCTTTAGGTGCCCGCAAAGGTGCAGGAGAAAATTATAAAGAGCTTTAACAGCGTGTATGCGCTATGGCACTTATTATCATTGACAGTGACGCCCATTGCGAAGCAGATGTGGGAAATCATACTCTGGCTCATGCACTTTTAGAGGAAACCGGCTTTCCTGAAGAATTGATCGTCAATACTTCTTTAGAAAAAGCTGCCGCCTATATTCCAAAATTAAAACAGCTCCTTGCTGAAAATGAAGCATTCCGAAAAGCTGCCGAAAGGAACACTGACCTATGATCAACTTTCTGAACCTGGAATATTTTCTGGTAGCTGCCGAAGAGTTAAACTTTACCCGCGCTGCCAAACGCCTTTATATCTCCCAGCAGTCATTAGCAACCATATTTCCAACCTGGAAAAGGAATTTGACGTTGTTTTGTTTAACCGTACTTCACCACTGACACTGACCTATGCGGGACAGGCCCTTCAGACCCGGGCCAGACAGCTTCTGGACTTAAAAGACGAGACCTATAAGGAAATCTCTGATATTAAGGATTTCTCTACCAGCTTTCTATTGGTGTTTTCCCATACCAGAGGACGTTTATCCTTCCTGAGATCCTTCCTACCTATCAAAGGAATTTCCGGAATTGAACTGCATCTGGTGGAGGGAAATTCCAGTGAACTGGCAAATGACCTTCTCCACGGAAATATCGACCTGACGATCGACCTTCTTCCTTTTTACAGCGGAAAATGTAGCTACTGTACCCATCTGCCGGGAAGATCCTTTTAATTGTTCCCGATGAAGTGATCCATAAGGCCTATCCGGACCGTTTTGAAGAGATCGAAAAAACTGTACCAGTCTGCTGACGTACGGCTTTAGAAAACTGCCCCTTTGTCCTGTTAAAAAAGGAAACCGGGTGCGTACCATTGCAGACGAGCTCTTTGAAGATACGCGTCATCACTCCCCACATTGTACTGGAAACAGAAAATATTGAAACAGTACTTTTTATTTTAAGTGTACAGGAATGGGATCACCTTTATCCCTGTATGTTCATGTCCCTCCAAACAAAACTTAAAGGCTTACCATGACTCTGATGAAACAGGCAGGTCTTAACCTGTTTTTTTAAACTACCTAAGAGCCCATGGTACACTGGCCATCGGATATCACAAAGGACATTACATGTCCCGGGCAACCCATGAGTTTATCCGTACTGCCCTGAGCATATTCCGTCCGCTGCCGGACTGCCCTTAAGTACAGATGTATAACTCCTGGCATCTGTCTGCAATTTATTGTAATCAGCCTGTTGTTACAGCTGCCTGTCAAAAAAGAAAGGAAATCTCCCCTTGACTTTTCCTTTTCTTTTTGTTATATTAAACAGTAACAATTATTGTTATTAAGTTTTACCATTAAGGAGACGCCTATGAAAACATTAAAGTATAGCCGTCAGAGAGAATCTATCAAAGCCAACCTGATGAGCAGACGCGATCATCCCACGGCAGACGCCCTATACGCCAGCATCCGCGAAGAATTTCCAAATATCAGTCTGGGTACTGTATACAGAAACCTGAACCTGCTGGTGGAGACGGGTGAGATCCTGAAACTGACCTGCGGGAAACGGTCCGGATCACTACGATGGAAATGCCACACCTCACTATCATTTTGTATGCAGGGAATGCGGACAGGTCTACGATATCGATTTGGATGAGATGACCGGTCTGAATGCTTCTGTCCAGTCAAAAGCCCCCGGAAAGATCGACAGCCATTCTATTTTATTTTATGGCCACTGCTATCAGTGCATGGAAAAAGACAAGACGGAAAATACTTTAAAAAAGAGCAGCTAAAAAGCACCGGATAAAAAGAGAAATAAATGAGAATTTCTCTTGACAAGTTAAAAGAAATGTATTATATTAATATCAGTAATCATTACTATTATTGATTACAAGAAAAAATATTACGGTGACCAGAAAAATCTGGTTTCCTATACCACTAAATTTAATCTAAAAAGAGAAAAGGAGAATATCATTATGAAGAAATGGGTTTTGTACAGTATGCGGTTATGTTTATGAAGGAGAAAATCCACCTGAAAAATGTCCACAGTGCGGCGTTCCTGCTTCCAAGTTCAAAGAGCAGGCTGCTGATGAGATCTCTTGGGCATGTGAACATGAAGTAGGTGTTGCCCAGGGTTCCCCTGAAGATATCATGGCTGATTTAAGAGCTAACTTTGAAGGGTGAGTGTTCAGAGGTTGGTATGTATCTGGCTATGGCTCGTGTTGCTCACAGAGAAGGCTATCCTGAGATCGGCCTGTACTGGGAGAAGGCAGCTTACGAAGAAGCTGAGCATGCGGCATAAGTTTGCTGAACTGTTAGGTGAAGTTGTTACCCCATCTACCAAGAAGAATCTGGAAATGAGAGTTGCTGCTGAGAACGGCGCTACTGCTGGTAAATTTGACCTGGCTAAGAGAGCAAAAGCAGCTAACCTGGATGCGATCCATGACACCGTTCATGAGATGGCTAAAGATGAAGCTCGTCATGGCAGAGCATTCGAGGGTCTGTTAAAGAGATACTTTGGCTGATCCGCTTTGATAAAAGAAATTCCTGAAAAAAGCTCCGGTCCGGTTGGACTGGGCTTTTTATACTCAGATCCACGCACTGACGTGCTCTACTGCCTGCTTTCGCAGGCGGGATCTTCGTTAATGGCTTGTGAAAAACAAATGTCTGCTGCGCAGACGCTTGTTTTTCCCTGCGCTCATTTTTTTTTATACTCAGATCCACGCACTGACGTGCTCTGTTGCCTGCTTTCGCAGGCGGATCTTCGTTAATGGCTTGTGAAAAACAAATGTCTGCTGCGCAGACGCTTTTGTTTTTCCTGCGCTCATTTTTTATACTCAGATCCACGCACTGACGTGCTCTACTGCCTGCTTTCGCAGGCGGGATCTTCGTTAATGGCTTGTGAAAAACAAATGTCTGCTGCGCAGACGCTTGTTTTTCCCTGCGCTCATTACATGTTCATTGAATGTAGCGTTAGGATTTCTTCTTTTGACTGCCAGTATATCCTTTCCAGGTACATACATGCTTCGTCAATATTCCGTCTTCCAATGCATCTACAACAGCTATATGATAACGGCCATTGGACTCATTCTTCCGCTGCCATGCAGACAGGAAATACTGGGAAATGTAGCGTGAACACTGGTGTATCATCTGCTGTAATGCCTCACAGCCGTAAACATTATTATTTAATGAGTACAGATAGGTATGGAATTCATAGTTCCTCTGCCAGTTTTTAAATACCACCCGGTCTACATCTGCCGAGTGCCTTTCTGCGATCTGCCGGAGCATGGCTATATTTTCCTCTGTAAGGATTGGAAAACTTTTTCTCAATCCCCAAGTTCTACATCTACTCTGAATTCCAGAATATCAACGATCTCCTTTAAGGTAACAGCCTGTACCTGGTAACCCATTCTGGGAATGTTTGTTAAAATCCCATCTTTACAGAGTTCTACCAGTGCTTCCCTTACTGGTGACTTGCTCACGCCAAACTTTTCAATCATCTGATTTTCCGTGAGAATATCATTTGACTTATATTCGCCATTTGTTACAGCCTCGTAGATTCCTCTATAAACTCTCTCTTTTAAAGTTTCTTTTTGCATACATTCCCCTACATTACGATCGATTTAGTAATGCTTTCGCACCCAATGTTTTATTTTCCACTGAAAAGCCTGTTTTGTCAAGTTCCCAGAAAATATATTCTGATCAGTCAACTACTTCATCCAGCTTTTTGATGGCTTCTACATAAATTTCAAAAGCTTTCTTTAAATGTTCGTCTCAATATATTCATCTGCCTGATGGGCACCGCCTCTTTCTGTGCCAAAACGCTTCTCTTTTCCTGGGATACCGGGACCAAAACCAACTGCATGCTTTAACTTAAGATCTGTGTATTATAACTTCTTGCCTGCTCTACTGCAGCTCTTACCAGCTTCAGATCCTGCTCTGTTGCCAGTGTGCAGTCTGCGCCAAGGATAAAGCTGTCTCTTCCGAAGTTTTCAACAACCTTAATAACTTCTCTTCTTACATCATATTCATCACCATCTACCAGAACACCACTGCGGTTCTCTAATCCGCCAAGGATGGTCTTTCCAGGGAACTGCTTCTTGCCATCTTCCAGGCTCATTGGTGCTTCATATACACCCCAGTTTACAACGTCAGACAGTGCAGCGTAGTCCTCATCATATCTCTTCATGTTCAGTCCGCTCTTGCACATATGTAAGAAGCAGTAGCCGCCTGCGTCTTTGATGGCTTTCATGATCTTTAAGTCAAATGGCTTGATCCATTTTGCAAACTCTTCGTCTGTATACCATCTGGTCTCTGCACCTAAGCCTGCGTAATATACAGAATCAACACCTGCATCCTTGATGTATCTTTCTGCCAGGATACACATACCATCAGCAATCCTCTCCATAGAATCTAACATCTTTTTCTCATCCCAACGGAGGAAATCTACCTGCATCTGACGAACCTGATCGTAATTGTAACCTTCACCCATTCTCTCTAATGGATGGATACCGGAAGCACACATACCATGTAAGGTACCCATGGTAAAAGCATCCTTATCAGCGCCATCTAAGATCTTCTTGGTCATTTTCGATCGATCTTCAATGATATTGGTATTTCTGCTGAAAGATGGGATCAGTTCATAGTAATCCTTTGGAGTGCGGATCATTCCATAGTAAGGTACCAAATGCTCATTCATAACCTTTACAATATCTGTATCGGTCTCTTTAAAGAATTTTAAATGAGCAGCTACTGCCTCATCACCCACTGCCTGATTCTTTGGGAAATGCAGGAAAAAGATGATGGGATCGCATCTACATGCTTTCCTTCAATTGCCGCAATTACTCTTTCACGCTTTGTCATTTTACTGTTCCTCCTGATATTCTTTTTTAATATTCTTTGTAATATTATTATAGTCATTGTAGACCTTATTTTCTGTAATGTCAATAGTGTTTTCCTATAATTTGCACAATTTATTTTTGTAAGCGCTTTTCTTTTTTGCCCATTTCGCACAAAAGCGCAAAAGTATAAAAGGCAGCCCATAAAACGGCTGCCTTTTATATTACCCACTTTTCAAGTGGGTTTCAAGTAGTTTTTCACATTTTTACATTTTTTACATTTTTCCTTATTTGATACCATTGACATCGGATTGCTCCACTGCTTTACGCATTTTGTAATCTTACGTCTTAACTGGATAATGGCTGTAGGAATAAAAGCCAGCGCTGCCACCTGGATCATAGCTGTTACAGGCATAGTCTGTATCTGGAACAGTCCATGCAATCCCGGAATAAAAATAACCAGTCCAAGGAATGCAGCTCCTGCCGCAAATGCGTAAATACTGTAAGGATTAGTGGTAAAGCCCATCTTAAAAATGAACTGTTTGCCTCTGCAGTTAAAGCCATGGAACAGTCTTGCCAGAGTCAACGTGGAAAATGCCATGGTAGAAGCCATAGCCGCACCACCTTTTTTAAGCCCAGATAAAAAGCGGTAATGACTGCAACTGCGATCATTGCACCCTGGGATACCATTTTTATCATAAAATCCCTTGTCATAAGACCTTCTTTAGGATCTCTTGGCTTTTCTCTTAAAAGACCTTCATCTGCCGGTTCCATGCCGATGGCAAGAGCCGGCAGCGAATCCGTAAGAAGATTGATAAACAGCAGCTGAACCGGGGCAAACGGCACTGGCAGTGCCATAAGGGATGTATACAGTACAGTGAAAATAGCAGCTGTGTTTCCAGAAAGCAGGTACAGCACTGCATTTTTAATATTTCTGTATACATTACGTCCGTTTGCAACCGCCTTGATGATCGTAGCAAAATTATCATCTGCAAGGATCATGGCTGCAGCATCCTTGAAACCTCCGTTCCTGTGATGCCCATTGCTACGCCAATGTCCGCTTTCTTCAATGCCGGGGCATCATTTACGCCGTCACCGGTCATAGACACAATATTTCCCGCGCCTCTGCCAGCCATCTACGATACGGATCTTATTTTCCGGTGAAACTCTGGCATAAACAGATATTTTATCGATCTTTTCATCCAGCTCTGCATCACTTAGGGCATCCAGCTCCATTCCTGTAAGAGCCATATCACCATCCTTGAAAATACCAATATGGCGGGCAATAGCGGTAGCTGTTACCTTATGGTCACCAGTGATCATAACCGTTTTAATACCTGCCTGGGCGGCCTCTGCCACTGCCTTTACAGACTCCGGTCTTGGTGGGTCCACCATGGAAATAAGTCCTAAAAAGGTATAGCCGCATTCCGGGTCCACGCACAGAACCTCTTCTGACTCTTTATAGGCAAATGCCAGCACACGAAGTCCGTTTTCCGAAAATTTCTGATTCTCCAGGCGGATCTTTCTTTCTCTTCTTCTGTCATCGGACGGATGCCGTCACTGTAGCGCACATTAACACAGCGGTCCAGCAGCACATCCACAGCTCCTTTTGTAAGGATCGTAGGAACACCGTGGATATAATATTTTGTACTCATCAGTTTCCGGTCTGAATCAAAAGGAACCTCTTCCATACGGCACATCACATTTCGCAAGGCATCCTCATGAACCCCCATTTTTCCTAAATAGCTTTCCGGAAGTACCTGTATATTGCGGAACATTTCAAGAAGAGCATATTCTGTAGGATCTCCAATGCCTTTTCCATCTACAATGCTGGAATCATTGGTAAGCACTGCATCATAAAGCAGATACCTCTGGGTCTGGTCAGTAATATCCATGTCTATGCCATTTATGACTTTTCCGTCTACATACACCTGCTGGACCGTCATTTTATTCTGGGTCAGTGTACCTGTTTTATCAGAACAGATCACAGATACGCAGCCCAGACTTTCTACGGCCTTTAACTTCTTGATAATAGCATTTTCTTTTGCCATTTTCTGGGTACCAAAGGCCTGGACAATGGTCACAATGGAAGTCAGGGCTTCCGGTATGGCTGCTACTGCCAGAGCCACTGCAAAAAGCAGTGAATCCAGAAGAGTCATTTTCCGGAACATGCAAAAGAGCAAACACCAGCGCACAGACTATCATGATCAGCACTGCCAGCTTCCCGCTGAACTGATCCAGACTTTTCTGAAGGGGTGTTTTTCCGCTCTTGCGCGCTGTTCATCAGTCCGGCTATTTTACCGATCTCTTTATTCATACCTGTAGCTGTGACCAGGACAGTAGCTCTTCCGTATGCTACCAGGCTTCCGGAATAAACCATGTTGGTGCGGTCTGCCAGCGCCACTTCCCTTCCAGGGCCATTTCCTGCTTATCTACATTGGTAGATTCTCCTGTAAAGGGAGCTTTCATTTACCTGAAGGGAATAATTATGAAGGATCCTTCCGTCTGCAACTACCATATCTCCTGCTTCTACTTCCAGGATATCTCCCGGCACCACATCTTTGGCCGGTATTTCCTGTTTTATGCCATCCCTTATTACTTTTTGCCGCCGGTGCTGACAGCTGTTTTAAACTCTCCAGTGATTTTTCTGCCTTTACATGCTGTATGGTTCCCGGGACTGCATTCATTACAAGGACAGCGAAAATAACGATGGTACTTTTCCTCATTTCCGGAAAACATGGATATAATAGCTGCTCCGATCAGGATCACTACCATCAGGTCTTTAAACTGATCTAAAAAGACCTGAAACGGGCTTTTCTTTTTGCCCTCTTTGAGCATATTTTCTCCTGCTTCCAGACGTATTTTTTCCGCCTGCTCTGTACTCAGTCCCTGTTCTGATGTCTGACAGGCCTTTAATGCCTCTTCAGGCGACAGGTTCCACATATTTTTTCTGTCATAATGCTCCACTCCTTCTTTATGTTCTCCCAGAATCTTTTTGTACCTGATTTTATGAGAAGACTCCGAGAGGACATCCTTTAGTATGCCAGGAAAAGTTCCTTTAAAATCAAAAAAGCGGGACTTTATTGCACAAAAATATGCAATAAAAGTCTCGCTCCATTTACATGTGTACTGTCCGGCTGCAGGTCTAATGTATCTTCACTATCCTGCTGCGTGATGACGACCAGCACAACACCAAAAACCGGTGTGAACTACTCCCTGATATCTGAACTTAAAATAACACAACCTGCGGCAAAATGTCAACAGGTTTAATCCTGTTTTCCGGCTTTTTATCTTTATATTTTTATCTATACCGTTTTTTTCATGGAAAATCCACGTCCGCTGACTTCACTGACACGGTTCACAACCATAAAAGCTTTCAGGATCGATGGTATGGATCAGTTTTTCAATCTTTGGCACTTCCCTGTTGGAGATCACACTGAAGATCATCTGGGTCTGCTTCTTTAAATAGCCGGTCTCACCAGATAACATTGTCACGCCCCGGTCCATTTCTGCCAGGATGGCTTCGCGGATCTCCTGAGCATGTTCGCTGATGACTCTTACTTCTGTACGGGTAGTTCCCATTAACATCAGTTTATCTAAAACCAGTGTATAGGTCATGACCAGAATCAGGCCATAAAGTACCTTTTCCGGCGGATTTCCTACTGCCTGGACCAAAAGAATGCAGAAATCAAACACATACATGGAAACAGAGACCGGGATCTTGAAATAATGGTTCAGCACCAGAGGGGAATATCCATACCACCGGTAGATGCGCCTGCACGGATCACGATCCCTAATGAACCGCCAATGCCAAGTCCCGAAAAAACAGTGCATAAAAAACAGATCCTGTGTCAATACAAGATCGCCGAAAAAGCTTTTTTCAAAAAATCCAAGGGCGATCGGATAAACAAAGGTACTCACAACCGTTGTAAGGGCAAATTTACGTCCCATAACCTTCCAGCCGATAAGAAGCATGGTCACATTAAATATAAATACAAAAGAAGCTACCGGCACTCCAAAAGGTACGGTTTAATGCCAGACCAATACCTGTAGTTCCGCCTGTCAGCAGCCCCGCCGGCATTAAAAACAGTTTCACAGCCAGTGCATACAATATATTTCCCAATATGACCACAGCCAGGAACCTGCTTTCTGTGCATGGTCTTTCCAGTTTTCTGCTTTTTGTTTCCATCGTAACCTCCTCCTGAATCAGTGAACGCGCCACTGGCGTGTTCTCCATATGCTTTGGCAAAAAAAAAAACGCCTGTCAGGGAATTTTCCCTAACAGACGTGGATCAAGGCTTCTGCCTAATACAGTTTTCAGTATAAAGAACAGATGGGATTCTGTCAAGACGATCCCACCGGAAATATTTATTGATAATCATTTATAAGAAACAATGGCTTTATGGCCATAATCTCATCATACTCTTCCTGAGATACCTGAACCCTGGGAATTAACCTGTTTAAGCATCTGCTTTTACCTGTTCCAAGGCTGCTATCTGGCTGTCTGCCCGTCCCTGACAGATCACCTGGATCATCCATTGAAGAGTAACCGGATGCAGATAACGAAATGGGATCTGCATTCCTTTAGTATAATCTTTGCCATATTTTTCCACTGCCTCTTCTGCTGCTGCAAGCCGGCTTTCAATGGCTTCCCGGTTATTGCGGCTGGTCGGCATTACATTGGCTCCAGAAAAAGAAAGATTCGGCTGCAATACCAAACAAAACAAACCATACTGCAAAAGGTGCCTGCGTCCTTAGGGGAAATAACACCGTATATCAAAGCTGCTATACCTAAAAGAACGAAAAATAACGCTCCCCATTTATAATAAGGTTTTGTCTGTTCATATGTATGTTTTTACGGGCCGCATTGAAAGCTCTGTAAAAAGCACTGGTTTTGTTCCAGATACTCTTTTGCCTCAAGCAGCTGTTCTACTGTTTCCCCTGCTTTTTCACTTAGTGGTACTGTTTTTTTCTGCCTCTTTAGTTTCTTCTTCTTCTGCCATGCGGACTTCCGCTGCATGACTGACTGTTTTGATCTGGGGAAAATCCTGCCGGATCCATGAAAGAAATATGTCCACCGATCTTCATATTTAAAGTTACACTGCTTTTCCTTACCATCCTCATATACAACTACCAGATATGGATCGTAGCAAACATACCTTTCCTGCTGAATCCTCCTTTGCTCATAGCAACACGCTTAAAAACACGGAAACGGATCTGACCGGTATATAATACTGGCGGTCAATATAAAAGCTGTTCAGATACAGTGCCTTTTTACCAACCCCGCAGGGACCGATCTTTTGCAGTTTTTCCGGTCTGCCAGAAGCTCTTTCTTCAGATAATCCATCATTTCCAAGTTTTTGCGGCTTTAAGAACATACCGATCCGCCTCCTTTTTTATACATCTTTTATAGTTATGCAGCCTGCTGCTGTTTCTTTGTTGCATGAAGGAAAATCCCCCAGAATACAACTGCCAGGATCAAACCGACCGGATATGCAACACCAACCCCCCCAGATTCAGGCACTCTGGTGCGCAGAAGAAATACGTCATGGATACCGCACTCATAAAGTGCCAGGTACTGCTGCGATCCAGTAATTCTTTTTTGCCTTATACAGATACATTGTTGCAGTCCACAAAACGATCATAGCCAGCGTCTGATTGGTCCAGCTGAAATATCTCCATACAATGCTGTAATCCATATGTCCAACAATAGCACCTATACCTAATAGCGGAACACACAAATATAAGCGATTTTTCCAATTTTTCTGATCGATCTTAAACCAGTCAGCCAGTGTCAGTCTGGCACTTCTGAATGCTGTATCACCAGAAGTGATCGGGCATGCGATAACACCGAACATTGCGAGGGCAATACCAACACCACCCATTGTTTTCTTACATACATCATAGATTGCTGCTGACTGACCATTCTTCAAGATCTCAGCAAGACCTGTATTTAATCCACCTGTTACCTCATACAGGGAACAGCCAGTTGCAGCCCATATCAGCGCGATAACGCCTTCGCATACCATGGCACCATAGAATACAAAATGTCCCTGCTTTTCTGACTTCATGCAGCGTGCCATCAACGGAGACTGTGTTGCATGGAAACCGGAAATTGCACCGCATGCAACAGTAATAAACATAAAGCTCCATATTGGAGTTGCCTTGGATGCATATTTCTAAAATTAGTCCAAATCTCTGGGATTGTATATTCCGATTTTGTGAAAATACCAAATGCAACGCCCAGTGCCATGATGATCAGACAGATACCAAAAATCGGGTATATCTTACCAACGATCTTATCAATGAAATGAATGTTGCGATAAAGTAATAAGCCAGAATGATCCACAGCCACAATTCTTTATTGGCTGTCAGTCCGCTTACACCGCTGTTTCCAAACAATGTCACAATAAGACCTGCAGGTCCTACTGCAAATACAGTACCTACCATAACAAGAAGTACTACACTGAATACACGCATTACATTCTGCATCAGATGTCCCAGATAAATACCGCATACTTCGGAGATAGATGCACCATCATTTCTTTCAGACATCATACCAGAGAAAAAATCATGGACACCACCAGCGAAGATAGTACCAAATGCGATCCATAAAAATACCACAGGCCCCCAGAGTGCGCCTTGAAGTGCACCAAAAGATCGGTCCTAATCCAGCGATATTTAATAACTGGATCAGAAACAATTTCCACTGAGGCATGACTACATAATCTACACCATCATTGATCTTTTACCGCCGGCGTTTCACGATCATCGGGGCTGAAAATGTTATTTACAATATTGCCGTAAACAAAATAACCTCCGATCAGCAAAAACCAGACAAATGATAAAACTTAACATATGTCCCTCCTTATAAATTGTTTATTTTGCCCATTTTTTCTTTGAGCGTCCTCATTGTACTTCAATAAAAAACAATTTTAAAAGAGTTTTTGCATGAACGGCAGTCTGTCATACATAAACGGCAATCCTGAAGGAATAAACAGCAGCCAGGTCCGTATTATATGTTTAAGATCTGTTTTAAAGTCTTTAGCTTTTTCTCTTCCCACAGGAAGAACTGTGTTTTCATATCCCTTTAATTTCAGAGCAAGACCATTTCTTGTCCACGGAAATATTTCCGTAATGCATTCCAGATTTACCAAATAGCTTTTGTGAATCCTGAAAAGCCATATAGATGCAGCTTTTTCTCCGATCACCTAGCAACTGATTTACCCTCGTAGCTTCCTGTTTTTGTATGAAGCAGTGTCCCCTCCCCTGTGTTTCCCCATATATGATCTGAGATATATCTAAAAAACGGATGCTGTGATTTACCGGACCGGAATCCTGACAGATGCCCCCACTGCTATTCCTCGGACTGCCTCTGCCTGTTCTTTTGCTTTGTTCAGGATCTTTCATACATTTTTCAATTACATGACGTACCCGGTCGGATCAAAAAGGCTTCAAAATATAATCATCGATCTCCATTTCAAATGCCTTGGCTGCATAGCGGGAATAGGCAGTAGCAAACACAATCTTTGCCTGGGGAAGAAGTTTTTTACCGTTGCTGCCAAAGTTGTTCCTTCCATATCATTTAAGTTGATATCAATAAAAGCATATCAAAATCATCTTCCTTATTAAATAGTTCTAAAGCGCTCCCGCCACTGTCTGCTTCCCTTTACAATGCAATCCGGTTTTACATCTAAAATCTGGTCTGATCAGTTCTTTTCTTGCCGGACGTTCATCATCAACAACTGCTATTTTCATTTGTTTTCTCCTCTTTTCTGGCTTTTTCCCTTTTCAAGTGTTATTCTGCATATGTTGCTTCTGGTATGTCAAAAGAAACGCAGGCACCTTCTTGTGTATTCTGAAGCAGAAGGCCACTTTCATTTCCGTAAATGCTCTTTAAACGCTCGTGTACATTCTTAAGTCCTACTCTGTTTCCATTTTCCACAGTAAAACTGCTCCAGCATTTCTTTTGGAAATCCTTTTCCGTTATCTTTTACTGCAATATGAACGCATTTATGCCCATAGGTATCTTTTGCATAACAGGCACAGCATCATAACCGTACGAATCCCATTTCTATCAGCTCCGTAGCGGATGGCATTTTCCACCAGAGGCTGAAGGATAAAGGAAGGTACCATACAGTCAAGATCTTCTTCTATATCCATAGTCACCTGAAGTTTCTCCTCAAATCTGGCTTTCTCCAGCTCCAGATATGTATTTATATGATAAAGCTCTGTATGTAAGTTTAACATATACTGCTCATTTTCCAGTGTCTGCCGGTAATAAGAAGCAAGAGTAAGCAACAGCTCCCGTGCTCTTTCAGCGTTTTCACGGCAGATAAAGGAGATCGTATTTAAAGCATTATAAAGAAAATGAGGGTTTACCTGGGACTGCAGTGCCTTCAATTCTGCCTGCCTGCGAAGTTTCTTCTGGTATTCCAGATTGGATAATTCCAGCTGGGTAGAAAACAGCCTTGCAAGCTCTTCCATGAATTTTAAGTCCATCTGTACAGCATGCCTGCGCTTTTTAGCACAATCGTCAGCCCGCCAATGGCATGTTCTCCTTCTAACAATGGTGCCGTTACAATAATCTGATCCTTTAACACATTTTTCATATTGTCAGGAAAATCTGCCTGTTGAAAATACGTAGGTTTCAGATTCTGTGACCGATTGTAACACAGGTGTAAGAAACCCTGGATCTGCCAGACACTCATAGGCTTTTTTTGTGCGGATCGCAAGTATCTTTTCCATATCTGCGATCACAACTGCCGAGCAGATGATTGAGTGAAAAATAATCTGTGCAGCTGCTTCCATATCTTCTTTTACTTCTGAGGCCTTTTCTCAAATGTGGCAAACTCGATCCACGATCCCGAAACACAGGCGCATTTTTTCTGCAAACTGCCCTTCTTTCCGGATAAATACCATATCAAAGGTCCTTAAGAAAATAAGCATACCGCAAGAATTCATCATAATCATAGGAACAGCGATCTGACGGATCAAATGCCAGGCTGCATCAAAAGGTTTTGAGATCAGAAGGATAATGACCATCTGCCCCACTTCCGCTGCTGCTGTCAAAACACAGATTTCTGCCTGCTTCATTTTTTCCTGATTTAAACCTTGCAGAAAATACAGACCCCAAAAATCCCTTCAAACAAAGTAGACACCGCACAAGATACAGCTGTAAAACCGCCAATATCAAACAGATATCGATGAATACCTGCGATCAGTGCTGTTAACATCCCCACATAGGGTCCGCCTAAAAAGTCCTGCTGCCAGTACACCGATCACACGGGTATTGATGATCGCCCCATCTGTGTACGTCCCTGTGTATGTAGATACGATACTGATGATACCAAAGATCACCGCAAGTGCTGTTTTTGAAAATATACTGCTCTGTTCCTCTAAAAACAGCGTCCTGACAAACTCCAGATTCGTAAGAAGAGCCGCGATCAGTACCAGAAGCCCAATATTTAAGAGCATGTTAAAATAGGTTACATCTACCATAATAATGATCTCTTCCCTATATAATTTCAGGCGTTCCGAAACCTGATCTTATTGGAACGCCCTGATCGTTTGCAGTTATTGTGCGTTTTAGCGCAAAGTTCATCCATTATCTGTTTTCAATATCCATTAACATCTGGACACGGCGCTCATGACGACCGCCTTCGAATTCTGCATCCAGCCATGCTTCTGTGATCATCTTAGCCAGCTCACTGCCTACAACTCTTGCACCAAATGCAAGTACATTGGAGTTATTATGCATTCTGGAAAGCTTTGCAGTATATGGCTCGCTGCATACACAGGCACGGATGCCTTTACCTTGTTTGCTGCTAAAGAGATGCCTACACCGGTACCGCAGATAGCAATACCCAGATCAGCTTCGCCGGAAGCTACTGCACGGCCTACTTTCTCGCCGTAAACAGGATAATCACAGCTTTCTGTGCTGTTGGTTCCCAGATCGATCGCCTCGTATCCTTTGCTTTCTACAAATTCCTTGATAATGTTCTTCAGTTCAATTGCGGAATGATCATTGCCCATTGCGATCTTCATAAATATTAAATCTCCTCTTTATTAAAAAAATTTTTAATACGATCCAATCTAGATGTCATGGACATTAAAAAGCAGGTCTGCTGCTGTAAAGTGCAGCCATTGCCTCCACTACTACAACGGCTCTTGGCACGATCACCGGGTCATGACGGCCCCTTAATCTGGATCTCCTGTTCTTTTCCATAGCGGTCTACTGTCTTTTGTACCTGAGAAATAGAAGGAGTCGGTTTAAATGCCGCCCGCATCACTATCGTGCTTCCATCACTCATACCTCCTAAGGTACCGCCGGAATGGTTGGTCACTTTTGCGGTTTTTGTCTTTTCCTATTACAAAGCTGTCATTATTCCGGGATCCTAAAAAGCTGCTGCTTCAAAGCCATCTCAATCTCAAAACCTTTTACAGCGCCAATTGACATAACAGCTTTTCCCAGTGCAGCGTCCAGCTTATCAAAAACAGGTTCTCCTACACCTGCAGGAAGTCCCCTGATCACGCACTCTACCACACCACCGCAGGAATCTCTGCGCTGCATCATATCTTCCATGTAGCTTTTCTGCCCTGCTGCTGCAGCCTTGTCCGGCATATATAAGCGGTTTTTGGAAATTTCTTCCATATCCATATGGCTGTGATCGATCTTTACAGGTCCTACTGCACTGGTATATGCCTGGACTGTGATCCCAAGACTTTCTAGCAGTTTAGCTGCTATTGCTCCTGGCTGCCACTCTTCCAATAGTCTCTCTTCGGAAGAACGTCCACCGCCCCGGCAATCCCGGAAACCATATTTTTCATCAAAGGTATAATCAGCATGGCCCGGACGGTACACATCCATGATATTGCTGTAATCATGGGAACGCTGGTCGGTATTGCGGATCACAATGGAAATAGGTGTTCCTGTTGTTTTTCCCTCAAAAACGCCGGACAAGATCTCTGCCTTATCCCTTCGCTTCTGGCTGTGGTAAATTTGCTCTGCCCCGTTTTTCCTGTCTAAATATTTTCTGGATATCTTCTTCATTTAACAGAAGTCCCATAGGGCAGCCATCTACTACAACACCAACACCTGATCCATGGGATTTCTCCCGCGGTGCTTATCTTAAAATCGTTCCGTATACTGAACCGGACATGTTATTTTTCTCCTATTTTAACAATAGCGCAGCAGTTCGGTTCATTTTACCGGAACACTTCTTCCGCTCATTACTAAAAAGTCCTTTTCATAATCAATCTTAAAGCAGTCGATCGTTCCGCTGTCATGGTTTATAGAAGGCTATGTTTCCGTCCGGGAATACAGCTACATCCTTTGATATATGAACCGCTGATAGGCAGATATATGACGCAGACAAAGTCCTGTTTCCTCATCTCTTTTGTAAACACTAATGGTATTTTCTCCTGCATTGGTGCAATAT
>VOFG01002470.1_pt1 | contig 30697 bp, 43 predicted proteins | sample 5384171 | NCBI WGS metagenome assembly VOFG01 (sample SAMN12384726, study PRJNA508395) | human gut metagenome | isolation source: healthy gut F | host: Homo sapiens
ACTGGGACTGCCGAAATTCCAGAAAGATGAGCAGCGGCAGTCGCGTGGAATGTCCAACGCGGAATACTACACGGCTGACAGAGGCGAGAGTTGGAAGTTCGAGCTGATGCGCGTAATCGACGAGTGTATGCGCTATGCGGGAACAGGGAAGAATTTCTGGTCTTGCTTCGGGCAGAGGGCGACGATGCCACATGGACGGACAGCCGGAAGAATATTACCTACACCACACCGGACGGACGCAAATGCCGGGACAAGTAAGCTGCACATAGAAAAATACTTGAAAGGAAATATGGAGGCGGAGTTTGGATACAGAACGGAGAATGACAACACAAGAAATGTTGACGCAGCAAAAAAGTTGATGGACGAGGCACAACGGCTGGAACCCAGCGTGATGGTCACGGAGCGGAACTGGAACGCGCTGCTCGAAATGCAGGACAAGCTGTTTCGGCAGCAGATGCAGCTAGACACAGACCTGAAAAAACTTCTGACGAGGGAGGACGCACAGGAATCCCTAATCAAGATGCAGACGAGCGCAGAAAATTTCGAGAGACAGGCTGGGAACCTGAACGAGAAGTATTCTTCCGGCTGCAAAGCACTGACCGAGAGTACGAAGCTTGCCCTGACCAAAATCCTGAACGATACGAAGAATCAGCTTTCGGGTATGGAGCAGACGGCACAGAAGAAGATCATCACCTGCGCGTGGATCTCGATTACAGCGTGATCTTGTGCGCGGCGCTGTGCAGCTTGGCCGTGCTGTGGAGCAGATGACGGACAATGCACCGACACGTGACGGAACGACTATGCCGCTGCACATCGACAGTAAGCGCAGGAAGAAGCTCAGGCAAAAGAAAACCGCCCTCGGTCACGCCGAGGACGATCACGAAGATTGGAATATGGAACAAAAGATGTATGGCAAGCATCAAACAATTATCTGACCGAAAATACAAAATTACCATCAGCAATGGCTACCGCACCGACGGACGGAAAGTCTGCAAAGCGAAAAACGATTCAGGTACCGGATAGCATACCGAAGCGTGGCGTCGAGCAGTACGTCTACCACGAAGCCGAACGGCTGGAGCGCCTGTTCAAGCAGGGCTACAGTGAGGATGCCGAGATGACGTTTGAGACTTACGCCCGCGGCTGGCTGGAACGGCAGACAAAATACGCACCCGGCACAATTGCCTTTTACCGCCGGTCACTTGAAACGGTTTTTCCGGAGATCGGCGCGATCAAGCTGAATCGGCTGCGCCCGATTGCGCTGGAAAACCTGCTGGCGAAGCTCCGCAAGCGGACTCACCGCGGAAAGCCGATCAAGGAAAAAACGGTGCAAAAATATCTGACCGTCGTGTCTGCCGTTCTGAGCGACGCAAAACGCAACGAGATTATCGAGAAAAATCCGGCCCGCATGATCGACCTGCCGGATGCGGAACGAAAAGCGCAGGAGATCCCGACGATGGAGGAAATGCAGAAATTTCTCTCCGCCCTCTGCTATGAAGAACCGGTCTTCCAACTGTTCTACTTTCTTGCCATCAACACAGGGATGCGGCGCGGCGAGCTGTGCGCCCTGCGCTGGTCGGACGTGATTGTAACTGGCAGTTACGAAGGCTATATCATTGTCCAGCATTCCCGCAGCACCGTTTCCGGCGAGGGTGTGCAAGAGGGTAAAACGAAAAATGGTCGCGCCCGAACTGTTTCGATGAACGGGGAAATGTTCAGCCTGCTGCGCGGGTTCTGCTATCGCAAAATGAGACTCCGCGATGAAAGGGGCATCCCGTTTCCCAGAGTACATTTTCACAAAAAAAGGCGACGGCACGCCCATCCATCCGGACACGTTCAGCAAGCACCTGAAAGCCCTGTTTGCGGAAATCGGATTTCCGAAAACCTATCACCTGCACACCTGCGCCACTTTTTTGTCTCAACACTTCTGCATGAAGGCGTGGACAAAAATACAGTCGCAGACCTCGCCGGTCATGGAGATACGTCATTCCTGGGAGCGCACCTACTGCCATCCGCAGATGCAGCTCAAGCAGGAGGCTGCAAAGCGTATGGGTAATAGCTTGTTCGCGACATCCAATCCGGAATTGTTGGTTTCGTAGAATCTTCAAAACCTACTCGCTATTCCCGATTTTTCTGGTATTGTTCCTGTTACGAAATCTCAGCCGTGCTGAGCAGAACAGGAGGAATCACAAATGGCAAGTATCAGAAAACGCGGAAACAGTTATTTGCTCGTCGTCTCGATGGGCTACACGCCTGATGGTCGGCGGCGCAATCCGCAGCAGAAGACGGTCAAGCCGCCCACGGGCCTTACGCCAAAGCAGACGGAGAAGTGGTTGCAGGAGCAGGCGATGCTGTTCGAGATGAGCTGAAAAAGCTGAACCCGGACATCGACCGGTCGATCACGCTGGAAAAGTACACGAAAATCTGGCTCGAGACGATTGCACCGGACAAGCTGGCAAAATCCACGCTCGTCCGGGAAAAGCAGGACATTGAACGCTTCAAACCGTACCTCGGCAGCTACAAGCTCGTCGATCTGCGCCCCGAACACTTCCGCAGTCTCTATGCAAAGCTGCGCAAGCAGAAAGAATAAAGCCAACGGAAAGCCGCTCTCCGAAGCAACGGTAGAAGGGTGTCCACAGCTGTCTGTGCGGCATCCTCTCCGACGCGATGGAGGGCGGCTATTCGGATCACAACCCGGCGTGGCGCACCTACAAATACGCCGGTCAGAAGAAGGAAAAGAAAATCGCGGATGATGAGACCGTGAAAAAGCTCATCAAGGCACTGGAAGCCGGAAGCATTCTCTACGAAGCGTACTTCAAGCTCATCATCGCAACTGGAATGCGGCGCGGTGAGTGCTGTGCACTCAAGTAGGAGGACATCAACTACGCCGAGCGCAGCATCCATGTCTGTAGAAACGCGGTCAAAACGACCGGCGACGAGATTATCGTGAAAGCCCCGAAGACGAAAGCGGGCAACCGGTATGTGTACTTCTCCGCCGAAATGGAGAGCCTGCTGCGCGAATACGAAGCTTTCTGCGCGGCAGAAACCGAGCACTACGACCGGCGCGAGCAGACCAAAGATGACTATGTGTTCCGCAGAAAAGGCATGAAACTGCCGATGACACCTTCGACCTTCACATGGCGCTTCAAGAAAATCCTTGAAAGCAAACGATCTTCCGACCGATCTGAACGTCCACAGTCTGCGCCACACGGCGGCAAGCCTGTTCATCGCCAGCGGCACGGATGTCGGCACGGTCGCGGGGCTTCTCGGTCACAGTCAACCATCTACTACACTGGATATTTACACGCACGCATTCGATAAGAACAAAAAAGCCGCCAGCCAGATTATGCAAAGCAGCTTGGAGATCTGAGCTATCTTCCGAAAAAGCTCTGTCCGGTTGCGCTATGCTTAAAAGCTGAAATTCAAACAAATTCATATAAAAAATTCCGTGAAATCATACGATTTCACGGCATTTTTGGTACGCCCGACACGATTCGAACGTGCGACCTACAGAGTCGGAGTCTGTCACTCTATCCAACTGAGCTACGAGCGCATTTATGAGATAAACGGCGAAGTGCCGATCATCGCTTTTTGAAAATGGTAGTCAAACAGTAGTCAAGGAACAAGCGGAAAAATGCTCTCACACCCGAAAAGTCCAGCCGTATCAACGGCTTTGGGATTCTCTCAGCCGAATGGGGCAGAAACGTCGGAGTCTGTCACTCTATCCAGCTGAGCTACGGGCGCATATCTTTTCAACGTGGACACTATTATAGCAAACTCTCGGCGGAAAGTAAAGCGAAAAAGCAGACTTCCGCGGAAAAACATTTTCTTTTCCGAAAAAAGCCGCTCCATTGGGATGGAGCGGCGAAATATCACAGGCATGCTCAGGCGGCTCGGCCAGCGGCTGCCGCGCGTCTGCGGCGGCGTTGCTCCCGGAGGCGCTGAGGTTGACCGGGCCGGATCGTCCAGGATCTGGACGAGGACGGAGAGGACCTGCTCCGTGGTGATCGGGTCGTTGGGCCGGAAGCAGCCGCTTTCGGCCGACATCAGGCCGGAGGCCAGCATCGCCGCGACGCTGCTTCTTGCGGCGGACGGGATCTCTGCGGCGTCGCTGAGGGCGAAGAGCACGGACTGGCGCGCGGCGGGGACTTCGCCCACGAGGGCGAGCAGCCGCGTCAGCGTGATGGCCGCATCGGCGCGGGTGACAGACGCCCAGGGCGCAAATTCGCCAGTCTCATCGGTGTTCATTACGCCGAGCGCGCAGGCCGCGCCATAGGGATTGGTCTGGTCGACCTTGAAGCCGTTCAGCTCTGCGGTGTTGACGCAGAGGCGGACGAGGACACCGCGCGTGATCGTGCGGCGATAGCCGCCGACGAGGCCGCTGGTCACACCGAGTGCATCGGCGCGCTGCACGGCGGACTTTGCCCAGGGCGAGACGGTGTCCGCCTCAGGAACATTCATTTTCGCCTTGCCGGAGGCGCAGCGGAGACTGTAGAAGACGTAGCAGTCGCCGCTGTAGGGGATGGTGCGCTCATAGGCCGCGCCGCCGTTCCAGCTCCAGTTCTGCTCCATCAGCGTGACCGTGCCGGCCTTGGCGTTCGCATATTTGACGAGCGCATAGTGCGGATAGCCCTTGCCGCGCGCTTGGCCGGGGCCGCGTAGGCCACGTCGCCCGCGACGGGGGAGGTGGTGGGCTCGAACCAGTATGTATCCGCATCGTCCCGGTGACAATCGGGCCGTCGCCGACGAGGACGTCGACGCCGTAGAGTGTCTGATAGAAGCGGGTGATCAGCTCGGAGCAGTAGATCGTCGCGCCGTTCTGATAGTTCGCCGACACGCCGTAGATCGAATCGATGGCGCAGACGCCGCTCTCAATCGGGCGGAAGCGGAGGATCAGCGTCGTCTCACCGGCAAACACGTTCCCGGCCAGCAGCGCCAGACACAGTACCACGAGGAAAATTCTGCTCCAAATACGTCTCATACCCACGGTCCCTTCTCAAAACGATGGTATGATTGTAACAGATTGTAACGAATTTGTCAACAATTTTGCAACGACCTGTAACCAATTTGCTCGACAACAGGACGCCGGATGTGCTATACTATAAAAAGAATCGTTCAAATTGGAGGACACGAGCCTTGCAGGACTATTTTTCGCTTTCGATGACGACGCGCGACGTGAATCAGATCAGCGCGCTGGGGCTGGCGCACTGCGGCGACGCGGTGTTTGAGCTGATGGTGCGCAGCTGGCTGTGTCTGTCCGGGCGGGCCAGAGTGGAAAATCTGCACCGGGCGACGGTCAGCTATGTCTGCGCCCCAGCCCAGGCGGCGCGCGTGGACCGGATGCTGCCGCTGCTGAGCGAGGCGGGCTGGCCTATTACCGGCGGGGCGCAATGCGCACGTCCGCCAGATCCCGAAAAACGCGACGCACGAGCAGTATGCCAAGGCCACGGGCCTCGAGTGCCTGTTCGGCGCGCTCTATCTGACCGGGCAGACGGCCCGGATCAATGAACTGTTTGAGCAGACCATGGAGGAGCCCCATGCCCTTTGACGCTTTATTTCTGACCGCTCTCTCCGAAGAGCTTCGCCCGCGCGCGCTCGGCTGCCGCGTAGACAAGGTGCAGCAGCCCGCGCGGGACGCCGTCATTCTGGCGCTGCGCGGGCCGGGCGGCGGAGGCCGCCTGCTGCTGACGGCGGCGCCGAATCAGCCGCGCATCCATTTCACCGATGTCCCGCAGGAGAACCCGGCGCAGCCGCCGATGTTCTGCATGCTGCTGCGCAAGCACCTCGTCGGGGAAACTCGCCGCGATCACGCAGCCGCGGATGGAGCGGCTCGTCGACCTCGCGTTCGACTGCACCGACGAGATGGGCAGCCCCCACGCAGAAGCACCTGATCCTCGAGATCATGGGCCGCAATTCGAACCTCATCCTGACGGACGGCGAGGGCGCATCCTCGACTGCCTGCGGCGCGTGGACTTTGAAATGTCCGCCGAACGGCAGGTCCTGCCGGGACTCTATTACCATCAGCCGCCGCGGCAGGATAAGCAGGAGATCTTCGGCCAGACGCCGGAGTCTGTTTTCGCGCTGCTGCAAGGCTGGCACGAGGGGCCAGCCGTTCGACAAATGGCTGCTGGACACGTTCGGCGGCATCTCGCCGCTGGTGTGCAGAGAGGTGACGGTGCAGATTTTCGGTGCGCTCGACGCCCCGTACCGGCCCGCTGACGGCCCGCTGGCGGGCGCGCTGGCCGATGCGCTCGATGCGCTGGAGGGCGGCGTAAAAACGCCGCAGCTGCTGCTGCGCGAGGGGAAGCCGTGGGACTTCGCGTGCATCCCGGTCACGCAGTACGGCGAGACCGTCGGGTGCGAGACGGAGGAAACATTTTCCTGCCTGCTCGACCGCTTTTACGGAACGCGCGACCAGCAGGAGCGCATCGCGCAGAAAACGCAGGCGCTGCGCAAAACCTGACGAATCTCCGCAACCGGACGGCGCGGAAGCTCGAAAATCAGCGCATGGAGCTGACAAAGACGCACGACCGCGAACAGCTTCGCCGCCTCGGCGATATCATCACGGCCAATCTCCACGCCATCTCCGCGGCCAGCCGCGGCTGACCGCTGTGGATTTCTACGACCCGGAGATGCGGGAGATCACCATTTCGCTCGACCCGGCCATCTCGCCGCAGCAAGAATGCCGCGAAATACTATAAAAAATTATCAAAAGGCGAAGACCGCCGAAAAGGTCCTGACCGAGCAGATCGCGAAGGGCGAGACGGAGCTTTCGTATCTGGAGAGCGTGCTTGGCGAGCTGGCTCGTGCAGAATCGGAAAGAGATATTCTGGAAATTCGGCAGGAGCTGGCCGAGGGCGGCTACATCCGGGACACGCAGGGAAAGAAGCGGATGAAGCTCCCGGCGAGCCGCCCGATGCGCTTCCGCTCGACGGAGGGTTCGTGATTTGGGTGGGCCGGAACAACCGGCAAAACGACCAGCTGACGCTGAAGCAGGCGGCGAAAGGGCGACCTCTGGCTGCACACGCAGAAGATCCACGGGAGCCACGTGATCGTGGAGACAAACGGGCAGCAGCTGTCCGACGAGACGGTGACGGAGGCGATGATGCTTGCGGCCTATTATTCCCAGGCGCGCGGCGGGCAGAACGTCCCGTGGACTATACGCCGGTGAAATTTGTGAAAAAAGCCCGCCGGGGCGAAGCCCGGCATGGTGATCTATGACCGGTATCAGACCGGCATGGTCACGCCGGACGAGGCGCTGGTGGAGCGGCTGCGGGAGGAACCAAAATGAACGAGGAACGGCACTACGCGTTTTTCAGAACCGGGAATGCGAATTTTTCCGTGCCACAAGGGCGCGGACGCGGAAAATTTCAACTGCCTGTTCTGCTACTGTCCGCTCTACGCCCTCGGGCGGAAGTGCGGCGGGAATTTTCGCTACACGGAAAAGGGCATCAAGGACTGCTCAAACTGCCAATTTCCGCACAAACGGGAGAATTATGACAAGGTCACGGGGCGGTTTCAGGAGATCGTGGAGCTGATCCGGGAATAAAAAAATCAATCCCCTCACAAGCTATCTGTGAGGTGATCTTTGATGAAAAAACAGGAACAGGAGCCGAAGCCGCACGAGATCCGCGACCCGGAGCTGCCCATCGTCCAGGGGTGGAGCAGGCGAACGCCACGAACGGCGGCATCAGATCGTAACACCCCGGCAGGATTCGACATAAGATGTCATGGAGCGAGATGCTCCGTGACATCTTTTTATGGAGGCACAGACTATGTGTAATTCCTGCAACTCCGGCTGCTTCGGCGGCATGATCTTCCCGAGCTTTGTACAGAATTCCTGCTGCAATCCGTGCTGTGCGAACAGCTCTTCGAGCGGCTCCGTCGGCGGTACGTCGGACAGCAACACGGGCTGCACCTGCACCTGCCGCTGCAACCAGAGCGGGACGGTTGCCGGGACGTCCACGGGCAGCAGCAACAACGGTACTTCCATCACCTGCGGGTGCAATCGCTGCAATTCCTGCGGCTGCAATCGCTGCAATTCGTGCGGCTGCAATCGCTGCAATTCGTACGGCTGCAATCGCTGCAATTCGTGCGGCTCCTGAGGCTCGTCCTCGAACGGCTGAAAATTTCAAAGATGCGCGGCCCAGAAGGGCCCGCATTTTTGCGCCGTGCGGGTGCGTCATACGATGGAGGGGAAGGAGGGAACCGATATGATTTCCATAGACGAACAGAAAGAGCGGCAGGTCTGGAGCCGCGTCATGAATACGGCAGTATCATGCCCAAAGCCTGAGGAGCCAAAGCAGGACACGGGCCTGACGGAAAAAACGCTCGCGCAGATGATCCAGTGCGAATGCTGCGAAGCGGCAATTTATCGTTCGCTGGCGGCGCAGGGGCCGAAGTGCGCGCGGGAGCGGCTGCTGCGCCTTGCGGGGGGACGAACGCTGCCACGCGAAGCGGCTCGGCGCGCTCTATTTCCTCATGACGGGGAAGAAATACTGCCCGGAGCCGGTGCGCGGGGCCTGCACGGCGTGCTTCAACGAGGCGCTGCGCAAGCAGTATCAGGCGGAGCTGGAGGCTGAGGCACGATATGCGAAGCTGGCCGCGCGGGCGGGAGAGCAGGCGTGTATGTTTGAGGCGCTCGCCCACGACGAGGGTCGGCATGCAAAGACGATCTACTGTATTTTGCAGCAGACGCTCTGAATAGAAAGCGGGCGGCGTCAGAAGAAGCCAGCTGCATTCCGCTTCCGCTGGGCGGCGAAAAGCTCCATATCCGCTGCCTCCTTCTTCCTTTCCAAACTGTGACCGCTTCGCTGGGTCACAGTTTGGGAACTGGGGAGTGCTCCCGGATTATGGGGGCTTCTCTTTCCTTTGTCTTCACCGGGTGCAGCAGTTCTTTTCTTTCTCCAAAAGAAAGAAAAGAAAAAAGCGAAAGAGGGCGACCATTGGTCGCCCCTGCGGAGTCTATTGAGGGGTATAGCGGAAAATTGGTGGCCTTAATCCCCTCAGTCGCGGCAAGCCGCGCCAGCTCCCCTTGATGCAATCAAGGGGAGCCTATCCGCTGCGGCGGGGGTTCCGGGCGGGCAGAGTCGTCTGTCCCTTTGAACAGAAAAACATCCCGGACAAATGTCCGGGATGGTTTTGATAGATCATTTACTGCATGACTTCGCCGCCGGGGGCGGAGTTGGCATGGGACCATGTGCGCTCCAGCGCGGCCCAGTCGCGCTCGATCAGCTTGGCGGTCCACTGCTCGCAGACCTCGCTGTAGACCGAGGTCCAGCGGTAATCGTGCGAGTTGGTGGCCTCCTGCATCTGTGCGTAATACCAGATGTTGCGGTTGATTATCCGGCCAGTTGATCATGTCGGTTCCGGCAGGAGATGATCCTTCTCCGGCTTGCGGCCAAGCGTGCGGTTGACGATGGTGCAGGTCTCGGCGCGGGTGATGGGGCGGTTCGGGCGGAAGGAGCCGTCCGGGTAGCCCTCGATCAGGCCTTCTTCGAGCGCGGTCATCAGGTAGCTGATGTACCATTCGGCGCCATGAACATCGGAGAAGCGGCCGTCATAGGTCGCCGCGACGCGCGGATCGGAGAAGAAGCCGGCAGCGATCTTGGTCAGCTCGGCACGGGCGATCGGCGCGTCGGGGCGGAAGGTGCCGTCCGGATAGCCGCAGATGATGCCCATGTTGGAGAGCGTGGAGACCGCGTTGTTGTACCACTTATTGCCCGGAACGTCGGAATAATCGTTCGTCTGCGACCAGTACTGCGTCCGCACGGGATCGCGCAGGAGGCGGAAGAAGATCGTCGCAACCTCGGCGCGCGGGTGATGTTGCCCTGCGGATGGACGTCACCGTCGGGATAGCCGACGATGTAGGCGTAATGGTCGCGCCGGTTCAGCGCAGGGGTGCCGCCATTGCCGCCATCGCCGGGTTCAGGCCAGCGGGTTCGGGGTTCGGCCTCGGGTTTTCTCCGGAGCCGGACTTCGTGTTGGTGAAGCGTTGGGCTTCTGCGGTCTGGCCGCCGGAGAGGCGTACCGGTGTCGCCGGTCTTGGCGACGGTATAGCCGGTGGTCGTTTCCTGAATGGTGTAGAGCGCGCCAGCGGGAAGATTTGCGATCACGAGCGTTTCGCCGCCCTTGAGCTGGACCGTAGCCTTGCCGTCCGTGAAGGTCACGGAGGAGGCGGTGCCGTTTTGGGTTGCGTCATAGCTGCCGGAGGCACCGGTGGCGCCGTTGACCTCGATCAGGAAGTCGAATGTGGTGTCAGAGTCGATGCCTTCGCCGATTTCCTTGGAAATGGAGAGAGCGCCGGTGCCGCCGGGGACGATCTCGCCGCCATTGGGGTATAGGTGTTGGTGATGATGACAGCGTCGGTCTCGTTCGCGGCAGAGATCTCGTCAGAGACCGTGGTCGCGTCCTGACCATTGACCTTGTACGCGGTGCGCCAATACTTGAATCAAGCTGCGCGGTTTCCGTGACCGTCCACTGCGTGCCGACAGGAGATCGCTGCGCGTCAGCGTCTCGCCAGCCTGAATGTAATAGGTCGCTTCCCGCCAGTGAAGGTCAGAGTGACGGACTGAGGTTCACTGCTTGACCAATGGCTGCTAGGGAGATGCCATCATAGTGACTCAGCGTGATCTTGATCTCATAATTTTCCGGAAGGCCGGTGGTGGCGTTCTTCCGGATTTTCGAGCGTCTTTTTGATGCTGAGAGAGCCTTTATCCTGTTCTTCGCTGCTGCCGGGATTGTAGGTATTCGTGAAGAGCAGGCCGGTCGTATCAGTGTAGAGGTAGGAGTTAGAGGCAGCACCGGGTTTTTCAACCACTGTATAGAGTGGGCGTAGCGACCAGCTTGTTGCGATCGCTGCCTGTACCTCTTGCGACGTTGAACGTTACGGTATAGACCGTCTCGGCGTAGGTCATGCCAGAAACTGCGGGCGTCTTTACCTCTTCGATGGTGTAGGTGTACGTTCCGGCAGTGTTGAAGGTCAGCTCGAATTGGTTTGAATTGGCTCCAGTAATGGAAAGCGACGAGGGATTTGGCGTTGCTGTGCCGTTAATACCAGTGATCGTAAACTGCACTGGTTCACCATAAGTTTGAGCACCGTATTGCTTGGAGACCTTGATGGTCGCTTCGGCCTTGGTCGGCGTTGCGGCGTAGTCGTAGGTGTTGGTGATGTTGACGGCGCTGCCCGTGGTCGAGATGGTGCCGGAGGCGACCTTATCGGTCACGATGCCGCCGGTGCTGGCGCTGACTGTGGTGTCCCAGCGTTCCGCGTTGGTCAAAAGTCCCTTCACAGACAGTCCACGTGGTACCGACGGGAGACCGGTGAGCGTGATGGTCTGGTTGTGCTTCAAAAAGTAGCCTTACCGTCACTGTCAAACGTCACACTGGTGTGGTTGGGGTCTCGAGAATCCCGTACAAGTGACAGCTCCAGTGATGTGGCTACTGCCATTTGTAAGCGTGACAACAATAGGATAGGTGTCGGTGTCCAAATTGGGCGTCTCAGTCGAGTTATCAACGATGTTGACCGTCTTTTTTGATGCTGAGAGAGGCCCTTGGGCTCGACGTAGGTATTGGTGAAGGTCAGGCCCTTTTCCGCGTCGTAGGCGTTATCGCGCCAGGTGACGGCGGCGTCGAGGCGGTGCTCCGCGTCGTTTTCCGTGACGGTAATGTCGACGGTATACACGGTGGGGTCATACTGCATGCCCGTCAACGAGGCCGTTCACCTCTTCCACGGTGTAGGTGTAGGTTCCGGTGTGGTCAAAGGTCAGGGCGGCAAATTCGGCGCGGGCATCGCCGTCGACGAAGATGGTTTGAATCTTAGAACCGTTTTCGTCTTGAGCACGAAGGAGACGCGTCCGGGATAGATCGAATGTACTCCGCCGGTGGTATAGATCTTCCTGACCTTGAACTGCTCGGTCACAGCGGCGGCATACTTATCATAGTGCGCGTAGCGGTTCGTGATGACGACGGAATCGCGGTCGGCGCGGTCAATCGTGCCGGAGGTGAGCCGTGGCTGGTCGCTGCTGGCGACGGTGGTACGCCAGCGGTTGGAATCGAGCGTTTCCGTTTCCTCGACCGTCCATGCCGTCCCGACTGGGAGATCGGGGAAGGTGATGGTCTGGCCGGCGTTCAGGGACAGGACGGCTTCGCCGTTGTCAAACCGAACGCTTTGCAGCTTGTGCGCGGAATCTTTGCAGGCGACTGCATCGTTGATGGGGTTCCCGTCCTGCGAGAGCGTGACGGTGACGCTGTAGGCCGCGCCCGGGTCGGGGCGGTCGGACGAAGTGTCGTCGACCACAACGTTCTTGGTCACGGCGAGCGTGCCGACGCGCTGGTTGGTGACGACGACGGTCGTCTCGCCGGTGAACAGGCGCGTGAGGTCGCGGTTGCCCAGATTGGTCTTCAGGTTTTTGTCCGGGTCATTGTCGGCAATGGGCGTCTGCTCGATGTGGAACCAGAGCCAGCCGGTTTCTGTGCGCCAGGAGAGACTTTTGTTTTCTTCGACAACCGGGATATAGCGGAGCGTCTGGCCGGGATGGTCTTTCTTGAAGCTTTCGGTGTCCAGCATCAGATCGACGGTCTGTGTGGGTTCGGCCTTTTCCAGCGTGGGATCCCAGCCGGACTTCGCCTCCATGCGGGTGGTGGTGATATTGGTGAGGGTGCGGTCAATGTCGTCAACGGTGGCAAAGGGGGTCATGGTCGGGACCAGATGGCCCTCCGCGACCGTGATGGCCACGCCGTCGTTGGCGGTGCCGGCGTCGGCCATCACGCCATGCTTGTCATCCACAAGGATGGGGACAGCCGTGGCGTTGACCTTGTAGCCCGCAGGCGCGCTGTTCTCAACGAGGTAGTATTGGCCCTCGGCGAGCACGTGGCCCCTTGGACGGGAACTGCGCCTTGCCGTTTTCGTCGGTCGTGACGGTGTCATAGGGGGTTGCGCTCCCGATGACAGACCAAGTGGTGTCGGTGACGAGCAGATCATCCTTCTTGTAGAGGGCGAAGGTCACGCCGTTGACTGGATCGTTGTTGTCGTCGAGCTTCTGCACGTTGAGGTAGTGCTTGACGTTGGGGATATAGATGGTGGCGGCAAACTGGCGCTCGAAGCCGCTGCCATCGACCGGATAGGTGTTGTCCAAGCTGGCCTCGGCAAGGTCCCCCGTAGTATAGAAGAAGGCGACGGAATAGGCTGTGTCCTTCTCGTTACTGTCGTTGACGATATTTCCGGTCCAGTAATAATATTCTCGGAGATCGCCGGGGCAGTACTTGAGCTCGGCCATGTAAGCGCCGTTGGTCGTGAGGCTTGAACGCGACGGCGTTGCCATTGTCTGCCGCGCCAGCGTTTCAGAGCCCTGATCACGGCCTCACGATAGCCCGCCTGACCGGTCCCGCGCTCATATACCCTCCAGCCGGACAGGGCGCTGCCGGTGACGACGCCCCACGTATCGTTGTCGGATGGAACGCTCGTGCCGACGTTGTCAGACGGCGGATGATGACAGCGAAGAGCGTGCCGCCGGCGGCAAGATGGGCCTTGCCGGCTGTTCAGCTCATTGCCGTCCTCATCGGTGACTGCGGTTCCGGCACGTAATGGTGCGGTCCGCGCGAGCTGGACGCGCTTTCGCTGGTGGAGACAGTGCCCTTGAGACCGGCGTAGGTGCCGGTGGTCCAGCGGTGCTCCATATCATTGAAAAGGATAGATACCGTGTCGTTGCTCGTCAGCACGAGATAGATGTTCTCGTCGCGGCGATAGCCTTGCGGCCTCTGGCCGCTCCTGCGAGGATCAGGTATTTAACGTTATGCTTGTCTGTCAGGCTCGTTGAGGCTGACCGCGGTGTCGTCGTTGAGGACGAAGCGGCCGCCGCATCCGTGGTGCCGGAGCCGAAGGCCATCGGCGCGTGCTGGAGTGGTCGATGACGTAACGCTCGCTGGAGGACGTGTCCGTGTTTTTCGTGGCGGCATAGAGGTCAAATTCCACGCCGTTCAGGCGGGTGCCGAACTGGTCGACCTTGATGCCGTCGGTCTCGGGGACGTAGGCGAGGTTGAATTTCATTGCGAGGTTCGAATCCGTGCCGCCGCGCTCGAGATAGAAGAGCTTCAGCGTGTGATAGGTGTTGTCGGCAAAGGTATCCTCGTTCCAATAGCTGGCATCGTTATAGCCGTTTTTGGACATGATGCTCTTCAGCGTGCCGACTTTCTCGTGTTGACAATGATATCGCCGCTGACAAAGTTGATGGTCGTTGTGGCCTGATCGTGGATGCCGCCGAGGTCGGCCACGAGGACGCCGTCGATGAAGATCCAGACGTCATCGTCACCGGCAAATTCGAAGGTCATGGCTTTTCCGTTCTGCTGGGAAGTCATGCCGCCATAGCGCTGGATGAAGCGCGTGGTCATGGTCACGCCGAAAAGTGGCGGACACCGTTCGAGTCTGCATGACGTAGGCCCAGTCCGCGAACCGTGATGCCCTGGCGGTTAATTTCGCGGATGATCTCGAAAATGCCCCGGACGACGATGGGGTGCAAGGCCCAGGAGGGCTCGTCCATCATGATCAGCTGCGGCTTGGCCATAAGCGCGCGGCCAACGGCCAGCATCTGCTGTTCGCCGCCCGAGAGCGTCCCGGCCTGCTGCCACTCGCGCTCTTTCAGCCGCGGAAACAGATCGTATACGCGGGCCAGATCGTCCGCCAGCGGAGTCCCTGCGCAGATACGCGCCGATGCGCAGATTTTCTGCAACAGTCAGGTTCTCGAATACACGGCGGCCCTCCGGCACGAGCGTAACGCCGCTCGAGACGATCTGGTCGGTCGATTTTCCAACCAGATTCGCACCGTTCAGGAGAATTTCACCCGATTTCGGCTTGACCAGTCCGGCAACTGCCTTCAGCGTGGTCGATTTGCCTGCGCCGTTCGAGCCGATGAGGGTGACAATCTTGCCTTCTTCGACCTTCAGGTCGATGCCCTTGACAGCCTCAATGCCGCCGTAGGAGACGACCAGATTTTTGATTTCCAGAATGTTACGCATCCTCGTCCACCCCCAGATACGCGTCAATGACGCGCGGATCGTTTTGGATCTCCGCCGGAACGCCCGCCGCGATCTGCTTGCCGAAGTCGATGACATAGATGCGGTCGGAGATGTCCATGACAAGATTCATGTGATGCTCGATGAGGAAGATGGTCAGGCCGAACCGGTCGCGGATGCTGCGGATGAAAGCGGTCAGCTCAAGCGTCTCCTGCGGGTTCATGCCAGCCGCAGGCTCGTCGAGCAGCAGCAGCTTCGGACTGGTCGCCAGCGCGCGGGCAATTTCAAGCCTGCGCTGCTTGCCATACGGCAGAGCCGTCGCCAGCTCGTTCTTTACATCGTCAAGGCCGACGATTTTCAGCAGCTCCAGCGCCTTTTCGCGCTGCGCAGCCTCCTCCTTATGGTTGGCGCGGAACGTGGCAGAAAAAAACATTGGACGTGCGGCGCACGTGCATGGCCGTCAGGACGTTTTCAAAAACGGTCATGGACTTGAACAGACGAATGTTCTGGAACGTGCGCGCGATGCCGCGCTTTGTGATCTTGTCGGGCGTGTAGGAGACGGTCGGCAGGGACAGATAACGCTCCGACTCCGCTCCCGCATAGCTCTTTTTCATCTTGCCGCGCGGATGGTTGCAGACGATGGGTTCGTCCATGAAGTCCACACGGCCGTTGGTCGGCTCGTAAACGCCGGTGATGCAGTTGAAGGCCGTGGTCTTGCCGGCGCCGTTCGGGCCGATGAGAGCGACGATCTCGCCGGGATAGATATCCATGGACAGGTCGTTGACGGCGACGACGCCGCCGAACTGCATGGTGATATGCTCCACATGAAGGACGGGTGTGCTCATGCCTGTTTTCCTCCCTTCGCGGATTCTTTCCGCAGCCTGTCGGCAAGCCCGGCCAGCGAAAGCTCACGGGTGCCCATGATGCCCTTGCGGAAGAAGAGCACCACGATCATGATGATGACCGAGAACACGACCATCCGGAAGCCCGTGCGCAGCAGCGGGACCTTGAACGCGCCGATATACGTCTCGTTGTCCAAAAACCGCAGCCACCACTCGGAGCACGCGATGAACAGGAACGAGCCGATGCAGCTGCCGGAGATGGAGCCGATGCCGCCGATGACGACGATGAGCAGGATCTCATACGTCATGGCGGATTTGAATGTGTTGGCCTGCACCGTGGTCTGATACATGGCCAGCAGCGCGCCGGAGATGCCGGCAAAGAACGAGGAGATGGTAAACGCCATGCGCTTGTGGTGGGCAAGGTTGATGCCCATGGCCTCGGCGGCGATCTCATCGTCACGGATGGCCTTGAACGCGCGGCCATAGGTCGAGTTGATAAGCAGCACGACGACGGCGATGCAGATGCCGACGATCACAAACGGCATGAACGTATCCGTAAAATACGGGAAGCCGCGCAGGAGCTGCGAGCCGTTGGTGACAGGCGCGAACGCCTCCAGCTGGACAAGCGCGCGGATAATTTCGGCAAAGCCGAGCGTGGCGATGGCCAGATAGTCGCTCTTGAGCTTCAGAACGGGCAGGCCGATCAGATACGCCAGCACCGCCGCCAGCAGTCCCGCCAGCAGCAGCGAAACGAACACGCCGAAAACCGTGCCTGCCGTATTGCCGAGCGCACCTTGCAGCGTCTCGGTCAGGGAGAATTTGAGCAGCGGATCATAGTACTGATACACCGTCGAGCGGATGCCGCTCGAGATGTTGATGGCGGCAAAGGTGTAGGCGCCGACCAGCATAAAGCCCGCCTGCCCAAGGGAGAACAGGCCCGTAAAGCCGTTGAGCAGGTTCATAGACACAGCGACGAGGGAATAGATCGCGCCCTTGCGCAGAACCGTCGTGAGCATGATGGGCACGCCCGGAATGCGGTCGAGCAGGAACGCCAGCAGATAGACGAGCGCAAGGCCCGCAATGGTCAGGATCGTCTGTAAGGAGAGGCCCTTTTTCTTTTCCATATGCTCCTCCTCAGACTTTCTCTGTCAGCTTTTCACCGAACAGGCCCGTCGGCTTGACGACGAGAATGATGATGAGCAGCGCAAACGTGAACGCATCGGAGAAGGCCGTCAGCTTCATGCCTTTGAGCAGATTCTCGCAGATGCCGATGATGAACGCGCCGATGACCGCGCCGGGGATCGACCCGATACCGCCGAAGACGGCGGCGACGAACGCCTTGAGGCCCGGCATGGCGCCGGAAGACGGGGCGATGGTCGTGTAGTTCGAGAAATACAGGAACGAGGCAACAGCTGCCAGCGCGGAACCGATGATGAACGTAAAGGAAATGACGGAGTTGATCTTGATGCCCATCAGCTGCGCCGTTTCAAAGTCTTTTGAGGCTGCGCGCATGGCCATGCCGACCTTCGTGCGCTTGATGAGAACCACGAGCGCCACGACCAGCACCAGCGTCAGGATCGGGGTAATGACGGTCACGCGCTTGGTGGACGCGCCGAGGATCGTGATGGTGTCGGAGATCCACGGCAGCTCGGGGTACTGTTTCGGAACGCCGCCGGTGACGTAATACGCAAGATTTTGCAGCAGATAGCTTACGCCGATGGCGGAGATCATGACGGACATGCGCGGGGCCTGCCGCAGCGGCTTATACGCACAGCGCTCCACCGCGAAGCCGAGCGCGACCGTCAGAATCACGACGACGGGCAGCGCAAAATACAGCGGCATCGTCGCCGAAAGATAGACCATGATGAGACCGGCGACCATGAAGATATCGCCGTGTGCAAAGTTGATAAGGCGCAGAATGCCGTAGACCATCGTATAGCCGACGGCGATCAGCGCATATTGGCCGCCGGCCGAAATGCCCGACAGGACATAGGGCAGCCATTGCTTGAGAACACCCATGGGGACCTCCTGTTATTTGCTTATCGCCATGTCCAAACCGCGAACCGCTCACTGAAACGAGCCGGCTTGGACGCGGCGATAAAAGAATGGTTTCATCCGGCAGCGGGTTCGATCGCTGCCGGATGAAAATGCGTACCGGCCGGAGGGATTTTCTCCGGCCGGAAACCATTGTGGTCAGTATTGCGAAATCAGTCGGCGTTCTGGACCTTGTAGAACTGGAAGCCGCCGTCGATCGCCTGCTTGATGTAGGCGGTGCTCTTGACAGCGTCGCCGTTGGCGTCGAAGCTCATCGAGCCGGTGACCGCGTCGATGGACAGACCGGCCAGCGCGTCGCGGATGGCGGTGCCGTCGGTGGACTGGGCCTTTTCGATGGCCGCGACCGCAGCCATATAGGCGTCATAGCCGAGCGCGGAGACTGCCGCGACAACGTCGTTGCCGCCGTTGTTGGTGAGGTTCTGGGAATTGCCGTTCAGCCATGCCTTGTAGCCGGTGACGAACTCCTTGGCCAGGCCGGACTCGTCGTTCTCGTCAAAGAACGTGGAGACGAAAACCTGCATGTCGGTGCCGTTCTGCGCGTCGGAGATCGCGGAGTTCTCCCACGTGTCGCCGCCGAGGATGGGGAGGCTGACGCCGAGTGCAGAGGCCTGCTCGATGATCTGCGGGGCATAGGCGATGGCGGACGGCGCGAAGATGACGTCTGCGCCGCCGGAGACGGCGTTATTGAGGTACGCGGAGAAATCCGCCGTGCCCTCGACGAAGGTCTCATCGGCTACGATCTCGCCGCCGGCCTCTTCAAAGGCCTTTACAAAGTTCTTGGCCAGGCCGACGGTGTAGTCGTCGCCGAGCATCGACAGGACGTAGGCCTTCTTGGCGCCGAACTCTTCCATGGCGAACGAGGCCATGACGGAGCCCTGGAACGGATCGAGGAAGCAGACGCGGAAATAATAATCGTTGTCTGACGTGACCTGCGGGTTGGTGCAGCCAACGCCGATGGCCGGGACGCCGGCTTCCTGGAAGACCGAGCCGCCCGCGATCGAAACGCCGGAGCCGTAGGAGCCGAGAACGACGGATACGCCGCGGTTGATCAGTTCGGAAGCTGCGGACGGACCGTTTTCAGCGGTTGTGCGGTTGTCGACGATCTCAAGCTTCACATCGTAGGTTTCACCGCCAATTTCCATGGTCGGCTGTACGTAGTTGCCATACTGCATGCCAAGCATCTCCTGCTTGCCGCCAGCGCCGTTGTCAACGTTATTAAAGCTCGCAGTTGCCGACTGTGCGTGGGAACGGGAGCACATCGCGGATATTGGAGATACCCGTCAGATACATGACGCAGCGCTCGAAGCCCAGACCGAAGCCTGCGTGGCGGGTCGAGCCGTACTTGCGAAGGTCCAGATAGAAGCCGTAATCTTCAGGCTTGAGCCCAGCTCGTTCATGCGGGCCAGCAGCGTGTCGTAGTCGTCCTCACGCTGGCTGCCGCCAATGATCTCGCCGATGCCGGGAACGAGGCAGTCCATGGCTGCGACGGTCTTGCCGTCGGGGTTGAGCTTCATGTAGAACGCCTTGATTTCCTTCGGATAGTCCGTGACGAAGACCGGGCGCTTAAAGATCTGCTCGGTGAGATAGCGCTCGTGCTCGGTCTGCAGATCGCAGCCCCAGAAGACCTTGTAGTCAAACTTGTCGTTGTGCTGCTCGAGCAGCTTCACAGCCTCGGTGTAGGTCACATGACCAAATTCGCTCGTCATGACGTGGTTGAGCCGGTCGAGCAGTCCCTTGTCGACGAACTGGTTGAAGAACGCCATTTCTTCGGGCGCATTCTCGAGAACATAGGCAGATCACGAACTTGATCATGTCCTCGGCCACGCGCATATCGTCCGACAGATCGGCAAACGCCATTTCGGGCTCGATCATCCAGAACTCGGCAGCGTGGCGCGTGGTGTTGGAATTTTCGGCGCGGAAGGTCGGGCCGAAGGTGTAGATATTGCGGAAAGCCTGTGCGAAGGCCTCACCGTTCAGCTGACCGGACACGGTCAGATTCGTCTCCTTGCCGAAGAAATCCTTCGAGTAGTCGATCGAACCGTCTTCGAGTCTGGGGGATTGCTGAGGTCCAGCGTCGTCACCTGGAACATCTCGCCTGCGCCCTCGCAGTCGGAGCCCGTGATGAGCGGCGTATGCACATACACAAAGCCGCGTTCCTGGAAGAACTTGTGGATGGCGTAGGCAATGATGCTGCGCACGCGGAAGACCGCCTGGAAGGTGTTGGTTCTCGGGCGCAGATGCGGAAGGGTGCGCAGGAACTCCATCGAGTGGCGCTTGGGCTGAATCGGGAAGTCGGGCGTAGACGGGCCCTCAACCGAGATTTCGCTCGCCTGAATTTCAAACGGCTGCTTTGCCTCCGGCGTCAGTACCAATGTACCGGTTACGATCACCGCAGCGCTGATGTTGAGCTTCGAAATTTCCTGGAAGTTCGGCAGCTCCGCGCCGAAGACAATCTGCACCTGAGAAAAATACGTGCCATCGGAGAGATTGATGAAGCCGAAGTTTTTGCTTGCGCGCAGATTGCGCACCCAGCCGCCGACCCGAACGGTCTTTCCGTCAAAGCTTTTGCTGTCTTCAAACAGCGAACGAACGGGAGTCAGTTGTTCCATCATGGTCAATTTCCTCTTTCTTCGTTCAGCAGCATCTTGTGGAAGGGGAGCTCCGCCCGTTCCTCGCACCCGGCCACGGTGAACTGGCGGTCGAGGGATTCGGGGCTCACCCGGATGCCCATGGAGGAGATCTCAAACGCACGGCCCAGGACGTCGTTCCAGAACAGCAGGTCGCCGTTGAGGGTCCAGTCGTCATAGTCGGGGGCACGGCCATCATGCTTTTCGCCGGATCTCAGCTTGCCGCCGATCTGCATCAGGAAGACCGTGTGGTGCTCGGCGGCACGATGGCGTTTTCGCGCTCCTTGGGGGTGAGGTCGGGATACTTGTCCTCCAGCTCCTGCGTGGTGATGAAGAACACCTCGCGGGAGAGCTTGGTGTGCAGGCTCGGGAAGGCGATGCCGAGCGCGTCGTTCGTCTCGACGACGGCGCCGACAATGTCACGCACCGTGCGCTTGAGGTAGGAGACGTTGCGGTCCCGGCGTCGATGACCTTTTCCCAGTCCCACTGATCGACGTAGATGGAGTGGAGGTTGTCGACCTCTTCGTCGCGGCGGATGGCGTTCATATCCAGACGCGCGACTATGATTACGACATGCTCGAGACTCTTTCGCTGCACGCGGAGAAATTCCCGACCATCCGCCCCGGCTGCGCGATCGCCGGGCATTTGACCGAAGAAGCGGCATACCATCTGGGGCTGCGCGCGGGAATCCCTGTTTCTGTCGGCGGCGGCAACGGCATGTGCGAAAGCGTTCGGCGCAGGCGGGTGTCAATCGGTTCCTATTATATGAGCGATACTGCCGCATGGATTGCCGGGCAGACAGATAGCCGTTTTTTGACGCCCAACGGCGCCTCGGACACATCTGCTCGCTCGACGGCAGAAGCTTTTCCGTCTTCGGCGCAATGCGCTGCGCAGGCAAATGCGTCAACTGGGCGCAGAAGCTTTTTGACGTCGGCTCGCCGAGAGCCTTCGATGCCGCCGCCAGCAATATCCCTGCCGGCGCAGACGGGCTTGATTATTCCTTCCCTATCTTGAGGGTGAGCGCTCCCCGATCTACGACGAGCAGGCGCAGGGCGTGTTCTTCGGCATGACCCAGGAGCACCGGCGCGAGCATTCTGCGCGCGGTACTCGAAGGCGTTGGCTGCGGCCTGAGCCAGATCCTAGACGTTCTTCGCGAGCGCGACGAGATTTCTGACCTTCACATCATCGGCGGCGGCGCAAAATCCAGAGTCTGGAAGCAAATCATTTCCGACCTTTGCAGCGTCCGTCTGCACGATGTTACAACCATTCTCCGACTGCGCCGCAACGCTCGGTGCGGCAGCTGCCGCAGGCGTCGGCATCGGACTTTTTGAGAGCCTTTCTCAGGCAGTCCGGCATTGCGCAGGCAAGCGTTCTTTCTCCCGACCCGGAAACTCGACTGCGTCTATGAGGCGCTGAGAAAACGCTATGACCGGCTTTATCCTGCACTCGCTCCGGTTTTCCATCAGACATGATACGCGCCCGCCTGTGATACTCGCAGGCGGGCGTATTGATTCTGCGCGTATATTGTTTTCATCAAAAGCGGCGCCTTTTGCCGTCTTAGTGCTCTTCCCAGTCGAGGCTCCTGCCGACCGCCTTGCGCCAGCCGCGCAGGAGCTTTTCTTTTTTCTCCTGTTCCATCTGCGGCGCAAATGTCACGTCGCAGTGCCAGAGGCTTTGAAGCTCCTCGCGGTCCTTCCACACACCGACGGCAAGCCCTGCCAGGTACGCAGCGCCCAGCGCCGTCGTCTCGCGGATAACCGGTCTTCGCACCGGCTTTCCGAGGACATCTGCCTGGAACTGCATCAAAAAGCCGTCGCGGCTCGCCCCGCCGTCAACACGGAGCTGCGAGAGCGTCACGCCCGCATCCCTCTCCATCGCGTCGACCAGATCATACGACTGATACGCGATCGACTCCTGCGCGGCTCTGATGATGTGCTCCGGTCTTTGTACCGCGTGTAAGACCGACGAGTGCGCCTCTTGCATACATGTCCCAGTGCGGCGCGCCGAGGCCGGTGAACGCAGGCACGAGATACACCCCGCCTGTGTCCGGCACCTTGGACGCAAAATACTCCGCGTCCCGCGCCTCCCGGATGAACCGCAGCTCGTCGCGCAGCCACTGGATGACCGCGCCGCCGACAAAGATTGAGCCCTCGAGCGCATACTGCACCCTGCCGTCTAAGCCGACGGCAATCGTCGTCACCAGACCGTGCTCACTTTCCATGGCAGTCTCGCCCGTGTTCATGAGCAGAAAGCAGCCCGTGCCGTAGGTGTTTTTGGCGTCGCCCGGCGTGAAGCAGCACTGACCGAACAGCGCCGCCTGCTGGTCGCCCGCAATGCCCGCGATCGGCACCTGCACGCCCTGAATGTTGCACGTGCCGTAGACCTCGGAGGAATTGCGCACCTCCGGGAGCATCGACGCCGGAATCTGAAGCGCCTCAAGAAGCCGCTCGTCCCAGCGGAGCTTGTGGATATCATAGAGCATCGTCCGCGAGGCGTTCGTGTAGTCGGTGATATGGACCCTGCCGTCGGTGAGCTTCCAGACGAGCCAGGTGTCAACCGTGCCGAACAGCAGCTCTCCCCGCTCGGCTTTTTCGTGCGCACCGGGGACATTGTCCAGAATCCATTTGATCTTCGTGCCGGAAAAATAGGCGTCCAGCACCAGACCCGTGGTCTTTTTGATGTAGTCCTTCAGCCCGCGCTTTTCCAGCGCATCGCAGATGGAGGCCGTGCGCCTGCACTGCCAGACGATGGCGTTATAGATGGGCTTGCCGGTTGTTTTGTCCCAGACAACGGTCGTCTCGCGCTGGTTCGTGATGCCGATGGCGGCAATGTCCCGCGCGTGGATGTCCGACTGCGAGATGACCTCCATCATGACGCCGTAGATGCTGGAATAGATCTCCATCGGGTTGTGCTCCACCCAGCCGGCTCGGGGATAATACTGGGTAAATTCCTTCTGCGCAAGCGAGACGATGTTCTGCATCTCGTCAAACAGAATCGCGCGGCTGCTGGTCGTGCCCTGATCGAGGGCGAGAAGATAACGCGGCATGGCAATTTCCCTTTCGTTCATTCTTATCTCAAAGCGTTTTGATGCGGTACTCGAAATCCTCACAGATCAGAACCGTTCCCTCGCGAATCCCGTCCGGCAGCAGCGCCAGCGCCACCTCCGTGCGCGTCCCGCGCTCCGATACCAGCACCGCATAGTCTCCCGCAATCTCGGCGACGGTGCGTTCAAAATCATGCTGTCTCCTTCCCGCCGCACAGTGCGGCGCAGTTTTCTGCATCTACTATATCATACTTTTTTCGCTTTTGCACAACCTATTGCAAATTGAGAACTGGAGGAATCACACATGAACCACGATACAAAGGCATTGCTTCTGGAATGCGGCGCGGGCGTGCAGATGGCCGTCGGCGCGATTGACGACGTGCTCGGGCAGACGCGCGACAAGGCGCTCGAGCAGGCGCTTCTGACCTGCCGTGAAACCCACCGCGCGCTCGAAAAGCAGACGAAAGCGCTGCTTGCCGCCGAACGCATCCCCGAAAAGAGCGCAAACGCGATGGCGCGCGGCATGTCCTGGCTGAAAACCAGCACCAAGCTTGCCGTCTCCCCTGCCGACGAGACTGTCGCAGATCTCATCACCGACGGCTGCAACATGGGCGTCAAATCCCTCATCCGCTACCGCAACCGCTATCCGAACGCCAGCGAAGCGGCAAGAAGCATTGCCGGACAGCTCATCGACTCCGAGCAGACGCTCTGCAAGTCCATGCAGGCCTATCTTTAATTTGCACAATTTTTTAGCGCGCGGCAAAAAATTTTTCATTGTGCTTTTCTCTCCCGTGGTGTATAATGGAAGCATCCAAAGAGCAAGGGGGAATCATCCATGACAAACAAAGTGATTACCATTAGCCGTCAGTTCGGCAGCGGCGGCAGAACCATCGGCAAGAAGGTCGCCGAGAAGCTCGGAATTCCCTACTATGACAAGGAGCTGGTCGATCAGGTGGCCAAGGAAAGCGGCTTTTCGCACGAGTTCATCGAAGAAATCGGCGAATATGCCTCCGTCACCAGCAGCTTCCTGTTCAATATCGCGGTTTCCGCCCATCCGATGGGTCTGATCGACACGATGTCCGTTTCCGACAAGCTCTATGTCTGCCAAACCAACGTCATCCGCGACCTGGCGGAAAAGGGTCCGTGCGTCATTGTCGGCCGCTGCGCGGACTTTATCCTCAAGGACCGTCCCGACACGCTGCATATCTTCATCCATTCCGACATGGAGCACCGCGCCGAGCGCATCGTGCGCCTGTACGGCGAGACAAAGCAGACCCCGCAGAAGCGTCTGCAGGAAAAAAGACAGCAAGCGCAAGGTCTACTACAAGCACTACACCAACTGCAACTGGGGCGAAGCGGAGAACTACGATCTGTGCCTCGACTCCGGCACGCTGGGCGTCGACAAATGCGCGGATATCATCTGCGACGTGGCGCTTATGCCGTAACAGCTGCACATCAACCGACCGTGGAAACACGGTCGGTTTTTTCTGCCGGGCGTGGCGGCAGAAAAAGCACCCTTCGAAAAACTCCCGAAGGGTGCTTCAACGAATCGCTTACAGGCACCCGGTCTTCCGGGGAATAAACGTGCCGATTGCGCCCGTGCGCACCTCGCCGTGGTCCACCGCCAGCTGCCCGCGCAGATAGACCTGCGCAATCGAACCGCTCGTGCGCATGCCCTCATAGGGCGTATATTCTGCCGCAGAGATCATGTCTGCCGCGCAAACGGTCGTATCGGCGTCCGGGTCGTAGACCACGATGTCCGCGTCGCTGCCGGGGAGAATCGCGCCCTTTCTCGGGTACGCGCCGTAGAGCTTCGCCGGATTCTCGCTGAGAACCTCTGCCATTTTTCCTTTGTGATTTTGCCCGTCGCAACACCGAAAGTATAAAGCAGCACGCCTCTTGTCTCTACACCGGGAAGGCCGCCGGGAATCTTCGTGAAGTCTTCCCTGCCTGCTTCCTTCTGCTCGAGCGTAAAGCTGCAATGGTCTGTCGAGACAGTCTGAATCGTGCCGTTATAAAGCCCCTTCCAGAGCGCGTTCTGGTCGTCCTTTGTCCGGAGCGGAGGCGCGCAGATGTACCCTGCCGCCTTGCGGAAGTCCTCCTCATAGTAGCCGGATTCGTCCAGCGTCAGATAGTGCGGGCAGGTCTCCACATAGACCTTCTGCCCTCTCGCTCTTGCTGCCAGAACCTCGCCCAGCGCTTCTTTCGTGCTCAGATGGACGATCACGACCGGCGTATCTGCCACCTCGCAGATGCGCAGCAGATGCGCCACCGCCTCCGCCTCGGTCGCGTTCGGGCGGCACTCCGGGTGCGAGGCAGGTTTCATTTTTCCGTCTTTCTTGTGCTGCTCAATCAGCGCGTCAATGACGCCCGCGTTTTCGCAGTGGACGCCCGCGATACCGCCGAAGCGTTTGATTTCCTCGAGCGCATAGAAAAGATCCTTGTCGCCGATCATCATCGCAGGATAGGTCATGTACATTTTGAACGAGGGGATCCCCTGCTCGAACATCTTCGGCACCTCTGCCTTAATTTCGTCGTTCCAATCGTCGATGGTCATGTGGAAGCCGTAGTCGCAGAAGGTGCGGCCGTCTGCCTTCCTATGCCAGAGATCGAGACCGTATTGCAGCGTCTCCCCCTTGTTCGGGCAGGCAAAGTCAATGACCATTGTCGTGCCGCCGCGAATGGCGCTGCGCGTGCCGGTGTCAAAGTTGTCCGCTGTCGTCGTATTGCAGACGTCCAGATCAAAGTGGGTGTGGGCATCAATAAAGCCGGGGAACAGGAGCTTTCCCGTCACATCGACCACATTCGCCTCCGGGCAGGTGATCTGCGCCGCAACCTGTTCAATTTTCTCGCCGTCAATCAGCACGTCGCAGACCTGCGATCCGCTGCCGGATACCACCGTGCCGCCCTTGAGTAATGTTTTCATGTACAGTCTTCCTTTCGCCGTTGATCCTGCTTCGGCACATCGTACCGGAAACAGGCGTTCTGCCAGCAGCCTATGGCTGTTGTCATGAGGTCAGCGGTTCGATCCCGCTTATCTCCACCAAAACAAAAAGTCATTCCGTAAGGAATGGCTTTTTGTTTTGGCTGGGCATACGTGGCGCGAGAAACGCTGTGGTTCGACCGAATGCATTTTTGCGGCGCAAAGCGCCGCTTTTTCTGCATGCAATGCAGAAAACATAAGAAAATGCAATCGGCACGGAGCAAGCGAAGCTTGCCGGAGTATCCCGCTTATCGTTCCACTTTCTTTTCTCGAAAAACGAGATGCATTTTTGCAGTCATGCGACCTGACCCAGATTTGACCCAAACGGGCGCGAAAACGTGGTGGATTTATCGAGATTTATTTGGCAAAACAGCATAAGTTTCTCTGTTTTCAAGAATATTTTGAACGTTTTAGCGGCGGCTGCAAGTTGCAGCCGCCGCTTTGGTTTTGGGGTCAGATCGCGTTGCGGATGGTGTTTCCGATTGCGTCCGCCGCGCTCTGTTTCATACCGGGTGTCGAGTGAACGTAAGTGCTGAGCGTGAATCCTGCGCTGAAGTGACCCAGCGTTTCTGACAATGTCCGCACATCCACGCCGCTTTTCAGGGATAACGTCGCGAACGTGTGTCGCATGTCGTGAAATCGCACATGTTCCGCGCCAATTTCCTTGATGATCCGATCATGCAGCCTGCGGAATCCATCCGGGTCCCATGTCTCCCCGGTACGTGGTGACGGGAACAAATACGGATTCGCAGGGTGCCTTTCATGCTCTTCTACGAGAAGCTTCACTGTGTCCGTTGGGAGAAGAACCGTTCGGATGGAATTCGGTGTTTTCGGTGTACTGATGACCAGCTTTCCGTCCTGCCGTGCAACGCTTTTGTTGATCGCGAGTGTACGATTTTGCACATCTAAGTCTTCCCACCGTAAGGCCAGCAGTTCTCCACGCCGCAGGCCCGTTGTCAGCTCCAGATACATCGGCGCAAGGATGCCATGCTCTTTTGCTGCGCGCAGATACGGCCCGATCAATGCTTCGGGCAGGATGTTCATTTCCTTGCGAGTGTTTTTCGGGATTTTGCATTTCTTCGCCGGGTTTGCAAGGACCAATTTTTCTTCCACTGCATACTCCAACGCCTTATTCAGCACCACATGAACGCACTGCACCATGCGAGGGCTCAGACCATGTTCTTTCAGCTTCGGCTGGTTTTTCTTCTGCACGCGGCCGCTCTTGAGCAACTCATTGTAAAACTGTTGAATCTGCAGCATCGTCAACTTTTCCAGCTTCACGCTGCCAAGCTTTGGAATGATATGGTGATCAATCGCGTTGTGGTAAAATTCCCGTGTTGAGTACCGCACCTGCGGCTCGACGTAAACGGAGTACCACAGCTTTAACCACTGTTCGAGTGTATAGCTCCCTGCTTTCACTGGGTCGAGTTTTTTGCTGTCCTCGATAGCAGTACGCAGCTTGTCCTTGACCTTCTGCCTGCGTCTTGCCGAGTACGTTCTTTGTGATTGCCTTTTCCGTTTGCGTCATAACCAGCCGTATATCTACCTTCCCACCGACCATCTTTGCGCTTCCGAATATTGCCTTCGCCGTTGGCTCGTCGTTTCGGCATCGTGTCTACCTCCTTTGTTTTTGGTTAGCACACACGATTACCACAAGCACAGCTGAATAGCAAGTCCAATCTTCCTTCACGCACATTTTTGTTCCTCACACTGCCGATCCAGCCAATCGAGGAATTTCTCGCGTGAAACGACAATCCGTTTGCCGATCTGAAATGCCGGAAAGTCTGCGCTGTGCGCAAGTTTGTAAGCTCCGGCTCTGGAAATGCCAAGGACGGCGGCAACGTCTGTCATGTTCATCATCAACGGCAACTCTTCCAGCAAGTGGTACTGTTTCTGGTTCATTTGACGTCCTTTCTCCCATTCTGGGGATCGAAATTGGTTTTTGAATGGCCGAAAAGAATTACCCAAGTAAAATTTATTGTTCTGTTTTTCTTCACGCCGCCACGGTGGGCCGAAATTTGATTTTTTGCCTTTTGTAGTCGCTACAATAGTCGCTACGGCACCGATTCAGGCGGCATTGTCCGGCAGCAGGAGATTTCTCGCGGCGGTTTTCGTTTCATTCGCTTTTTCCACGCGCAGATTTTCGCCGCTGAACAGAATCGGGGCGCAGATTTCCAAGATCCTGTCATAGATGCGGGCGTGTGCAAGATCGTCTGGGTGTTTGAGTGCATCCAGTGTCAGATTTGTTGTGACGATCAATGGCTTGCGGCTTCGGTATCTGGCATCGATCACGGCGAAGACTTGTTCCAGTGCATACTCTGTTCCTCGCTCTGCACCAAGATCATCCAGAATCAGAAGATCATAGGCATTCAGACTGGCAAGAAAGTCAGCACGCTCAGAGCCGAACAGTCCCGTCATGCGATTCAGAATCGTCGGGAAATTTGTCATCAGAACCGGCACGTCCTGCTCCAGCAGCGCGTTTGCAATGCACCCGGCAAGAAAGGATTTTCCGGTTCCCACATCGCCAAACAGGAGCAGCCCGATATTTTTCCGGACCGCATCCTCCCAATGTTCCACATAGCGCTTGGCTTTGGCAGTCAGCCCTGGCGTTTTTCCATTATCGTTGGCAAACGTGCAATCGTAGAGGCGGCGATCCTGTAACCCATGTGCTTTTCGACGCTGAATGCGTTCCAGACGCTCCCGTTTTCTTCTGCCGCTTTGCGCTGTTTTTCCGCAGCACTCTGGCAGGGGCACAGGCAGCGTGGTCGGAGAAAACCTGTTCCGCCGGGAGCAGGAATGACCATTTGCCGCAAACCGTGACAGGTCTTGCAGTGCAGCAATCCATCAGCAGAATCTAGATACTCATCATCTCGCTGTATCTGCGCAGCTGCATTTGCCGTCAAAAACGCATGGACTTCTTCTGTAATTGGCATCATACGACATCTTCCTCCTTTACTTCGTAAGTTCGGATATACTCGTAGAGATCTTCCGGGTTGTCGTACTCGTCGCGCAGACCGTTCGAGCCGTGGTTCGTGCCGCCGGTTTGGTTTTTGAGATGGGGTGCTTGGTTTGTACTCCGGCCGATGATAGATCTCTCCTTTTAAAGCCATATGGTAAAATACCGCTTTGTCTTCTCCGGCTCGCCCTCGCCGAGGACTTTGGACACGAGGGCCGTGCCGCCCGTGCCGATCATGAAGCCGATGCCGCCCAGCACCATGATAAACGGCATCACGAGGTTGATGGCCGCGAATGGCATCTTCCGGCGAAGTTCGACACGAACAGGCCGTCTACCACGCCGTAGATCGACGTGAAGACCATCATCAGATCGACGGCAGCACGAAGCGCAGCAGCTTTTGATACGTAAAATGGTCAGAAAAGTTGAATTTGCGTCTTTTCATCTCTATCTTTGGCCGCGTTCCGCGGCATTCCCTCCCTTTTTCAGATACGCCCTACCCCTTAAATTGCGCCGTTCTCGCGGAACCCTTCCTCCAGCAGCCGGCAGAACAAATGCAGCCCCCCGGACAAACGCCGCGCACATTCCTCCTCCGGCATGGCACAAAGCGCCGCGGCCTCTGCCTCGAGTACGCGGTCGATCCATGCTCAGGCGAACTGTTCACCCTTTTCGGTCAGCGCCACATGCTTGCTCCGCAGATCCGCGCTGCTCGTCCGCGCGAGATAACCCTCGGCCTCCAGCTTTTTCAGCGCGGAGTGGACCGTCTGCTTCGGCTCGATCAAAAATTCGCAGATCTCCGCCTGCGTGAACTGCCGTTCCTCCGCCCGCAGCGTGTATAAGATCCAGAACGCGCACTCTGAAATGCCGCACTGCTTCGCCGCGCAGCGGTAGAGGTCGTCGAGCCGTTTCGTCTCCCTGTTGTATTCCAGCAGCATCCGCTTTGCATCCTGTTCCATACGCACCCTCCGATTGTCCGATTTCAGACCAACGAGAGGCATTATAGTCCGATTTCAGACGATTGTCAAGCCACTTTTCGCAAAAAGAAGCCCCTCTCCCAAGAGGGGCCTGATCTTCCGCCGCACTTCGCTTGTGTCTGTAGGGGCGGACGCCTCTGTCCGCCCGTTTGACAGTTTTGCACCGCACCCTGTAGGGGCCGATGCCGAGCGCAGCTGTTCGCGACGAAGGAGC
>VOFG01003575.1_pt1 | contig 30691 bp, 49 predicted proteins | sample 5384171 | NCBI WGS metagenome assembly VOFG01 (sample SAMN12384726, study PRJNA508395) | human gut metagenome | isolation source: healthy gut F | host: Homo sapiens
GTGGGGATGACCTGGGTGGGCTGGTCATCGATGACGTCGGCATAGTTCTCTGCCGCGGGCTTCTCCTGCCCGTCCCCCTGCCAGAGGGCCTGGGTGGGGATCTCCCCCGATGTGGATGGTGGGCTCCTCCGTCGAAGTCGGCCCGGGGCCTCCTCCTGGGGGGCTGCGCCTGCTCCACCGGGGGTTCGGCGGCAGGGGCCTGCTGCTGGGGGACCGCCTGGGCGGGGGCCTCCGGGGCGGCTTCGGCCTCGGGCTCCTCCTGGATGGCCACTTCCTCCACGGGCTGGGCAGGCTTTTCCAGCTGCCCTGGGTGAGGGTGGGGATTCGGGGCTCTCCGCCAGCAGGTCCCGCACCTCCCGGAGGAGGGCATCCAGGTCCTCCTCGGTGTTCACCGGCGGCTCTGCCTGGGGCCGGCTGGGGCTGCTGGTCTGCCTGGGCCGGGGCGGCTTGGGCTCCACGGTGGTCTGGCCACCTGGATCTCCGCCGTGGGGCGGGGATGGCCTCGGGATTTCGGGGCGGCCTCCGGCTGGTCCGGCCAGGGTGTTCAGGTCTTTCAGGGCGTCCCACGCACTCTCGCCGGCGCTTGGGCGGCGGGGGGAAGGCAGGGGTCTCCTGCACCGGGGCGGGCTCCGGCTCCACCACCGGGCCCTCTTCAGACACGGGGGTGGGGGTGAAGGCGGCGGGGTCCGGCTCCACCAGGGGGCTGGTCATAGCCGAAGGTCTCCCGGCACGGTGGGCTGGTCAAAGACCGGGCCCGTCTCCCCAGGGGTGGCGGTCATCTCCACCTGGTCGGGCTGGGCCTCCTGGGCCGGTTGGGCAGCGGCAGCCAGGGCGGCCTCCCGGGCCTTGCGGTCCCTCCCGCTTCCGGGCGGCGGCCCAGGCTTCCCGGTCGGCCCGGGCGGCGGCCTTCTCCTCCTCAGTCATCTCGCTGGTCTTTTCCGGGGCCCCCGGCGGCGGGTGGTCTTGGCCGTCTCTCCTTGACGGTGGGTTTCTTCTCGGCATGGTCGGGAGGGGCGGACCTGCTTGGGCTTGGGCTGGACCGCCTCCAGCAGGTCGTAGTCCTGGACGCCCTCCTCCTCCGAGGGGGGCCTTGGGGGACCGGGCTTACTCTCCTTCTTGTTCCCGGCGTGGCTGCCGAAGAGGTTGCCGAAAAAGTCCTGCTTCTTTCTTCTTTTCCGCCAGGCGGCGCTCCTCCTGGCGGCCGGCGTCACAGAAGGGGCAGTATTTATAGGTCACGGAATAGTACTCTCCGCAATGGGGGCACTGGACGGTCTGGCTGCGCAGGGTGACCTTTTTTGGTTTCCATTCAGATTTCCTCCTTCCAAGTGGATGGGCAAAGCGGACAATGGCTTTGGCGGGATTGCGGCCCTTGCGTGGGCGAAGGTCTGTCCCTGGCCGGGGGCCGGGAAAAAAATCCCTATAATTCAATGTATTTTACCACAGCTCTGTAAATATCGTCAACCGCCAACTCCTGGCGGCCGGGCCTGCCCTTGACCCGCCAGGGCTTTTCCAGTATAGTAGAGAAAAACGCCCCTGGGGGCCTGCTTTGTGCCTCACACCCCGGGAACCACTCAAGTCTGCCCCCTCCCTCGGCCCCCGGGGCCCCCGGGAGGGCGGCCAGAAATCCTTGCGGGAATTGCCCAAAAAATTTGCCATTTTCCCTTGGTTTTCCTCGGAAAAGGAGGCCCGTGATGACCCCAGAACAACTCCACAACGCCTATACTGCCCAGGTGTCCCCCCTTCCTCGGCCGCCCCTGCCGGACCCCCCGGCCTGCGCACCCTGTTCCGGCAGCAGGGGGGACCCCTCTCCGCCGGTGTGCCCTGGCCCTGTGGCAGGGAGGCCCCTCACCCCGGCCCACGGGGAGTGGTACAACGCTTCTACACGGCCCCAAGCCCCAGGAGACCCTGTTCTGGGACATGGGTGTCCCAGGCAGAGAAACCCTCCCCTGCCCCCCTTCCTGCCCCCGGCTGCTGGCCTATGACCGCACCACCGGCCGCCAGACCGCCCGGCCTTCCTGGACCCGGTTGGTGGCCTGCTCCCCTGCTGGCGGGGGCGGACGGGGGGCACGTCCCCCTCGGCCACCGCCCGCCGCCCAGGCCTACTGGGACGGGGCTCTTCACCCAGTGGCAGCAGGCCGGCCTGCCGGGGGAACCCCGCCCCCACCCCCGCTGGACTTCCCTGCCCGGCCCCCGGGGCCCCTCCGGCGTCCCCGGACCCCACACCGGCGCCCGGTCAGGACGAACCGGCCCCTGCCGCAACCCGCCCCCAGCAGGCAGAGGCCGCCGACCCCCAACCCACCTTGGAGGAACTCCTGGCCCAGCTGGATGCTCTGGTGGGGCTGGAGGGGGTGAAGGCGGAGGTCCACAGCCTGGTGAACCTCATGAAGGTCCGCCGCCTCCGGGAGGCGGCCGGTCTGCCCACCCTGCCCCTGTCCCTCCACCTGGTGTTCGTGGGCAACCCCGGCACGGGAAAGACCACCGTGGCCCGGCTCATCGGCCAGCTGTACCGGGCCATCGGCATCCTCTCCCAGGGCCAGCTGGTGGAGGTGGACCGGTCCGGCCTGGTGGCGGGGTACGTGGGGCAGACCGCCCTGAAGACCCAGGAGGTCCTCCAGTCCGCCCTGGGGGGCGTGCTGTTTTTGGACGAAGCCTACGCCCTGGCCCCCGCCAGCCCCACCGACTACGGGCGGGGAGGCCATCGAGGTCCTCCTGAAAGGCATGGAGGACCACCGGAAGGACCTGGTGGTCATCGCCATGCTACCCGGAGCCCATGGAGGACTTCCTCCACAGCAACCCGGGGCTGGCCAGCCGGTTCCCCAAGACCTTGGTCTTTGCCGACTACACCCCGCCCCAGCTGCTGGCCATCTTCCAGGGGCTGTGCCGGAAGAACGGCTACACCCTGCCCCCGGAGACCGAGGCGGCCGCCGCCGCCCGGTTCCAGGCCCTGTACGCCGGGCCGGGGACGCCCACTTCGGCAACGCCCGCACCGCCCGCAACACCTTCGAGGACGCGCCGTGGCCCGCCAGGCCGACCGGGTGGCCGCCCTGAGGCCCCAGCCGGGAGGACCTGATGGCCTCCTCCCCAGGACTTGGCGGGGGGCCTGACCGGCCTCCAGCCAAACATTTTCTGAAAATGTTCCCCGCCCCCTTGACAGGGGGCGGTTTACTGGGTATACTGTGTATGCCGTACATGTACAGAATAGGTGGTTTCGAAGATCCTCATTAGCAACGCCAACAACCAACCCATCTATGAACAGATCTACACCCAGATCCGCAACCAGATCCTCTCGGGGGAGCTGGCCCGGCCAGGGCCTGCCCTCCATCCGGGCCCTGGCCAAGGATTTGCGGCGTGAGCGTCATCACCACCAAGCGGGCCTACGAGGAACTGGAAAGGGCGGGTATGTGTACACCGTCCCCGCCAAGGGGAACTCCTATGTGGCCCAGCAGAGCACCCAGCTGGTCCGGGAGGCCTACCTCACCCAGATCGAAGAGCACATCAAGAGATCTCTCCTGGCCGCCGCCTGCGGCCTGGGGAGGAGGAGGTGTGGACCTGTTCCGCCTGCTGTGGGGGACCAAGACACTGAGAAGGAGATGCCCTATGAACGCCATCGAATGCCGCGACCTCACCAAAGCTTACCGGGGTTTCACCCTGGATCACCTCACCTTTTCCCTCCCGCCGGGTGCATCCTGGGGCTGGTGGGGGAAAACGGGCGGGCAAGTCCACCACCCTGAAACTCCTCATGAACGCCATTTCCGGGACGAGGGGCAGGTCTCCTTGCTGGGGGTGGACAACCAGAGCCCAGAGTTTCTCCAGACCAAGCAGGACATCGGGGTGGTGCTGGACGAGGCCTGCCTGCCGGAGGTCATCACCCCCGGGAGACGGGCAAGCTCATGGCCTCACTACACCCGGTGGGACCAGGGGCTCTATGAGCAGTACCTGGCCCGGTTCGCCCCTGCCCAAGGACAAGAAGTTCAAGGAGCTCTCCCTGGGGGATGAAGATGAAGCGGGCCATCGCCGCAGCCCTCTCCCACGGGGCCAAACTGCTGCTGCTGGACGAGGCCACCAGCGGCCTGGACCCCATGGTCCGGGACGAGGTGCTGGACGTGTTCAACGACTTCACCCGCCAGGCCGACCACACGGTGGTCCTGTCCCCACATCGTCAGCGACCTGGAGAAGATCTGCGACTACATCGCCTTCCTCCACCGGGGCAAGCTGGTCCTCTTCGAGGAGAAGGACCGGCTGCTGGAGGAGTACGCCATCGTGAAGCTGGACCCCCAGCAGCTCCAGGAACTGAACCCCGCCGCCATCGCGGGGGTCAGGAGGGCCCTACGGGGCGGAGGCCCTGGGTCCGCCGCCAGCAGATCCCCGCCCATTTGTCACCGAGCACCAACCTGGAGGACATCATCCTCTTCCTGGCCAAGGGGAGGGTTCCTGAGGCCCCCAGGACCGAAAGGAGGCAGTTTCCATGCGCGCGCTGTACAAGGATTTGGTGGTGAACCGGGGAAAAACCCTCCCTGTGGGGGCGGCCGGATCTGGCCTGCCTGCTGCCCTGCCTGGCTGCCGATGGAGGATGCTCCTCCCCTGGTCTTTTGGCCTGACCCTGCCCCTCCCTCCTCTTTCAGCAAGAGGCCAAGGAAGGGTGGTACCAACTGGTGTCCCAGCTCCCTTCGCCCCCGGACGGTGGTGCGCGCGGTACCCTGGTAAACCGCCCTGCTCTGCCTGTGGATGGGAGGGTGCTATGGGCTGGGCCAGGCCGTCTCCCTCCCCACCCGGGGTTGGAGAGCTGCCTGGCCGCAGGGGCATTGGCGGCAGCCATCCTGCTGACTTTACACGCCGTGGCCCTTCCTCTCCTGTATGCCTTCGGGCCGGGGGAAACCCTCTCCGCCCTGTTGGCCACCATGGGCCTGGCCGCTGTGGTGTCGTGGCTGGCCATTTCCTCGACGAGGCCGCCTTCTTCGGGCTGGTAACCGCCCTCTGCCCGTTTTTGGAGCGGGGCAGCCCTGTTCCTGGTTTCGCTGCCCATCGCGGTGGGGCGGTATGCCCGCCGGGGTGGTGAGGGTCGTTCGGAAAGGAGTGTTTTGGGATGAAAGCCCTATTTTATCGGACCTTTACCGTGAACCAAAGCAGTACCATGCCTGCCCTGATTCTCCTCCTACTGGTCTGCCTCATTCCTATCCCCTGGATGCAGAATGCCTTCTGGTCAAAACTGTTGGGCTCTGTACCGCTGCTTCTGCTTGTTTTGCAAGATCACAAGGACCATTGGTATGTCCTGGCAGCCACCCTTCCCTTTCCCCTCGGGAAGTCGTGGGAGAAAAAGTTCCTGCTGGCGGCTGCGTTCGCAGGGATCTATCCCACTGCCATGCTGTGCGGGCAGCTGATATTCACCAGCTATCCGTTCTCTGGGGAGACTTCCTCTGTGTGATTGGCTTCCTGCTACTGTTTTTTGGCCTTTTCCTGTTCCTGGTGTTCTGGCGGGAGCCCCCAGCGAGCGACCCTGTTCTATGTGCTCCTGTTGTTTTTGCTCTACTTGGGGACTTTTTCCTCTTTTATTCCTGGACGCCGGACACGGAAACGTCTATTTCCGCGATCAGCTTTTCCCGCTGATCTTGGCTGCGGGGGCTGCGGTGTTCCTGGCAAGCTTCTTCCTATCCTGTCGGCTGTATACCCATCAGGGCAAGAGCACTCCCCGAGCACCTGTCTCCGTCTCCCAACCCCACAGCAGCATCCCCACCAAAAGGGTCTCGGGTCAGGGGAAAAACGCCCCTCTGCGGGCCCTGCTATACAAGGATGGTTTCCTCATCCGCAAAGGAATGCTGCCCTTCCTAGTGGTTCTGACGTTCGTGTTGCTCGAGTTCCGCATCCCCATGAAAAATGTCGACCTGTGTCTGCTTCCCCTTTTGGGGATGGTGGTCCCCCTCCAACTCATGGCCCTAGATGAACAGTCGAAATGGACCTTTGCCACACGGTTGTATCCCTACACTCCCCAGGCCGCGGTGCTCAGCCGGTACATTTGGGGTTGGATGTTTACCACTCTGGGCGTGGCCCTCAGCGTGGGTACGGCCTATTGGAGCTACACGACCCGACAACTTGCCATCCCTGCAGACACATTTCCCTTCCTATGCTGGCTGGTGGGGGCCGTGCTCATCGCCTTGTCCGTGGAAATTCCTCTCCTTTTCCGGACGGGTCTGGTCCACGGAAAGCCCTTTCCCTGGCCCTGCTGGTGTTCTTCTGGATTGTAAGCATGAACCTGTTGGGGGCAATCAACCAAGACAATCCCCTCGCCGCCCTGCCCCAGGTTCTCCCCCTCCTCGTGGACCTCGCCCCCTGGTCCCCTCATCGGCCTGGCAGTAAACCTCCTGTCCATCCCCTCTGGCGGTGCGGGAGTTCCGCCTGAGCGCCGCCGCAGCGTGACCCCTTTGCCATCTCTCCCAAGAAAGGACTCTCCCCTATGAAAGCTCTCCTGTACAAGGACGCCTGCGTCCTGTGGAAACAAATGAAGTTCATGCTGGTCATCATCGCCGTGTTCTGCCTGCTGCCCAACAGCTTTGGCCTGAACGCCTTCTTCGTGGTGTACCCCGGGCTGATGCTCCCGGTGTCCCTCATGGCCTACGACGAGCGGGCCCACTGGGACAGCTTCGCCGCCATGCTCCCCTACCCGCCCCGGGCCCTGGTGCTCAGCCGGTACGCCGCCGGGTGGCTGCTCACCCTGCTGGCCGGGGTGCTGTACCTGGTGGGCGCCCTGATCCAGGACCAGGGGGCGCCCCTGGGGACCGCCCTGGGCACCCTGGGCTGGGTGCTGGCGGTGGTGCTCCTGTGCCAGGCCATCCTCTTCCCCTTCTTCTTCCGGGTGGGGACCGAGCAGGGCGGCTGTACATGATCCTCCTGTCCGTCCTGTTGCTGCTGGGGGGCGTCGGCCTGACCAGCCTGCTGAACGTGGCGGTGCCGGCGGTGTCCACCCTGCTGATGCTGGCCCCGGTGGGGCTGGGGGTGGCGTTGGCAGCCTGCCTGGCCTCGGTACCGGTGGCGGTGGGGCAGTATGCCAAGCGGACGTGGTGAGCCTCGGAAAATAATGCTTGACAAGCCCCGGGTTTTGGTGTAGATTGAAACACAACAATCGAACACCAAAAAGGCAATGAAGAGAAGAGTACACCCCGCGCAAAGCAGCAGAGAGCCCCGGCCGGTGAAAAAGGGCGCGGCGGGCGAGGTGGAAGATGGTCTCGGAGCCGCGCACCGACCGGACGGGTCCCCCCCTCCGTTAGGCTGCGACGGGAGCGCCCGTCATCGCGCCAGGGTGTGTTGGCACCCGCTGAGGCCAGCTTCCGCGAGGGGCCGTGCGAACCAAGGTGGTACCCACGGCATTTTCCGCCGTCCTTGATTTTCATCAAGGACGGCGTTTTTTTTTTGCCCGGCCCCTGCGGGCCTAAAACATTCACCCCATTCTACAACAGAGAAAAAGAGGAGGAACCCCGTGAGTGAACCTATCATTCAGATCGAGCATCTGAACAAAACCTTCGGGGCCGGCCCCACGGCGGTCCACGCCCTGGAAGACATCAACCTGGCCGTCCAGCCGGGGAGATCTTTTGGCATCATCGGCCTGTCCGGGGCGGGCAAGTCCACCCTGGTGCGGTGCATGAACCTGCTGGAGCGGCCCACGTCCGGCTCCGTGATGGTGGACGGGAAGGAGATGACCAAGCTCTCCACCAAAGAGCTCAACCGGGCCCGGCAGAGCATCGGCATGATCTTCCAGAGCTTTAACCTGCTCATGCAGCGCACCGCCCTGGACAACGTCTGCTTCCCCCTGGAGCTCATCGGCACCAAGCGCCCCCAGGCCCGGAAACGGGCCCAGGAACTGCTGGACCTGGTGGGCCTGGGAGACCGGGCTGGGCCTACCCCGCCCAGCTCTCCGGCGGGCAAAGCAGCGGGTGGCCATCGCCCGGGCCCTGGCCACCAGCCCCAAGGTGCTGCTGTCGACGAGGCCACCTCGGCCCTGGACCCCACCACCACCCTGTCCATCCTGGCCCTGCTGAAGGAGCTCAACGAGAAACTGGGGGTCACCGTGGTGGTGATCACCCACCAGATGAACGTCATCGAGGAGATCTGCCACCGGGTGGCCATCCTGGACCACGGCGTCATCGCCGAACAGGGGTCGGTGGAGGACATCTTCTCCCCACCCCCAGACCGACATCGGCCGCCAACTGGTCTATCCCAACGGGGTGCAGATCGACCGGCTGCCCGCCTCCCGGGTCATCCGCATCGCCTTCAACGGCGGCTCCTCCTATGAGCCCCTCATCGCCTCTCTGGCCATCGACTGCGGCGTGAAGGTGAACATTCTGGGGGCGGACACCCGAAACATCGAGGGCAAGGCCTTCGGCACCATGCTGCTGGGCCTGCCGGAGGATCCCGTGGAGGCCGCCAAGGCCCTGCGGTACATCCAATCCCAGCCTGACATCACGGTAGAGGAGGTTACTGGCCATGCTTGAATCCCTTCCGCCTTCTGGGCCGAGTACGGCGACCTGCTGCTGGAGGGCACCCGGGACACCCTCATTATGATCGGCGTGTCCACCGTCATTTGCCTACCTCATCGGCCTGCCCCTGGGGGTGCTGCTGAGCAACAGCCAGCCCCCCGGCATCTGGCGCCACAAGTGGTTCAACCGTATTCTGGGGTGGATCATCAACATGGGCCGGTCCTGCCCTTCATCATCCTGATGATCGCCATCATGGACTTTACCAAGCTCATTGTGGGCACCAAAATGGGGGTCCTGGGGGCCATTGTGCCCCTGGTGGTATCCGCCGCCCCTTCATCGCCCGGATGGTGGAGACCTCCCTGGCCGAGGTGGACGCCGGGGTGGTGGAGGCCGCCCAGTCCATGGGGGCCTCCCTGCCTGCAGATCGTGTGGAAGGTCTACCTGCCGGAGGCGGTGCCCTCCCCTGATCCTGGGGGCGTCAATCTCCCATCATCACCCTGCTGGGCTATACCGCCATCGCCGGTGCGGTGGGCGCCGGCGGCCTGGGCGACCTGGCCATCCGGTACGGCTACCAGCGAAACGTCCCCTCCATGATGCTGGCCACGGTGGTGCTGATCATCGTCCTGGTCCAGATCATCCAATCCTCTGTTCAGTTGGCTGTCCACCAAGATGGACAAGCGTCTGAGATAACCACCCTACATTATTAAAAAGGGAGGAACATCCAACATGAAGAAGCTTCTTGCACTGGCCATGGCCTCACCCTGTGCCTGTCTGCCGCCTGCGGCGGTGACACCACCGACGCCAGCACCGACGACACCGCCCAGACCGGCGAGACCGTCACCTCAAAGTGGGCGCCACCCCTGCCCCCACCAGGAGATCCTGGAGCAGGTGGTGGACAACCTGGCTGAGCAGGGTATCACCCTGGAGATCGTCCCCTACACCGACTACAACACCCCCAACACCGCCGTGGAGGAAGGGGAGAACGACGCCAACTACTTCCAGCACATCACCTACATGGAGAACTTCAACGCTGAGCAGGGCACCCACCTGGTGAGCGTGGGCCATCCACTATGAGCCCATGGGCATCTATGCCGGCAAGTCCACCTCCCTGACGAAATCCCCTGACGGGGCCGTCATGGCCGTGCCCAACGACGCCACCAACGAGGGCCGCGCCTCTGCTGCTGCTCCAGGAAGGGCATCATCACCCTGAGTGAGGACGCCGGCCTGGAAGCCACCAAGAACGACATCGTCGACAATCCCCACAACATTGACCTGCAGGAGATGGAGGCTGCCATGCTGCCCCAGACCATCGACGAGGTGGACTTCTCCATCATCAACTCCAACCATGCCCTCCAGGCTGGTCTGGACCCCACCACCGACGCCCTGGCCTCTGAGGACACCCAGTCCGACGCCGCCCAGGCTTACGCCAACGTCATCGCCGTGAAGGAAGGCAACGAGAACAACGAGGCCATCAAGGCCCTGGTGGCTGCCCTCCAGTCCGACGAGATCCGGGAGTTCATTGAGACCACTTACAACGGCTCTGTGGTGCCCATGTTCTAAGGGCAGCCCGGCCACACAACATCGCAACCAACCGCAAGGGCGGGCCCGTTTGGGGCCCGGTTTTTGGTGGGGGCTGCCGGTGCTTAAGCAGGGGGACTTCTCTGCTGTCGGCAAGTGGTCCTGTTGGACCGGCGCAGGTTAGAACCTGCGAGGTGGGTTCCCGCCCGGTCCGGGCGGGGATCCAGGCTTTCTCTAGAGAAAGCCCGGACGCAAGTCGGGGGGAGGGCCCCCGCCCCCATCTTTTATGGCCCGCTCGTTTGCACTCGCTCGTTTTGGCGTTGGGTGCGCAGCATTGTTCTGGTCGTGCGCCTATTTCGGGGCCCATCTACGTGCCCTGATTTGGGGCGCTTTTTTCGCGTAGGGCTGCACAACCCAGAGGCTTCCCCTTGGGGGGAAGCTGTCACCGAAGGTGACGGATGAGGGGCGACCGGTGCCCAACGGGGCTTTCCTCGTCGAGGCGACTGTCGTAACCCCCTTTTCTACAAGGAAAGGTTGGTTACGGGATCGCCCCCTCATCCGCCCCAGTGTGCGCACTGGGGCACCTTATGGTTAGGGGAAGGCTTCGCCTGGACCTGACCGAACAGTCCCCGGACCGCCCCCGTCTGTGTCTGAGAAACCACCTCCCCCAGCCCGCCCAGCGGGGGGCGGGCCGTTACGGGCGTTGGACAAATGGGCCGCAGGCCAGGCAGAAAAAAGAGGACCCCTGCAGGGTCCCCCCAACTAGAAAAGGTGGGTCCAGGGAGGAAGAACCTCTTCCTCCCTGGTGTTGTCCCAAGAACCTGACATTCGGGTCACGGAGAACAAAATGGGCACCCAGCCGGTGGGCCGGCTGCTGGCCGGTATGGCCATCCCCATGATGATCTCCATGCTGGTCCAGGCGCTGTATAACATTGTGGACAGCGTCTTCGTCTCCCGGCTCAGTGAGAATGCCCTGACCGCCGTGTCCCTGGCCTTCCCGTTGCAGAACCTGATGATCGCCGTGTGCGCCGGCACCACGGTGGGTATGAATGCCCTGCTCTCCCGGTCCCTGGGGGCCAAGGAGCAGGAGCGGGCCGACCGGGCGGCCAACACCGGGATCTTCCTGGCCCTGGCGTCCTTCGTGGTCTTTGCCATTGTGGGGCCCTGTTCTCCCGCACCTTCTTCCTGCTGCAAACCGATGTGCCGGAGATTGTAGACTACGGCACCGACTATGCCCGGGTGTGCCTGTGCTGCTCCATCGGCCTGTTCTGCCAGTTCACTTTTGAGCGGCTGCTACAATCCACCGGCCGCACCCACCTGTCCATGTGCACCCAGATCCTGGGGGCAGTGACCAACATCGTCCTAGACCCCATCCTCATCTTCGGCCTGCTGGGCTTCCCCCGGCTGGAGGTGATGGGGGCCGCTGTGGCCACCGTGGTGGGCCAATGCCTGGCTGCCGTGGCCGCCCTGATCCTGAACCTGAAAAAAAAAAAAAAAAGAACCCGGACATTCACATCCGCCCCCCGCCACATCCGCTGGCACGGCGCCACCGTGAAAAACATCTACTGCATCGGCCTGCCCTCCATCGTGATGCAGTGCATCGGGTCGGTGATGGTGTTTGGGGTCAACCGGATCCTCATCTCCTTCACCACCACCGCCACGGCGGTGTTCGGGGCGTATTTCAAGCTCCAGAGCTTCATCTTCATGCCGGTGTTCGGCCTGAACAATGGCATGGTGCCCATCATCGCCTACAACTACGGGGCCAAAAAAGCCCGACCGGGTCAAGCGCACCACAAGCTGGCCGTCCTGTCCGCCATGGGCATCAGGGCGGTGGGATTTGCGGTGTTCGAGATCGCCCCAGGCGCCCTGCTCTCCTTCTTTTGACGCCTCGAGAACATGCTGGCCATCGGCGCCCCCGCCCTGCGGATCATCGCCCTCTCCTTCATCCTGGCGGGGTTCTGCATCATCGCCGGGTCGGTGCCAGGCCATCGGGAACCCCTTCTACAGCCTCATCGTCTCCGTCTGCCGCCAGCTGGTGGTGCGCTGCTGCCGGTGGCCTGGCTGCTGTCCCAGACGGGGAACCCTCACCCTGGTGTGGCTGGCCTTCCCCATCGCCGAGCTCATGTCCTTGACCCTGAGTATCATTTTCCTGCGAAAAACCTCCGCATGGCGGATGCCGCCATGGCCTCCGGCAAAGCCGGGGCTTGATGCCGGCAAGTGGTCCGGGAGGACCCTCGCAGGTTGGAACCTGCGGAGGTTCTAACGGAACCACCTGCCGGAGGCAGTACGGGGCTGCGTACCCTTTAGGGTGGTTTTGCCTGGCCTGCGGCCCTGCATCCTACGCCCGTAACGGCCCGCCCACCGGCTGGGCGGGCTGGGGGTGGTTTCGCAGACGGGAAGGGACGACCCTGTACCCAACCTTTCCTTGGGGAAAAGGTGGCCAGCCTGGGGGGCTCCCGGCTGTCGCCCCTGACGGAGATTTTTCTTCTGCTCCGTGTTTTTCTTCTGGGCGAGTCGATCGCCCCTCATCAGTCACCTTCGGTGACAGCTTCCCCCCAAGGGGAAGCCTCTGCAACAAAATGGTTTACCCCTTACCCGAAAAAAGCGTCCCAAAACAGGGTACGCAGATGGGCACCGAAACAGCCCCCCTACCGGAACAATGCGCCCCACCACCCCAAAACCAGCGAGTGGCAACGAGCGGGCCATAAAAACGGGGGTCCAGGGGCTTGCCCCCGGCCCTCTTTCTCCCCATTTCTCGGGGGCGAATTGTCAAGTGAAGTGCAACACTTCAGCAGGGGAGGCAAATCGGAGGCACTTTCTGGGTCTGTGATTGAGCATATCCATGACCTGGGTAACTTCTTGCTGGGACATCTCCTGGAAGTTGGTGCCTCTCGGGAAAAATTGACGTACCAGGCCATTCAGGTTCTCTACCGAAGGCTTCTGCCAAGGGGAATGGGGACGCGTGAAATAGAAGGGGACCCCCAAGGTTTTCTCCACTTCCTGATAACAGGCAAATTCTTTTCCCCGATCCCCGGTCATGGTTTTCAGTGGGAGCTTCCTGTCCTCAAACAGGAACCGAAATCCCTGCATGGCCTCCTTGGCCGAGCTTCTTAAGAGAACCAGCCCACAGTACCTGCTCTTTCTGTCACACACAGAAAGCAGGCAGCCTTCCGGTTGGAGGAAACGATGGTGTCTACCTCCCAGTCTCCGACCCGCTTCCTCCACAGGGCCTGTCTGCTGCGTTCGTTTAGTTCCCGAATCCCGTGAAATCGTCCTCTTTTCTCCCCGTGTTGGTGCTTATAGTGCCGTAAATGGACCTGTAAGGCCGCAGATTGTTCTAAAAGGCCCTTTTTCAGCCAACGGTAAATGCTGCTGCAGGAGACCCATTTGGCGGGCTCCTGAGGGTATTCCCGGCGTAGCCTCCCGCAATTTGTTCGGGGACCAGCATTGGCTCAGCTTTTCCCGCACATATTGTTGGATCCACGGATCCTGATAGCGCAACGTACGGTGGCTGGCCTGCCGACGCAGGACAGAACGTTTCTGGGCCTCATCTGCTCGGTACCGCCCCTCTCCCTTTCCATTGGCCAGTTCCCGGCTGATGGTCGAGGGACTGCGGTGCAGACGGCGAGCGATTTCTCGACGAGGAACACGATTATTTTCCCACAGGGCTATCATTCCCCGCTCTTTTCTGCTAAGATGGTGGTAGCTCACAGGACGGCCTCCTTTGGTGATAAGTTTTTATTGACTCTCTTATTCTACCAGATTGCTGCCTTCCTGTGTGGGCCTTTTTCTTCTGCTGTTGCACTTCCTATTGTAATTCGCCCGGGAGAAATGGGGACCCCGCCGGGCAGGCGGGCCCCCGCGCTGCGCCCCGAGGCATCGCAAGAGCCCCGACCACCCGAAGGGTACGCCGTACCTACCGCGCCTCCGTGGCGGCGGTGTACACCCGGATGGGTTCCCGGTCTCGGTGTCCCTGAGCCTGGGTGAGGTAGGTCCAGCCGCACTTCTCATAGAAGGCCGTGTGGTCGGCGACCAGGTACAGCCGGGGATGCTTACGGGCCCCTGGCCTCCCGCCGGGCCAGGTCCAGCAGGGCCTGGCCAGGCCCTGGCCCCGCCAGGCCTCCTCCACAAAGAGGGCGCAGAGGTTGGGGGTGAGGTCCGGCCGGTCGTGGAAGTCCTGGGGGATGAGCCCCATCCCCGCCACAATCTCCCTGGCGGGGAGAGGGTCACATACCACTGGGGCACCCCGGGCCCCTGGGCCAGGCTGGCCTGGATGCTGGCCCGGTATTCCGCCTCCGGCACCCCCCAGTGGGCGGAAAACCACCGGGCGGCCCGGTCCCCCAGGTCCGGCCGGGCGGCCAGGGAGACCATCACGCCTGACATACGGTGGTGAGGGCCCCGGTCTCGGTGTCGATGACGTAGCCGCCGATGCGCACGTCCTTGGGCATGAGGGGGTGGTTGCGGATGGTGTCCACGGTGTCGGTGACCGACTGCTCCACGGTGTCAAACCCCGCCAGCCAGCGCTGGAAGTCGATGCCGCAGTACTTCATCAGGTCGATGGACTCCTGGGAGATGCCCGGGCCTTCATGTGTTGGATCATCTGCTCGCTGTCGATGTGCTGCACGCCGCAGTCGGTGTGGCCGATGACCATGATCTCCTCCACCCCCAGCTCGATGATGGCCACCAGGAGGGAGCGGATCACGCTGCCGAAGGGGCTGGTGACCACGCCGCCCGGCTGTTCTTGATGATCTTCACATCCCCGTTGCGCAGCCCCAGGGCGGCGGGGAGGAGCTCCACCAGCCGGGTGTCCATGCAGGTGAGGATGGCGATCTTCTTCTTGTTGGGGTACTTGCTGGTGCGGTAGGGTTCGTACTTCTTCTCGGCCACGAACTGCCGGTTGTAGGCTAAAAAATCTCGTCGATGATCATGGGTCTTTCTCCCTTTCAGTGTACCAGGGGTAGGAACGTTCGGCCTCCTGATCGGTGGCCTCCAGTTTGAAGATCACCGGCCGCAGGCCGTCGTTGCAGCTGCAGATGGCCACCCCTGGGGGTGCTGATCCAGTCCCCGTAATAGAACAGGCCCCCTCCGCCCTGTGGGCCAGGGCAAAGACGTATTGGTACATGGCCTTCCAGGCCTGTCGCACAGGCCCTCAGGCTTGGCATAGTCCCCATAAAAACACCTGCCCTGCCTGGAGCATGGGGCAGGGGCCCAGGCCGGGCGCCCCGTATTCCCGGGCCAGGTCCTGGTCCAGGGTGGTTTTCAGGACGGTAATTTTCACTTTCTTCATGGAATGCTTCTCCTCGATTTTACCAAGATTTTGCTTGCCCCGGGCAGGGGGCATGCTACGATATCCCTGTGAAGGGGCCGCCTACCCTTTGTGGGATCTGGCGCCATCCGCTCCCCCAACCAGGAAGGAGGTCCTCACCATGCGCACCCACCGATGCCGATTCGCCTGTTTCACCATTGCCCAGTGGGAAAAGGAGGCCGCCTGGCTCCGCCAGCAGCACCAAAAGGGGTGGCAGTTCACCCACCTCACCGCCGGGGTCTTCTTCCACTTTGCCGCCTGCCCGCCGGAGGATGTGGTCTACCACCTGAGTACCAGGACCAGAAGGACTTGGAGGCGGAGCCCCTCCAGTCCCTCCGCCGCCGGGGGTGGGCCTACGTGACCGGTTCACCCAGTACTTCTACTTCCGCAAGCCCGCCAAGGACATCTCCCCGAGAGGAGGCCGCCCTCCTCCAGAACCCCTGCCGCCCAGCTGGGGATGGTCCGCCGGGTGTTTGGGGGCGATGTTCCCCCTGTTCCCTTTGGTGGGCGGGGTGTTCCTGCCCCAGTTCGTCCCTTCACCTGCCGGTGGACCGCACCGTGGCCCTCCCTTTGCCCTGGTGCTGGTGGCCTATGGGGCCGTCTTTCTCCAGTTCGCCCGGCAGTATCTCCGGCTGCGCCGGGAGGTTTAGCCCAGCCTGCCTCCCCGGCCAACCGCCGGAGGGGACGCGCTCAGAAAACAGGGGTATTGTATCATCGCCCTCCCCGCGCAACGGCGCGGGGGGAGGGTATTTCCATGGCGCCCCGCCCCTTCTTGCATAGCCGTTTCAAAAACCTTGCACTTTTCCCGGTTTTCCCCTGTAGTTTTTCAACAATTTTTGCCCTCCCCCACGGTCAGGCTCCCTCTTGAATCATAAATTGCACAATTTCTTTCTGTATTTTGTTTTTTGTTGTCTATTTTTTATCTTGACGTTTTCGGGGAAATCTAAGATAATAACCGTGCTCTCACAAAAAGAGCGCAACCCCTTGCGGCTCAATGGGTTGACAATTCATTTGCAAGCGCACTTGCAATTTCCTTCGCTTTTTGTCCGCTGCGGTTCCTTCCTTCTTCTCCGTGGCGTGACTGACATAAATCCTTCCATTATTACTCACCAAAAAAGGCTTTCGGGTCACGCCCGAAGGGCTTTTTGGTGCTGTCCATCTGGCCCTATCAAATAAAACAGGATTGGCACTGGCCTCAAGGTCAGCTTTGTGCTACCCTAAATCCAATGGCGGCCCCAGGCCGCCCATTGAAATTTCGGACGGGCCGCGCCCCGTCCCACAAGGAGGAATTGTTCACCATGAAGCGCATTGTTTCCATTCAAGATATCTCCTGCCTGGGGAAGTGCTCCTCACCGTGGCCCTGCCCATCATCTCCGCCATGGGGGTGGAGACTTGTGTGGTCCCCACGGCGGTGCTGTCCACCCACACCGGCGGGTTTTCCGGCTTTACCTTCCACGACCTGACCCAGGAGATCCAACCCATCTCCGACCACTGGCAGAAGGAGGGCATCGCCTTTGACGCCATCTACACCGGCTACCTGGGCTCCTTCGAGCAGATCCAGCTGGTGAGCCAGTTCTTCGACCGCTTCGGCGGCGGGGACACTCTGGTCTACGCCGACCCCGCCATGGCGGACAACGGCGTGCTGTACACTGGCTTCACCCCGGAGTTCGCCCTGGAGATGGGCAAGCTCTGCGGCAAGGCGGACGTCATCGTCCCCAACCTCACCGAGGCCGCCTTCATGCTGGGGGGAGGAGTACGTGGGGACGACTATGACGAGGCCTACGTCCACGCCCTGCTCAAGCGCCTGACCGGCCTGGGGTGCAAGACCGCCATCCTCACCGGCATCAGCTACCAGCCCGGCCAGATCGGCGCGGTGGCCTACGACTCGGTCACCGACACCTATGCCAGCTACTTCAACGAGAAGCTCCCGTGCGCTTCCACGGCACCGGGGACGTGTTCGCCTCCGCCTGCGTGGGGGCGCTGATGAACGGCAGGACCTGCTCTAGCGCCCTGAAGATCGCCGTGGACTACACCCTGGAGTCCATCCGGGAGACCACAAAGGACCCCAAGGCCAACTGGTACGGGGTGAACTTTGAAAGCGCCATTCCCATGCTGGTCCACAGCCTGGGACGATAATCCCGCTTCCCCATGCAACTTGGGCCCGGCAGTCTGCCGGGCCCAAATTTTTCCCGCGGGGGGAGAGAAACCGCCGTCTTGGCGGTGTATATCAGATAGAGAGCGGATTGGAAGGAGGGGGCTGCCATGAATCATGCGGAAACCCAGTGGCTTCACGCCCTCTACCTCACCCACGCAGAACCCCTTTACCGCCTGGCCCGGGCCAGGTTGGGGGCCCCCCACGAGGCCCAGGCCCTGGTCCAGGCGGTCTTTCTGGCCGCCGGCCAGAAGGCGGCCACCCTCCAAACCCACCCCAATCCCCCTGGGGTGGCTGCTCCAGGCGCTGCAATATGAGCTCAGCCACACCTTTCTCCAAGCGGGCCCGGCGGGCCGGGCGGGAGGTTCCCCTGACACCCCTCCCCCAGGGCAGGCCGCCGCGCCGGGCCCCAGTTTGGGGCTGGCGGAGGTCCTCCCCACCCAGCTTTCGCCCCGGGACCGGGGAGATCCTGCTGCTCTACTACGAGGAGGGCCTGTCCTACCAGGAGATGGCAGACCGGCTGGGCATCCCCCTGTCCACCTGCGGCACCTGGCTGGCCCGGGCCAAGGCCCACTGCAAAACCTATCTCACCCAGGGGGCGACGATGCCCAATAGGAGGAACGGCCATGTCCCACCCATCCGTCGCCCGGTCTCTGGTGTTGGAGACCACGTTGTTTCCGAGGACGTCTCCCTGACCGCCTCCAGGCCCTGCTGGACCAGTGGGAGGGGACGCACCCTGCCGCGCCCCTTTGATTCCCAGGCGGGTGGCGGGCCTTCCGGCGGGCGCACCCCACCCTCTTCCCCGCCATCCGGCGGGCTGGGCCTCCCTGGCTGGCCGGGGCCGCTGCCGCCCTGGCGGTGGCCCTGACGGGAACCGACTTGCTGACCCCGGCCCCAGAGGAGCAGGGGAGCTCGGTCTCGGTCTCCTCGATCCCCAGGAGGCCTGGCGGTATGCGCCTTTGTACGACCTGTTGGGGGTGCGCACCCTGGGGGCCGCCCTCCCTGCCCCCGGCAGAACTGCCCCTTGGAAGGCCGCCTGAGACCGCGGCATGGAGCTTCCCCACCAGGCCCAGTTGGAGGAGGGGCCGTATCGGGAGCCCGACCCGGGGGTGGAGGAAATTCAGGACTTTTGGGTCCCATAACAGAGGGTTGTCCCACCTCGGGAGGGCTTCCTTCCAGAACCGGCACCGGTCCAAACCCGGTCCCCCTGCCAGGGGCAGCACAGGGCTGCGTACCCTACAGGTGGGTAGCCCGAAGCACCTTTGGGGCGCAGCGCCCCGGGGGGCCCCGCCGACGACCGCGGGGAGCCCGGCTTTCTTTGGAAGAAGCCGGAGGAAAGAACACCAGGGCGGACAGGGAATTTTTTGGGACCCGCTGCGCTGGGCTCCCAAAATTGGGGATGCACCCGAACCGCGCCGGGAGCTAAGACTCGGGAGAAGTATGTTTTGTTTACGGAGCCGGTCAAAACATGATTTCCAATTTTCTTTCCCCGCCTGCGGGCGGGGAAACTCTGCGAGGCGTGCCCTGCCGGGTGAGTCTATTGGGCGGAAGCATTGGATGCTCTGCAGGGAAGCTCCCACGTCCAAAGCCTTCCCTCGGGGGGAAGGTGGTTTATGGAACACTGGGGCGGGATGAGGGGCGATCGACTCACCCAACGGGGCGGGAGAAGGAATGCATTGAGGCGACAGGCCCTCCTTCTACAAGGAAAGGTTGGGTACAGAATCGCCCCCTCATCCGTCACCTGGTGACAGCTTCCCCAAGGGGAAGCCTCCGGGTTGTGCAGCTCTACACGAAGAAGCGCCCCAAATCAGGGCACACAGATGGGCACCGAAACAGCCCCTCTACCGGAACAATGCGCCACAACCGCCAAAACGAGCGAGTGGGAACGAGCGGGCCATGAAACCGGGGGTCCAGGGGCTTGCCCCCGGCCCTCTTTCTCCCCATTTCTCGGGAGAAATGGGGACCCCGCCGGGCAGGCGGGCCCCGGGGCGCTGCGCCCCGAGGCACCGTAAGAGCCCCGACCACTCTAAAGGGTACGCAGTACCCTCACCGCCCCCGCCCGGGACCGGGCGGGTACCCACCTCGCAGGTGCCAACCTGCGCTGGTCCAAACCTGGACCACCTGCCGACAGCAAAGCCCCCACCCCTGTCGAAATTAGCACTTTCCCGTCTGGAGTGCCAAGGTTTACAATTTGGACATAATATCCAGAAAACTTCTTCACAAAATGGTGGTATCTTACTGGCGTAACGTCTCACAGGAGCTTCCTGGGAACCCCTGGGGAAACGCCAACCCTCCTGCTGCGTACCACACATCCTTTGATGCAAATTGCCAGCCCGGCGCAAGCCGGGCTTTGCATTGTTTGGGGGCGTGTTGCCCCCGCCGGCAGGGGATGGTCAGGGGTCCAAGTAGGTCTCTCCCCACTTGGCCAGTTCGGTGAACACCGGCAACAGTGCCAGGCCCTTTCTCCGTCAGAGAATACTCCACATGGGGCGGCACCTCGTTGAACTGTTCCCGGTGGACGATGCCCAGGGTCTCCAGGTCCCGCAGGGCGTGGGTGAGCATGGTGCTGGTGATCCCGGAATGGCCCGTTTCAGGGCGCCGAAGCGGCAGACGGACGCTTTGGACAGCACGTAGAGGACGTACAGACGCCACTTCCCGCTGAGCAGCTCCAAGGTCCGCCGCATGGGGCAGTCCTCCTGGATGGGCTGGTGGAGGATCCGGTCCCAATAGGTCTCTGGGGTCAGGTCCTGTTGCATGGTTGTGTTCCCCCTTTGGTACGTTGGAGTAGACTAGGTATCCGAAATCTGCGTACTTGTCTCTGGCGTTGGTCCATAGTATAATTTTTGTACTTTGGTTTGTCAAGGCGGCCCCAGGCCGTCTGGGCTGCCAGTCCCCACCGGTTCCCCAGGGGTAGGCGGGGATACTCGCGATCCCTCGATCCGCCAAGACCTTTCTGCGAGGAAAATTACCCTATGCTGCGATTAGAAAACATTGTCAAAACCTACGTCACCGGGGAGCTGCGCCAGACCGCCCTGAAGGGGGTCAGCATTTCCTTCCGGGAACATGAGTTCGTCTCCATCCTGGGCCAGAGCGGCTCCGGCAAGACCACCCTGCTGAACATCATCGGCGGCCTGGACCGGTACGACAGCGGCGACCTGGTCATCGACGGGTGTCCACCAAGGACTACAAGGACGCCGACTGGGACTACTACCGCAACCACTCCATCGGCTTTGTCTTTCAGAGCTACAACCTCATCCCCCACCAGACGGTGCTGGCCAATGTGGAGATGGCCCTCACCCTGGCCGGGGTGTCCAAGAAGGAGCGCCGCCAGCGGGCGGTGGAGGTGCTGGAGAAGGTGGGCCTGGGGACCAGCTCCACAAGCGCCCCAACCAGATGTCCGGGGGCCAGATGCAGCGGGTGGCCATCGCCGGGCCCTCATCAACCACCCCACCATCCTGCTGGCTGACGAGCCCACCGGCGCCCTGGACAGCGAGACCAGCGTGCAGATCATGGACCTGCTCCAGGAGATCGCCAGGACACCCTGGTGGTGATGGTCACCCACAACCAGGAGCTGGCCGAGCGGTACTCCACCCGCATCGTGCGCCTGCGGGACGGGGCGATCATCGGCGACACCGATCCCTACACCGACCAGGAGGCCCAGCGCCCCCAGAAAAAGCACAAGAAGATCTCCATGTCCTTCGCCACCGCCCTCTCCCTGAGTTTCCAAAACCTGGGCACCAAGAAGGGGCGCACCCTGCTGACCGCCTTTGCCGGGTCCATCGGCATCATCGGCATCGCCCTGATCCTGGGCCTGTCCACGGGGATGAACGACTACATCGACGACAGCCAGAAGGAAACCATGACGTCCTGCCCCCATCACCATCAGCGCGGAGACCCTGGACCTCTCCGCCGCCATGGGGGCCCAGGGCGAGAGGATGGGCCAGGCCCAGGAGGAGGACACCAGCCAGGACCGCACCGGCGTCTATGCCGACTACCGGGAGATGGAAACCCAGGAGATGATCTCCTCCAACATCGTGGAGAACAACCTCACCGACTTTAAGAAGTACCTGGACGACCCCAACAGCGACATCCGCCAGTACCTGGGGAGAACGGGGTGGTCTACAACTACAATGTGGCCTTCAGCGTCTACTCCCGGGACGCCGACGGCACCCTGGTCAGCAGCGACAGCACCCTGGAGGACAGCGACACCATGCAGACCGGCCAGTCCCCATGGAGAGCACCCTCCAGAGCTCCATCACCGGGGAGAACCCCGCCGCCGCGGAGAACTTCTCCCAGCTCATGGCGGGGGCCGACGGCAGTTTGGTGAGCCATGTGGTCACCGACAGCTACGACGTGCTCTACGGCAGCTGGCCCCAGGCCTATGACGAGGTGGTGCTGGTGCTGGACGAGAACAACAGCATCCCCGTCCAGACCCTGTACCAGCTGGGCCTGATCACCGCCGACCAGTACCGCCAGGCGGAGGACGAGATCGCCGAGGACGGCCAGGCCTCTGACCTCCGGCTGGACTACGCCGACGTGCTGGACCACACCTTCTCCCTGGTGGCCGCCTGCGACCACTACCTGGAAAACCAGGACGGCACCTTCACCTACCTGGAGGACGGGGCGGTGAACCAGGACCAGCTGCTGGAAAACGCCATGGACCTGAAGATCGTGGGGGTCATCCTGCCCAAGGCCGACGCGGACAACGCCGACATCACCACCGCCGTGGCCTACACCGCGGCCCTGTCCGACTACCTCATCCAGCACACCGACGAGAGCGCCGTGGTGAGGGCCCAGGAGGCAGACCCGGACACCAACGTCCTCACCGGCATCGCCTTCACGGTGCCCGACGACGCCGGGAAGGCCCAGGCGGCCAAGGACTACCTGTCCGGCCTGGGCATCTCTGAAAAGGCCTCCTTCTACCAGATGCTGGTCTACTACGCCAGCAGCGAGGGTTCGGGCTCCCTCCGCCGCCATGGGGGCCATGGTCCTGGACGAGGCCAGCCAGGCCGCCGCCCTGGACCAATACCTGGCGGGGAACCCCGACCAGGAGCTGCTGCTCCAGGTCTATGACCAGTACGTGGCCGGGTCCACCTATGAGGACAACATGACCAACTTCGGCAAGGTGAGCTACGACGCCCCTCCTCCATCAGCATCTACGCCGACAGTTTTGAGGACAAGGACGCCATCGCCGCCTGCATCGAAGCCTACAACGCCGACAAGGACGAGGACCAGCAGATCACCTACACCGATTACGTGGCCATGCTCACCTCCTCCATCACCACCATCATCAACGGCATCTCCTATGTGCTCATCGCCTTTGTGTCCATCCTCAAGCGGAACATCTCCCCAGGTGTTCAACGCGGAGACCTTCATCATCGGCTGCTGCGCGGGGCTGCTGGGCATTGTGGTCTCCCTCATCGCCCTGGTGCCCATCACCAGCCTCATCCAGAACCTGTCGGGGATTGCAGACCTGCAGGCCAAGCTCCCCTTGGGGTACTCCCTGCTCCTCATCGCCATCAGCATTGCCATCACCGTGGTGGGCGGGCTGATCCCCGCCCGGAAGGCCGCCAAGAAGGACCCGGTGATCGCACTGCGGACGGAGTAGGGACCGGCCCGGGGCGGGCCCTGCGACGCGGACCGTACCCCTTCGGGTGGGTAGCTCGGAAGCCGCCTCGGGGCGCAGCGTGGGGCCCCCGCCGACTCCGGCGGAGCCCGACTTTCTTTGAAGAAAGTCGGAGGAAAGAACACCAGGGGCAAGCCCCTGGACCCCATCTTTTATAGCCGCTCGTTCCCACTCGCTGGTTTTTGGGTTAATTGTCTCTGATACGGCAGAGGGGCTATTTCCTCCGAAATTCTAAGACCGATTTGGGACGCATTTTCGAGAAAAAATATGCTCAAAAGAATTTTTCGAAAGAAAGTTTCCAAATCAGGGCACGTACATGGGTTACGAAATAGCCCCACGATCGAAACAATGTGGCACGACCGCCAAAACGAGCGAGTGGGAACGAGCGGGCCATGACCCCTGGGGGGTCCAGGGGCTTGCCCCTGCCCTTTCTCCCCATTTCTTTCGGGAGAAATGGGGACCCTGCCGGGCAGGCGGGCCCCGGGGCGCTGCGCCCCGAGGCACAGGAAAAGCCCCTGACCACCCAAAGGGTACGCAGTACCACCGCCCCCCCCGCCCGGGACCGGGGGGAACCCACCTCGCAGGGCCCACCCTGCGACGGTCCAAGCCCGGACCACTCCACCGGGGGCAAAACCGCCCCCTCCCCCCTTTCCCTCTGGAAACCACCCAAAACCGTGGTACAATGGTACCAACAAAACCAGAACAGGAGGCGGTGGCTGTGGCAGAGATCAAGTTGCTGGCATTGATTTGGACGGAACCCTCCTCAACGGGGAGAAGCAGATCTCCCCCGCACCCGGGCGGCCCTGGACCGGGTACGGCAGCAGGGGGTGCTGGTGGTGCCCGTCACCGGGCGGCCCTCCCAGGGGATCCCCCAGGCGGTGCTGGACCTGCCGGGGCTGCGGTACGCGCTGAGCTCCAACGGGGCCACCATCCGGGACCTGGCCACGGGACAGGTGCTGCTGGAAAGCTCCTCCCCGCGGCCACCTGCCTGGAGGTGCTGGACCGCTGCGCCCAGGTGCCCATGCTGCGGGAGGTCTTCCGGGCGGGGTGGGGTACCTCCCAGGGGGGGACTATGAGACCCCGGGCCCGGTACGCCGGCACCTCCATGCTCCAGTACCACTTGGACACCCGCCAGGTGCTCCCGGCACGGTGGCGGAGTTCCTCCAAGCAGACCCCCGGCCGGTGGAGGAGCTCTTCTTCCTCACCGGAAGCCCCCAGGAGAAGGCCGCCCCTGCGGGACCTGCTCACCGGCATCCAGGGGATCGGCTTTGCCGACCCCTTCCCCAACGACCTGGAGGTCATCGCCGGGGACATCGACAAGGGGAGGCCCTGCGCTTCCTTCTCCGGCACCTGGGCCTGGAGGCCAGCCAGGTGCTGGCCATGGGGGATGGGGGGAGCGACCTGCCCCTCCTCCAGGCCGCCTAGGCATCGGCGTGGCCATGGCCAACGCCACCGAGGGGGTGAAGGCCGCGGCGGACTTCGTCACCACCTCCTGCGACGAGGACGGGGTGGCGGTGGCCCTGGAGAAGTTCGTGCTGTGACGGAACCTCGAGCCATCCTGGGCGGGCGGGAGTTGTCCTCTTGCGGGGGCTGCAGAAGGGGAGGGCTCTCGTCCGCATTTGTTTTGCGGGGGTGCTGCGCACCCGCTGGGGGGGTCCTCCGGTTGTACGTACCCTACGGGTGGTCGGGGCTCTCATGGTGCCTCGGGGCGCAGCGCCCTGGGGGATGCCGGCGGGGAGCCCGACTTTCTTTGAAGAAAGTCGGGGAAGAGGGCCGGGGCAAGCCCCTGACCCCATTTTATAGCCGCTCGTTCCCACTCGCTGGTTTTTGGGATTGTTGTCTTCTGGAACGGTAGAGGGGCTATTGCTACCGGTATCCTAAAACCGATTTGGGACGCATTTTCGAGGAAAATATGCTGGAAAGCATTTTTGCGAAAGAAAGTCTCCAAATCAGGGTACGTACATGGGGCCGTAATAGCCTTATCGACCGGGACAATGTGGCACCCAACGCCAAAACGAGCGAGTGGGAACGAGCGGGCCATAAAGGGGGGCGGGGGCACCCCCGCGACTTGCGTCCGGGCTTTCTAGAGAAAGCCTGGATCCCCGCCCGGGACCGGGAAACCACGCCGCAGGTCTGGACCTGCGATGGTCCAAGCCTGAACCACCTGCCAAGGGGTCACCCCTAGATTCTCCCCCCGTTATGGTAAGATAAAATTGATATTTCGCCCTGCATGGGGCTGACCACCGACGAAGGAGGGCCCTTCCATGGCCAACCGTCCCTATCCCGGATCACTGTCAACGAGAAGCCGCTCCACCTCCGGGCGGGCCACCCTGGGTCTATGGGGCGGAGACCTCTCCGGCCCGGACCGCCCCCTGCCAAAACGGCGACCGGGGACGTGGTGTCCCAAAAGGGCCGCTGGCGGGGACGGGGCTGTACAACAACCACCCAAAATCCTGGTACGCCTGCTCTCCCGGAACACCAACGACAGGTTTGACCAGGGCTTCTGGCGGCGGCGGCTCCGGTACGCCCTGGACTACCGGAAAACCGTCATGGGCCCAGACTACGCCTGCTGCCGCCTGATCTTCGGGAGGCCGACCAGTTCCCCGGCCTCACCGTGGACCGGTTCGGGGACATCCTGGTCACCGAGGTCCTCTCCCTGGGGATGGAGGTGCGGAAGGACCTCCCTACCCCCTGCTGGTGGACCTGCACCGTGGGAGGACGGGGTGACCGTCCGGGCCATCTATGAGCGCAGCGACGCCCCTCCGGGACAAGGAGGGCTGCCCAAGGTCACCGGCTTCTACCCCCCCCCGGCCTGGCCACGGACTTAGACGGCCACCTCCTCCTGGAGGAAAACGGCATCCGGTACGACGTGGACTACCTCCACGGCCAGAAAACCGTGCTTCTTCCTGGACCAGAAGTGAACAACCGCCGGGCCGCCGCCGCCCTGGCCCCGGGGCGGAAGGTGCTGGACTGCTTCACCCACACCGGGGCCTTCGCCCTCAACTGCGCCCAGGCCGGGGCCGCCCAGGTCACCGCGGTGGACATCTCCCAGGAGGCGTGGCCCTCACCCAGCGCAACGCCGCCCTCAACGGGCTGGAGGGGAAGGTGGAGACCCCCGCCACGTGTTCCCTGCTCAGGCTGGCCCAGGGGGGGCACCCCTACGACCATCATCCTGGATCCCCCGCCTTCACCAAGAGCGGGGCCACGGTGAAGAACGCCTTCCGGGGGTACAAGGGAGATCAATTACAAGGCCATGAAGCTCTGCCCCGGGCGGCTGACGGCCACCTGCTCCTGCTCCCACTTTATGACCCCCGCCCTCTTCTGCCAGATGCTCCGGGGGCCGGCCGCCGCATGCGGCGGGTGTCCCCTTCCAGGTGATATAACCTCGCCGACCGGCGGCAGGCGCCGGACCACCCATCCTCTGGGGGTGCCGGGAACAGGGTACCGCGTACCCTTTGGGTGGTCGGGGTTGATGAGGCCTCGGGGCGCAATCTGCTTCGCCCGGCCCTAACCAGGGGGGCCCGGCTTTTGGAAGAAAGCCGGAGGAGAACACCAGGGAGGAAGAGGTTCTTCCTCCTGGACCCACCTTTTCTGTTTGGGGAGACCCTGCGGGGGTCCTCTCTTTTCTGCCTGGCCTGCGGCCCTAATCTAACGTCCGTAACGGCCCGCCCCCCGGCTGGGCGGGCTGGGGCGGGTGGTTTTGCAGACGGGAAGGGTTATTCCACCCCAAAGCCTTCCCTTGGGAAGGTGCCCCAGTGCGCACACTGGGGCGGATGAGGGGGCGATGCCCTGTACCCAACCTTTCCTTGTAGAAATCCCGCATAAAAAAGGGGGCTCCCAGCTGTCGCCTCAACGGAATTTTTCTCCTGCTCCGTTGGGCAACCCGGTCGCCCCCTCATCCGTCACCTCCGGTGACAGCTTCCCCCCGAGGGGAAGCCTTCGTAGGTGGTACATGACTCCGCACCGAACGGGGCCTATGTGGGCAGGTTCTCCCCGCCGCCCCGGTGACGGAGAACAGGGGAACACCGTCTGGCCGATCCGCCCCCAGACCGAGGCCACACCCCCCAAACCCCAGTCCAACAGGCAACCGTTCCAGACACTGCCCCAGAGGAATCACTCTGCCGCCCCCGCTGGCCCGCCGTGGTCACGGGCATCTGGGCCGCCGGGTGCGGAGTCTGCCTGCTGTGGGCCGCCCTCTCCTACTGGCGGCTGCGGCGGCAGGTGGCTGAGGCGGTGCGGGTGGAGCCGGGGGTGTGCGAGACCGACCAACTCCCTCCCCCTTCGTCTGCGGCTTCTTCCGGCCCAGGGTCTACCTCCCTGCGGGGCTGGATGTGGCCGACCGGACCTACGTCCTCCTCCACGAGAAGGCCCACCTGCGCCGGTGGGACCACCGCACCAAGGTCCTGGCCTGGCTGGCTCTGTCGGTCCACTGGTTTTAACCCCCGTGCTGTGGGTGGCCTACCGCCTGTTCTGCCGGGACGTGGGGCCGCCTGCGACCAGGCGGTGATCGCACCTTCGGCCGGGAGGACACCGCCCGGTACGCCGAGGCCCTTCTCCACCTGGGCCGGCGGACGCCCTCCCCGCTGTCCTCCCCCTGGCCTTTGGGGAGGAGGATGCCAAGCACCGCATCCGGGGGTGCTCACCTACAAAAAAGCCCGCCTTCTGGCTGGTGCTGGCGGCAGCCGCGGCTTGCGTGGTGGCCGCTGTCCTTCTCCTGTCCGACCGGAACCCCACGGAGCCCCAGCTGGATGGGGGAGCCTGTCACCAGTGGCCAGGTGGTGGAGGTGCTGGCGCTGGACGCGCCGTGGGCGGCTTCCCCCACTGCCACCACCACGGTGCCCTTGCCGGAGGAGATGGTGGCGGAGGTCGTAGGGCTGCTGGAGGAAGGCGTGGTCAGCCCTTTTCCACCAGCATCCTGCCGGATCCCCTGCCGGACTGGTCCGTAATCCTCACCACCACCCAGGCCACCTACTACGCCTGCTTCATGAACGACAGCGCCCCCGCCCTCTACCGGGTGGCTCCTGGCGGGAACTGCACCCAGGTTCCCCTCACAGACCCGTTGGTCAGCGACCTGATCGACTGGCACATCCATGCCCAGCAGTATCTCCTCAACGACCGGTCCCAGGATCTGTACCAGTACCGCACCCCCTACATCGGCAGCGCCTCGGACGTGGGCGCCGTCTTAGGGGCCCTGGGCATCTCCCAGGTTTTGGGGGAGTACACCACTGAACTTCAGACCACCACCGAGCCCCTATGGCCTCACCCCTCTGGTTCCAGAGCCTGCCCCAGGCAAACTGGACCCAGGAATACCTCCCGGCAGATGGGAGGCCTTGCCCTGGGCCCTCATCGACAACGCCTTACTATTTCGCCTGCGCCATAGAGGAGAACCCTTAGAGCCCACCTACTTCTACCTGGACCGGACGGAGGTCATGGACCTGGACCGGGACCCTCCGTCCCCGCCCAGGAAGCGTTCCGGAATCTTTACGATGCAGCCCAAAACGTTTTGGCCCCCTACAATTCCTCCATGCATCGGGGCTGGTGCTACCACCCAGATGAATTCCTCTACTTCGACCCGGCCTGGCGGAGTTCCAACAGGTTCTCCCTACGAGGACCGGCGGGAGGCCTACGAGACCCTGAGCATCGTCCCCACCCTCCAGGGCTCCCTGATGCTCTACCTGGACGAAGGCCATGGCATGGGTACCGGGGGCCACCTTCACCCAAGAGCCGGACCCTGCCGCCGTCTCCACCGTCACCACCCCGGCGGGGCAGACCTTTGCCTTGGACGCGGACACCGTCCTCACCCTGTATCCCTACGAGGCGGCGTCGGGCACCTGCTACCGCATCTACCTCCGGGGCAGTGAGACCTATCTGGCCTACTGGCAGGAAGGGACCCTGGCCTACCTGGCCCCCCTCGTCCGGGTCACCGCCGGTTCCCTCTTCTGACCCAGCCCCAAGGTAAAACGGCGCACAGCCACTGACCGACCCAGACCCTTCCACCTTCCCCCTGTGAAAGGAGGTTTTCCCATGGAAGCCTTTCTCCAGACTTTACTGACCATGTCCGCCACCGCCGCGGTGGTGGCCCTTGTGGTGATGGTCCTCCGCCTGCCTTTGAAAAAGGTCCCCGGTGGGTCACCTGCGCCCTGTGGGGGTGGTGCTGCTGCGGATGGTTTTGCCCGCCGGCCTGTCCCTGCCGGTGAGTTTGGTGCCCCAAAAGGGGTCTCCAGCGGGGCCTATGTGGAGCGGGTTCTCCCCGCCGCCCCGGGGACGGAGAACGAGGGAACACCGTCCTGGCCGATCCCGCCCCCAGACCGAGGCCACACCCCAAACCCCAGTCCAACAGGCAACCGTTCCAGACACTGCCCCAGAGGAATCCTCTGCCGCCCCCGCTGGCCCGCCGTGGTCACGGGCATCTGGGCCGCCGGGTGCGGAGTCTGCCTGCTGTGGGCCGCCCTCTCCTACTGGCGGCTGCGGCGGCAGGTGGCTGAGGCGGTGCGGGTGGAGCCGGGGGTGTACGAGACCGACCAGCTCCCCTCCCCCTTCGTCTGCGGCTTCTTCCGGCCCAGGGTCTACCTCCCTGCGGGGCTGGATGTGGCCGACCGGACCTACGTCCTCCTCCACGAGAAGGCCCACCTGCGCCGGTGGGACCACCGCACCAAGGTCCTGGCCTGGCTGGCTCTGTCGGTCCACTGGTTTAACCCCGTGCTGTGGGTGGCCTACCGCCTGTTCTGCCGGGACGTGGAGGCCGCCTGCGACCAGGCGGTGATCCGCACCTTCGGCCGGGAGGACACCGCCCGGTACGCCGAGGCCCTTCTCCACCTGGGTAGGCGGACGCCTCTCCCCGCTGTCCTCCCCTGGCCTTTGGGGAGGAGGATGCTGCCACCGCATCCGGGGGTGCTCACCTACAAAAAGCCCGCCTTCTGGCTGGTGCTGGCGGCAGCCGCGGCTTGCGTGGTGGCCGCTGTCCTTCTCCTGTCCGACCGGAACCCCACGGAGCCCCAGCTGGATGGGGGAGCCTGTCACCAGTGGCCAGGTGGTGGAGGTGCTGGCGCTGGACGCGCCGTGGACGGGCAGCCCCTCCTCTCCACCTCCGTGCCCCTGTCGGAAGAGCAAGTGGCCGAAGGGGTGGATCTGCTCCAGGACATCGACTGGGATGCGTCCTCCCCGGCACCCTGCCGGACCCCCCCTGCCGGAACAGACGGTGGCCTTCACCGTCTCCCAGGGGAGGCCACCTACTACCTCTGCGCCCAGCTGGGGACCTGGCCCTCTACCGCGTGGACGCCTCCGACGCCTGCGCCCAGATAGCACTGCCCTTCGCCCAGGGGACAGCCTCCAGATCTGGCTGAGCAACTTGAGGAACGCCTTCGATGCCAGCATCGCCGACCAGCTCTACGCCCACAGGACCCCTTACCTGGGCAGCGCCCCGGACACCGGCAGGGTGCTGGAGGCCCTGGGGTTCGGCCAGGTCATGGGCGAGTACACCATGGAACTGCAAACCGACGCCGAACCCTATGGCCTGACCCTTCGGTTCCAGAACCTTCCTCAGGGGAACTGGGTGAACAGTTACCTCACCGAGACCGGCCGGCTGGCCCTGGCCCTCATTGACAACGCCGGGTACCTTGCCTTTG
>VOFG01002787.1_pt1 | contig 30674 bp, 51 predicted proteins | sample 5384171 | NCBI WGS metagenome assembly VOFG01 (sample SAMN12384726, study PRJNA508395) | human gut metagenome | isolation source: healthy gut F | host: Homo sapiens
CAATTGTACTTCGTTCAGTTACGTATTGCTGGAAAATAAAAGATGGTAAACATCTATATCAAACCGGATGTTACACCTTATTCGGCCGCCAGTTTTCGTCAAGCGCTATTGACACGCTGATCATGCGGGGTGAGGACGTGGCTCGGAGTCAATGGGATGAATTGATGCAATTGAAAAAAGAGCTGGGACTTACAGAAAGTTTTCAACCGAAAAAAATTCTGAAAATATAATTATCGAGAATGATACGATCATAAGTGGAACACGTGCATCTGTCAGGAATTGATGAACGGGATGAGAAATGGTTACGGAAAAGATACGGATAAAGGATTATAGCCGGATCACGTTGAGCGATCTGCACGAAGCAATTGCCGAATTGTACGGATCGGGGCATTTTCGAGCGTGAGTTACAAGCAGTGGTGGCCCAGTGTACGATTTGGAATGATACTAAAACAAAGCCTATGAGTTCTTTGAACCTTGGTTTCCGGTTTGATTCAGAAGAAATGGCGGCTATTTTATTGAATACTACGCTTACTCACAAAGATTTGAGAGGTTCGCGGCTTTCTCTGACCGGACGTTTAAGCATGAATCCTTACGTGAAGTTGAATTATTCACTGGGCAATACTTTCCTGCGGCGTTTTGAATTGGAGTACATGTTCAAGTATAATAACTTGGATATTTATACCAAGGAAAGAAAACGGATAACGTGGATTACGGGGTTCATCGGGTAAACCTTGGAGGTTCTGATATTTATTTCCGTAACTTTAAATTGCAGCTGGGGGTTCGTTACAGTATTACAATTACAGGAGTCGTTCCTCTTCTCGGACAAAGATCATAATATTTCGGTGAAACCGGAAGGATTCTTTAGTATTACGGGCTGGCACATTTGGAAACCTTTGATAAACGCTATTATCCGACACGGGGAATGTCGCTGAAAGTGGATTATTCCTTGTACACGGATAATTTGATCACCTATAATGACGGGCACCGTTCTCAGCTATCGGGTTGGATTTCGAGTCCGTGCTGTCCATCACCCGCCGGGTGAAGTTTATTCCGTCTATTTACGGGCGAGTGCTGGTGGGGCATGATGTTCCCTATCCCCTATTTGAATTGTATGGGAGGGATGTTGCCGGGGAGGTATGTCGATCAACAATTGCCTTTCTTGGGAATTCAGCATCTGGAGATATTCGATAATTCGGTTGTGGTGGCAAAAGTCAAGGTGAGGTATAATATTGGTCGTAACCATTATATTTCTCTAGTCGGAATTATGCGAAACAGGAGGCTAATTTCTTTGATATATTTGGAGGTGATGATATTTGGGGGCGGGGGTGTCGGGTATTCTTACGATAGTATCGTGGGACCGATTGATTTCATGTTCAGTCTCTCGGATTGGTCAAAGAAACTGGGCTTTTATTTTAACTTGGGATATTATTTTAGAAAAGTGTATGAAAAAAAGTTGGGGATTATTATTTGCGGGCTGGTGTTGGTGATGGGATGTCAGCGTAATGTGTACCGGTTCTCGGAAGGTAGCGTGTATGGTACAGTTTACCACGTGTCGTACCAGAGTGAAATGGATTATGCGGTGGAGATCCGGCAGGAGATGGAGCGGGTAAATCGGTCCTTGTCAATGTTTAACAAGAATTCGGTGATTGCCCAGTGGAACCGGGGTGAGAGTGAACAGGTAGATTCGCTTTTCGTTGCTATGTACGAGAAGGCTAGAGAGGTGAACGAGGTGACGGGTGGAGCCTTTGACGTGACAGTGGCCCCGTTGGTGAACGCTTGGGGATTCGGTTTAAAACGAGAAGTTGCCTTCGGACGAGAAGATCGATTCTTTGTTGCAATACGTGGGAATGGATAAGGTGCAGTTGGAAGGGGAGCGGTTAGTGAAGCTAGTCGAGGGGGTACAGATGGATGCCAGTTCCATTGCCAAAGGGTTGGGAGTGGATCTCGTGGCCGAGTTTTTTGACCGTAAAGGAGTACAAAATTACATGATAGAGATCGGCGGTGAAATCCGCGTGAAAGGGAAAGTAATAAACAGCGCCCGTGGCATATCGGTAGACAAGCCGATTGACGATGCGACGGCTGCAAACGGGAGTTGCAGCTTGTGCTGGCTTTGCGGAAGGGGCGTTATGACTTCCGGAAATTATCGTCGTTTTACGTGGTGGATGGAAAAAATATTCTCACACACAATAAACCCTAGGACCGGTTATCCTGTCCAACAAGATATACTAGGTGCTTCCGTGTACGCTCCGACTTGTATGGAGGCAGATGCTACGCGACAGCGTTTATGGTGTTGGGAACTGAAGAATCTAAAAAAATAGTGTTGGATAATCCTCATATCGAGGCTTGTTTTATTTATCAAAATAAACAGGAGAACGTGAGGTTTGGATGTCTGACCGATTGAAAACGTTAGTGTTAGAGGAGTAATTTTATTGGAAAAGAAGCGTGTGATTATTCGTTGTATGATATGGATGCTGGCATGGGTATTACTCGTGGAAAGTCAAGCAAATGCAAGGCCCTTATCATTCGACGTGCGTGGGAATAACGAGTATGAATTTATAAAGCTACCTGATACACTGAAACAAAATGACGTGGTTTTCTTACCGGATAGTTTAATTCGGGATACACTCCAGTATGAGTTTTCCAAGATCAAGGAGGTCGCTTATCGACGAAAGTGGACGAAAGAGTTGTACAAGATGATCTTCGTGAATCCCCGAAAATTAACATTGATATTGTTCAAACGGAAAATAGTGAGGATCGTTACAAGCCCTACCGGGGAAAGACGATCCGTGATATTCACGTGAAGGTTTTACCTCCTTTCGGAACGAGTGTTAACGACACGACGCCCCTTGCAGGACAGTTTACAATGGCTTTTAAGCGTGGCAAATTCCGTTCACCAGAAATCGGCCGAACGGGTGATAAAAAAGCAATTGACCGTGAGGCCGGGGATGATAGTCGACCCTTTCGAGCTGGTACAGAATGAACAGTTACTGAAAGCAATGTCGAACGTGGATGATGCGCTGATTGGCATACAAGAGGTACAGAGTGACACGAATCAAGTTGATCTGATGATTATTTGCAAGGATGAATTTTCATGGACGGGGGGAGGTGTGGAGTAACTTCTTGAATGCGGTTGACTTGGGGCTAGAAACAAAAAACTTGTTTAAACTGGGGCATAGTTTACACTATCAGGCTAGTTTTCGGGGAAGTAAAGATAAAAATGGGGAAACCTGATCGAGTATAAGGCCAGTAATCTTCTAGGGTCTCACATGGACTTTTACGGGGATGTACGAGAATTCCTATAATCAGGATATTTTTACGGGTGGAACTGGATAAAGAGTTCTTGACGTACAAGACAAAATGGGCCGGAGGTGCCGCATACAGTCGGTATATTCCTCGAAAACATTGGTTGACGGGATATTAACAAGCCCGTGGAATTGTTTAATTACCGGTTGTGGGACTTCTGGGGAGGAACTTCTTTTTATTTGCCGGAAAAGTATAGTTATAACCGGATATTTTACCTGACAGGACGTTACACGGGTACTAGTTTTGTCGATCGTCCGGAAGTGTCGAGTGATTCCAATCATTTCTATTACGACCGTGACCGGATCATGGGAGCTTTGACGTTTACCAAAATCAAGTATTTCAAGGCAAACTTGATCTATGATTTCGGGCGAACAGAGGATATTCCATCGGGATTATCGGGGACGTTGCTTTTCGGGTATGAGAAGAGTGATTTCACGGAGTACGGGTACTTGGGAACAGAATGGCATTATTCATGGTTTAATAAATACACGGAGAGGTACTATGCTTGGTACGCGGCTTTGGGTACTTTTTCTGAATGGTTACACGGCCGAGAGTGGCGTGTTTAAGGTCGGTAGTCAGTATATCAGTCGTTTGTACGATCTGTCCCGGCACCGGTTACGTTTTTATAGTAACGTGGATTACGTGTTGGGGAATCAAGAGAATCCGGATGACTATATTTATTTCGAGGATGCTAATATCCGGGGATTTGATTCCGATACCACTCGTGGGACACAACGACTTTCCGCCTCCCATGTCCGCAACGTTGTTCCTGCCTTACATAAAAAAAGAGGGTTTCGGGCATCGGTTACCGGGTTTGTGGATTGGGGGTGTTGGCCGGGATGAGAAGAATTTGTTGAATAGTCAATCGTACTGGGGGAATCGGTGTTAGTCTGAATCTACGAAATGATAACTTGATTCTCCAAGAATGTAAGTATTCGTTTTGCTTTTTACCCCAAAAGGACCACCCGATATTCATAGTATAGAGGTGAACGTGTCGAGTCGTCGGAAAAGTGGATTTTATGATTACCGTGTTTATAAACCCGATGCGATTAAATACGAGTAGATCAAGGTTTTTGATATACATTTTTTAACTAGATTCATTTTAAATAACGATCGAAAATCGCCTGAAAATCCCTATCTTTGTGGCAAATTAATTTTGATGGGGATGAAGAAAGTTTTTTTATTTTCTATTTTCTTACTTTGTGGCTTATTTTTTCTCAAATACTTCCTTCGGCGTTAGGGAGTGCGTATGGAACTCTAGCATCAATAAGCAAATGGCTGATGTTTATTTGTCTTGCTTTTATCATGATTAATGTAGGGAGGGAATTCGAGCTGGATAAGGTAAAATGGCGTTCGTACACGACGGATTATTTTATTGCCATGGCGACGGCTGCCGTACCTTGGCTCTTGATAGCCTGTTATTATATCTTTTTCTGGATACGGGATTGTCGTGGGAGAATAATTTGCTGATCAGCCGGTTTGCGGCTCCTACGTCCGCAGGGATTCTTTTCACGATGCTCGCCGCTGCCGGGCTGAAAAAGTGGATTTACAAGAAGACGCAGGTGCTTGCTATATTCGATGACTTGGACACGATTTTGTTGATGATTCCGTTGCAGATATTGATGATCGGTTTCAAGTGGCAACTGTTTGTTATTATTCTGGTGGTTTGTATCCTTTTGATTTTCGGATGGAAACGGTTTGAGTTCGCTGAACTTGCCGCAATCTTGGAGAGAGCTATTCTGCTCTATTCCGTATGTATCGTGGCGGCATTCGAAAGCGTGTACCTGATCTCGAAAGCTTTTATGGGACAAGATGGAGCAATTCATATTGAAGTCCTGTTACCGGCATTCGTGTTGGGAATGGTGATGAAAACCGTGCATAATCATTCGCAAGAGGAAGAAAGAGCCTCTAGTTTTATCTCGTACCTGTTTATGTTTTGGTCGGGTTGAGTACGCCTATCTTTATCGGTTTGGAGACTGGGGGAGACGGGATGCCCGGATGGGGGATGCTGATCTTCCATGTGGTAATTGTGGTAACGATTCTTTCGAATCTTGGGAAGATGTTTCCGCTATTCTTCTATCGTGACCGGAAGATTCAGGAGCGTTTGGCGCTTTCGATCGGTATGTTCACGAGGGGAGAAGTCGGTGCTGGAATTATCGTGATTGCCATGGGGTACCAGTTAGGAGGTCCTGCGTTGATTATCTCCATTTTAAGTTTAGTACTTAATCTCGTTTTAACAGGTTTTCTTCGTGGTCGCTGTGAAACGTATATCCCAGAATGTACAGGGTAAAAGAATAAAGGGTTTATGATCTTCTGAATTTATTTACGAGTGCATAGATTCTCCACCAGAGGTAAGCGATGATTAACACGGATAGGGAATAGATAATCCAATCGTCCATTTTAAGGAATCGTTTGAACATAAGTGGAACAGCCTGAATAGTATTCCACGGGTTCAGCCCGTGCCATGAGTAACGTATTTCAGCTGGGGCTGCAATCATGGATATGATACTGAAAGCAATAGCCAGTATAATAAGGGCAAGGAGCAGGGATGTCTTGTTTATTGTTTTCATGGTGAATTATTTTTTATCTTTTTTCTTGAACAGGTCCCCGATTTTCCGGAAGAAACCTTTTTTTCTTGGGAGTATCGGTATCTTTTTCTGTATCTTGTTTCTTTACTTTTTCCAGTTTTTGGTTGGTTAATCTTTCCAACAGGTTTATATTATCCTTGAACAGTGGGGACTTCCAGTTCTTTTTGTGTATCCGTGGGTGGGACCGGGAAGGACAGACCGGACCAATAGGCGTAAGTGTTACTTTGCAGACATTCCTGCATGAACAACCCGAAGATGGGAAGTGCCATGTTGGCACCTTGTCCCAGTGCGGTTGGAGTTGAAATGTACACGAGAATTGTTGGCCCCGACTCTTACGCCCACTACGATACGAGGATTATAACCAATAAACCAGCCATCGGCTTGATTCTGGGTTGTCCCGGTTTTTTCCGGCTAGGGGTATGTTCAACCCGTAGTTGTTGATCAGTCTTTTCCCTGTTCCTTCTTGAATAACAGCGGAAAGCATGGAAGACATGGTATGAGCCTGCTCTGCCGGGATCACCCGTTCCCTGCGTGGTGGTTCGGACTCGTAAAGAATGCGTCCGTCCCGGTCTTTATGGAAAGCAGATAATAGGGCGTTGTCGATACGCCATTGTTTGCATAGCACAAGTAGGGAGAATCATTTCGAAGAGGAATATTGGCAGCTCCTGAGGGCAATGGAGGGAACTGCAGGCAGGTCACTTTGTATTCCTAGCCGATGAGCGTGTTCTATCGTGGCGTCGATTCCTGTTTGTAGGAGAACTTGGACGGCAATCGTGTTGATGGATTGACTTAGAGCCCCTTTCAGCGTGTAGTAACCACCGTACTGGTTGTTTGAATTTCGGGGCGTCCAGTTGTCGTACCCGGGTAACTTTTTGTTCATTATTATAATAGGCGTCTACACGGGCTCCATGTTCAATGGCAGCACTGTAAACGACCGGTTTGAACACGGAACCGACTTGGCGGGAGCCAGCACTTGGTCATATTGGAAATATTTGAAATCAAGTCCCCCGATCCATACTTTTATTTTTCCGGATTGGGGTTCTACTGCTATCATACCGGGTTGAAGAATCTTTTAGATAGTGTTTAATGGAATCAATGGAAGACATTTGCATTTCGGTTTCTCCTTGTATGTACTATAAATAGTCATGGGCTTTTTCTCGTTCATGGCTGCGAGGATGGCTTTCTCGCCAAGCCCTTGGCGTTTTAGATTTTTATATACCTCGCTTTCCCGAATGGCATTATCAAGGAGATTCTTCTCTTTGTCCCATGGCTCTTGTTTTCCCAGATGCGTGTAGAAAGCGTGTTGCAATGACTTCATGTGTTGTTGCATGGCTTTTTCCGCGTAACGTTGCATCTCCGCATCGATCGTGGTGACGAGTTTCAGCCCGTCCTTGTATAAATCGTAATTGGTGCTGTTTGCCTCGTTAAATTCCGCGATGAGCTTGACTGCGTCTTGGCGGATTTGTTCACGTAAGTAAGGAGCCAGGCCGGAATAATGATTTAATGGTTTGAAGCGGAGTTGCAGTTTTTCTTGTTTTCAATGTTTCCCCTTCTTCTTCGGTCAGATAATCGTACTTAACCATTTGGGTGATCACCGTGTTACGTCGTTGTAACGTGCGATCGGGATGCACCCGGGGATTGTAGTAAGAAGGCCTTCAAAAGTCCGATCAGGGTGGCAGCCTCCGGAACGGAGAGGCGTGTTGCCGTCGTGGAAAAATACTTTTTGGGCGGCACTTTCAATACCGAACGTGCCTTCACCAAAAGATACGGTATTTAAATATAGGGGGTGAGAATTTCGTCTTTCGTGTATAGTTTTTCAAGACGATGTGCCGTGATGATTTCTTTGATCTTGATCACCGGAATCATGAAACGGCTGTTATACTGGCGAGGATAGAGATTTTTGGCCAATTGCTGGCTGATCGTACTTCCCCACCCGAACTCTTATCGCCTAATAGTAATGTCTTGAACAATACCCTCAGCATACTGACTTTATCGAATCCGTGATGCTCGTAGAAGCGCACGTCTTCAGTGGCGATCAAGGCGTTTATGGCATTGGGATATACTGCCGAACATGACGTTTGTACGGTTTTCCACGTAATATTTTCCGAGTAACTCCCCGTCTTCACTGTACAGGGAAGATGCCTCGTTGTTACGAATTTCCCTCAGGTCCCGGTAATCCGGAATTTTCCCCCACATCCCGTAGTACACGCAACATACGAATAGTCCAACGAGAATGGCGCCCAGTAAGGCACTCAATAGTATTGTTTTGAAAACACGGGCAAAGATACTTTGTTTTTTCTTCGTGGCTTTTTTTCGTGTTGTGGTCTTTTTCTTGTTCATATAATTGATTCCGGAAATGCCTGCGAATGTACGAAATTGCAATGTAATTTTCAAGGATAGGGGTAAAGTTGTGTGAGTGTTTTCGTTTGTTTGTATCCAATATTGTCGAATTTCGGACAAATTTGATGGTGTATTTAATTTATTTTATATATTTGTAACTGCAAGGTGATAATTACATTCATAATGTAAAAAAGTAAAAGTAAATTATTTCGATAAATGAATAAAACCATGACAAAAGAAGAGTATGTAGCTTCTATAAGAGAGCTGGAAGAAATTATAACCAAATATCGGGAGCAGGAAAAACGACTGAAAGAGCAGTATATTAACGAAAACAAGCTGTTTGAGGTGAATGAGAAGGTGAAAATTACAACTCCTGCCTTCCGGCGGGCTATCCCAGACGAAAATGGTCGAAGATATATGGACGAGGAATGTAAATACGGGTTTTGTGGAAGATTATGAGGTTGATAATCAGGGAAATATTAAGTATATTTTTGGCTAGAATGAATGCAACTGGAAAGAAATCACAACATCGCACCTATTACACGGATCTGGACGTACTTGAAAAAGGTGAAAGAGTAATTACGGCAGATGCAAATTAACATGAATAGCTTTAAGATGAAGTTTCTAAAATACTGGAATCCATAATAATGCAAAAATAAGATGTTATTCCAAACATAAAATTAGAAAATATTCTGACTTTTCTATTTTAAAGTTTGGATTAAAGTATACCTTTGTGGCTGAGTTCATAAAAATGAAACAATTAATACATCAAAAGGAATAAAATAAAGTTATTGTCATGCTGAATATTGCATTGTTTGGCCCTCCAGGAGCCGGAAAAGGTACTCAGGCGAAAAGATAGTTGAAAAATACAATCTAGCGCATCTGTCAACAGGAGAGATGATTCGTAAAGAGATTGCCGAAGGTTCGGATTTTGGTAAAATGGCTGCCGGGATTATTAATAAAGGCGAGTTATTATCTGACGAGTTTGTGGTTGCGTTAATCGAAAACAGCATCGAACATCACAAGAACGTGGATGGTTTCCTGTTTGACGGGTTTCCTAGAACGGTGAGACAAGCTGAAATTCTTGATGAGATGCTGGCTAAGACGGGACACCCGTTAAGTGCATTGGTGAGTATCGACGTACCTCATGACGAGTTAATGCGCCGGATGCTAGAACGTGCTAAAATCGAGGGACGTGCCGATGACAACGAGGAAGTGATTGAAAATCGTTTCCGCGAAAGTACCGGGCAAAGACATTACCTGTTGCCGATCACTATAGGTTCAGAAAAAGCATTTCTCTGTGAACGGTCATGGTTCGGTAGATGACGTGTTCGAGTCGATAACAAAAGATTCTCGAAGAGGTACGGTAAAACGGATCAAGAAGAAGAGATTGAAAGGATGTTTGCGAGAACATCCTTTTTATTTTAAACTCTAGACTTTCCTTTAAACTTTCTTCGAGTAGCGCCATTGTAAAAATTAGGAATAGTAGCCCGGGAACAAAATGATGGCGGCTGTTGCCTGCAATGCGATGGAGAGGGAATACAGATCATGCAACCAGCCCACTAATGGGGCCATGGCTGCGAACATAAGTCGGATAACGAAGTTACGGATGGAAAGTACGGTTGCCCGCATTTCGGAGAAGGTAATTTGGTTGATGTATCCTTTCAATATAGGAGTGGCGAATCCTCTCACGATGTAAAAGAAGAACAGGCATATCAAACCAACGTAAGATATGTTGAAAGCGACCGCAATATACCCGCTCACGATGAAAAATAGGATAAAAGCGTACATCCGCAGACTTCCCAGACGTTGATCCAGTTTGTCGGAATAGAGGCCGAGATCCCCACGGTGAGATTTCAGAATTGTCCAGATAATTCCGAACCATGAGGTTGGGGTATCCAGTTCAATCAACAGGGGTTGAACAAACCAAGCTATGGTGAGCGTGGCAGCCCCGATCACGCCGGAGAACATGATGTTGTAGCACAGTTCCTTGTTCGTGAAAAGTGAGTATTGAATGATTTTGCACGATATTGGCAAACGAGTTTTTAATCCTTGTTTGGCGGCATGTTCGGTCAGGGCTACGGCTGCCGGGATGCCGATAAAAGCAATCCCGCTTGCACATAGAAAGGAAGCCGAAGGGAATAAACTGCTAACAACCCGCTGAATATCCCGGCAAAAAGCTTCCGAAAAATTCCCGACCATGGTAACTCTTCCTCGTATTTCAAGTACTCATCCTCTTTTTATAGTGTAGCATGGTATCGTAGAGTAGGGCGGAATCGGCCCCGGACACCAGACTTTGGCCGAATCCAAGGAATATTTCCGAGAGGAAAAATGCCGTGAACGTGTCGGAAATCGAGTAGTTGGTGAATCCCAAGAAACAGAATATGCAACCTGCAATCAAGCAATTCCTTCGTCCCCACACGTCGGCTAAGTAGCCTGTCGGTATTTCCAAGGACACCATGGCGATGGAATAGACGCTCTTCAAGATGAATATATCAGCCAAATCCAGCCCGCATTCCTTGTAAAATAGCACGATGATAGGCATCACTAGGGTAAACCATTTGGAAACCTTGATCAAGTAAAAGTGCTATTATATTTTTTTTAACGACACGTGATTTCTGCTTTTTCTATTCGGAAGACAAAAGTAGTTTAAAATTAAGAATAAACGAAGTGATTAGAATCTAAAATCAAAAAGCTCCTTTTTGTTTCAGTTTTCATCAAAAAGCGTTATTTTTGTTTCCAAATTTAAAACATAAATCACTAATCAAGTAAAAAATAAGTTTGCCATGGCAATACAGAAAATTGATGACATCTACGAGTTACTGAAGGGGAAATACCCAAAAAGCGTTTGGTTGTAGCTTATGCTAACGACAGTCACTCTATTGAAGCTGTGAATAAAGCAGTTGAAATGGGTATTGTTGAAGCCACTTTTATGTGGTGATGAAAACGAGATTAGGAAAGTGTGTACCGAGCATGGCTTTGATATCTCTCGTTTTAAAATTGTACACGAGCCGGTGGATACGAAAGCAGCTGCTCAAAGCGGTACAAATGGTACGTGACAAGGAAGCTGACTTCATCATGAAAGGATTGGTAAGTACTGATAAATATATGCGCTATCTTGAACAAGGATTGCGGTTTGTTGCCCCCGAAAGCCACGTTGTCTCACGTTGTTGTGATGGAGTGTCGAATTACCACAAGTTGTTGGTGTTCAGTGATGCTGCTATTATTCCGGCCCCGGATTTCAGCCAGAAAATGGCAATCGTGAAGTATGTTACCCAGATTGCCAACGCTCTTGGTGTTCAGCGCCCGAAAGTTGCCATGATTTCAGCCACGGAACAAGTACTTCCGAAAGTGGAGTCTACCACGGATGCTGCCATTCTTGCCAAGATGGGAGAGAGGTCAGTTAGGTAATATTGACATCGACGGACCGTTAGCTCTTGACGTGGCTATTGACAAAGAGGCTGCCGAGATCAAGAAAATCAAATCTCCGGTTGCGGGAGATGCGGACTGCTTGGTATTCCCGAATATCGAGTCCGGTAATGTGTTCTACAAAACGAACACGAAATTGGCTAACGCTCGTCAAGGTGCGATCCTTGTAGGTGCCACCGCCCGAGCGTGTTGTCTTCCAGGGGTGACAGTGTGGATGCGAAGTTGAATTCTATCGCGTTGGCTGCTCTTTTTTGCAAAGTAAGATAAGCAAGATACAAGTGAAAAGCCGAAGTTGTTGTATTAACACTTCGGCTTTTCTGAATTATTTAAACAACTAAGAACACAGGCTTATTCATTTTCTTCCGTGATGACGATTTTTATAATCTCGTCTCCTTGGCGGATGGCATCAATCACTTCCAATCCCTCGTAAACTTGGCCGAAACACGTGTGGCGTCTATCCAAGTGAGCCGTGTTTCTACGGTTATGACAAATAAAGAATTGAGATCCCCGGTATCCCGTCCGGCATGAGCCATGGATAATACCCCCGGTCATGGTACTGGTTATCCCCGTTTAACTCACATTTGATGGTGTAACCCGGTCCTCCTGTTCCGTCGCCTCTAGGGCAACCGCCTTGGATTACGAAATCCGGGATGACCCGATGAAACGTTAATCCGTCATAAAAGCCTTCTCTGGCTAGTTTTACAAAATTGGCAACGGTATTCGGCGCATCTTTTCGAAGAAAAGAACCTTCATAACACCTTTTTCTGTGTGTATTTCTGCTCTGTACATTACGAAATTGGTTTTGAATTATTGCAAACAAATGTAGGGTATAATCCCAATGAATGCAAGTTTTCCAAGTTTATTTAACGCATTTTCTGTTATTTGCATATAGTTAAAAAAGAGGTGTTTCCGGGAATTTAACAACCTGAAAGATCAAAATATCAGTATGTATTTAAAAACTTCGTCGTATATTCGCGTACGATTAAAAAATAGAGAGTATGACGTGTTGTAATAGCAGACGAAAACCGGAATGGTTGAAGATTAAATTACCGAAAGGACAGAGTTCCACGGAAGTTTTAAATATAGTCAGAAAACATAATCTACATACGATATGTACCAGTGGTATGTGTCCCAATCAAGGTGAATGTTGGGGAAACAGAACTGCAACGTTTATGATCGGCGGGGATGTATGTACTCGTTCGTGCAAGTTTTGTAACGTGAAAACGGGGCGTCCGGCTCCATTGGACCCGGCAGAACCGGAAAATATAGCTAACTCCGTGAAGTTGCTCGGTTTAAAACATGCCGTGATCACTTCCGTGGATCGGGATGATCTGGCTGATTTGGGTGCGGCTCATTGGGTGAAAGTGATCGAGGCGGTGAAACAGAGAATCCCCAAACGACAATGGAAGTACTGATTCGGATTTCCAGGGAAGGCAGGAACTCGTGCAACAGGTGATTGATGCTCGTCCAGAAGTGATTTCTCATAATCTGGAGACGGTGAGAGAATTGTCGGATGGCGTACGTAGCCGGGCAAAATATGATATTTCTTTACAAGTGATTCGTCAGGTTTCGGAATCGGGTATCGTTTCCAAATCCGGTATTATGCTGGGATTAGGGGAGACTCGTGAACAAATTCTTCAGACGATGGATGATTTGCTGGCAGTTGGGTGTAAAGTAATGACTATCGGTCAGTACCTGCAACCGTCCGAGGCGAATCTTGAAGTAAAAGAGTACGTGACACCAGATACCTTCAAGGAATATGAGCGTATTGGGTTGGAAAAAGGGTTCCGTTACGTGGAGAGTGGCCCGTTGGTTCGCTCCAGTTATCACGCCGAAAAGCATGTGAGATAAGTTATGAAACGTACACGATTAATTGATCTGGGAGTTGCGAGCTACGTGCCCGTGTGGCGGCAGCAGGAAGAGCTGCATAACGAGATTATTGCCCCGAAGTTAGGGGGAGAGGAAACGGGGAATTGCATGATTTTCGTGGAGCATAATCACGTGTACACGCTAGGGAAGAGCGGGAACGAGGCGAATATGCTGGTTAGTGCCATCCAGTTGCAGGCGGCTCATGCCGAATTCGTGAAAGTAAACCGGGGTGGGGATATCACGTATCACGGCCCCGGGCAACTGGTCGTGTATCCGATTATTGACATGGCTAATTTCGGGGTGGGGGTGAAGGAGTACGTGGATCTGTTAGAAGAGGTGGTTATTCGTACCGTGGGAGAGTTCGGGATTACCGGGGAACGGTTGGAAGGAGCCACGGGGGTATGGTTGGATGCACATACTTCTAGGGCTCGCAAGATATGTGCGATCGGGATTAAATGTTCCCGTTACGTGACAATGCACGGTTTTGCGCTGAACGTGAATACGGATTTGAATTATTTTAATTATATCAACCCGTGCGGCTTCGTGGATAAGGGGTAACTTCTATCGCGAAAGAGGTGGGGACAGAGGTTCCCGTGGCGGAAGTGAAAGCGGTCGTGAAGAAGTATTTCGAGGAACTCTTCGGGATGGATTTTTACACGTTTTAATACAATTTGGCGGGAAATGTCATACACTTCCCGTCGTGTATCTATTCTTGTTTATTTTAATGTAATGTGCTTATTTCTCCGTTATCCTTTTTTGACACGTGATACTCTGTTGAATGTATGTAAGTTAGAAATAACTTGAGGGTCAAGGTGCATTTTATCTCTAATTTTTTATTTGAAGTTTGTCAATAATTTCATTATATTCGTAGTATGAATTAACCAATAAACAAAAATTGACAGAGTGGAATGAAGAATAATATTGAGGTCGAAATATGTACTTTTTCTTTGGAATCATGCTTGAATGCCCAGTTGGCAGGGAGCATCCCGGGTAGAACTGTGTTCCGGAATGTATGAGGGGGGACAACCCCTTCCGCGGCCATGATTCGTATGGCCCGGGAAAAGTTGTCCATACAACTTTACGTGATGATTCGCCCGAGGGGAGGCGATTTTCTTTATTCCGATTTAGAGTTCGAGGTGATGAAGGAGGACATCCGGTTTGCCAAAGAGTGCCGGGCGGATGGTGTCGTGTTGGGAATATTGAATGCTGACGGTTCGGTTGACGTGCAACGTACGCGGGAATTGGTCGAATTGGCGGCTCCTTTAAAGGTAACGTTTCACAGGGCGATAGATATGACTCGAAACATGGAAGAGGCCTTGGAGGGGATCATTCAGGCCGGATGTTACCGGGTTTTAACATCGGGAGGACGTAACACGGTAAACGAGGGAATGGAGCAAATTAAAGCCTTGGTGGAGCAGGCGAAAGGGCGTGTGCAAATTATGGCCGGAAGTGGTGTAAATGCCGCGAATGCCAACACGTTAATAACATTAGGGGTGGATGCTATTCACTTGAGTGGGAAAAGTAGTCGGGACAGTGAAATGGAATTCCGTAACCCGAACGTGTTCATGGGGGGGTTTCGGGACTACCGGAATACGAGCAATATTACAGTGATGTTGAGAAAATAAAAGCAGTTTTAGACAACGTGAAATTTAGAATATAAAATTCAGGGTGAGATGTTCATTCTAAATTTTGATTTCTAAATTCTAAATTCAATATATGCGAACATTTGTAGAGAAGATATTAAATGCCGAACGTGGAGTATCGTGGTCCGTGAACCGGATTACGTGATGAGTCATGATAATTCGGCACGGGTTAGGTTTTTGTTTGAACGAATTCATGGTACCCGAGTGTACAATCCTTCCCAGTTGGTGATAGTGCTGGACGGGAAGGTGTCGGGAGTAATCAACGAGTTATCGTTGGAATATAATTCGATACGGGATTTCGTGGAAGAGCAGGGGATAGAGCATTTCTATGACTGTGACCGTGGGATCGGCCACCAGATTATCTCCGAATTGGTACGTCCGGGAATGTTGGTTGCGGGGAGCGATTCGCATACCGCCACGGCGGGAGCCTTTAACACGTTAGCCATGGGGATTAATAAAACAGAGACGGCTGTGTTATGGAAAACGGGCAAAATGTGGTTTCAGGTGCCTGAAACGGTGAAGATCGTTTTGAAGAATCGTTTGTCGGAAGGAGTGTTCGCTAAAGATTTGGCTTTATGGATCAAGGGTATATTGAGTAAGCTGGACGTGAACGGGTTGGCGATCGAGTATCACGGGGAAGGGGTTGCCTCGTTGTCCATCGATGATCGAATGACGATAGCCAATATTTCCACGGAAATGGGAGTGGTCAGTTCTGCTTTCCCCCGGATGACCGGTTGGCTGACTATTTTAACGAACCGGCAGTACGGGGTGTTTGGGCGGACGAGGAGGCTGTTTATTCTCGGTTTATAGAGATTGATCTGGCCAGCGTCTTTCCGATGGTATATGACACGAGAAACGATGTTCTTCAGGGAGTGGAGGAACTTGTCGGGTTGAAAATACAGCAAGGACTTATCGGTGCTTGTGCTTCAGGACGGTTGGAGGATTTACGCTTGGTTTCCATGATCTTGGAAGGTAAACATATTGCTAACGGGTTCCAATTATTCGTGGTTCCGGCTTCCAGGGATATATATTTACGGGCGGTTGAAGAGGGTATTATTGATAAGATTGCACAGTCCGGGGCCATCGTTCTTGGCTCCAGTTGTGGGCCTTGCTTGGGAGTGGGACACGTGGCGTCTGCCGGAAATAGCCGTTTTATCTCTACCGCCAATAGTCGGTATATCGGAAGTTCGAATCATTCCGGTGTTGAAAATATATAGCCCTCCGGCAACCGTGGCCATGACTGCTTTGCGAGGAGAACTAACATCAATAATACATTTTCGAGGGCGCACGGTATAAATATAAAGCTCCCCGGATAGAACCAGTCGTGTTGGAAGGGTATGATTATCGTAAGAGTAACGGGGTGTGGAATTACGGGGATATAGATAATATATCAAGTAACCAGATATTTGCGGAAAAATTGATGTATCGCTTGACCCTTGAACAGGTGGAGGAGATTAAACCTTACTTGTTTAAAGGATTGGATCCGAATTTTACTTGCGACGTGAAACCGGGAGATATTATTATTGCCGGGGAGAACTTCGGGTGTGGTCAACTCGTGAAACATGCAGCGACGGATTGGTAGCCGTGGGGGTGAAATTGGTGATCGCGAAGTCGGTGAATCTGGGATTTTTATCGTATGGCTATTAACCATGGGTTACGAATTCTTGTTGATTGGGCTGTGGTGGATGCTTACACGTCAGGGGAACAACTGACGATAGATGATGAAAATCATCTGTTATATTTGAACGAGAGGGCGTACAAGCTCCCCTTATGTTGACGCGGAGTTTCAGAGAAATCCTCGAAAAGGAGGGTTAGTAAATGCTTTTTCTTGAAGAAGAAGAAGCTATTGATATTCATGTGTGTGTTGTTTTTTCTGTTCGGGGGTGCCGGAATGGGGAAGAGGGCAATCCTTTCGAGGGTTGCCCTTATTCATTTTTTGGGCGTAAAGCTAAAAAACAGCGGGATATGGTAGATTAACCCGATAGATAAAAGTTGAGGTGGAGTAGTTTTCGGTTCCCTAATGCTTTGGCCTTACCCGTGAATCGATAAGAACGCCCGATGTACGATGCGAAGAAATGTAGGTTTTCCATTGTTGGATAGTATTCGATTCCACCGAAATACCCGTAAGCTGTCCGGTATTTCCCTTTTTCTAATTGATCGATATGTTTGTAAATAGAGGCATTCTCGTACATTCCTTTCACGAAAATATTCCACTTGGGTTGGAATCGGTAGTTTAATTTGGTGACCCAAGATTCGTAACGGGCGTTTTTGATACAATCGGCATCCCCTTGAAGACGGTAGAGGCTTGAAATGATGCCTCGGTTGTCGAGTTCTTCAGCGGAAAGGTAGAAATCGAGGTACATGTTGAACTTTCCCAGATCTAATTCGTTACCGATGGCATAAAAGTGATTGTTATACCCTTTTGCCAGACTAAGTAAGGAGTATGACCAGCGGGTTTTTAACTTGTCGTTGAAGAAGTTGCCGTTCCAGTTGGCCGTGTAAGCGAGAGGAGCACGGCTTTCTTCCACGTCTCCCGGGAGTTGCCCGTAAATATCATCCATGGAAGCTGTCCGGCTGTTCACGGCTTGTAAGGCTATTTCTTGAGTAGGGGTGATTTGATAGGAGAACGTGATTCCGGTCATGAAATCGAAGAGCATATAATCGATCATATCACTGTATTGGTAGATTTCAATCGGGTCCAAATCGTACTCGAAACCACCGTATGCTGCCGCCTGTTTACCGATGGAGGTGACGAGCTTGTCGGTCAAACGTACGGAGAGCATGGCATAATCGATGGAGGAGGGGAGGTTATCCAGTGCGTGGGCGTGTTGCTGCTGTTCAGGCGTTGACGCCAACGGTAAGAAAGCCAGTCATTGATGTCCCCCCGGGCTTCTAATCGAAGCTGGTTCATTTTGAAAGGCTGCTTGCTCGAATGTTCCGTCTGTGAATGTACCGTTGAACGTGGCTTGCATGTGTAGTTTCAAATTGAAAAGATTATTCTTTTTTTTTCGATGTTGGTCACTCTTTTCCGAAAAGGGAGCGCCCGTTTGTCGTGTCGTTTAGGTGGGATAACAGACCTTGGGCTGACAGACTCTGTAATGATAGTGCTAATAGCGTGATTAGTAATAGTTTCTTTCTCATCATTGTTATCGGATTAAAAAAAAACTAAAAGCTGGAGATCGTTCGAAAACAGCCTTCCAGCTTTTAGTGGTTACTTACTGATTGTATCTTATTTCAAGGTACCTTCTTCTGCTTGTTTGATCATGTTTGCGCTTGCCGTGATATATACTTCGACACGACGGTTTTTAGCACGTCCTTCTGCTGTACTATTATCAGCTACCGGTTGATCGAATGCTAGTCCTTCCGTGGTGATTCTGTTGCGGGCAATCCCTGTTTCCAACTAAGAAGTTGGCAACAGCTTCCGCGCGTTCTTTGGATATTCTTTCATTTACGGCGCGGGTTCCGGTGTTATCCGTGTGGCCGTAGATCGTGATGTCTGTTTCCGGGGAGTTCTTTAATGACGTGGCAAATTTCGTCAAGGCATCTCTGGAAGATGCGCTTAATTGACTGGAGTTCGTGGCGAATAATATACCGTTGTCAAAAGTCACTTTAATGGCTTGCAGGTCGTTGGCATCTGTAACAGTTTCTACCTGAGCTCCTTCGATGGCTTCCAACTCTTTTTTCTGTTTGTCCATCTTTCTGCCGATCAAAGCTCCGGTTCCGGCTCCAACCGCACCACCTACGGCTGCTCCGATGGCAGCTCCCTTGCCTTTACCGACCAATGCTCCGATGCCGGCTCCAAGTGCGGCTCCACCGCCAGCTCCGATAGCAGCGCCTTTGCCCGTGTTACTCATAGATGCACATCCTGAAAAAATAATGCTCCCGCTTAATACTAAAATAGTGAGTAGATTAGTTTTTTTCATAGTAATAGTTTTGTTTCTAAATTTAGATTGTAAATTTTACTTAATTGGTACAAAAATAACACTCGTTAAAACAAGTTCAAAATAAAATAGGTTAAATCAAGAGAGGGAATATGTCTTAAAGATATTCCTCTCTTGATTTGTCTAATTTATTGATAGTTAGAACATCGGTAATTGGTAAATAAATCCTACTTCCAATCTTTGCGTGTTGTATCCTTTTTTGGGCGGCACGGTCCGTGAAATTTGTAAGAACGTCCCACGAATGTACAGAAGAAATGCAAGTTGCTGTCTTCTAAAGGGTAGTACTCGATACCTGCCAAGTAACCGTAAGAAGTACGATAGTTACCTTTTTCGATGTCACCACGTGTTTTTTGACACGGAGGCCGTTTCATACATTCCCCTTCACGAAAGCATTCCATTTCGGTTGGAAACGGTAGTTTACTTTTGTCACCACGGACAGGTATTCTGCATCAAGTGCGTTGACCATAGCGGCATTCTCTTCATTCTACAATCCCGGTAATGATACCTTTCCGGTCGATTTGTTCGTCAGAATACATGAAGTCTACAAACATATTTACTTTTTTAGAGAACGTGAAATCGTTACCTAAAGCATAATAGTACATTTGCTTATCTTTTGTTTCGGACATCACGGATGCTGACCAACGAGTTTTATAGATTCCATCGAATAAGTTACCATTCCAGTTTAACGTGTACAAGAGTGGGGCACGGCTTTTTTCAAAACCGGGACCATACGTTTCCTCTTGAGAACCGTTACGGCTATCCAAGATTTGGAATTGAAGTTGATGGTTGTCGCAGATCTGGTAAGCGATATTCAAACCGGTCATGAAGTTGCTCATGTTCTCGATCATATCGCTATATTCATAGATTTCGATCGGGTTCAAGTCAAATTCGATACCACCATATGCGGCACATTGTTTTCCGGCAAAGAATGAGAACTGGTCATTTAATTTTACCCCAATACCTGCGATGTCAATGGAAGTAGGCATGTTGTCGATGTTGTTACCCCCGTTGTTCCCGCGGTTTCAGACGTTGTCTCCAGCGGTAGGACAACCAAGGGGTGATGTTACCTTTTGCTTCAATACGGAATTGACGCATCTTGAATGCTGCCTCGCTCAGTCCGCTTTGGTCATAGTTGAAACTGGCATCAAAAGAACCTTGCATGTTCAAATAGAAGTTGAACCAGTCCATTTTTTTCTCTATTTGGGTTACTCGTTCGAAAAGAGTCTTTTCGTTCGTGGCATTTTGTGCGAAAGCGCCTGCTGCGCAACCCATAACAAGTATTAATAAAGCTAATTTTTTCATGTTCTGCGTTTTGATAAAAATATAATTTCCTAATTTCTAGTTATTATAACTAGAATTACAAATGGAGTAAAGCACCAAGTCCTGCTTTAAAGGACTCGGGTGCTTTTATGAATTAATATTCGTTGAAATATTGTTGGATCTGTTTCCAATCGTTAGTCTTAGTCAAAGCTAACATCAAGAGGATTCTTGATTTTTGAGGGTTCAATTCTTGAGAAGCGATGAATTTGTATTGATTGTCATCTACTTCAGCGTCAAGCGTGGTCGGTCCTGTCGGCACACGGGTGGAACGTACGATAAGAATTCCCTTGTTACGTGCGTTGATTAATTCCGGGAACACGTTTTTGTGGATGTTTCCGTTACCTAATCCGGCGTGGATAATTCCCTTGTAACCGCTATTAGCCATCATTTTAACAACGTCACCTTCCATGTTTGAATAGCTGTACACGATGCCCACTTTCGGAAGAGAGTTCAAGTTCGTCACATCAAATATGGATTGGCTGGTGTGTTTTTTAACGGGGATTGATTGTAGAATACTTTGCCGTTGTAGACATAACCAAGGGCTCCTGAATTCGGTGCTTGGAATGTTTGAACATCAATCGTGTTCATTTTTAAAACACTGTGAGCTCCGAGAATAATACCATTCATGGAAACTAAAACTCCTTTACCCATGGATTCTTTTGCTCCTGCAACAACGACGGCATTGTATAAGTTTAACGGACCGTCAGCGCTAAGAGCGGTAGAGGGACGCATGGCACCTACAAGTACAACCGGTTTGTTACTTTTCACGACAAGATTCAAGAAATAGGCGGTTTCTTCCATCGTGTCGGTTCCGTGGGTGATCACGATTCCGTCAATGTCTTTTCTTGCCAATAATTTGTTGATTGTTTTGGCAAGTGTCAACCACACGTCATCCGTCATATCCTGTGAACCGATCTTAACGATTTGTTCTCCGGTTACATTGGCTATTTTCTGAATTTCGGGTACAGCCGATAAAAAGTGTACCGATGGCAACCTGTCCGGCTGTGTAATTGGTCCCGGTTGAAGAAGCTCCGGTTCCGGCGATCGTACCTCCTGTTGCCAGAATATGGATGTTAGGCAACTTTTGTGCGAACGTGGTCGCAACAGAGAATAGCACTAAGGGCTACCAGCAAACTTAAATTCTTAAACATTTTCATAACCTGTAATTTAAAATTTACTTATAATTAGAGTATTTAAAAAAATCTGTATAAAGAGCAGTCCAAGTCCAACGGCCACGATGGTCGCGACAAGTCCGGGCATCATGAACGAGTGGTTCAGCACGTATTTGCCGATTCGAGTTGTTCCCGTTCGGTCGAAGTTAATGGCCGCTACCACGGTGGGGTAGTTTGGGATAAAGAAGTAACCGTTTACGGCCGGGAACATGGCGATCAGCATGTAAGGCGATATTCCCAAGGCTATGCCGAGAGGCATGAGCGCCCGGACGGTTAGCGGCTTGGCTGTACAACAGAATAGACATCACGAACAGGGCTATACCGAATAACCAAGGCATTTGTCTCACGACTTCTTCAATAGAAGATTTTAATTCTGCCATGTTGCCTTGCAAGAAAGTATCTCCCATCCACGCGATTCCGAAGATAGCTACTACTGCTTGCATACCGGCCCCGAAGACGGAACCTTGTGGCTTTTAACCCGTCTGTAATGAGTTACTAATAATATGATAGCTGCCGCGGATAACATTAATATTTCAATGATAGATGGCATATCTAATAATACTTGTTCGCCATTGACCATGAATGAAGGACGCATGGTATCAAACGAACCGAATAGCACGATGAATACCGTGGCAATGATGAAAACAAAAACAGACAGGCTTGCTCTTCTCTGGTTGGCAACGTCTTTCAGTTCGTATTTCTTGTCATTGAACACGCCTTCTTTCAAACGTTTTTGATATTCCGGGTCATCAACAAGTTCTTTCCCGACTTTCATAGAGAAGAAGGCACCAACGAGTACACCGATTAGCGTGGCGGGAATCGTGATCTTCAAAATGTCAAACAAACTAATGTCAAAACCGGCTAGCAAGCCCAGTAATGCTACCGTGGCGCAGAAATTGGACTGGCGGTAATGGCTTGTTGGGAAGCGATCACGGCAATTCCTAGGGGACGTTCCGGGCGAATCTTGGTTTCCGTGGCAACTTCAGCGATTACCGGAAGTACGGAATAGGCAACGTGGCCGGTACCGGCGATAAACGTGAATGCGTAAGTTACTAACGGACTCAGAATCGTAACGTGTGCCGGGTTCTTTCTTAATAAGCGTTCGGCCACCTTGACCATAAGATCCAATCCTCCGGCTGCCTGCATACATGCTGCCGCGGATATAACCGCCACGATCATAAGCATAACATCAATAGGCGGGGCCGTGGGTTGTAGGCCGAATACGAATGTCAGAATTCCCAATCCAATACCTCCCATGACACCCAGTCCGATACCACCCAAACGCGCTCCGATGATGATTGCTGTTAAAACGAAAGCTAGTTGTAAAATCATCTCATCTATTTATTTAAAGTTTTATTTTTCAATCATTATCAAGTCTACACGATATATCCTACGGTTATCCCGAAATGAATGTTTCACTTTTTCGCAAAATAAATGAAACTTGTTGTTATTAGTTTAAAATCTGTATAAATGTGGATAGTCATTCATCTCCTCTTTATTTAAACTTTTATATGTAATACAAAATTTAAGCCAAAAGTGTTACTTTTGCTCTAAAATTTAACATTCATGCAAGATTTATATCTGTTTAATCCGGATAATGAAATTTCAATAGCCAATGGAACAAATGGTTACACGCCAAAGGCGAATATTTCCGTTATGGCCGGTGATCTGGCGTTTTTATCTGCATATTTGGCCGGAAAAGGGGATTATGTGTTGGTTACGAAGATGCCAGACTTCGACTTTATGAAAAGTCGAAAAGAAATTTTTGGTCTGGATTGTAAACCGATCATCTGGGAAAAAGCTCAATTACTTTCTTTTAACGAGATAAAGCCTTGGGGATGGAGTCCCCGGGTGCACAATTTGTTGAAAGATTTGAAAAGTCGTTGTAACGAGCAGTTTAAGGAGAGTGTAATGTGAACGTGGAGTGATGAACGGAGGGATTTATATAGCAGGCGAATGGCTGCTACTTGTTTGGCTGAGATGGTACGGGCGATTCCCGGTATAGGGGAGGATATTATTCCTCGTGAATGTAACACGGTGGCAGGAATCAGGTTGTTGTCGGATAAGGAAGATATCGTGGTGAAAGCTCCTTGGTCCTCTTCCGGTAAAGGTATTCTTTTTATCCCGAAAGGACAGATGACGTGTAAAGAAGAGGAAGTTTTATCCGGTATCTTGCGTAAACAAGGGTACGTGATGGTGGAAAAAAAGATTGAATCGGGTGCTGGATTTTGCCATGGAGTTTGAAATGGATCGTTTATTTCACCTGAATTTTCTTGGGTATTCTGTTTTTCAAACAAGTCGACGGGGGAATACGAGGGGAATACGGTGGCGTCGAATTCTAGTTTGGAAGGGATAATTGCAAAATATACGGGAACAGTTGGGGTTTCCTTACGTGAAATCCGTGAACAGTTGGAAAGGTAGTGATGACGGTGTTTCATGGGAAATACGTGGGATACTTGGGAGTGGATATGATGATATACGAGGACGAGTCTGATGGGGGAGAATTGTCCTGGTGTGCAGCCTTGTGTCGAGATAAATCTGCGTTATAACATGGGAATCGTTTCAATTGCTTTGCAGCGTTATTTACAAGAGGGTGTTGAGGGTGTTTTAAAATATTCTAGGGTTTTGCATTTTCTGCCCATGAAGCGGGAGAAATTATGCAATCGGTGGAGAAGAATAGAGACCGATTATCCCATTTTAACAGATGGAAAACAAAATAACATATTTGAAACCCCCGTGTCCGGATATATCAAATTTAACACCACTATATCCCCGGTAGAGCCCGGATAAGTGGGAATCACGTTCCAGTATTTTATATATTCCGAGTTTATTCTATCCTTTTCCAAATGAATAAAAAGTTTTTGTAAACTTTAAAAAGTTTGAACTTTATTTTATAGGGAAAATAAAGAAAATTTTATTCTCTTTGTTGTTGATAAAAGGATCAGGTATTTAAATTTATAGATAAGCATGCATACGAAAATGAAAGGTGAAGGTATCAAGGGGCTTTTTATCGAGCAAATTGTTCCGGTCATGGAGAGGCATGGCTATCATTTCATGAAGGCTAAAAATGTGTTTGTTTATGAGGATCGTGAATGGAAGAACGAGTGTATTCTTCGATTCACGAATTGGGAGAATGATCAGTTGTCTTTGCGTACGGAGTACTTTGTAACTTGTAAGAAAGTCAGTCAATTATATCAAGGAGGCTATATTGGAAAAGGACTGTATGCCTATTTGCGGCGTGCTGGATGTCGGGTGGGCTTACAAGTACTTGGGGATACCTTTTGGATGATAAGCCTTGGTTTCAGATGAAAATAGCAAAACTTCATTCACTTGTGCAGAAATGGATCGTGGAATTCGAGAGTGTGGGACTTTCTTTTTCAAGGAAATGAACGATTATGAGAAGGTTGAGAAAGCCTTGGATATTTTTAATGTTTCCGGTTGGGCTCCTTTGGGCCGTGTGGACCGGGGAACGTATTTTGCATGGAAATCTGTTTATATTATTTAAATACGTACGACAAGCGGGGGACGTTGGGGTTGTTCGATTTATACCGAGGGAAAATCAATGAAATGGAATATTCCCCGATTCGGGGAACAGTTTGAGCGTTTAGAACGATATATGAAATGTTTGCCCGACACGTGAAGGTAAAATCTGGCGCCAAGAGTATAAAGGATTCCCATTAGCAGATGTGCAAGTGATTGGCGAGACGGATCGGACAGGTACGACGATCTATTTCAAGCCGGATGATTCTATATTTTATGTAACAGAATATAAATATGATATTTTAGCTGCCTGTTTGCGGGAGTTATTTACCTGAACCGGGGTATCGTTTGTCGTTAACCGATAAACGAACAATTGATTCGGACACAAACGAGTTCAAGTCTGAAGTTTTCTACTCGGAAAAAGGGATTGAGTGAATTCGTGGAATACTTTGATGAAACCCGGGAAAAATTGATTGATGAAACTATTCATATCACGACAGAGAAGAATGGAATTCCGATCGAGGTGGCCATGCATTACAACACGGAGTTCAAGGAAAATGTTTACTCTTACGTGAATAATATCAACACGATCGAGGGGGAAACACCTGCAGGATTTCGTCGGGGAGTGATGCAAACCTTGAAGACGTATGCCGACAATTCCGGGATGTTAAGCAAGTTGAAGTTTGATATTAGCGGGGAGGATTTAAGGTCTGACAGCTATTATTTCCGTGAAGGTGGCAGAACCTCAATTCGAAGGACAGACCAAGACTAAGTTAGGTAATACTGAGGTCGGGTCGGCCGTGGCTCAAGCAGTGAGTGTTGCATTAGCAAATTATCTGGAGGAACATCCGAAAGATGCCCGTGCTATCGTGGGATTGGACAGAATCCTTGCCGCACAAGCTCGTCATGCGGCCCGTAAAGCCCGTGAACTTGTGCAACGGAAGACGGTGCTTTCCGGTTCCGGTTTGCCCGGTAAATTGGCGGATTGTTCGACACAACCCGGAGAACTGCGAGATATTTCTTTGTCGAGGGAGATTCGGCAGGGGGGTACTGCTAAACAAGGCGTGACCGTAAATTCCAGGCAATCCTACCATTGAGAGGTAAAAATCCTGAACGTGGAGAAAGCGTTGGCCCATCGCGTGTGATGGGGAAAGTGAGGAAAATCAAAATGATCTTCCAGGCTTTGGGGATCACGATTGGTACGGCGGAAGACAGTAAAGCAGTTAATTTGGAAAAAATACGTTACCACAAGATCGTGATCATGGCCGATGCCGACGTCGACGGGGCGCACATTGCCACGTTGATTATGACATTATTCTTCCGTTACATGAGATCGGTGATTGAAAACGGTTATCTGTATATCGCAACTCCGCCTCTTTACTCTGTGAAGAAAGGAAAGGAGCAACATATTGCTGGACGGAAGAACAGCGTTTACAATTGATTCAGGAAATGGGAGCGGGTAAAGAGAGCAGTTTGCATATCCAGCGTTACAAAGGTCTTGGTGAAATGACTGCAGAACAGTTGTGGGACACGACTATGTCTCCCGATGGCAGAACGTTGCGTCAGGTGACGATCGAGAATGCTGCCGAGGCAGACCGTATCTTCTCCATGCTTATGGGTGACGATGTTCCACCTCGTAGACAGTTTATCGAACAGAACGCTACATACGCTAACATTGACGCTTAAATGTCAATGTGGTTTCAAGTTGCAGGTTAATGGGTTACAGGTTTGTACTATTAATCTGCAATTTGTTTATGAAATGAATAACTTGCAACCTGTAACTTTTTAATCTATGAAAATTTGTGTGTTTTGTGCATCATCGGAGAGTGTCGATAACGTGTATTTTGAGGCTGCGGCTGATTTGGGGAAAGAGATCGTGATGCGGGGATGGGAGTTGCTATACGGCGGAACAAATTGCGGGTTGATGCGTGAGGTGTCGGATGCCGTGAAAATGGTGGGGAGAGGTGACCGGGATTATTCCACAATGCATTGTGGACCGGGGTGTTTCGGCAGAAGGTATTTCCGAATTAATCGTGGCACCCGATATGAAAGAACGAAAGAGCATGATGCGTGAAAAGCGGATGCTTTTATCGCTTTACCCGGGGATGGGGAACGCTGGAAGAGATCACGGAAGTGATTACCTTGAAACAACTTGGAATACATAATAAACCAATTATTTTTCTTAATACGAACGATTTTTACGAGTATTTTTTTCCTTTTTATCAGTAATATTCGCAAGGAAGGATTCGTGTCAAAGGCTTATGACGGGCTGTATACTGTTGTAAATACGGTGGAAGAGGCGATGGAGTATATTAAGAATTATCAGGCTAAAGATTTTTCAAGTAAATATTAAAAAAAACTTGTTTTTTAATATTTATATTCTATATTTACAAAGCTAATATAGCGTATGAGTTGACTATTGTAGTGATACAAAAAGTTTGGTTAGTTTAGTTTAGAATGTAAGGGTGGCTTTTGTCACCCTTTATTTATTGGGATAAAATAGGTGATCTGTTAATAAATGTTTTGTGTGGCAAGTGTGAATGGGGCCTATTTCGTTAGTTATTCTTCTGTTTCTCAGTATACTCTCACTAGTGTCGCATGCGTAACTATTCGATAAGTATTCGATAGTTAACGATAACTTACCGAGGCGGGACGGTAAGTTATTGTTGATTTGTTCCCGATAGTGTTTCAAAAAGTGTGTAAATTCTATCTATTTTCCTTTTTGCAAATCTATTCATTTTTAATAAAATAATCTTGATTCTAAAAAATTATAAATAGGGTATTTATAAATATCCGCGTTTTTGAGCCACGGTCCCCATCAGTAGAATGACGGCCTGTGGATTCGGCATGGCCCCTCTCATGTTAATAACCCTCTTATAATCCCTGTTCAGTCTTTCGATCCAGTTCGTGGTATAAATCATCCCCCTGATTTCCCTTTCATATTTGAAGTATGTAAAATAAAACCTGTACCTGTCGTGCTGGTATCTCTTTAAAGGCGGGTAACTCTTTTGCCACCTTTGTATGAACTCCTTAAATACACCGAATGCCTTTTCCGGGGTAATGTCCCATTGGTCAGGAGAGCAGATTTGTTTGAGTTCCTCCATAACCTGCTTCTTATCCCTGGGCTTGACCTTATTCACGATATTCCTTTTCAGATGAACGGTACACAGCTGCAAATCCGCTTGGGGGAAAGTATCGGCCAGCGTGTTTTCAATACCGGATAACCCGTCACATACCAACAGGTCCACCACGGCTACACCTCTTTCTTTGAGACCTTCAAAAACATCCTTCCAACTGGTCGCGCTTTCCGTGGGAAAGTTTACCACGGTTAAAACTTCCCTTGCGCGGTCTTCTTTCACTCCCAAAACCGTGTAATAGGCTTCATTGCTCACGGACTCGTCCCGACGGGTGAGGACATACGTGGCATCGATATAAAGAATGGGGTAACGCTTCTCAAGTTTACGCCCCAGCCACGCGTTTACATCTTCACGGGCCGTGTTCAAGAGGCGACTTACCTGACTTTTACTGTAATGCTTCCCGTAAAACTGTTCGTAGATTTTACCCACCTGTTCCGTGGTTAAACCGCTACAATAGAGACTGCTCACTAGTTTTTGGGCTTCTTCTTCTTGGTCTTTCAACACACCTAGTAACATCGGGTAAAAATTGCTGTTACGACTACGCGGGACACGAAGCTCAAACACTTTACGGTCATAGCACACTCGACGATCACGATAACCGTTGCTCACGTCGTTATGTGCCGCGTTATGAACTGCACGTTCGCTATGCATTAAACTTTCAAGACCTTGTTTGACAAGACCTTGGAATCCTTGTTCTCCATTTGTTATTTCGGAGATTATTTCCGTTATTTGCTCAGGTGTAAATTCCATAATAAGTTATTTTTGACTGTTCTATTACAAAAATAAATAAATTGGAATTTACACACTTTTTGAAACACTATCTTGTTCCCGATATTTAATGATGCTAGGCGTGAGACTACGGTGAGACTATATTGAAATAGGCCTGCGTGTCCAGATCTTTATTCTCTAAAAATTCTCATAATTTTATCATATTTGAATTCTTTTAAACGCTCTCAAGAAAGAAAGGAAAGGAATCGCTTGAAAGGGCCAAAGGCAGAAAACGGAAACATTCTGGGATAGATTCAAACGAAATTCATGAACAGAAAAGGCTGTCTTCAAAGTCATTTTTCAAATCTCTCCCGGCTTCGTCGTACTCCCCTCTACAAACAGAGGGAGAGTTGAAATACTCCCCGTCTTCAGGATAAGTTACCAGCTCCTCCTCTGTTTATAGAGGAGGTGGCACGAAGTGACGGAGGAGTTTTTTTGAAATAAATGACTTTTGGGATAGCCCCTTGTTTTATAACTATTCCATCAAACCTCGACCGACTTTTCTGATTTCATTCTTTTCTTTCAGAAGAGCTACGGTTTTGTCGAGAACTCCGTTAATAAACCCGCTACTTTTCGGGGAACAATAGTTTTGGAAATCTCGATATACTCGTCCAGAGTCACCTTCACGGGGATAGAGGGAAATATTTCAGTTCGCAGATTGCTGCATCCATAATTAATTTATCCATGTCGGAAATACGGTCGAGTTCCCAGTTGGTTGTGAACTGATCCACTAATTCCAGGTTTTCCTTCATGTCGAGAATGGACTTCCGAATAGGGTTTTCGCAAAACTCAAGTCTTCTTCCTCGTTATATAAGGAGATAAAGAAAACGGTGTCTTCAGAATAACTTTCTTTTCATATTCTTCACCGTTTTATACACGATACTCAACACGAGTTCGAAATCGTCATTCCAGAAAATATTCTTTTCTTCCATGGCTTGGTCGAAATCTTCGTCTTCCGCGATTAATTCCGTGATCATGTCGAGTACGAGTTTTTGTGATCCTCGTAGGTCACACTGGGTTTGGACATATAAAGCTTGAAAAATCCATTTCCATCATGCGGTCATGTAATAAAGGCGACCACATCTTGACACTCGTTCAAAGAAACTAGATTCGTGGATACATAGGTCTTGAATTTCCGGTTATTGGCAATTTGGTTGATTACTGGGTTGTCAATAAAGCGGGTGTTCAGGTTTAATTCTCTTTGCGATGCAAGTTTCCGATTACGGCAGCATCTATTTTTAAAAATGCACGACGTTGGATTTCCGTGATTAAGAGGAAAACGTGGTAGTATAAATCCGTACTTTTGGTTATACTTTTGAACAAATCTCTTTCCACTTCCGTAATTGTCACTCCCTCTTTTCTTCGTGTAAGAATATAAAAGCTGTAAAACTTTAATTCTAATTAATCTTCTACTTGTCATTTTATAAAGAACTATATGTTTAAACCGGTGCGCAAAAGTACTAATTAAATTGAAAACGGAAAATTGAAAATGAAAAATTATTAGTACTTTCGCATGATTTATCTAATAAAGGTTGTAGGAATGATAAAGAACATCCATATAGGAAATTACGCTTTGATCGATAAAACGAATATCGAGCTAGAGAAGGGATTTACGATTATTACCGGGGAAACAGGTGTGGGAAAATCTATTCCTCTTGTTAGAGCAATGTAACTGGAACGAAGT